>Ga0137437_1000727_pt1 | contig 10861 bp, 7 predicted proteins | sample EasRivERMGT138_2_FD_102332 | JGI IMG/M metagenome (GOLD analysis project Ga0137437, IMG submission 102332) | Soil microbial communities from meander-bound floodplain in the East River, Colorado, USA - East River MetaG ERMGT138_2 | ecosystem: Environmental > Terrestrial > Soil > Floodplain ...
GCCACCAGGCGCTGGCCAGCTCGCCGGTCCAGGCCAGCTCGGCGGGGATCTCGATCGCGCGCAGCATCGCGGCGAGAGCGCGCGCGTCGCTCGGGCGATCGGCGATGTCCTTGGCGAGGCACGCCGCGATCATGGCCTCGAGGGCCGGCGGGCACCAGCTGGACATGTTTGCGGCGAGGCCAGGCACCGGCTCGTAGATGTGCTGGTGCAGGATCTTGGCGTCGGCGCCCGCGCGTGGGAATACCTCGCGGCCGGTGAGCAGCCACCACGCGCAGCAGCCCAGGGCGTAGACGTCGGCGCGGCCGTCGAGCGGCATGCCGAGGATCTGCTCGGGGGCCATGAAGCCGGGCGTCCCCAGCATCGCGCCGAGCTGGGTCAGCTTGGGCGCGCCGTCGATCTGCTCCAGCGAGGGGTGGCTCAAGCTGATCGCGGCGCTCGGCTGGACGTGCGGCTCGGCGTCGTGGACGGTCTGGACGATACCGAAATCGAGCAGCTTGACGATGTCGACCTCGTCGGCGGCGCGGCTGATGAACAGGTTCGGCGGCTTGATGTCGCGGTGGAGCAGGCCCGCGTCGTGGGCCTCCGCGAGCGACGCGCAGGCCTGGACGAGCAGCTGGATCACGCGCGCGGCGGGCTGCGGGCCGAACCGCATGACGAGCGACTCGAGATCGAGGCCGTCGAGGAGCTCCATCACGTAATAGAACACGCCGAGCTCGGTGACGCCGAAGTCGAAGATCTCGATCGTGTGGCGCGATCGCATCGAGGCCAGCGTCCGGGCCTCGCGGCGAAATCGCTCGTGGATCTCGCCGACCGATCGCGGATCGTTCATCGCCTCGGGGCGGATCAGCTTGATCGCCGCGGTGCGGGCGAGCAGGCGATGCTCGGCGCGCCACACCTCGCCCATGCCGCCGGCGCCGAGCCGCGCGACCAGGCGGTAGCTCCCGAGGTCGCGGGCACGGGCCTCGGCGGTCCGGGCCTCGGCGCGCGACTGCGCGACGGCGCGCCGCATCCGCACGAGGTTCCACGCGAGCACGAGGGCCAGGCCGACGGCGATCGCGAGCGCACCGGCGCTGGCGATCACGCTCGAGCGCTCGAGCGCGTGGGTCGGCCCGAGCAGCGTGCGGGTCGGGACGACGGTCGCGACGTACCAGTCGAGCGGGACGGCGACCCCGGCGCGATGGCCACCGACGGGCGCGACCGCCGCGAGGTAGGTCTCATCACCGGTGGGGAGCTCGGACAGCCGCAGCGCGCTCGGCTGGTCCGACGCGAACAGCGCCTCGAGCGCCGGATCGCGCAGATCCTCGTGGCGGAGCAGCTGGTCGTTGGCCGGCAGGGCGAGCTTGTCGGCGGCGGGATACGCCAGGACGATGCCGCTGCGGGTGTAGACGATCGAGCGCGCGTGATCGAGCGCGGGCCGCGCGACGTACTGCGACAGCGCGCCGACGTCGAAGTCGACGGTGAGCACGGCACGCAGCGGGCGATGGGCGGCGAAACGGCCGGGTTGCCCTGGTGGCCCCGGCTTCGCAGGTTCCCCGGGCTTCGCGGCGTCCTCGGGCTTCGCGGGTCGCCCGGGCTTCGCGGCGTCCTCGGGCTTCGCAGGTTGCCCGGGCTTCGCGGCGTCCTCGGGCTTCGCGGCGTCCTCGGGCCTCGCGGCGTCCTCGGGCTTTGTGGGCGCTCCGGGTTTCGTGGGCTCTCCTGTTTCCCCTGGTTCGTAGACCGGCTCGGTGCACGTGATCCCGGTCTCGTGGCTCGCGAAGAACGTGTAGGGCTCGGTCCACGCCCGCGCGCCGGTGGTCTCGGCGAGCTTGTAGAAGCCGCGCTGCCGGGGATCGTAGTCGGTGGTCTCGCGGCGCAGCGGTACCAGCACGCCGCCGTCGACGGTGAACCGCGCGACGTCGGTGCCGTGCTCGCCGAGCCGGCTCTCCTGCACCGCGACGCGGGCGCCGTCGAGGTAGGCGCCGCGGAACGTGCCGTCGGGAAAGCTGATGCTCGCGTATGCCACGCCGGGCCGGCCGACCACGAGGTCGTGGATGCGGACCAGGACGTCGTCGAGCGGGCGCGCTGGATCGGCGAGCACGCGCAGCCGCTCGAGCACCGGCCCTGCCTGGTCGAGCGCGAACACGACATCGGACTGAACGCTCGTGGCGGTCGTCGTGAGCAGGCGTCGCGCCATCTGGTCCGACGCCGAGCGCGTGGCGTCGCGCCCGACCAGCAGGATGCCGACCCCGACGGCGACCACGAGCGCCGGGATCGTGATCAGGACGCCGAGCGGCGAGGCGAGCATGCGCGCGAACCGCACACCGCCCACCGCCTCGGTGGTCATCCCGGGCGTCACCTCGGTGGTCATCCCGGGCGCGCGCGCCATCCTCCTAATCACGGGATTCATAGACCGTACGCGCCGGCAGCTCGAACGCGGTGAGGAACCCGCCTTTGCCGCACGCCGTGTCGAGCCCCACGCACGCCGGGCCGGCCCACATGTCCGCTGGATCGTCGGGGGTGCTCGTCGACAGCTCGTTGGGCAGCATGCGCGTCGTCGTGTGACCGAACACGACGAGCTTGCCGCGGTAGTTCTCGAAGAAGTCGCGATCGCGCAGCCACAGGAGCGCGCGCTGCGGGACGACCTCCGATGGATGCGGGAACCCGTGGTCCCCGCGCTTGATGCCGGCGTGGACGTAGATCGCGTGGTCGTCCTCGAAGAAGAACCGCAGCCGGCGCATCCAGCCGATCACGTCGATCGGGAAGAACCGGCCGTCGAGCATCGCGACCATGTCGTGGGGCGGCGTGGCCTCGTCGGTGGTCGGCTGCGTGCCGCGGGTGAACGACCGGAAGCACTCGAGGCAGCCGTTGCTGCGCGGCAGGATGAACTCCGGCCAGCCGGTATCGATCACTTGCAGCCACGCGTCCTCGTGGTTGCCGCGCAGGGCGACGACCTTCGCGGGGCAGGTCGCCTCGAGCTCGCGGATCCGCGCCACGACGCCGGCCGAGCTCGGCCCGCGGTCGAGGTAGTCGCCGAGAAACACCACAGTGTCGTCGGCCACGAGGGTGGGCAGGCGCGTGAACAGCTTGTTCAACGCCGCGAGATCTCCGTGGATGTCCCCGATCGCGAAGGTCCGACCTCCCACGCCGCCATCTTAGCCCGAAATCCACCGCGACGACGAGCTCCTCGTCGCGTTCTCGTGCGAGCAGCGCGGCACCTGCTCGTCATGCATCGCGCGACACATGGCCGATCCTGCGGCGCACCTTGTCGATCACGTGCTGCCGGTGCGCCCGGTGTCGCCTGTGGGTGCCGCCCCTGCCTGGGTCGCTGCGTTTGCGCTGCACCGCGCACAAGTCCAGCGGCGAGTCGCGGTCTCGGAGCTGCGCATCGATAATCGAGGACTCTATCAGTGTGTTGTCAGAGCGTCTTTGCAATCTCTCAATCTGACGGTGCAGCTGTCGTTCAACAGTGCAGTCCAGTACATCGAGCTTGCCCGGACGGCCGCGAACCAGGCCGACCGGGTGCAGGCGGCGAACAGCGCGCGCCAGCTGCCGGTGTCGGCCTCGAGCAGCATCGGCACCAACCTGACGTACCAGATCGGCCAGGGCGTCGCGATGTTCTGACGCCGCCGCGGCAAGGCGATCGCGTCCTCGCCGCGCGGACGGCGCCACGCCTCGAAGCTGCCGTCGCTCGTGGCGCGCGAGCCGGGGCACGCCGCCCGCGACGTCGCGGTGCGGATGCGTGAGCAGCACGAGGTCGACCCGATCCAGCGGGCGCGCCTGGGTCGCGAAGTCGCGCGTCGTGTCGATCAGGATCGCGTCCGACCCGGCGGTGACGGCGAGCGAGCTCTCGGTGCGCTGCGAACGCCCGCGTCCGGGCCTCCCACCCGCCGGCCCCGTGCCGAGAAACCGCACGCGCAAGGCGGCCGTGCGCATGCGGCGCGACGTCGTGCTGATGTAGGGTTGCTTCACACGCATGATGCGGACTGGTGTAGGAACCAGCGACAATCATGACGCGGGTGTTGGTTCTCGCGACGTTTGTGGCCGTTGCCGATCGTGTCTTTTCCCCGACTTGGATTTGGCACGCGCCGTGGAGTCAGAACAGGCATGCACGCACGGCTCCTCGCGCTCTCGCTCGCACCGCTGTTCGCTGGCTCGCTCGCCCACGCGCAGGCTCCCGGGGAGGAGGTGCCGCAGCCGGCTGCACCGGCGCCGGACAGCCCGTGCGCCGCGCCGTGCGGCGGGTGCAGCCGCGCCGAGTCGGTGATGGCGAACCGGTGGTCGGTCGGCCTGTCGCTGGGCTCGATGAGCCTGGCTCCCGAGGGCCAGCCCGATAACAAGACGGACTTCGGGGTCGGCGAGCTGGCGCTGCGGTTTCGCGCGACCCTGCACCTCGAGCTCGAGGTGTCCGCCGGCGGTGGCCGCGAGCAGCTCGCCGACAACCAGCAGGGCGATCGCGAGGTCAACGTGGCCGCGCTCTCGGCACGCTATCGGTTCCGCCCCGAGGCGGCATGGAACTGGTTCGTGATGGGCGGGATCGGCGGCGGGTCGGTCACCCGCCACGACGCGACCAAGCAGGAGCGCGACGACGCGACCCACCCGCTCGGGATGCTCGGCATCGGGATCGAGCGCAGGTTCCGCCACTTCGCGCTCCAGGCCGAGGCGCGCGCGATCGGGATCGGCGACAAGGACCGCAACGACGCGATGGTCGAGAGCCCGCTACCGACCAAGCCGGGCGCGCCCGCCGCGATGGCCACGACGATCCCGCCGGCGGCGCCGAGCCAGAAGCAGAGCGGCGGCGCGCTCACGATCGGCCTCAGCTACTACTTCTGACGGAACCGCAGCACGTCGATCGTCGCCGGCGCCTGGCGCGCCAGCGGCTCGATCAAGAGGCGCGGGTGGCCCATGTGGATCACCAGGTCGAAGCCATCGAGCCGGCCGTCGGGTCCGCCGTGGAGCGGGCCGTCCGGGTCGCTCTTGTCTTCCCACAGCGCAGCCACGTGATCCCAGTCGCGCGGCGTGTGGTGGCGCAACGCGCCGCCGTAGTCGATGCGGATCAGGTCGCCTTCGTGGACGCCCGTGATCGGGCGGCTCGGCATGCCGTGATCGTCGAGCTCGGTCGCGCCCACGATCCCCTGGGTGTAGCCGGGCAGCCCGGCGACGTTGGTGTAGGCGAGGTCGGTGCGGCCCATGCGGCGGATCGCGCCGACCATGACGTCCGCGCAGTCGGCGCCGGTGAACCGCTCGGTCTGGTGGTTCCTGCCGCCGCCCGCCGAGCCGAACACCTCGGGGACGAGCAGGTAGCCCGAGAGCCAGCCGAGGAAGTCGTCGCCGCGCCGGATCGACACGCGGTGCACCGCGGGCAGGACGCCGAAGCTGTCGGTCGCCTCGGCGCCGGGGCTGGCGAGCGTGGCGCCGGCGAGCTCGATCTCGACCTTGAAGCGCACGGTGCCGAGGCCCGGGACCTGCTGGGCGTGGTCCTCGCCGGAGCTGACCTGGGCGTCGATCCGCGCCGGCGCACCCCACGGCCGTACGACCCGCTCGAAGTAGTCGATCTGATCGTAGCCGAGCCAGCGGCCGAACGTCTTGGGCTCCGTCGAGACGTTGGCGTAGAACTCGCTGGTCGCGCCGTTCTTCGCCGGCTCGCTGCGAAACCCGTGCGGCTCGACGGTCGACCACTGCACGCGCAGCTCGCCGAGGGCCTCGGTCGCGACCGCCTGTCCACTCAGCGTGACCTTGGTGACGCCGGCCGGCGCGAGCACCGCGCGGCGCTTCCCGCGGTGACCCACGACGACCGCGGCGAGCTCGGCGCGCTGATCGGCGCGCGCCTCGGTGGCGGCGTCGCTCCACGCGCCGTCGTCGACGTGGCCAACCACGATCACCCGGTCGGCGACGAGCTCGGGGCCCGCGGCCGCGAGGGCCGGCACCAGGCCCGCGATCACACCGAACCACGCAGCGGGGACACATCGAGCGCGCATCCGTCGGAGATGAGCCACCGCCGGCGCCCCGGCAAGTGAAATGATCCGGGGCGCTCGTGCGTTGTTCCCGATCGCGGGCGCGCGCGCTACCCGAGGTTCACGGTGCCGCGGCCGAGCTCGATCACCTCTCCGGCGACGTAGATCCCGCCGTCGTCGTCGACGCGCAGCCCGAGCCTGGACGGCCGGGAGACGGCATCGCCTTGGCGCAGCGTGGCCGAGATCGGCGCGCGGCGCCGCGCGATGTGCCAGCCGCCGAGGTTCGCGCAGGCCGATCCGGTCGCCGGATCTTCCCGCAACGCGCCGTTGATCGTGAAGAAGAACCGCACGGTCCAGGTCGGCCCATCGGAGGCCCACAGGTACGCCATCGCCGCGTTGCGCGCGGGCGAGAACCCCCAGCGCGCGAGTAGATCGGGGACCGGCTTGGCGGCGTGGACCAGCGCGGCGGACGCGATCGGGATCACCAGCTGTTCGGCGCCGGTGTCCACCCACAGCGGCTCATCGCTGACCGAGCCCTCGGGCAAGCCGAGCATGCGGGCCAGCTCGTCGCGGGTTGCTTCGGCCGGCCGGGTCTCTGGCGCCTTGGCCGCGCGCAGCGTCCAGCCGCCGCCGGCGGCGGTCACCGGCACGAGGCCGGCGTTGAGCTCGAGCACGACGCGCTCGCGACCCGCGGCGATGACGCTCGCCGTCCCGAGCGTGGGATGCCCGGCGAACGGCATCTCGAAGCCGGGCGTGAAGATCCGGACGCGGGCATCGGCGCGTTCGCTCGGCAGCACGAAGGTGGTCTCCGAGAGGTTCATCTGGCGCGCGAGCGCCTGCATCACCGCGTCGGACATGCCGCGCGCATCCTCGAACACGCACAGCGGATTCCCCGAGAACCGATCCCCGTCGATAGCGAACACGTTCACGATCCGGAAGGCGTGCATGCCCTGCGATCTACGTCAGCGGGTCCGCGGCGGCAAGACACACCGGGCACCACGGCGTGCCGGCACAGCTCCGGAGGCCGCGGTTCGACACGGCGGAGCGGGGCCGAGCTCTCGCTGCGGCGCTCGCGGTCGCGGCCATGCCCGGCGTGCTCACGGCGATCGCCCAGGCTCGGCGGTGGCACGGCCTCGCCGGGCCGGATCGGAGTCGGTTCTCCGATGGTCGCGCGCCCAGCCGGGCAGCGCGCGGCCATCCAGGTAGTCAATGGGCGGCTCCGTGTGAGCTGCCTCGTCCAGCGTGTCCCGGCGTTGCACTCACCGTTGATAATCCGCAACACCAACGCCCGGCGCGCCCGATCACCACATCATTCAGGTTGCAGTGACGTTGCCATGACTGGCCATGTGGCCGTGCGGGTGCCCGCGCGTCCGGAGGCCAGGACACGTGGACGCTCGACGGTGTCGCGCCGGGATCTGCGCGACTGTCTGCGACTTGCCATGCGACATGTACTGCGTCGGTATCGCATGTCCATGTCGCTGATCCTGAATGCTATGGCAACGTTCAGGCTGCTACCGACAGGCCAAGTTACAGGCGGCTATATAGAATAGAGTGGTGTCACCATAAAAACGCTTGCAATCGGATTGAAGGTATCTATACTGCCCGCTATACCGACGATTTCAGCTGGATCATTTTCTTCACTGACCAGCGGACCCTCGTTTTGCCGCCAGGATAGCGAAGGTCGGCCTGCTGATTCGCAAAAATCAGGGTGAACTCACGAGGGCGCGTGAGGAATGCCGCTTCGTGCGATCGCGCACAAACACCGCCCGATACAGGAGATGAGGATGATTTATCAGTTCACCGTTGAACAGGCCAAGAACCACGCAACCCAGCAGATGGAGAAGCTGTTCACGCGCGTCCCGTTCGCCCGAGAGTTCCACACGGGCACTGAGACCCATCCCGAGTACTACAAGCGTCACTTGATGGAGACGGTGCTTCGGATCCGGCTCAACAACGAGGTGGACGCTTATTGTCTCTACAAGATCGGGTACAAGAACAACAAGCTCGCGGTGAAGCTGGCCAAGTACCTCGCCGAAGAGCTCGGGCACGAGAACTTCTTCCTCCAGGATCTCAAAGGCCTCGGGGTCGACAAGGAGACGCTCGACGCGACCCCGCCGTTCTTCTCGACCGACAAGCTCATCGGCTACCTCTACCACGCCATCAATCACGACGGGCCGATGCCGACGATGGTGTGGAACTGGTTCGTCGAGTGGTACTCCGACACCTACAACAAGATCATCACCGAGAAGGCGACCAACGTCGTCGGCGAGAAGGGGACGAAGGGCTTCAAGAAGCACATCGAGTTCGATGAGGAGCACGATCACATCAGCCTGATGTTCGGCACCGTCGAGCAGACGGTGGTCACCCAGGACGACCATCAGAAGGTGAAGGACTACCTCACCAACTTCATCGCCCTGATCGGTGAGTACTTCCAGGATCTTCACGACGCCACCATCGCCAAGAAGCCGAAGGGCGAGTAGCGGAAGGCGGCTTTCGAGGCAACTGCCCGAGGTGAGCTGCGCTGGTTCAACTGGCCGGCCAGCAGCTCCTCGGAGATCACGGTGCCCGCTGGGGGGTCTCATCCTGACCCCAGCGCGTGCCGTGTCGCGCGTTCATTCATCGAGTCGTGGAGCCTATGCCCAGAGATCAGCTGATAATTATCGAACCCAGCTCTTCTGGGGTTTCCTTGATCCCCGCCGCGTTGAGCCTGGGCGTCGAGCCGGTCGTCGTGACCTACAACCGGCACGATCGGATCGTTCCGCCCGAGTACCTCGACATGGCGGTGGAGGTCATCGAGGTGGACACGGTCGACGCGGGGGCGCTCGAGGACGCGGTGCGACGCTACGTCCGGGATCACCGGGTCGCGGGCATCGTCCCCGGCTTCGAGTACTACGTCGCCCTGGCGGCGCGGCTGAGCCACGTGCTTGGCCTGCGCGGCCTCGATCCGCAGATCGTCGACAACCTCCGTTACAAACACAAGATGCGGGATCAGCTGAGCGCCGCCGGCGTCGCGTGTCCGCGCTACCTGACGGTGTCCGACAAGGCCATGCTCGGCCGGGTCGCGGCGGAGGTCGGTTTTCCCTGCGTGATCAAGCCGGTCAACGGCTCGGGCAGCCTGCACGTCACCAAGGTGTACGACCAGGCCGAGCTCGAGGCCGCGTACGATCGGATGTGCCGGGACGAGCTGCTCGACATGGGCCTGCGCATCAGCCACGTCGCCATCGTCGAGGCCTACGTCGCTGGAGCCGAGTTCAGCGTCGAGGGCTACGTGCACGGCGGCCGGGTGCACTTCCTGTCGGTGACCGAGAAGCTGCTCTGTGAGGAGCCGCACTTCGCGGAGCTGGGCCACATCGTCAACACGTACCTGAGCCCCGAGGACCGGGCGGTCATCTACGACTACACCGAGTCGGTCGTCAGGGCACTCCGGATCGATCTGGGGCCGTTCCATTGCGAGCTCAGGGTCTGTGCCGGGCAACCCATCGTCATGGAGATCGCCGCGCGGCTCCCCGGCGACAGCATCGTCGAGCTCGTCCACGAGTCGACGGGCACGAACCTGGCCGAGGTGATGATCCGGAGCTACCTGGGCATGGAGATCGACGCGCCGCCGGTCGAGACCCACCGGTACGCCGGGGTCTGCTTCTTTACCCTGGACAACTCCAATTACTTCCACAGCATCGAAGGCGTGTCGGCCGTGGCGCTCCTGCCCGGGTTCAAGCGCTTCGAGCTCCTGGCCCAGCCGGCCTCGTACGTGCCGCCCCCGATCAGCTCGCTAGGGCGTGCAGCGAAGGCCATCTTCGCGGGGCACTCCTATCACGATCTCAAGGTGGAAATGGAACAAGCCAAGAGCTTGATCCGGTTCTACTAACCTGCTGTAGAAACGCGCCACCAGTAGGTCAATGTACCATGTCTGAAACCATCCTGATCATCAACCGCTGGGACGACGACTTCTCTCGCTACGACGAGTACATCGATCACCACAAGCACTGCGTTGCCTACATCACCAATCCCGCGGGCCGCCAGATCGTAAAGCAAGATCTGGCGCGTGGCATCGAGGTGGTGCCCGACATCACCGACCGGCAGGCCGTGGTGGCGGCGGCGCAGAAGCTGGCCCGCGAGCTCGGTCCGTTCACGAAGGTGCTCGCGCTCTCGGAGTTCGACCTGGACACGGGCGCGGCCGTTCGCGAGGCGCTGCGGACGCCGGGGGTCTCGCCGCAGCAGGTCCGGCGCTTCAAGGACAAGGTGGCCATGAAGCAGGCGATGGCCGCCGCGGGCCTGCGCGCGCCCGCGTACCTGCCGCTCGGCGACGCGACAAGCGCCGCGGCGCTCGTCTCCAAGCTCGGCCTGCCGCTCATCCTCAAGCCGCGCGTGGGCGCGTCCAGCCGCGGCGTCGTCAACGTCGAGACCGAGGCGCAGCTGGCGGCTGCATTGCCCGGCATCCACCTGGAAGACTACGAATGTGAGCAGTACGTCGAAGGGCCCATCTACCACATCGACGGCCTGGTGCGAGATGGTGAGCTGTTGTTCCACACGGTGTCGAGGTACATCAACACCTGCCTGTCGTTCAACCACGGTATCCCGCTCGGCTCGGTGCTCGTCGAACCGTCCGAGCTGCGGGCCACCATCGTCCGGTTCACCGGCGCCGTCCTCCAGGCGCTGGAGCTGACCTCGGGCGCCTTTCACCTCGAGGTCATCCTGGCGCCCGGCGACGAGCTCTACTTCCTCGAGATCGGCGCGCGGGTCGGTGGCGGTGAGATCCCGTTCCTGGGACAGGCGCTGTTCGGGCTCGACATGATGCGGGCGTGGGTGGATATCGAGCTGGGCCAGGATACCGAGTACCTGCGGACGATCGACGGCCGGCGCCTGGGCGGGTTCTTGATGATCCCCGAACCGCGCGAGGTGCCGGCCTCGCTGGTCAGCGTGAGCTCGCTCGC
>Ga0137437_1000728_pt1 | contig 10858 bp, 5 predicted proteins | sample EasRivERMGT138_2_FD_102332 | JGI IMG/M metagenome (GOLD analysis project Ga0137437, IMG submission 102332) | Soil microbial communities from meander-bound floodplain in the East River, Colorado, USA - East River MetaG ERMGT138_2 | ecosystem: Environmental > Terrestrial > Soil > Floodplain ...
ACGAGAGCTGCATGCCGGCGTTCTACCACCGCCGGCAGGCGGCCGACTACGGCGGGTGAAGCCGTAGCGGGCGCGATCTACTGGCAGCGGCCGGTGATGGTGCTACAGGCGTTCGAGAAGCAGTCCGCGTTCGTCGTGCAGCCGATGTTGGCACCGCAATCGCCGCCCAGGCCGCCCGCCATTTTGGCGGGGACGATGAACAGGTGGAGCGAGCTGCCCGAGATCTCGGTGATGACAATGTCCGTGTTGCCGCGAATGCCTCGGTGGCTGTTGGCCAGCACCACGGCGAGGTCGCCGATCGTGAAGGTCGCCACGATGTCGAGCGTGGGGGTCGTGGCCGCGTTGATCGCATCCCGGATGGCGGCGCCTATCTCGTCGGCCGTGTCTCCGGGGTTGAAGCCGATCTTGACGTTGGTGCCGGTGGGGGAGCCGCCTGTCACGAACTCGAACGTCACCGCGGGGTTGAAGCCGTCATCCAGCTTGAACGTATCGCCGCTCTGAATATTCCTCGAGAGGGAGGTTCCCCCGCCACCGGGATCGATGACGGCGATCGAGGCGGTCGCGGCGGTGGCCGTCACGGGTACCTGGCAGTCTGCGCTACAGGAGCCGCATGCATTCGTATTGCCGTCGTCGCATTGTTCGCCGGCGGTCAGGTTCTTGTGACCGTCACCGCAGACCGCGAACGAGCAGTCGTTGTCGCAGGTCGCGGTCTCCCCCGGCGTGATGCCACCGCCCGGATCGCATTGCTCGTGGAACCGCGCCTGGGGGGCGCCATCGCCGCAGAACTCCCCGTTGGGGTTCGCGATGAAGCCGTCGCAGGTGCTCTTGCAGATCGGCGATACCGTGGGCGTGAGACAGGTCAGGTCGCCATATGCACACTTGGAACCGTTGAACAGCGAGCCCTGATCGCAGACCTCGGGGCCGTTCGGCGTCGCGTCGCCGCAATATGGGCCACCTGGGCTCACGTTCCCCGTGCAACTGGAGTTGCAGCGCGTGCAGCTCTGGTCGCCGTAGTCGCACGGGTCGCCGTTCTTGGACCCGTCGTCGCAGGCTTCGCCGGCCGGCGTGTTCTCCAACCCGTCGCCGCACACCACGGCCGTGCAGTCCAGATCGCACGTCGAGCTGTTGGTCGCAGGCGTCCCGGTGTCCGGATCGCACTGCTCGCCGAAGTCGATGAGGCCGTTGCCGCACGCCTTGAAGTGGCAGAACAAGTCGCAGTTATCGAGCATCGTGCCGTTCAGGTTCCCGTCGTCGCAGACCTCACCGGCAGCGGTGTTGAGGTGGTGATCGCCGCACACCGGAAGGGTGCAGTCCGAGTCGCACCCCGCCACATCGGTCAGGCCCAGATCGCACTGCTCGATGCCGGTCAGCCGATCGTTATCGCCGCACGTGTTGCGGTGGCACGACGCATTGCACGACTTGTTCGGGCCGTTGTTGGCCGCGGGCGGCCCGTCGTCACAGGTCTCTCCCTGCTCGATGATGCCGTTGCCGCACGTCACGTTGTGGCAGGTCGCCGAGCAGCTATCGAGGGCGGTTCCGTTCAGCGCGCCGTGGTCGCACTCCTCGCGGTTGGTGTTGCGAACGCCATCACCACACGTCGCGATCTTGCAGGTCGTAGGATCCTGGAGGTTGCTGACGCAGTCGTCGGCTCCCGAGTTGTTGCCATCGTCGCACTGCTCGCCGAAGGTGGTATCGAGGATCGCGTCGCCGCACTTGACGAGGTGGCACTTGAAGCAGTCGAACCCGCCGACCGGCGAGCCGTCGCACTGCTCGCCCGGATCGACGATGTTGTTGCCGCAGCGCTCGAACTGACACTTCGACGAGCAGCCGTCGTTGTCGGCGGTACCGCCGTCGTCGCACTGCTCGGGGCCGGCGGCGCCAAGCGGGGTGAAGCTGGGGTTGAGCTTGCCGTCGCCGCAGCTCGGTGGCGTGCAGTCGGCGTTGCAGGTCTGGCTGTTCCCGGCGGTATCGCACAGCTCGGTGACGTTGTTCCTGGTCCCGTCGCCGCAGCGCTCGAACTGACACTTCGACGAGCAGCCGTCGTTATCCAGGATGTTGCCATCGTCGCATTGCTCGGGACCCGGGGCGCCGCCCGGGGTGAACAGCTGGTTGATCTTGCCGTCGCCGCATGCCGCCACGGTACAATCGCCGTTGCAGGTCGAGCTGATCGTGCCCGTGTCGCACTGCTCGGTGCGGTTGTTCGGGGTGCCGTCGCCGCAGCGCTCGACGACGCAGATCGACGAGCAACCGTCGTTGTTGTTCTGGTTGCCGTCGTCGCACGCCTCGGTGCCGGTCACGATCCCGTTGCCGCACGCGGTCGCCTTGCAGTTGTTGTCGCAGCCGTCGCCGTTGCTTTGATTGCCATCGTCGCACTGCTCGCCGGGGTCGGTGATCCCGTTGCCGCAGCCCGTGACCGTGCAGTTGTTGTCGCAGCCGTCGCCGTCGTCCCGGTTGCCGTCGTCGCACTGCTCGCCGATCGCGGTCGCCGGGCTCGTCTTGTTCAGTGGGTTGACCTTGCCGTCACCACAGATCGCGGTCGTGCAATCGATATTGCAGGTCGCCGACTCGGTCGGCCTCAGATCGCGTACGTCCTTCGCCGCCTGCGGGGCAGCGTCGCACTGCTCGACGTGCTCGGTATGTCCGGAGCTGCCGACCGTGTTCGTGTAGCCATCGCCACAGCGGTTGAAGATGCAGTCCGGGCGGCATTCGCCGGTCAAGGAGTTCACGGACATGCCGAAGTCGCATTCTTCGCCTGGGTCGAGGATCGCGTTTCCGCAGTCGATCGACGACTTGCAGTCGATGCTGCACTTCGCGGGGTCCTGGGGAACCATGTCGCAGATCTCGCCTGCTGCGATGTCGGTGATCCCGTTCCCGCACCGCTCGTCCGACTTGCAGTCGGCGGAACAGTGGTCGCCGTCGGCGTGGTTGCCGTCGTCGCACGCTTCGCCCACGGCCGTATCGACGATCTTGTTGCCGCACGACTCGTCCGACTTGCAGTTGGCAGAGCAGTGATCGCCGTCCTTGGTGTTGCTGTCGTCGCACACCTCGCCCGCCGCCGTGTCGAGGATCCCATTTCCGCACGACTCATCCGACTTGCAGTTGGCGGAGCAGCCGTCGCCATCCTTGGTATTACCGTCGTCGCAGACCTCGCCCGGATCGGGGTGGGCGTCGCCGCACGTGTTCGTGTCCGAGATGCAGATCTTTTGCGCGGCGGCGCAGTGGGTGCCCGCGGGACAGTAGATGCCGGTCGCGCCGCACTCCTGGGCTGCGGGCGAGGCGCAGGCGCTGATCGCGAGCGCGACCGCACCCAGGAACAGGACGCTCAAGAGTCGATTCGTGGAGGCCATGTGTCGATATCTCCTAGAAGTGTCCCTGGACCATCGCCCCCGCCATCTCGGGAGATACGATCGGTGCAATGGCAATCGGTGCGGGGGTCGGTTCCAATTCTTCGGCGCTGATCTGATACGGCTGGCGGCGGTTGACCCACAGGAGCACGGCACCGGTTGCGATCGCGGCGCCGGCGATGCCGTAGCCGACGTAACCGATCGTGCGCTTGGTATCGCCGCTGTCGCGCAGGCTCGTGATGCCGGGCGTGCTGGTCAGGCAACCCGCCGACATCGTGTTGCACGCGGCGACCTTGGTGTTGAACTGGTCGTAGCTCGACTGCGCCGACAGCTCGAGGCCGCCCGCCACAAGGCCGACGACCGCGCCGGCGCCGGCCACGACGTACGGGAACCACGTGTTCTGCCACTTGCGGTGGTACCGCGTCAGCTCCTCCGCCGTGTACAGCTTGAGCTCGATCCGGAACTTCTCGCCGGGTCCGATGTATGGCGCCGTGATCCGGGCGTTGTAGCCCTGCTTGTCGGCGTAGAACGTGTGCTTGCCGACCTTGACCTTCTGGGTGAACTTGCCCGGCGCGATGAAGACTTCCTTGCCGTCGACCGAGACCTTCGCGCCGATCTTGTCGCACGACACTTCGATATCCGCGAGCTGGCCCTCGACCAGCTTCATGTATCCCTTCGCGCGATCGAACTTTTCCTTGTCCCCGAGCGGCTCTGCGCCGTAGGTCATGGCCTTGCTCAGCTCGTCGAACACCTCGATCGGTTGGTCGAGGTTGATGAGCGCGAGCGCGGCGTTGTAGTGGATCGCGGGGTGGTTCCAGTGCGACAGGGCCTCGCGATACCTCTCGACCGCCTTGACGAAGAACCCATCGTTGAGTTGAGCGTTGCCCTGGCGGAAGGCGATCAGCGCGGCTTGCTCGTCGTCCGCTGAGACGTTGCGGTAGTCTTCGTTGGAGCTACTTTTCTGGAGTCCCGCGTTGGGGGCCGCCTTCTCGTCGGTCTTCATGGGCCCGCTGTGCTTCGCGTCGGGCGGAGTGGCGGCCGGCGGTGGGGTGGCATCGGTCTTGGCGGCCGGCAGCGGATTGGCGTCCGCCGCGCCGGGCAGCTTGGCGTCCGCCCCACCGGGCAGCTTGGCGTCTGCAGGTGCAGCGCTGGGTGGTTGGGCGTCGGTCCTGGGATCGGGTTTCTTGTCACCGGCGACCGGTGCATGGACCGGTCTCTTGCGCGCCGGTGGCTTCTTGGGTTGAGCGGATACGACGCTGAAGCTCAGCGCGAGGCCGAGCCCGATACAGAGGGCCTTGATCATGGTCGATCCTATTTCTTGAGGGTGTCGATGACCTTGCCGACTTCCTTCTCCAGGCGCTCGGCGCGGTCGTGTTCTTTCTGGTAGGCCGCTTGTGCCGCCGCGGTCGCCTTGACGGCGATGTCCTTGGAGGCGACGGCTTCGTCCTGGGCCTTCTCGGCCTGGCGCGCACTGTCTTCGGCGCGGCGAGCCGCACGCTTCGCCTGGTCTTCGTTGGCGTTCGCCACATCGAGCGCCTCCTTCAGCTCGGCGTTCCTGACCCTCAGATCCTCTTGCGAGATGTCGAGCTTCTTGTGGGTCACGCCTTCCTTGGTCTCCGCCTCCTTCTGGGCGGCTTCCGCGACGAGGCGCTCGCGCTCCTTCTTCTGCATCCCCTGAAGGTTGTCCTCCGCTTCGCGCTGCGCGACCTCGGCCTTCGCCTGGTTGTCCTTGGCCTCGGCGCGCGACTTCTGGATGATCACGAGCAGGACCATCGTCGCGACGACGATCAGCGAGAGCGCCGTGAAGCCGCCGATGATCGCGGCCCGGCGGCGCCGCGCCTGCGCGGTGTCCTGGCGGATGACCGCATCGAGGAAGCCGCGCTCGACATCGGACAGCGGGCCCTTGTAGCGGAGCCGGAACTTCTTGGCCTCGTCCGCCGATTCGCCGCGCCACAGGAGGCCCGGGTCCTGGCCCTTCTGGTGCCACTGCCGCGCCGCGACGCGGAGCTGATCGACGAGCGCCGCGTCGTCCTGGTTCTCGTCGAGCCAGCGCCGCAGCGTCGGCCAGCCGTGGACGAGCGACTCGTGCACGATCTCCACGGTCGAGCCCTTGCCGCCCTCGAGCGTCTGGACGACGAGCAGGCGGGCGTCGACCATCTGATCGATCAGCCGCTGGATCTCGCCGACCTCGCGCGACAGCTCGCGGAGCTCGGCGATCGGCACGATCGCGCGGGTGCGCTCCGCGGTGACCAGGCGGAGCAGCAGCGAGCGGATGAGCGCGGTCTTCTGCGCGCCCATCTCGGTGACGACCCGGTCGGCATGGCTGGCGAGGGCGCCGGCAACGCCGCCCATCGCCGCATAGGCATGATGCGTGAGCATCCGGCGCGCGGTGTCGCGGTTCTCCCACAGCTTGGCGGCCGCGAACTGGAGCAGCGGCAGCGCGCCGGGCGTGGTCTCGAGGTGATCGAGCATGTCCTCGACGATCGCGGGCATCTCGAACTGGAACCCGGCCATCTCGGCGGGCTGCGTGATCGCATCGCGCAGACCGTCGCGGCCGGGCGGCCCGAGGAAGTACAGGCCGGCGGTCAGCTCGTTGACGAACTGCGGATCCTCGGCGATGCGATCGAGGAAGTCGCTGCGGATCGAGAGCACGACGCGCAGCGGGCTGGTGGCATCGTCGGCGACCGCGGACAGACACGCGGTGAACGCGGCGCGCTCGGCGGGGTCCGCGACCTGCGTGTAGAGCTCCTCGAACTGGTCGACGAACAACATGATCCGCCGGGTGTCGCGGCGCGCGCGCAGCCGCAGCACGTGGCCCAGGTGTCCCGGTTCGCGGCGCAGCGTCTCGATCAGCTTCTTCTGCTCGTCGACCTCGTCCGCGAGGTTCGCGGCGGTCCCGACCATGGGGGCGATGATGCCGGCGAGCGCATCGAGCGGCTGGCGGCCCGGCCGGATGACCAGCGTCTCCCAGACCTCACCCGAGCGCTTGAGCGCGGGCACGACGCCGGCGCGGACGAACGACGACTTGCCGACGCCCGAGCTGCCGACGACCGCCATGAGCGGGCAATCGCGGATCCGGGTGACCATCGCCGCGACCTCGCGGTTACGGCCGAAGAACTTGCCGGCGTCGGTCTCCTGGAACGACGACAGGCCGGCGTACGGGCTCTCGTCGATCTGGAGCGTCTGGGTCCGGCGGCCGGGCAGGAACAGCTCGAGCGCCGCGAGCAGCTCGGCGGCCGACTGCCAGCGCTGCTCCTTGATCTTGAGCAGGCAGCGGTCGATGATCTGGATCAGCTCGCGGGGCACGTCGGTCGGCGCGGCCTCCGCCATCGACGGCATCGGCAGCTCGAGCATCGCGGTGACGACGAGCTGGTTGCCGTCGAGCGGATGCAGCGGGTGCCGCCCGCAGATCATGCGGTGCATCAGGATGCCGCACGCCCAGATATCGGTGAGGTGATCGATCTCGATGCCGATGCCCCACTGCTCGGGCGACATGTACTTCAGCGTGCCCATGATCGTGCCGACCCGGGTCAGGCTGTTGTTGGTCCCGGTCGCGAGCTCGAGCGGGCTCGGCATCCGCACCCCGCCGCCGCCCTTGTCGGCGGCCGGCCCGGCCTGCCCCGACTGCTGCATCACCTTGGCGATGCCGAAGTCGAGCACCTTGATCGTGCCGGCCTCGGTGATGAAGATGTTGTCGGGCTTGAGATCGCGGTGGACGATGCCTTGCTCGTGTGCGCACTGCAGGGCGCGCAGGATCGAGCACATGATCTCGACGGTGCGCGTGTAGGGCAGCCGCTGGCTGTTCTCGGTCAGGTGGGTGAGCGGCTTACCGTTGAGGAACTCCAGGACGATGTACGGCGAGCCGTTGTGCTCGCCGACCTCGTAGATCACGACGATGTTGTCGTGCTGGCAGCGCGCCGTGGTGCGCGCCTCGACGAGGAACCGCTGCGTCATCTCGGGCTGGTTGGCCTGCAGGAACTTGATCGCGACGCGCCGGCCGAGCCGGAGGTCGCGGGCGAGGAACACGGTCCCCATCCCGCCCTCGCCGATCATCTTGATCATCTCGTACTGATTGATCCGGACGCCGGGATGCGGCACCGCGCTGGCCGCGTGGACGCCGGTCGAGCCGCCGTTGCCGGTGTCGCCGGTTTCGAACGAGTCCCACGCGGACTTGCTGATGCTCGGCTGCGACGCCGACGTCGAGGGCCGCCTGGCCCGCGGCTGGGCGTGCAGCGTGCTCGCGTGCAGCGCGTTGGTCTCGGGTGCGTTCGGCGGCGCGAACGCCGGTGTCGAGCCGGGTAGGGGCGTGCCGCCGGGCAGCGTCGACGGTGGTGCCGGATCGCGCTGCAGCGCGCCGGCGCCGGCGCTGGCGAGCACCGTGGCGTCCATCGCCTTGTTCGCGGCCACGCCGGCCATGGTGCGGCGGCTGGGCGGCGTCGCGACGGCGCTCAGCCCCGACGGGATCAGCACCGTCGATTCTTGCGGCTCTCTGGTGCCGCCGACGATATTCGCGGTGACGTTGGAGGGGCTTGGATGGGCACCGCTTCCAACACGGGTCTTATCCTGGTCACTCATACCTTTTGCCTCCGCGGAGCAACCTCACACCTGTAGAGACGCACTATCGAGTCCCCAAACTGCGCCCATAGTACATTAGGCGACGACCAGATCGGCAAACCGACATCATGTTTGATCTGCCGACACACCTATCTACAGGTAGCAAGCGCTTGCTCCTCCCAGGATGGTCGAGCCAGCGCGCCGTTATCTTTTCGTAACCATTCGAGATTGCGAGGATCGCGCCGTGCGATCCCCGCAGTAAATTGCGCCAGCCATAGATTCTGCCACGCGAGGTTCCCCGGTTGCGTGAACCCGAAAAATTCTCGCCTGGCTAGATCGCTAGAGGAACCAGAGCGGCTTTCCGCCGGCGAACAACACGGTCTCGTTCGCGCCCCACTCGGTCACGTCGACCTCGACCATCAAGCCGCGCTGGATGCTCTCGTCGTGCGGATGGATGTCCTGCACCTCGCCCTCGAGCACGGCCTTCACGGTGCCGACCTTCTTGCACCACACCAGGCCCCACGCGCACCCGTAGAGCGGCGAGCCGAGCTTGACGTTCTTGAGGTTCTGGTTCGGCACGAACGCCAGGGTGACCTTGTTCTCGATCGCCTTCAGGTACGGCGACTGGGCGAGCCGGCCGACGACCGCGTCCTGATCCTTGATGCGGAGCTTCAGGCTCTCGCCCCGCTGGCCCAGCGGCACGCGCTTGCCGCTGGCGTTTTCCTTCTCGAGCTTGGTCTTCTCGACCTCGCGCCGCACGAGCCACTGGTCCGCCGCCTTCGGGGCGTCGACGGTGTTGCCGACCTCGGCGATGAACCTGTCATCGGCGGCGACCACGCGCTCGATCTCGAGGAGCTGGCCCTCGATCTCGAGCTTCTCGGTGATCAGCTGGCTGGCGCGCAGCTTGGCGTCCGCGAGCTGGGTCGACGCCTCGACGACGCGCTGGTGGGTCGGCGACAGCACCACGGGGCGGACCCACGAGTGATCGAAGAAGTAGAAGATGTTGATGACCAGGAACCCGATCAACCCGATGAGGATCGCCGTCAGCGCCACCAGGCCGGCGGCCTTGTAAACACGGACGATCGACGGCTGGAGAGCGAGCCAGAACCGAGGGCGGGTCGATCGAGGCTGCATTTCCATGGTCCTTACCACACCCCTCACGCCGCTGGGAGCTGGGCGTGCGATCGAGCACGTGCCACTGCCGGTGCCGCCTCACCGACGCGAAGCTCGGCGGTGATGGCCTCGCGAATCGGCTCGGCCGCCGGCTCGGGGACGGCTTCCTCGTGGTTACGCGTCTCCCAGCTGGCGGTGTCCAGGGTGAACAGCGCCAGCGGTGTGAGCAGCGCGTAGGTCACCGGCATGAGCAGCGACAGCGGGATGAACGCCAGCGGACCGACACGCTCGGCCTTGGGCAGCTTGCGGGTGCGCCAGCGATACAACACGCCGAAGAACACGACCGCCTCGGTGTGGAGCACGAGGGCCGGGAAGAACTTGTGGGCCGCGAGCGCGCGTACGACGGCGATCGGATAGACGAGCAGCAGCGCGAACAGCGAGAAGAAGTGGATCGCGAGCACGGGGTTGAGCCGCCACACGTGGCTGAACCCGCCGGCGTAGTCGACGATGTTGGACCGGCGCCAGCGCAGCTGCTGCGAGAAGTACGCCGACAGCGTGCTCGGCACGAACGTGCAGCAGCGCGCGTCGAGCGTCATCGTCGTGAGGTAACCGGCCTTCACGATCTGGCGGGTCAGGAAGCGATCCTCGCCGTACTTGATCGGGACGCCGAACACCGAGCGCTTCTCGAGGACCGGCTCGAGCTCGACGAGCACGGCGCGGCGGTAGGCGGTGAGGCAGCCGGACAGGCACATCACGCGGCGGAACCCCCACTCGAGGTTCTTCATGAAGAAGTAGGAGTACCAGTACTTCACCACCTGCATGCGGGTGAGCCAGTTCTCCTGCTTGTTGCGGACGTCGACCCAGCCGCCGACCGCGGCGATGCGATCGTCGGTGAACCGCCGGATCAGCTGGCGAACCGCGTCGGCGTCGACCACGACGTCCGAGTCGACCGAGACGATGATCTCGGTGTCGGCCTCGCGGGTCGCGCGGATGATCGAGCGGCGCTTGCCGAGGTTCGCGCGGTTGCGGAGGATCTTGAGCCGGCCGCCCGACTTCTTCGCGACCTCGCGGGCGTGCTCGTAGCTGTCGTCGGTCGAACAGTCGTCGACGCAGATGACCTTGAGCTTCTCGTGCGGGTACGCCGAGTCGAGCAGGCTCTGCAGCGTCTCCTTGATCGCCGCGCCCTCGTTGAACATCGGGATCACGGCCGTGATGGTGGGTTCGTAGTCGTCGCGGCTTTCATCCCAGTTCTTGCCGCGCACGATCCGCAAGATGATGCCGGCGATGTAGCGGTTGACGAACACCACCACGGCCAGTGAATGAACGATCACCCAGAGGACGTGGGTCGTCATGCACGCACCCCTGGTGCGAGGTCCACGCCAATGGACGGGTCACAATCTAGTCGAAGGTTCACGGGCAGAGCTATCGGTCAAAAGAGAGGCGATGAGGCATCGCCCAGGGCTCAAGGGCTAGTAATGCAGGCAAACTATTATGGTTCGGTCGACAACTCAAGTTGGTTGACGAATGTTGCCACCTTGAGCGTGACCCAGCATACCCCCCCTCAGGATCTTGAGGAGGTGCGTCTTGTTTTCACCCAGGGCGTGTGAGATGAGCCCGGCCGTGCGTCGATGCGCGACCGCCGCTTTAGTGATCGCGTGGTTGCAGCACCCGGGCGCCGCCGACCCCGCCGCTCCGGATCCCCTGCACCATGATCCGATTGCCGCACCTACGCCGTGGATCGATCTCGGAACCTCTCCGGTCGTGCCGGTGGAGGAACCGCGCGAGGCCCACGATCACAAGCTCGCGGCCGCGCTGACGCTGGGCGGGCTCTACGGCGGGTTCACCAC
>Ga0137437_1000729_pt1 | contig 10850 bp, 9 predicted proteins | sample EasRivERMGT138_2_FD_102332 | JGI IMG/M metagenome (GOLD analysis project Ga0137437, IMG submission 102332) | Soil microbial communities from meander-bound floodplain in the East River, Colorado, USA - East River MetaG ERMGT138_2 | ecosystem: Environmental > Terrestrial > Soil > Floodplain ...
AATACTGCCAAAGGGATCGACGATGGCCAATAGCGCGACTGTCAGTTTGATGAGGTCGGTCCACTCGCCCATGGCTTACGCCCTCTCGAATTATTCATGGCGGGTGCCGTTTTTTCTGGATCAGGGAAACATATGCCGAACCGGAGCGTGTCACCAGTCCGAAAAGCGGTGGGAAGAATAAGGAGTTTTGCTGGGGCAGTCAAACCGCCGGCAGGAAGGAAAATTGCAGACCGCCTCGGGACGTGCTCAAGAAAACAAGGCAGGGATTTATTCCCTGCCTTGTCGGTTACAGCCGGCTGAAACTTACTGCTTGGCCGGAGCGGCGGGGGCCGGAGCGGCGGCAGCCGGTGCGGCTTCTACTTTCTTGGCTTTCTTGTGTTTCTTCGAGGACTTGGCGGGCTTGGCATCAGCCGGCGCGGCTGCATCAGCGGCAACGGCCGAGAACGTTACGGCGGCGAACAGGGCGGCGATCAGGGCTGCAATAATCTTCTTCATACTGTCTTCTCCATTGATAAGTTCTTCAGGGATGACACTATTCTTAGGTGTCGCAACCCTTAACGCCGGGCTGGATGGCCGGTTGACATATTTTGTTACAAGTCAGGTCGATTCGACCAAAGTCGCATCTCCTCGGCCGGGAGAAGGCGAAATTCGCCGGAACCGAGTCCCGCCAGGGTCCAACGAGCTATTCGATGACGAATCAGACGCAACGTGGGAAAACCGGCAGCGGCGGTCATGCGTCGAATCTGGCGGTTCTTGCCTTCGGTGATCGCGATCTCGAGCCAACTGGTCGGAATGCTTTGGCGGAAGCGAATGGGTGGGGTGCGAGTCCATAAGCCAGGAGGTTCGGCTATCTGATTGACGGTCGCCGGGGCGCTGACGAAATCCCCCAAGTCCACGCCGTTGCGCAGTCGCATTAAAGCGGCCTCGTCGGGAATATTCTCGACCTGTACCCAGTAGGTTTTGGGCCACTTTTTCGCAGGATGGCTGATTGCGTTCTGCAAGGTACCATCGTCCGTCAGGATCAGCAGGCCTTCGCTGTCGGTATCGAGCCGCCCCGCGGGGTAGATGCCCGTGATCGGCACGAAGTCTTTCAGCGTTCTTTTACCGGCCGACGGACTGAACTGGCAGATGACGCCGTAGGGCTTGTTGAAGAGGACGACCCGCGGCATGTTGGTGAGGTCGGGCCGCCCTGCAATATGGCGGCCCGAAGAAGGTCAACGGTGTTCGTGCGCAATGAGGTATTCGTACGCGGGCAGGGTGAGGAACTCGACGAAATCTTCGGCGAGCGTCAGCTCCTCGAACATTTTCGCGCCTTCTTCGTATTTGCCCGCTGCATAGCCCTTGTCGCCAAGCATCTCCCGGACTTTTGCCAGTTCCTGCGGCACGAACTGGCGAAACAATTCCTTGCTGACCTTGCGGCCGTCGTCGAGAACGCCGTGCTGGCTGCGGATCCAGTGCCAGATTTGCGCCCTCGAGATTTCCGCCGTCGCGGCATCTTCCATAAGATTGAAGATAGGCACACAGCCGGTGCCGGCTAGCCAGGCGCCGAGGTACTGGATACCGATGTTGATGTTGATGCGCAGGCCCTGCTCGGTGATCGGGCCCTTCGGCTGGAAATTGATCAGGTCTTTAGCCGTGACGTGGACGTCATCGCGTTTTCTATGGATCTGATGGGGTGTTTTCATCGATTTGTCGAACGCCTCCTTGGCGATCGCCACCAGCCCGGGGTGGGCGACCCAGGTACCGTCATGGCCATCGGTCGCCTCGCGATCTTTGTCCGCACGTACCTTGGCGAGTGCCGCTTCATTGGCGGCGGTGTCGTTCTTGATCGGAATCTGCGCCGCCATGCCACCCATGGCGAAGGCGCCGCGCTTGTGACAGGTCTTGATCAGCAGCAGCGAATAGGCGCGCATGAACGGACTGGTCATGGTCACCATGCCGCGGTCAGCGAGGATGAAATCCTTCTGGTTCCGGAATTTCTTGATACAGCTGAAGATGTAGTCCCAGCGGCCGCAATTGAGGCCAGCAGAGTGCTCGCGCAATTCGAAAAGGATTTCGTCCATTTCGAAGGCGGCGAGAATGGTCTCGATCAGGACGGTGGCCTTGACGGACCCTTGGGGTATGTCCAATTCCTTCTGAGCCAATACGAAGACGTCGTTCCATAGCCGCGCCTCGAGGTGGGACTCCATCTTCGGTAGATACAGGTAAATGCCCGACTTCTTCTTCACGCGCGGCTTGGCGTTGTGAAAGAAATACAACCCGAAGTCGAACAGCGAACCTGACATCGGCTCGCCGTCTATCACGACATGTTTTTCGCTCAGGTGCCAGCCGCGCGGGCGGACCAGCAGGGTCGCCACCTTCTCGGCGAGCGTGTATTGCTTGCCTTCCGGGCTGCTGAACGAAATGGTGCCGGCGACCGCGTCGCGGATGTTGATCTGGCCCTGAATCTGATTGTCCCAGGTCGGCGTCGAGGAATCCTCGAAGTCCGCCATAAACACGTTGGCGCCGGAATTGAGCGCGTTGATCACCATCTTGCGATCGGTCGGGCCGGTAATTTCAACGCGGCGGTCCTGCAGATCATGGGGCACCGGGGCGACTTCCCAGGCGGCGTCGCGAATCGGTTTGGTTTCCACCAGGAAATCCGGCAATTTTCCAGAGTCGATTTGCTTTTGCCGCTGGGCGCGGCGGGCAAGCAACTCGATTCGGCGCGCATTGAAATTGCGATGCAATTTGGCCAGAAAGGTGAGGGCGTCTGCGGTTAGTATCTGGGCATACTCAGGGGTGATGCTGCCTAACACTTGCATGCCGGCGGGGACATTCGGCTGATTCACGTTGAAGCTCCGAGTTTAATTTTGTATTGTGAAAAATGATTTCGCCGAATGATAAATAGGAAACGCCGCGGGAACAAGCAAAGCTTGCCACGCCGCGGCGCAAAGAAAACCCCGAATCAGGGTCAGACGAATTGTTCTTCTTCGGTCGAGCCCGTCAAAGCCGTGACCGACGACTTGCCCGCCTGCACAGCCTGCGTGACTTCGTCGAAATAGCCGGTGCCGACTTCGCGCTGATGCTTGGTCGCCGTGTAGCCATTGGCTTCCGCCGCAAACTCGGCCTGCTGAAGTTTCACATAAGCGGTCATGTTTTCGGTAGCGTAACCGCGTGCCAGTTCGAACATCCCATAGTTCAGCGCATGGAAGCCGGCCAGCGTGATGAACTGGAACTTGTAGCCCATTGCGCCCAGCTCGCGCTGGAATTTGGCGATGGTGCTGTCATCGAGATTTTTCTTCCAGTTGAAGGAGGGCGAACAGTTGTACGTAAGCAGTTTGCCCGGATACTGCTTGTGGATGGCCTCGGCGAATTGCCGCGCGAAGGCGAGGTCCGGTTTCCCGGTTTCGCACCAGATCAGGTCGGCGTAAGGGGCATAGGCCAGGCCGCGCGAGATCGCCTGCTGGATGCCGTTGATCACGCGGTAATAGCCTTCGGCCGTGCGTTCGCCCGTGCAGAACGGTTTGTCGTTGTCATCCACATCCGATGTAACCAGATTGGCCGCTTCCGCATCGGTGCGTGCGAACAGCACTGTCGGCACGCCCATGATGTCCGCGGCCAGACGGGCGGCGGCAAGTTTCTGTACCGCTTCCTGGGTCGGAACCAGCACTTTGCCGCCCATGTGACCGCATTTCTTTGCTGAGGCGAGCTGATCTTCGAAATGAACGCCGGCGGCACCGGCGTCGATCATCGATTTCATCAATTCGAAAGCGTTGAGTACCCCGCCGAATCCGGCCTCCGCGTCGGCGACGATCGGCGCAAACCAATCGATGCCGTCTTTGCCTTCCGCGTGATGAATCTGATCCGCGCGAATGAACGTATTGTTGATGCGGCGTACGACGGAGGGCACGCTGTCGGCCGGATAAAGCGACTGATCCGGATACATCTCCCCAGCAAGATTGGCGTCTGCAGCGACCTGCCAGCCCGAGAGGTAGATGGCTTTCAGGCCGGCTTTCACCTGCTGCATGGCCTGATTGCCCGTCAATGCCCCTAGCGCGCTGACGAACGCTTCCTCGTTGACGAGTTTCCAGAGTTTTTCTGCGCCACGACGTGCAAGCGAGTATTCGATGTGAACTGTTCCACGCAGCCGATAGACATCTTCGGCGGAGTAAGGCCGTTGCAGCCCCTTCCAGCGTGGGTTGCTGTTCCAGTCTTTGCGGATTTCAGCAATGGCCTGGTCGCGATTCATGGTGGTCTCCTGTCAGCTGATTCAAGCGTGTTTTTTACGGACGTCGCGGTAACATCGGCTCGTTGAATCAGGTCGTTGGTGCGCAATTGCGCAGCCGCTCTGATCCACTTGCCGTGTTCCTGCAGCGCTCTATATCCACGTGAAAGCCAGAGATCGGATCTGGCGGAATCATTGAAGACGCCGCGTGTAGGGGCATCTTGTATCGACGTTACATCCGGGTTTGTGTGACGCAACGGTGGTGGGCGGACGTTACACCGAATTTTTTATGCATCGCAACAATAGCCGCGTTGCCTTATTTAATTCATAACAATCAATTAGTAAGCATCTCTGCGCATCGGGAATTTTGCATTGCGAAAAATGGTTTCAGAATTTTCAGGCGCGGTCTGATCCTCGCGATGGAGTACTCAGGTGTGAAGAGCACCATCAACCTGAGTTACGCGCTCGGTAGGTTTTGTGCCGCGCCTGACCCTTGCTTTACAATTGCCGCTCCCAGGCAGGCCACAACAAGCGCTTGCAATTCAGTTGCATCCACCCATCGAGGCAGACTCCATGTATCAGCACATCAAGGTGCCGTCCAGCGGCGAAAAAATAGCCGTTAAGAAGGATTTCTCGCTGAACGTACCGGCCAACCCGATCATTCCTTTCATCGAAGGGGACGGAACCGGCGTGGACATCACGCCCGTCATGCGCAAGGTGGTGGATGCAGCCGTCAACGCTGCGTACGGGGCGAAGCGCAAGATCGTGTGGATGGAAATGTTTGCCGGGGAAAAATCCTGCAAGATCTACGGCGAAAACGTCTGGCTGCCCGACGAAACCTTGCAGGCCAGCAGGGAATTCGTGGTCTCGATCAAGGGGCCGCTTACTACGCCGGTTGGGGGAGGCATCCGCTCGATCAACGTCGCCCTGCGCCAGGAGCTTGACCTCTATGTCTGCCTGCGTCCGGTTCGTTATTTCAAAGGCGTGCCCAGCCCGCTCAAACATCCGGAAAAGACCGACATGGTCATCTTCCGCGAGAACACCGAGGACATTTATGCTGGAATTGAGTGGGCGGCCGAGTCCGACAGTGCGCGCAAGCTGATCGATTTCCTCATCAAGGAAATGGGGGTCAAGAAAATCCGCTTTCCGCAGACATCCGCGATCGGCATCAAGCCGGTGTCGCGCGAGGGGACTGAACGTCTTGTCCGCAAGGCGATCCACTATGCAATCGACAACAAGCGCCGGTCTGTGACTCTGGTGCACAAAGGCAACATCATGAAATTCACCGAAGGCGGCTTTCGCGATTGGGGATACGCGCTTGCCAAGCGCGAATTCCGGGCTGAATTGGTGGACGGTGGTCCCTGGATGAAGCTGCCCGGCGGAATTATCATCAAAGACGTGATTGCGGACGCGTTCCTGCAGCAGATCCTGCTGCGTCCGGACGAGTACGATGTCATTGCAACGCTGAATCTGAACGGCGACTACATTTCCGACGCGCTGGCTGCGCAGGTTGGAGGCATCGGCATCGCTCCGGGCGCGAATATCAGTGATTCGGTGGCGATGTTCGAAGCGACCCACGGCACGGCGCCGAAATACGCGGGCAAGGACTATGTCAATCCGGGCTCGCTGATCCTCTCTGCGGAGATGATGTTGCGCCACATGGGATGGGTGGAAGCGGCGGACCTGATCGTCAAATCGATGGAGGCGGCAATCACCGACAAGGTCGTCACCTATGACTTTGCGAGACTGATGACCGGGGCAACACAAGTGTCGTGCTCCGGATTCGGGAACGCAATGATCGAACGCATGCGGAGCTGAACGCTGCGCCAGGAACAAAAAGCCCGCGACGAGGTCGCGGGCTTCGAATATTCTGAAGCTTCTGCGGATCTTGATCCGCTCCGGGTATCAGGCGGCTTGTATATTGGAGGCTTGCTTGCCCTTGGGCCCCTGGGTGATCTCGAAACTCACCTTCTGGCCTTCCTTCAGCGTCTTGAAACCGTTCATCTGAATGGCCGAAAAATGCGCAAACAAATCTTCGCTGCCGTCATCGGGCGTGATGAAACCGTAGCCCTTTGCATCGTTGAACCACTTGACCGTACCGATTGCCATACATCCCTTCCCTTGGAGAAAGACGCGGGCCGCATACCCGCCGATCGTTTGAGTTTCAAGTCCGCGTTATCGGCAAAACCGGTACTGCAGTATGCTTGAAGCCAAACACCAGTTTGCTTTGTAGGTTATTTATTTTGGGAAGTCAAGTAGGCAAAAAGCGCGCAAGCGATTGTTGCAATGCAGTTTTAAGGGCCTCGCCAGGCTTGGGCAGGCACGAATTCTGCACTTGTATTTTCCCGGGTTATCCGCAAAATTAGGCCTAAGTGAAAGCTGTGAAGCGAGACGAGGGCATGGCAGCGGGAAATCGTGACAGCACGCTCCTGGAGGCCGAAAAAAGCAAGGTCAAACAGCCGCCGCTGTTCAAGGTCCTGCTGCTGAACGACGATTACACACCCATGGACTTTGTCGTCGCGGTTCTGCAGACTTTCTTTTCGATGACCAGGGAGCAGGCGACGCAGATAATGCTCAAGGTTCACAGGGAAGGCATGGGCGTCTGTGGGGTGTATCCTAGGGATGTTGCGGCGACCAAAGTGGAACAGGTCATTGCGTTTTCGAAACAGCATCAACATCCGCTTCAATGCGTGATGGAGGAAACATGATTGCGCAGGAGCTAGAAGTCAGTTTGCACATGGCGTTCATGGAAGCCCGGCAGAAGCGCCACGAGTTCATTACCGTGGAGCACCTGCTGCTCGCCATGCTGGACAATCCGTCTGCGGCTGAAGTCCTGCGCGCATGCGCGGCCAACGTCGAGGAACTGCGCAAACTCCTGACCGAATTCATCAATGAGCATACGCCGGTGGTGAGCGGCGAGGATGTCGACACTCAGCCGACGCTGGGATTCCAGCGTGTGATCCAGCGCGCCATCCTGCATGTCCAGTCTTCCGGCAAGAAAGAGGTAACCGGCGCCAACGTCCTCGTGGCAATTTTTGGCGAGAAGGATTCCCACGCCGTATATTTCCTGCACCAGAAGGGGGTTACACGTCTTGATGTGGTTAATTTCATTTCGCACGGCATCACCAAGGTTCCGCAGACGGCACCTGCCAAGCCGCAGCCCGAAAGTGAGGCGGATTCTGATCAGGAACAGAATTCCGGCGGCGCTCTGGAAAGCTACACGCTGAACCTGAACGCGCTTGCGATCTCCGGCAAGATCGATCCGTTGATCGGCCGTGAGCGTGAACTCGAGCGCGTCATCCAAACGCTGTGCCGCCGGCGCAAGAACAACCCGCTGCTGGTAGGCGAAGCCGGTGTGGGTAAGACCGCAATTGCGGAAGGGTTGGCACGTCGGATCATTGAAGGTGCTGTGCCGGAGATTCTGGCGCGCTGCCAGGTTTACGCGCTGGACATGGGATCGCTGCTGGCGGGAACAAAATATCGGGGCGATTTCGAGCAGCGCCTGAAGGCGGTGCTCAAGCAGCTCACCGATAATCCGAATGCAATCCTGTTCATCGACGAGATTCATACGCTGATCGGGGCGGGGGCTGCCTCCGGAGGAACGCTCGACGCCTCAAATCTGCTGAAGCCCGCGCTGTCCTCGGGCAACCTCAAGTGCATCGGTGCGACGACCTATACCGAGTACCGTGGCATTTTCGAGAAAGATCACGCGCTTTCGCGTCGTTTCCAGAAGATCGATGTGACGGAGCCTTCGGTTGCGGAAACGGTGGAGATCTTGCGTGGACTGAAAACGAGGTTCGAAGCACATCACGGCGTGAAGTACACCGCCTCGGCCCTGACTTCCGCGGCCGAACTTTCCGCGCGCTTTATCAATGACCGCCATCTTCCGGACAAGGCGATCGACGTGATCGACGAGGCGGGGGCGGCGCAACGCATCCTGCCCAAGTCGAAGCAGAAGCGTGTCATCAGCAAACACGAAATCGAGGAGATTATTGCCAAAATTGCGCGCGTTCCTGCGCAGAGCGTGTCGTCTACCGATCGCAGCAAATTGCAGAATCTCGATCGCGATCTGAAAGCAGTGGTGTTCGGCCAGGACCGCGCGATTGATGCCCTGGCTGCGTCGATCAAAATGTCGCGCAGCGGGCTGGGCAATCCGCAAAAACCGATCGGCTGCTTCCTGTTCAGCGGGCCCACCGGCGTGGGCAAGACCGAGGTGGCACGCCAGCTGGCTTATACCATGGGCGTGGAACTGATCCGTTTCGACATGTCGGAATACATGGAGCGCCATGCGGTGTCCCGGCTGATTGGCGCGCCACCGGGTTATGTCGGGTTCGATCAGGGCGGGCTGCTGACTGAGCAAATCGCGAAGCATCCGTATTCGGTGGTGCTGCTCGATGAGATCGAAAAGGCACACCCGGACATCTTTAACATCCTGCTGCAGGTGATGGATCACGGTACGCTGACTGACAACAACGGCCGCAAGGCGGATTTCCGCAATACGGTAATCGTCATGACCACCAACGCAGGCGCCGCGGAACTGTCAAAAACCACGATGGGCTTCACCCAGCAGCACGCGGCAGGCGACGAGATGGTGGAAATCAAGCGCATGTTCACGCCGGAATTCCGTAATCGACTCGATGCGATCATTTCCTTTGCGGCACTCTCCCAGGAAATCATTATCCGCGTGGTGGACAAGTTCCTGATGCAGCTCGAGGAGCAGTTGCACGAGAAGAAGGTCGAGGTCGCGTTTACCGACGCGCTCAAGGCTTATCTGGCCAGCAACGGATTCGATCCGCTGATGGGCGCGCGTCCGATGGCTCGCCTGATCCAGGACACAATACGTAGAGCGCTGGCCGATGAACTGTTATTCGGAAAGCTGGCTGGCGGAGGCAACGTTACGGTGGATGTCGATGCCGAAGGAAAAACGAAGTTGCTGATCAGCGAGGCCAAGCGCGAAGCCAGGGATAAGGACAAGGAAGAAAGCGTCGCTTGAGGATTGTGAGCGAATAAGAGCCGGACCCTGGCGGTCCGGCTTTTTTATTTTAGGGGGAGCGAATCAGGTGGCCCGCGGTCTTGAGGGGTCGGCGATCCACTCGCTCCAGGAACCTGGATAGAGTCGCCCTCCCTTCAAGCCGGCGATCTCCATCGCCAGAAGGTTGTGGCACGCCGTGACGCCCGAGCCACATTGGCTCACGATTCTTTCCGGAGATCCGTTGCCGATGAACGGCCTGAAGTCGTCGCGCAGCTGCTCTGGCGCCTTGAAGAATCCCTGCGGCGTGAGGTTGTCCTTGAAGAAGCGGTTGCGCGCGCCGGGAATGTGGCCGCCTATCGGGTCGATGGTTTCGTTCTGTCCGTGGTAGCGATCATTGGCACGCGCGTCGATGAGCACCATGTCGGGCGATTGTAGATGCTCCATGACGTATTTTGCATCCACTGGAGATTCTTGAGGCGTGCCCTTGAATCGACTGGATTTCGGCACAGGTACTTCAGCAGTAACAGGTTGTCCCGCGGCGAGCCATGCCTGCCAGCCGCCATCGAGCACGGCCACGCTTTGATGTCCCACCCAGCGCAGCATCCACCACAATCGCGAGCCGTACACCCCTCCGGCATTGTCGTAGCCGACCGCTTGCTTGTCGTTCGATACGCCCATGCGGGCGAGCCAGTCGGCGAACACGTTCGCATCCGGGAGCGGATGGCGTCCATTGCGCCCGGTCACGGGCGCGGCGAGGTCGCGGTCAAGATGCGCGAACCGCGCGTTTGGAATATGGGACTGCGCATAGGCTTTGATGCCGGATTCAGGGCTGGTCAGCTCGTGACGGCAATCGAAAATCACGAATGCCGGATCATCAAGGTGCTTGGCAAGATCGAGGACGGATATCAGTGTGGTATGGTTCATTTGGGATGCTGGCCGCCCGGAGCGATGACCGGGGCGGGTAGTAACCGGCAGTTACAATTGCGGTTGAATTCGGGCGCGCAGGAATTCGTGAAAATGGATCATGCCGTCTTCCATCGGCGACTGGTAAGGGCCGAACTCATTACGATGCTGCCGGTGAAGGGCGTGGCGACCCTCCGTCATGCGCACGCAGATTTCTTCATCTTCCCTCGCGGTCTCGATATAGGCCTGCTGCTGCGCTTCGACGAATTCGCGCTCGAACAGCACGATGTCTTCCGGATAATAGAATTCGACGATATTAGCGCAGTGTTCGGGATCCCTCGGCAGGATGGTGCTGACAACCAGCACGTTCGGATACCACTCGACCATGATGTTCGGGTAATACGTCAGCCAGATTGCACCTTGCTTGGGCATCTCGCCGTTGTTGTAGCGCAGGACCGCTTCATGCCACTTCTGATAAGCTGCAGTGCCGGGTTTGCCCAGTGCCTGGTTGAGCCCGACGGTCTGAACACTGTACCATTCGCCGAATTCCCACTTCAGGTCGTCGGCATTCACGAACTGGCCGAGTCCCGGATGGAATGGACCGACGTGATAGTCCTCGAGATAGACTTCGATGAAGGTCTTCCAGTTGACCGCGTAATCATGAGTGATCACCCGGTCGAGCATATAGCCGGAAAAGTCCAAGTCGGCGAGTACGCCCAAGCTGGCCAGATCGCGATTCGGATCGCGTGGTCCCGCGAACTGCAGGCC
>Ga0137437_1000730_pt1 | contig 10847 bp, 7 predicted proteins | sample EasRivERMGT138_2_FD_102332 | JGI IMG/M metagenome (GOLD analysis project Ga0137437, IMG submission 102332) | Soil microbial communities from meander-bound floodplain in the East River, Colorado, USA - East River MetaG ERMGT138_2 | ecosystem: Environmental > Terrestrial > Soil > Floodplain ...
GCCTCGGCGTCGACGCCGGCGCGCGCACACGCGATCCGGAACCAGCGCGTGCCGGCGGCGACGTGGCCGATCTCGTCCTGGTAGACGCGGTCGAGGCAGCGCGCGCTCGCCTCGTCGCCGGCGGCGCGCAGACCCGCGCGCAGCGGCGCCGAGACGTCGAGCCCCTTCGCCTCGAGGACGCGCGGGACGACGGCGAGTCGTTCGACGAGCCCGTCGAAGCGCACCGCCGTCTCCCAGAGCCCGAGGTGGACCGGCTCTTCGCCGAGTTCGCCACCGAGCTCGTTCAGCCGCGCGATCAGGAGGCGCGCGTGCGCGCACTCCTCGCTCGCGATGGCGAGCATGTCGGCGTAATACTCGCGCGGCTCCCCCGGGAAGTCGGCGACGGCGAGGAGCGCGAGCTCGACCGCCGAGAGCTCGATGTGGGCGACCGAATGGACCAGCGCCTTCCGTCCGCGCGGGTCGCGCAGGTCGGGCCGCCGCGGCGTCTCGCGCGAGCCGGCGACCGTCCACGACTTCGGCCGCGCCGGCCGCACCGACGCACCGCGCTCGAAGCTCGGCTCGACACTGGAGCGCAGCGCCGTCTCGCAGAGACGCTCGGCGAGCGCGAGCTTGCGCGCGACTTCCGGCTCGGCGAGCACGGCCGCGACCTCGGCGGCGATCCCGGTCGCGTTCACGCGGCGCGCTCTCTCCGATTCGGGCCCGGACGGGCCCTCGCTTCAGACTCCTGCGAAGGTCACGCCTTCAGGAGGTCGAGCAGACGCTGCGGCTGGAAGCCCACGAGCACCTTGCCGTCGACGACGATGGTCGGCGTGCTCATCGACCCGATCTGCATCAGCTCCTCGGCGGCCTTCTCGTCCACGGCGACGTCCTTCGACTCGTAGGCGAAACCGTTCTTGGTGAGGAACTCCATCGCGCGGTGGCACGGCGCACAGCCCGGCTGGTGGTAGACCACGATCTTCTTGGCGGGCGTCGGCTTGTCGGCCATCGATCGGCTCCATTCATCGCGATTCGGGCGTCCCGGTTCGGTCGCGAGCCGGCCGCGGATCGCGGCGCGCCTCGCTCGGGGCGGCCATCCTAGCGGCATCGTCGTGCGACGCCACCCGACCGGAACCGGGCGGAGCGTCGCCGCGACGTGCTCGCGGCACTCCGGAAACGGCGGCTTCGATGCCACTTGAGGCGCGCCGGTTTCTTCCCTCTCATCGCGCGATGGCCCCGTCGACCCGACGCGTCTCGCCCCGCGCGCTCGCAGCGTTCACCGCCCTCCTCCTGCTCTACGTCTATGCGGGCCACGTCGAGCCCGACTGGCTCGAGGTCACCCGCCACGAGGTCCCGCTCGCCGTCCCGCGCCCGCTCGTGCTGGCGCACCTGACCGACCTCCACACGGTCGGACTCGGGCGGGTCGAGCGGCGGATGGTCGCGGCGCTCGAGCAGGAGAGGCCCGACGCGATCGTCATCACCGGCGACACGCTGAGCCAGTCGGGCAGCTACGAGCAGTGCCGGCCGGTACTCGAGCGGCTGAAGGCGCCGCTCGGCGTCTTCATGGTCCCGGGCAACTGGGAGGTCGCCAACCCGATGCGCGACCTGAAAAGCTTCTTCACGAGCTGCGGCGTCCGCTACCTGCGCAACGAGAGCGTCGAGCTGGTGGCGGGCGTCTGGCTGGTCGGGCTCGACGACTTCTCGATCGGACTGCCGAGCTTTCCCGCCGCGACCGCGCACGTGCCGGAGGGGGCGACGAAGATCGTGCTCTGCCACGCGCCCGGCTTCTTCGCGAAGACGCACGGCGAGTTCGCGCTCGCCTTCGCCGGCCACACGCACGGCGGCCAGGTCCGCATCCCGGGCCTCGATCCGCTCTATCTCCCGACCGGCTGCGGGCGCTATTTCGCGGGCTGGTTCGAGCAGGCGGGCGCGCGCATGTACGTGAGCCGCGGCATCGGCATGTCGGGGCTGCGCTTCCGCTTTCTCTGCCGGCCCGAGCTCGCGATCCACCACCTCGTCCCGGCGCGTTGAGCGGGCGGGCCGGCAACCGGGACCGGCCCCGTGCGCGACGCGATATCTTCCGGCCCCTTCGTCGTCCCGATCCGGCTTCGCGTGGAGTCCGACGATGTCGCGCCGCTGCCTCGCCCGTTCGATCCGCGGAATCCAGAGCGCCCTCGTCGTCGCCGCGATCGTGGCCGTCGAGCCGCGCGCGTTCGCGCAGGGTGATCCGAGGAAGCCGGCCGCGCCGCCGGCTCCCGCGCCCGCCGCGGCGCCCGCGCCCGCGCGCGTCGCGCCGACCTTCGACGCGCTGCACGTGGCCGCCAGCGAGCTGCCCGAGGGCTGGTCGCTCTCGAAGGAGATGCGGACGGCGTCGCCGCAGCCGGCGACGCTGCTGGAAGACGACCTCTACAGCCAGATCCTGCCGAAGGCGCGCCACCAGGACTTCCAGACAATCGTCGGCAAGTCGGCGACGGGGTCGATCCTCTACTTCGACTGGGGCGAGAAGATCCCCGACGCGGTCGAGGAGTTCGTGCCGCCGCTGCTCTACGGCGAGAAGACGCAGGCGACCAAGGAGCATCCCGAGCTGCTCGTGCGCAAGGGCGGTGTCCTCCTGATCCTCTCGTTCCCGTTCGAGGCCGAGGAGCGTCAGTGGGTGATTCAGCGGCTCCGCCGGCGCTTCGGCCTGCGCCTCGGCATGAACCCCGATCCGGTGGTCAAGACGGTCGTCGCGAAGCTCTACAAGGAAGGCGGCAAGGGCGGCGACGCGAAGGCGGGGCTCGCCTACGCGGCGGAGCACGCGAGCGACGTCGCCAAGTCGAGCTTCGCGTCGTTCCTCGAAGGCGAGATCGCGACCGGACTCGAGGACTGGGAGCGCGCCCGGACGGCCTACGCGCGCGCGCTCGAGCTCGACGCGACGACGGATCCGTTCCCCGACGACGGCATCGCGTGGGCGTCGCGCGACGGGCTCGGCACCGCGTTCTGGGGCCTCAAGAAGTACGACGACGCGATCCGCGAGCTGACGCTCGCCGCGAAGGTCGCCGCCGACTTGAAGCGCCCGGAGGACCAGGGCCACTGCCTCTACAACCTCGCGTGCAGCCAGGCGCTGTCGGGCAAGGGCGACGAGGCGCTCGCGACGCTGAAGCAGAGCCTCGCGCTCGACCCGAAACAGAAGGAGCACGCCTCCAAGGACGACGACTTCGCGTCGATCCGCGCGCGGCCGGAGTTCCAGACGCTCGTGAAGTGAGCGCCGCGGCGCGCGGAGTCCTGCGTGCTCAGCCCGCGAGCCACTCCTCGTGCACGAAGCCCCGCTCGGGGTGGTCGATCCGCTCGAAGGTGTGGGCGCCGAAGGCGTCGCGCTGCGCCTGCGTCAGGTTCTGCGGGAGCGACGCGCTGCGGTAGGCGTCGAAGTAGGCGAGGCTCGCGGAGAAGGCGGGCGTCGGGATGCCGAGCTCGGACGCCGCGGCGACCACGCGCCGCAGCCCGCCCTGCGCCTGGTCCATCACCGACTTGAAGTCCTGGTCGACCAGGAGGTTCGAGAGCTTCGGGTTGTTCTGGAAGGCGCGCCGGATCGAGTCGAGGAAGCGCGCGCGGATGATGCAGCCGCCGGTCCAGATGCGCGCGAGCTCGGCGAGGTCGACGCCCCACTTGTAGTTGTCCGACGCCGCGCGCAGCAGGCTCATGCCCTGCGCGTAGGCGCAGATCTTCGCGGCGTGGAGCGCGTCGTGGACCTGCTTCACCCAGTCGGCGGAGTCGCCCTTCAGCGTCCGCTGCGCCGGACCGGCGAGGCGCTGGCTCGCGGCGAGCCGCTCGTCCTTCATGCTGGAGAGGGCGCGCGCGTCGATCGCCGCGGCGATGGTCGGGATCGGGACGCCGACGTCGAGCGCGTTCTGCACCGTCCACTTGCCGGTGCCCTTCTGCCCCGCCTTGTCGAGCACGAGGTCGACGAGCGGGCGCTTCGTCTCGGCGTCGAGCTTCTTGAAGATCTTCGCGGTGATCTCGATCAGGAAGCTGTCGAGCGGCCCCTGGTTCCACTTCGCGAAGACCGACGCGAGGTCGCCGGCGGCGAGCCCGAGCCCCTTGCGCAGGACGTCGTACGCCTCGGCGATCAGCTGCATGTCGCCGTACTCGATGCCGTTGTGCACCATCTTCACGAAGTGGCCGGCGCCGTCGGGGCCGCAGTAGGTCACGCACGGGCCGCGCTCGGTCTTCGCGGCGATCGCCTCGAGCACCGGCTTCAGCTTCTCCCAAGCACCCTTGTCGCCGCCCGGCATGAGCGACGGCCCGTGGCGCGCCCCCTCCTCCCCGCCCGAGATGCCGCAGCCGACGAAGCAGAGCCCCTTCTTCTTCCACTCCGCCTCGCGCCGGCGCGTGTCGGTGAAGAGCGAGTTGCCGCCGTCGATCACGATGTCGGAGGCCTGCAGGTGGGGCGCGAGCTCGGAGGTCGCCTGGTCGACCGGGTCGCCCGCCTTGATCATGAGCAGGATGCGCCGCGGGGTCTCGAGCGCGGCGGCGAGCTCGGCGTAGGTCTTCGCGCCGACCAGCTTCTTGCCCGGATTCGCCGCGAGGAACGCCTTCGTCGGGTCCCACGAGCGGTTGTAGACGGCGACGGGGAAGCCGTGCTCCTCGATGTTGAGCGCGAGGTTCGCGCCCATCACCCCGAGCCCCACCACTCCGAACTGCGACTTGCCGGTAGCCATCGTCAGACCCTCTCCGTCACGCCGTCACGCCATCGCCCGCTTCGCGGCCGCGACCACGTTGGCGACGGTGAACCCGTACTCCTCGAAGATCTTCTCGGCCGGCGCGGACGCGCCGAACTTGTCCACGCCGAGCGCCACGCCCTTCGCGCCGATCCACTTCGCCCAGCCGAGCGTCGCGCCCGCCTCGATCGAGACGCGCGCGGCGCACTTCGCCGGCAGGATCGACTCGCGGTAGGCCGCGTCCTGCGCGTCGAACAGCTCCCAGCACGGCATCGAGACGACGCGCGTGCCGATCGACTCCTTCTGCAGGACATCACGCGCTTTCATCGCGAGCTCGACCTCGGAGCCGCTCGCGATCAGGATCGCCTTCAGCGGCCCCTCCGCGTCGGCGAGCACGTAGGCGCCGAACCGGATGTTGCCGGCGCTCCCTTGCTTCTCGCGGTCCCACGTCGCCATCTTCTGGCGCGAGAGGACGATCACCGTCGGACCGTGCGTCCGCGGGATCGCGCAGCGCCACGCGCCGGTCGTCTCGTTCGCGTCGCTCGGCCGGATCACGTGGAGGTTGGGGACGGCGCGCAGCGCCATCAGGTGCTCGACCGGCTGGTGCGTCGGCCCGTCCTCGCCGAGCCCGACCGAGTCGTGCGTGAAGACGAAGGTGACCGGCAGGTCGGAGAGCGCGGCGAGCCGGATCGCCGGCTTCATGTAGTCGCTGAAGCAGAAGAACGTCGCCGTGTAGGGCCGCACGCCGCCGTGGTAGGCCATGCCGTTGGCGATCGCCCCCATCGCGTGCTCGCGCACGCCGAAGTGGAGGTTGCGGCCGGCGCCGCTCGCGCCGTCGAAGTCGCCCTGCTTCTCGAGCGTCGTGATGGTCGAGCCGGCGAGGTCGGCGTCGCCGCCGAGGACCGACGGGATCGCCGCGGCGATGCCGTTCAGCGCCTTGCCGCCGGCGTTGCGCGTCGCCATCGCCTGGCCGGCGGGGAAGATCGGGAGGTCCTTCTCCCAGCCGGGCGGCGGCTCGCCGGCGAGCCCGACGCGGAACTCCGCCGCCTCGTTCGGGAACGCCTTCGCGTAGGCGGCGAAGCGGCGCTCCCAGTCCTCGCGCGTCGCGCGGCCCTTCTGCGCCGCGCGCGCGAACTCCGCCTTGGCGTCGGCGGGGACCGCGAAGAACTGCGCCGGATCGAAGCCGAGCGCCTTCTTGGTCGCGGCGACGCCCTCGTCGCCGAGCGGGCTGCCGTGCGCGTGGTGCGTGCCCGCCTTGGGCGAGGCGAAGCCGATCGTCGTCTTGATCGTGATGAAGGTCGGCTTGCCGGCGTCCTGCATCGCCGCCGTGTAGGCGCGCTCGAGCGCCGCGAGGTCGGCGTTGCCGTCCTCGACGGTCAGCACGCGCCAGCCGTTCGCCTCCATGCGGCGGTTCACGTCCTCGGTGAACGCCATCGAGGTCGGGCCGTCGAGCGAGATCTTGTTGCTGTCGTAGAGCCAGATCAGCTTCGACAGCTTCAGGTGGCCGGCGAGCGACGCCGCCTCCTGGCTGATCCCCTCCATCAGGCAGCCGTCGCCGAGCAGCGCGATCGTGCGGTGGTCGACGACCGTGTGGCCCGGCCGGTTGAAGCGGTGCGCGAGGTGGCGCTCCGCGATCGCCATCCCGACCGCGTTCGCGCAGCCCTGCCCGAGCGGGCCGGTGGTCGCCTCGACGCCCGGCGTGAGGCCGAACTCGGGATGGCCCGGCGTCTTGCTGTCCCACTGCCGGAACGCCTTCAGGTCGTCGAGCGTCAGCGGGTAGCCGTAGAGATGGAGCAGCGCGTAGAGCAGCATCGAGCCGTGGCCGGCCGACAGGACGAAGCGGTCGCGGTCGGGCCACTTGGGCTGCGCCGGGTCGTGCTTCAGGAACTTCTGCCAGAGCACGTAGGCCATCGGCGCGGCGCCGAGCGGCAGGCCGGGATGGCCCGAGTTGGCCTTCTGCACGCCGTCGATCGCGAGCGTCCGGATCGTGTTGATGCAGAGCAGGTCGGGCGAGGTCGTCGTCGCGGGCACTCGAGTCTCCTCCAACGTTGCGGTCCGCCGCGGGGCGCGGCGCTCAGCGGCTCTCGCGCGGCGGGCGCCGCGACGCCTTGCTCTCGGTCGATCCCGCCGCGCTCTCCTCCATCTCCGAGGCGGCCGCGCGGTCGAGGTGCCACTCCGCGTCGCGCAGCAGGCGCGCGGGGCAGTCGAACGGGTCGCAGCCGTCCGTGCGCGCGAGCCGGACGGCGCCGGCCTTCTCGGCTCCGGTCGCGAGCACGACGACGCGCCGCGCCGCGGCGATCACCGGCGGCGTGATCGTGAGGCGGTTCGGCGGCGGCTTGGGGCCGACCACCGGCACGACGCGCCGGGCCGTCTCGCGGAGCGCGACCGATCCGGGGAAGAGCGACGCGGTGTGGCCGTCGGGCCCGAGCCCGAGCAGCAGCAGGTCGAGCGCGGCGGGCAGGTCGCGCTCGTAGTCGTGCGCCGCCGCGTCGCGGTCGGGGTCCTCGGCGCGCATGCGGTGGACGCGCGAGGCGGCGATCTTCACGCGCTCGAGCAGGGCGGCGCGCACCATCGCGTAGTTGCTGTCGACGTGATCGGGCGGGACGCAGCGCTCGTCGCCGAACCAGAGGTGGACGCGTTCCCACGCGACCGGCAGCCCGGCGAGCAGCTCGTAGGTCCGCTTCGGCGTCGTGCCGCCCGCCAGCGCGAGGTGGAACTCGCCCTCGGCGCGGGAGACCGCCAGCGCGATCGCTTCCGCCGCGCCGCGCGCGACCGCCTCCGCGTCGGGCCGGACGATCCGATCCCCCGCCATCCCCTCTCCTTCTCCGCGTCCGATCCGCCGGCCGGAAGCGCGGCGCATCGTAGCGCGCTGCCAAGCGCGCGGAGCGACGCGGCGCGCGTGCGCGACTTGGTAGCTTCCGCGACCCCGCGACGATCGTCCGGGTCGGGAGCTCGCACTTGGCCGTCCCCGTCCTCGCAGCGGCGGCGCTCGCCGTGGTTCTTCGCGCCGCAGCCGCGCCCGAAGAGGGGCTCCTCGCCCCCGTCCCGTGGCCCGGCGTGAAGTTCGCCGACCCCTTCTTCCGGCCGCTGCAGGAGCGCATCCGCGACGTCGCCCACGCGCACTGCCGGAAGATGCTCGAGCAGGTGCGCGCCTTCGAGCTGATCGACCGGGCGGGACGGCACGAGGGCGCCCCCGACTGGAAGCGGCCGGTCTGGAGCGACAGCGACGTCTGGAAGCTGGTCGAGTCGATGGCCTACACGCTCGGCACCGATCCTTCGCCGGAGCGTGACGCCGAGTTCGACGCGCTGGTCGCGCGAATCGCCGCGGTGCAGATGGCGGACGGCTACCTCGATTCATGGTTCGAGGTCTACGAGCCGAAGAACCGCTGGAAGAACCTGAAGGACTGCCACGAGCTCTACTGCGCCGGCCACCTGATCGAGGCCGCGGTCGCGCATCACCAGGCGACCGGCAAGAAGAACCTGCTCGACGTCGCTCTCAAGCTCGCCGACCACGTCGACCGGCGCTTTCGCACCGATCCCGACGCGCTCCCCGGCTACTGCGGCCACCCCGAGATCGAGCTCGCGCTCGTGCGGCTCGCCGACGACACGGGCGACGCGCGCTGGGAGAAACTCGCGGAGACGTTCGTCGACCGGCGCGGCAGCCACTACTTCGCGCGCGAGCACGGGACGCCCGACGAGAAGTACGAGGGCGAGTACTTCCAGGACCACCGCCCGCTCGTGTTGCAGACGAAGATGGTCGGCCACGCGGTGCGCGCCGGCTACCTCTGGACCGCGGCGACCGACGTGGCCGCGCGGCGCGGCGACGCGCCGCTGCTCGCGGCGGTCGACACGGTCTGGCGCAACACCGTCGAGCGGCGCCTCTTCGTCACCGGCGGGATCGGCGCGGCGGCGGAGAACGAGGGCTTCACCACCGACTTCGACCTGCCGACCGCGACCGCCTACCAGGAGACCTGCGCGTCGATCGCCTTTGCGCTCTGGAACGAGCGGCTCGGGAGGCTCAGGCGCGACGGTCGCTTTCACGATCTCTTCGAGCGCGCGCTCCTGAACGCGGTGCTCGCCGGCTTCTCGCGCGACGGCTGCCATTTTTTCTACGCCAACCCGCTCGCGAGCGCGGGCGGCCTCGTGCGGCCCGAGTGGTACGACTGCGCCTGCTGCCCCAACAACGTCACGCGCACCTTCGCCGGGCTCGGGCGCTTCGTGGCGTCGACGTCGAGCGACACGCTCTGGCTCCATCTGCCGATCGCCGGGACGATCGACGCGACCGTCGGCGGGAAGCCGGTGCGACTGAAGATCGAGGGCAGCTACCCGTGGCCCGGGCCGAACCGCGTGACGATCGACGTTTCGGCGTCGACCCGCTTCACGCTCGCGCTGCGCGTGCCGGAGTGGTCGACGCGCACGCGCACGCTCGCCTCCGCGAAGGGGGAACTGCGCTCCGACCCCAAGAAGGACGGCTACGTCGCGTTCACCGCCGAGTGGAAGGGCGGCGATTCGATTTCGCTCGACCTCGGCGCCGACGTGCGTCGCCTTGCCGCCGACCCGCGCGCGGAGAACCTCGGCGGCGCCGTCGCGCTCGCGCGCGGGCCGTTCGTCTACTGCGTCGAGCAGGCCGACTGCCCCGCGCCGCTCGACCGCCTCGTACTTCCCGCCGACGCCGCACTGGCTGCGAAGCGGGACGACGCGCTGCTCGGCGGCCTCGAGGTGCTCGAGGGCGAGGCGCTCGACGCCGGCGCGCAGGAATGGCCGGGCGGCCTCTACGCCGAGGCGCCCGCGCCGCGACGAATCCCGCTGCGCGCGCTCCCCTACTTCGCGTGGGACGAGCGCGGCTCCGGGGCGATGCGCGTCTGGCTGCCGACGGCGCCGCCGCCGCCGAAGCTGCGCGGGCTCGAGAAGTCGGCGAAGATCGCCGTCTCCTTCGAGGGGAAGGGCGCGTCGCCGCCGGCGGCGGCGGACGGACTCGCGCCGCGCCGCTCGCGCGAGCACGTCGAGCCGCTCTGCTCCTTCGCGCCGCACGCGGGCGGGACCGAGTGGATCGAATACGCGTGGCCCGCCGCGCAGCGGATCGCCTCGACGCGCGTCTTCTGGAGCGACGAAGGCGCGAGCGGCGGCCTGCGCGCGCCGCTGAAGGCGCGGCTGCTCTGGCGCGACGGCGATTCTTGGAAGCCGGTCGGCGGCACGCTCGCGTGCGCGCCCGATCGCTGGTGCGAGCTCGAGTTCCCCGCGGTCACGACGAGCGCGCTGCGCCTCGAATTCGACCAGCCGCCCGGCGCTTCCTGCGCCGTCCACGAGTGGAACGTCTTCGGCGACTGACGTCGGACGGCGGCTCTACTCCGACTTCTTCGCGAGGCTCCGGCGTTGGTCCTCGAGCACGTCCTCGATCATGCGCGAGAGTGGCATACGTGGCCGAAAGCCCGTGCACTCCTCGAGGCGGCGCACGTCGGGGACGCGGCGCTGCATGTCCTCGAAGCCCGCGGCGTACGCCTCGTCGTAGGGGACGTGCACGATCGGGCTCGCGCTCTGCGCCGCCTCCTTCACGCGACGCGCGAGGTCGTCGATCGTCGTCTCCTCGTCGCTGCCGACGTTGAAGACGCGGCCGACCGCCGCCGGCGCGTCGATCAGCCGCACCAGCGCCTCGACCGCGTCGGCGACGTGGCCGAAGCAGCGCGACTGGCGGCCGCTCCCGTGGACGGTGATCGGCTCGCCGCGCAGCGCCTGGCGCGCGAAGGTCGGCAGCACCATGCCGTAGCGGCCGGTCTGGCGCGGCCCGACCGTGTTGAAGAGGCGCGCCACGACGACCGGCAGGCGGCGCTCGCTCGCGTACGCGAAGGCGAGCCATTCGTCGAGCGCCTTGCTGCAGGCGTACGCCCAGCGCGACTTCACCGTCGCGCCGAGCGTCAGGTCGTCGTCCTCGTGGAACGGGACGCGGCTCCCCTTCCCGTAGACCTCCGACGTCGACGCGAGCAGCACCTTGGTGGAGCGCTTCGCCGCGGCGGCCAGCACGACCTCGGTCGCGCGCACGTTGGTCTCGATGGTGCGCACCGGCCGCTCGACGATGAGCCGCACGCCGACGGCCGCCGCCAGGTGGACCGCGACGTCGCAGCCGGCGAGCGCCTCGGCGACCAGGCGCGGGTCGTCGGCCGATCCGACGCGGACGGA
>Ga0137437_1000732_pt1 | contig 10842 bp, 10 predicted proteins | sample EasRivERMGT138_2_FD_102332 | JGI IMG/M metagenome (GOLD analysis project Ga0137437, IMG submission 102332) | Soil microbial communities from meander-bound floodplain in the East River, Colorado, USA - East River MetaG ERMGT138_2 | ecosystem: Environmental > Terrestrial > Soil > Floodplain ...
GCAGGCGGGTGTGGCGACAACGTCGAGCCGCAAGGGCTCGCGCCTGACCAGCTGCTCGCGCTGCTGCGGGCGCTGCCCGGGGTCACCGCCGATGTGGCGCCGACCCAGCAAGCCGACTTCCAGTACTACGTCCTCCACTTCACGCAGCCGGTCGACCACGACGATCCGAGCCAGGGCACGTTCCAGCAGGAGGTCTCGCTGCTCCACCGCTCGGACCTCGCGCCGGTCCCGATGATCGTCCAGACCTCGGGCTACGCCGACTACAACCTCGATCGGCCGGTCGAGCTGACCAAGCTGCTCGCCGCGAACCAGGTGTCGATCGAGCACCGGTACTTCGGCCAGTCGCGGCCGGTGCCCACCGACTGGACGAAGCTGACGATCGCCCAGATGGCGGCGGACGAGCACGCGATCATCGCCGCGCTGCATACGATCTACGCGGGCGCGTTCCTCACGACGGGCGGCTCGAAGGGCGGGATGACCGCCGTGTACCATCGCCGGTTCTATCCCGACGACGTCGACGGAACGGTGGCGTACGTCGCGCCGATCTCGTACGGCACGCCGGACCCGCGGTACCCGGCGTTCGTCGACACGCTCGGCCCGGACGACTGCCGGCAGGCGGTGCGCAACCTCGCGACGGAGATGCTCGCGCACAGGCGCGATGCGATGCTGGCGCGCGCGCAGCAGGAGACCTCGTCCACGTACACGCGGGTCACGGTCGGCGCGGCGGTCGAAGCCGCGATCGTCAACTTCGAGTGGACGTTCTGGCAGTACGCCGGCGTCGACGCGTGCGGGAGCCTCCCGCCCATCACCGCGAGTGATGACACGCTGTTTGCGTTTCTCGACGAGATCTCGCCGGTGTCGGATTGCGACGACGAGCAGCTCGGGTACTTCGAGTCCTACGTGTATCAGTCCTACGCGCAGCTCGGCTTCCCCGACGGCGGGGCCCGTTACCTCACGCCGTTCATGCAGTACACGGAGGAGGACTACGCGCACGAGCTGCCGACCGAGGGGCCGGTGCTCGATTCGGGCGTGATGCGCGACATCGACGACTTTGTCGAGCATCGCGGCGAGCGCCTGCTGTTCATCTACGGCGAATGGGATCCGTGGACCGGCGGTAGGTTTGCGCTCGGCAATGCCATCGATTCCGACGTCCTGATCCAGCCGCAGGGTACCCACGGCGCGCGGATCGCGAACCTCGAGGTGTCGGACCGCGCCGTGGCGTTCGCGAAGCTCCAGGCCTGGACCGGCGTCGCGCCGGCGGTGTCGCCGGTGCGCCGTGCCGGTGGTGAGACCGGTGATGAGGGTGAGATCGATGGGGGGCTGCGGCGCAGGCCACCGATGCTGGTCCACGCCCTGGGCGCGCGAAAATAATCTATCTTCAGCAGCATGACGTCCCGCCGCGTTGTGCTCGTCACCGGATCGACCGATGGGATCGGCCGCGCGACCGCGCGCGCGCTGGCCGCCGGCGGGATGAAGGTGATCCTCCATGGTCGCGCCAAGCCCAAGGTCGACGCCGCGCTCGCGGCACTCACCCAGGAGCTGCCGGGCGCCGAGCTCGAGGGCGTGTCGTTCGATCTCGGCTCGCCGGCCGCCGTGCGCCGCGGCGCCGAGCAGATCCTGGCGCGCGTCCCCGCGCTGCACGTGGTGGTCAACAACGCCGGGATCTTCGCCGACGAGCGCGTGATCACCGACGACGGCATCGAGCTGACGTTCGCCGTCAACCACATCGCGCCGTTCCTCCTGACCGAGCTGCTCGCGCCGCGGCTCGAGGCGAGCGCCACGGAGGCGCCGTCGCGGGTGATCAACGTCGCGTCGATCGCGCACACGCGCGGCCGGATCCACATCGACGATCTGACGCTCGCGAACGGCTGGACCGGCTACGCGGCGTACGCGATGTCCAAGCTCGCGAACGTGATGCACGCGATGACGCTGGCCGAGCGCCACGCGCCGAACCTGCTGGTCGCGTACAGCCTGCACCCCGGCGTGATCAGCACCAAGCTGCTGCGCCAGGGCTTCGGGCCGGTCGCCGGTGCCGCGGTGGAGACCGGGGCGAAGGCGCAGGTCCGGCTCGCCGGCGAGGAGACGGTCAGCGCGCCGTCCGGCAGCTACTTCAGCGAAGGCGTCCAGACCCAGCCGGCCGCGGGCGCGCGCGACGCCACGATGCGGGCGGCGCTGTGGGAGGCCTCGGTGCGCCTGGCCAAGCTGTGACCGAGGACTAGGCACCCATGATCGATGACACGGCAGCGATCGCGGCGCTGATCGCGGCGGGCGATGACCGCACCGCGTTCGACCGGCTGCGCGCCGGCCTCGGCTGGCCGGACGGCAAGGCGATCGCGCCCGCCGACCTGCCGCGCTGGCTGGCGCTGCTCGCCGAGCTGGCGACCCGGCGCGGCGCCGATTCGCTGGCCGAGCTCGCGACCGCGGCGGTCGGCGATCCGGACAGCCCGGACCGGCTCTACGATCTCGGCTACGCGCTGATCGATGCCGGCGCGCCGGCGATCGCCGCGGCCGTCCTGTGGCGCTGTCTCGCGCTGGTCGGCGACAGCGAGGAGGTCGTGTGCGAGCTGATCTCGGCGCTCGAGAGCGCGCTGGCGTATCACGACGCGGTCGCGGTGCTCGAAGATCACGCGGCGCTGCGCGCCCGCAGCTTCTTGTGCCGGTACCTCTATGCGTTCAACGCCGCGATGGCCGGCCGGCTCGAGGTCACGCGCGCGGCGCTCGCACAGCTCGAGCCGGACTCGACCGAGACCACGGCGCTGCGCGACACGATCCGCGGGATCTGCGCGCGCGCCGATCGCGTCGCGGGAGCGTGCCCGCTCGATGGCCGCGACCTGCGCGGCTGGCACTACGTGTTGACCGGCGGCCTGGTCCTCCACCAGTCGCCGTACGGCTTCGACGAGCCGATGCACGGCCGCTACGCCTGGCTGGCCGATTCGCTGCCGCGCGTCGCGACCGGGCTCGATCGGCTCGCCACGCTGGTCGCCCCGCTCGCGCTGCCGTGCGTCTACGCGCCACCGGGCCGCGACCACGAGATCGTCGCCCACGCGGCCGGCCGGCGGCTCGGGCTCCCGGTGGCGCCGTGGCCGGCGGTCGGCATCCCGGCGCCGGGCCTCATCGTGCTGTACGACCTCGCGGACCTGCCGAGCGCCGACATCGCGCGGCTGATCCAGCGCCGCCCCGACCAGATCGTGTTCGCGCACGCGTCGCCGTGGACCGCCGACAGCTCGCTGGCGCCCGACGTCACGACGCTGCTCTACCAGACGATCGTGCCGCCCTGGGGCGCGCACGCGATCGTCGATCCGGACACCCAGGAGGTCAGCGAGTCCGCTCCCGACGACCGCTCGATCGAGGCGATCGCGGCCGACCTCGCGGCGAGCGCCGGGCTGGACGCCACGGAGCTTGGCGCCGACGAACCCACACGGTGGGCCGCGCTGGTCGCACGGACGTGGCCTCCGGAGCCGGGACCGCGTTCCCGGCTGTGGGCCGGAGGCCCGGTGCCGTCGAGTCGTTTCGTCTAGGGCGTGGTAGGCTACCTTGCCGTGAAGAAGATTCTGGTCGTCGAGGATGATCCGGTGAACCAGACGATCCTGCTGGATTTCTTGGCCGCCAACGGCTTTGAAACCATCGGGGCGTCGACGGGGCCCGAGGGCATCGAACGGTTCGAGGCCGACGCCCCCGATCTCCTGTTGATCGACATCCAGCTGCCGCGCAAGAACGGCTTCGAGCTGCTGCAAGAGATCAAGGGCCGCCCCGAAGGCAAGTCGACGCCGATCCTGCTGATGAGCGCGGTCTACAATGACACCGACCAGTCGAGCCGCACCGTCCAGCTCGGCACGCTGGCTGACGGCTACCTGAACAAGCCGTTCGATCTGGTGCACGTGCTCGCGCGGGTCCGCCAGCTGCTCGGCGAACCCGGCTAGACGAACCCATGGAGGGCGGTCGACTGTTACCCCGCCTCGTCGCCTCGATCACCGAGATGGCGGCGCCGGCCCACCGCCAGAAGCTCGTGTACGGCGTCTGGTCGGGCTACGCGGTCGCGATCGGTTTCGGGGTCCTGGCGATCGGCCTCTCGGTGTTCGAGCTGACGGCCTGGCGCTGGGCGTACTTCGCGCTCGTCGCCGCCAAGCTCGCCACGAACTCGCTCGCGTGGTTCGCGCTCGTCAAGCAACGCGGGGTGCTGGTGACCCAGGGCATCAACACGATGGCCGACGTCGTGATCATGACCGCCGGGATCTACTTCACCGGAGGGCCGTCGAGCCCGCTGCTCGCGACCTACGTGATCGAGGTCGCGGTGCTCTCGCTGCTCGCGAACCTCGGCGTGACGATCGTGATGGTGCTGTTCATCCTCGTGAGCTTCTCGGCGATGATGTTCTTGCTGGCGACGGGCGTCTTGCCGCCGCAGCCGGTGCCGGGCGCGCCGGGGCAGGTGCCCTCGGTCGGCTACGCGATCACCTCGATCGGCCTCTGCGCGATCGTCGTCGGCGTGCCGGCGTTCTTCGCCGCGGCGACCCTGCGCGTGCTGCGCGCCCGCGAGGCCGCGCTCCAGAAGCGTACCGCGCAGCTGATCCAGGCCGCGACCCAGCGCAGCCAGTTCGTCGCGTCGATGACCCACGAGCTGCGGACGCCGATCCACGGCGTGCAAGGGCTGTCGGACGTGATCGCGGCCGGTGTCTACGGCCCGGTCACCGACAAGCAAAAAGACGCCTGCGCGTCGATCAAGCGCAGCGCGCAGAGCCTCCTGTCGCTGATCGACGACCTGCTCGCGTTGACCCGCGCCGAGGCCGGCAAGATCGACGCGCGGCCCGGCTCCGTCCATATTCCGGACCTGGTCGAGCGCGTCACCGCGTCGGTATCCTGGATGGTGGGGACCAAGAACCTCGCGCTCGACGCCGTGATCGAACCCGACCTGCCGACCGTGCAATCCGACGAGCGCTGGCTCGCCCACGTCCTGGTCAACCTGGTGTCGAACGCGGTGAAGTTCACGCCCGAAGGCGGTCGGGTCACGGTGCGGGCGGGCCGCCGCGGCGACGCCGTCGTGCTCGCCGTCGTCGATACCGGCATCGGGATCGCGCCCGAGGAGCGCGTCGCGATCTTCGAGCCGTTCAACCAGGCCGAGCGCGGCGACGCCAAGGGCTACGGGGGTGTCGGCCTGGGCCTCGCCCTGGTCGCGCGCCTCACCGACCTGCTCGGCGCCGAGGTCGAGCTCGAGTCCGTCGTTGGCAAGGGCTCGACGTTCCGGGTCATCGTGCCGCTGACCTGGCGCGGCCGGTCGACCACCCAGCTGCTGCGCCCGCCGCGTCCGCCGTCGATCATCGAGCCGATCTGAGCGCTCGTTCTTGCCGTCGCCGGCCCCTCGCCGTCGTCGCCCCTCGCCGTCGCGGCCCCTCGCCGTCACCCGGCCCTCGCTGTCGCCGGCCTTCGGGAGAACGCGCGCACGCGCGCTGGCGACGCGAGGCTGGGCCCCTCCCTCGTCCGTCGAAGGCCGTATCACGACCACGCGCGGTGCCATCTCCACGACCGGCCGGCGATCCGCCCACCCGGCCGTGCAATTTATCTCGGTCAGGACCCAGCCCGCGTCGCGTCGCGCGCGTTGGCGCGAGATGGGGTCGACCACCCAGCTGCTGCGCCCGCCGCGTCCGCCGTCGATCATCGAGCCGATCTGAGCGCTCGTTCTTGCCATCGCCGGCCCTTGCCGTCGCGCTCCTCGCATCGCCGCCCTCGCATCGCCGCCCCTCGGGAGAACGCCCACACGCGCGCTGGCGACGCGAGGCTGGGCCCCTCCCTCGTCCGTCGAAGGCCGTATCACGACCACGCTCGGTGCCATCTCCACGACCGGCCGGCGATCCGCCACCCGGCCGTGCAATTTATTATCTCGGTCAGGACCCAGCCCGCGTCGCGTCGCGCGCGTTGGCGCGAGCTGGGATGGCCGCCGATCCACACGGATCGAGATCGCCCATCATCCGATCGAATGACCAGGGCTTGGAGGCGGGCTGGTCGCCACGCGGTTGGCCCAGCGGCCGAAGCCGTACAGGATCACGCCGACGAAGCCGAACGGAACCACGAACACCCAGGCGACGAAGCCGTCGTGCATGCCGGCGTAGGCGAGCGCGCACGTCATCGCGATCAGCCACACGGCGATCGCCGCGAGGTAACCGGTGAGCTGGATCTTGCGCTTCCGGAGCGCCATCTCGAGCTTGTGCAAGAAGAACGCGGCCTCGGTCGGGGACAGCTCCTCGATGGCGCGCGCGAGATTCTCGTGCTTCTTGGCATCGAACGCTTGCGAAACGAGCGGGTCCTCGGCGGACTGGGGCACGGCCTCGAGCCTAGCACGGTGCGGTATACACGCCCGGTGCCGACGCTTTCGCTGAAAGATGATCTCGGGCGCATGCTCACGTTCATGCGGCCGCCGCGGCGGGTCGTGTCGCTGGTGCCCAGTGATACCCATAGCGTGATCGCGCTCGGCGCGCGCGACCGCCTGGTCGGACGCACGACCTACTGCGAGAGCCCCGAGGCGCGCGACGTGGCGACGGTGGGCGGCACGAAGGACGTCGACGTTGCCGCCGTGCTCGCGCTCGCGCCCGACCTGGTGATCGCCAACCAGGAGGAGAACACGCGGATCGCGCTCGAGGCGCTCGCGCCCCATGTGCCGGTCCTCGTGTCGCTGCCGCGCCGGGTCGAGCAGGGCATCGCGCACCTGGCGCGCCTGGCGCGGCTGCTCGCGGTCCAGGAGCACGAGCCGGCCCGGTCGCTGGTGCGGCGCGGCTACGCGCTGCGCGGCGCGACCGGCGGCGCGACCACGGCGTTCGTGCCGATCTGGATGGATCCGCTGATGACGATCAACGCGGATACGTTCGGCTCGGACGTGCTCGCGCACGTCGGGATCGCGAACGCGTTCGGCGACCGCCTGCGGCTGTACCCGCTCGCGGCCGATCTCGGCAAGACGGCGCCACAAGACGCCGCGGGACGCGACGTGCGCTATCCGCGCGTCACGTTCGCCGAGGTCTCGGCCCGCAAGCCCCAGCTCGTGATCTTGCCCGACGAGCCGCACGCGTTCAGCGCGGCCGACGAGGCGGAGATCGGCGCCGCGCTGCCCGGCGTCCGGATCGTGCGGGTCAGCGGCAAGGACGTGTTCTGGTACGGCGCCTGGACGATCGACGCGATCGACAGGCTCGCGGCGCAGCTGGGCGCGTAGGAAATCGCCAGCGGGCGGCGCGGGGGCGGCCCGATCACGCGGTAGCATGGGGTGATGACTCGACCTGGAAACGTGATGCTCGCCGTGGTGTTCGTGGCCGGCCTGATCGCCGCGGGCGCGCGGACGGCGTCCGCCAGCTGCGGCTCGGACTCCGACTGCGCCGGCGTCGGCAAGTGCTCGAGCGGCAAGTGCGGGGCGTGCGGCTCGGATTCCGACTGCAACGGCCATGGCAAGTGCTCGAGCGGCAAGTGCGGGGCGTGTGGGTCGGACTCCGACTGCAAGTTCGGGACGTGCTCGAGCGGGCGGTGCGGCTCGTGCGGCTCCGACTCGGACTGCAAGGTCGGCAAGTGCTCGAGCGGCAAGTGCGGATCGTGCGGCTCGGACTCCGACTGCAAGGGCGGTCGCTGCTCGAGCGGGCGGTGCAGCAACGCGCTCAGCGCCGGGCTTGACTGGCTCGCTCCGGCCGAGGACGCCGAGGCCGCCGGCTGTGGCGCGCCGGGCGCGGACGTGTTCCGGATCGCGACCACGGTGCCGGACGCGAGGTCGTGCAGGCGCACGGCGCCCGCAGGGGGCGAGGCAATGTCGTTCACCCCGGTCTCAGGTCCGTCGTCGTCAAGGGCCTCCGCGCGACCGATACGCCATGCCATGCCATGATGGCGGCGACGCGATGCATGCACGCAAGCTGTCTCTGGTTACCGGGCTCACCTACAACGTCCTGGCGTGGGATGGTCCGGCCTCGCCCGGCGACCTGACCTTCGTCCTGGTCCACGGGTTCGGCGACCTGGCGTATGCGTGGCACGAGGTCGCCGAACGGCTCGCGCCGCACGGGCACGTCATCGCGCCGGATCTGCGAGGTCACGGCGACAGCGACTGGATCTCCGGAGGTGGCTATTACCACTTCATGGACTACGTCGCCGATCTCGACGACGTGATCGTCCAGCTGGCGCACCGGCGCGTCGTGCTGGTCGGCCACTCGATGGGCGGCAGCATCAGCGCGTACTACGCCGGCACGCGGCCGGAGCGGGTGAGCGCGCTCGCGCTGCTCGAGGGGCTCGGACCTCCCGACATGGCCGCGCTCGACGGACCGACCCGGACGGCGATGTGGATCGATTCGTGGCGCGCCGCCCGCAGCAAGCCCCGGCCGATGCCGTCGATCGACGAGGCGATCCGCCGGCTGAAGCAGCACGACGATCGGCTCGACGACGCGCTGGCGCGGCGGCTCGCCGAGATCGGGACGCGCGAGACCGAGGGCGGCCTGGTCTGGAAGCACGATCCGCTCCACAGGACGTTCGGGCCGTACGCGTTCCGGCTCGAGGTCGCGATCAAGTACTGGCAGCGCATCACGTGCCCGGTGATGGTCGCCGACGGCGCCGACAGCCGGCTCAACCTGCCGGTCGACGAGCGAGCCCGGCGCCGCGCGCACTTCGCGAACCATCGCCACGTCGTGGTCGAGGGCTCCGGCCACGCCATCCCACGCCATCAGCCGGCGCGCGTCGCCGAGCTGATCCTCGCGCTCGTGGCGTAGGCGCGCAAACGCCCGGGCGCGCGGCGAGGTGGCCGGGCCGGCTACAGGTAGCGGCGCAGCCCCGCGACGTAGCGCTCCACCGAGCCCGGCTGTTGTGCGAAGTACAGCGACGGCTCGACGAGCTCGAGCTCCATCACCATCGGCTGACCGGCGTCGTCCTGCGCGACGTCGACCCGGCCGTACAGGATGCGGTCGGCGATCGGCGCGAGCGCGGCCAGGGCGACGGCGCGCTCGGCGGCGGTGATCGGGAACGGCCCGGCGACCTGCTCGTCGTCGCCCGAGAACCGCGGCGCCTTGCGGATCGCGTGCGACAGCTCGCCGTCGATCCACACCAGCGAGCGCTCGCCGTAGACCTCGACCGACGCGACGTAGGGCTGGACCAGCGCGGCGCCGTGGGCGGTCAGCGTGGCGAGGTGGGCCTGCGCGGCCGGATCCGCCGGGGCGAACCGCCCGGTGCCGATCGAGCCGGCACCGACCTCGGGCTTGATCACGATGCGCGGCGCGGCGATCGCGGTGAGGTCGCAGGTCTGGCCGCGCTCGACCAGCGTGGTCGGCACGACCGGGACGCCGCGCGCCGCGAGCGCGAGCAGGTAGCGCTTGTGCAGGTAGTCGCGCACGACGTCGGGTGGGTTGATCAGCGGGGCCGCGGCGCTCGCGCGATCGATCCACGCGAGGAACGCGTCGATCGCGAGCGGGTAGTTCCAGGTCGAGCGCAGGATCGTCGGGATCGGCGCGTCCCAGTCGACCGACGGATCGTCCCACGCCAGGAGCTCGGCCAGGAACCCGCCCGCGGCGAGCGCGGCGGCGAGCGGTGCCTCGTCGATGTCGGGCTCGGGCAACGGCTTGCACGTCGCCACGCGCAGCGCGATCGGGGTCATGACAGCGCGGTCACGAGATCGTCGAGCAGATCGTCCTCGTGCTCGAGGCCGGCCGACAGCCGGAGCAGGTCCGGCGGGGTGGGGGAGGTCGGGCCCTCGACGGTGGCGCGGTGCTCGACCAGGCTCTCGACGCCGCCCAGCGAGGTCGCCGGGACCCAGACGCGCAGCCGCTTGATCACGTCGACCGCGCGATCGGCGCCGCCGCCGACCTGGATCGACAGCATGCCGCCGAACCCGCGCTGCATCTGGCGCGCGGCGAGCGCGTGCTGGGGATGCGACGGCAGGCCGGGATACCGCACGGTGACGCCGCGGGCCGTGAGCTGTTCGGCGAGGTACTGCGCCGTGCGGCTCGAGCGCTCGACGCGCGCGAACAGCGTGCGCATGCCGCGCAGGAGCAGGTAGGCCTCGAACGGCCCGAGGCACGCGCCTTCGTCGTGCCGCAGCTCGGCGATCTGCGCCCACGCGGCGTCCGCGCGCGCGGTCACCAGCGCGCCGGCGAGCACGTCGGAGTGGCCGGCGAGGTACTTGGTCGCCGCGTGCATCACCAGGTCGGCGCCGAGCGCGATCGGCTGCGTGTGGACCGGCGTCGCGCAGGTCGAGTCGACGGCGAGGACCGCACCCGCGGCATGCGCCAGCTCGGCGATGCCGGCGATGTCGCTGATCTCCCAGGTCGGGTTCGCCGGCGTCTCGATCCACACCACGCGCGTCGTCGGGCGCAGGGCCCGGCGCACCGCCGCGAGATCGCAGGTATCGACGACGTCGTGGGTGACGCCCCAGCGCGCGCAGAACCGGTCGAGCCAGCCGCGCAGCGCGTAGTACGCGACCCGCGGGCTGATCACGTGATCGCCGGGCTTGCACACGGCACGGATCACCCCGGTCGCGGCCGCCATCCCCGACGCGAACGTCAGCGCAGCCGCGCCGCCCTCGAGCGCCGCGAGCACGCGCTCGGCGACCACCGGCGTCGGGTTCTCGTCGCGCGTGTAGGTCCGGCCGCGCAGCGCGTAGTGCGCGTCGCGCGCGTAGGTCGTCGCGAGGTGGATCGGCGGCACCACCGCGCCGGTCGGCTCGTCGATCGCGTGGAGGGCCTGCGCCGCGAGCGTCTCGGGCCTCACGGTGCCTTGGAGTGGAGCTGCTCGTCCGGCAGGAGGAAGCCGTAGCGCGTCATCACCTCGCGGCCCTCCCGCGAGCTGACAAACTCGGCGAACTGCTGGGCGGCCTTGGCATCGTCACCACCGCCGCACACTACC
>Ga0137437_1000735_pt1 | contig 10828 bp, 7 predicted proteins | sample EasRivERMGT138_2_FD_102332 | JGI IMG/M metagenome (GOLD analysis project Ga0137437, IMG submission 102332) | Soil microbial communities from meander-bound floodplain in the East River, Colorado, USA - East River MetaG ERMGT138_2 | ecosystem: Environmental > Terrestrial > Soil > Floodplain ...
CCCATCCCGAACAGGACGGTGAAACGACTCTGCGCCGATGATAGTGCGGATTGCCCGCGCGAAAGTAGGTCACCGCCAGGCGCCCAAAAAACAACCCCCAGGGCCCACCCCTGGGGGTTTGTTTCTTTAGCGCCTGGCGGTGACCTGCTTGAGTTAGTGAAAACACGTCTTCCCCGTTGCGGTCCCAAGGCTACCGTCTGCCAGGGCGTTCCTGACTCAGGATCTTCCATTTGGCGAAAGCTGGCTTCCACGGTTCGGGGCACCTCACAAGCTTTCCGACTTTTCAGACTTAAAACTTCGATTCTCCAGCGCCTAAAATCCCAGATGTCGGACCTGCGGGACCTCCAAGCCCGCTTGACCCGAGCTGTCATTCAACTCGAATCCGCCTTCAAATCAATCACCCTAGATCAAAGCTGGGTGCCAATGTCATCTCAGCCCTTGCGCAGATGGCCCTGAATCAAAGGGGATTACCGAATCCACCGTTAAATCCTCCTAACTCAGTGTCTTGGATTTAAACGGGAAATTTGCTAAAATCAAGTTATTGAAAAACAAGATTGGGCCGAGAGCCCATTTTTTGTTTGTAAAACTGATTCGTGGATCTGGTGACCCTATTAGAAAAAACGGTGGGCGCGTTGGGGTACGAACTCGTCGACCTGGAACTTGCCAATAGAGGCAGGCTGATGCGCATTTTTATCGATAAAGCCGATGGGGTCGATGTAGAGGATTGTGCGACTGTCAGCAATCATTTGACTCGGCTGTTAGTAGTGGAAGGTGTGGATTACGACAGACTGGAGGTTTCGTCGCCAGGTCTGGACAGGCCCTTGAAACGCTCGCAGGATTTTAGGAGATTTGTGGGTGAGCGCGTACAGGTAAAAGTTCGCCTGCCTTTGAGCGGAAGACGGCGATTCGTCGGAAAATTGCACAATGTCGGGGAAGTCGGAATCGAACTGGATGTCGACGGTGAGCTGGTGTCGATCGCATTTTCCGACATCGACAAAGCACGACTAATCCCGAACATTTGATTGGAGAACTCAAGAATGAGCCGCGAGTTGTTGATGCTGGTCGATGCACTTGCCCGCGAAAAGAATGTCGAGAAGGACATCGTATTCGCCGCGCTCGAACTCGCCTTGGCTTCTGCCACTAAGAAGCGTTTCAAGGACGACGTGGACGTACGCGTGGAAGTCGATCGCGAAACCGGGGAGTACAAGTCCTTCAGGCGCTGGCAGATCGTCGTTGATGACGAGCACGAACTTCCCGCGCAGCAGATTGCGCTGACGGATGCCATCGAGCAGAAGCTGGACAGGCAAGTGGGTGACTACGTCGAGGAGCCGCTGGAGCCCGTCGAGTTCGGACGCATTGGGGCGCAGACGGCGAAGCAAGTCATCCTTCAGAAAATTCGTGACGCCGAGCGCGAACAAATCCTGAACGATTTTCTGCAACGCGAAGAATTCATCGTCACCGGCGCGATCAAGCGCATGGAACGCGGAAACGCGATCATCGAATCCGGACGTATCGAGGCGGCGCTGCCCAAGGATCAAATGATCCCCAAGGAGAATCTCCGGATCGGCGATCGCGTTCGCGCATTCCTGTTGAAGGTAGACCGTAATAATCGCGGCCCGCAATTGATTTTGTCGCGAACCGTTCCCGAATTCCTGATCAAACTGTTCGAACTGGAAGTGCCTGAAATAGAGGAAGGATTGCTGGAGATCAAGGCGGCGGCACGCGATCCCGGCTCCAGAGCCAAGATTGCGGTGAAATCGAACGACCAGCGCATCGACCCGATCGGCACATGCGTTGGCATGCGTGGCTCGCGAGTGCAGGCCGTCACCGCAGAGCTTGCGGGCGAGCGTGTCGATATCATCTTATGGTCGCCAGACCCCGCGCAATTCGTGATCAACGCACTGGCGCCGGCCGAAGTAAGCAAGATTACGGTGGATGAAGAATCCCACAGCATGGATGTCGTGGTCGACGAGGAGAATCTCGCCCAAGCGATCGGTCGGAATGGACAGAACGTGCGGTTGGCCAGCGAGCTGACGCAGTGGGAACTCAACATAATGACCGAAGAGGAATCCCAGAAGAAGAATGATGAGGAAGGTACCATCGTCCGCAAAGTATTTATGGAAAGACTGGACGTGGACGAGGAGGTGGCCAACATTCTTATTCAGGAGGGATTTACGACCCTTGAAGAGGTCGCTTATGTCCCGCTGAGCGAAATGCTGGAAATAGAATCGTTCGATGAAGAGACGGTCAATGAGCTGCGCAGTCGGGCCCGCAACGCATTGCTGGTGGAAGCAATTGCCAGTGAGGAACATGTCGAAAACGTTGCCAGCGATCTGTTGACTCTGGACGGCATGGATAATGAAACGGCGCGGGTGCTGGCAGCCAAGGGCGTGACTACGCAAGAAGAACTTGCCGATCTCGCCGTAGATGATCTTGTCGATTTGACGGGCATTGACGCGGAGCGCGCCAAACAATTGATCATGACGGCGCGTGCGCCATGGTTTGCAGCGAGTCAGGGGTAACTTATGGCGCAAATGAACGTTGCTCAGTTTGCCAAAGAATTGGGGTTAGCATCTGCGATGCTCCTCGAGCAATTGCAAGCTGCCGGAATTGGCAAAGCGCTTGCCGATGATACGGTTCTCACAGAGCACGACAAGACGCAACTACTGGACTATTTGCGCCGGGTTCACGGCGCGAAGGATACAAAAAACAAAATTACGCTTACCCGGCGGCAGACAACCGAGATCAAGAAATCGGACAGTACGGGGAAGGCGCGCACGATCCAGGTTGAGGTAAAAAAGAAGCGCGTGCTGGTTAAGCGCGATGCTACGCCGGAAACGGTCGAGAACATTCCTGCGGAGCCGGAAGCCGCACCTGCACCTTCCGCTAAACCCCAAACGCCTACCGTCGGTGCAGAGCAAACGGCACTGAGGGAGGAAGAAGCGCGCAAGCAAGCGGAATTAATCGCTCGCCAAACTGCGGAAGTAGTGCAGAAGCAGCAGCGCAAGCGCAAATCCGCAAAAGAAGCCGAAGCCCCTTCCATCGAGGCCGAGCCGACTGCCGCTGTCGTGGCGGAGGTCGCCAAGCCGGCTGAGGAGCCGAAGAAAGCGACTACGGAAGGAACTCTGCATAAGCCTGCCGGCAAAGCGAACGAAAAAGCGGCCAAACCCAAGCCTGTCAAGAAACCCGACGCGTGGAAAGATGAATCTGCAAAACGCAGAGGTCTGAAGACACGTGGCGATGTGAGTGGAGGCGGGCAGAGCTGGCATACGCGTTCGGGCCGGGGAGGACGGCACAAGACAGAAGCTGTCGTTTCCGAGCAGACGTTCACGGCCCCTGAGCCAGTCGTTCGCGAGGTGCTGGTGCCGGAAACAATTACCGTTGCCGCTCTAGCGCAGAAAATGTCCGTCAAGGCAGCCGAGGTCATCAAGGTACTGATGAAGTTGGGGAGCATGGTCACCATCAATCAGGTAATCGATCAGGAAACTGCGATGATCGTGGTGGAAGAGATGGGCCACATTGCCAAACCTGCCAAACTCGACGACCCGGAGTCGCTCCTAGCCGGCGAAGAAGAAAAGCATGATGTCGTATCCGATCCACGGGCTCCCGTTGTAACAGTGATGGGGCACGTCGATCATGGCAAGACTTCCCTGCTTGACTACATTCGACGTACACGAGTCGCGAGTGGCGAGGCCGGCGGCATTACCCAGCACATCGGCGCATATCACGTGAACACCCCGCGCGGGATGATCACGTTCCTGGATACGCCCGGCCACGAAGCTTTTACTGCAATGCGTGCTCGCGGGGCCAAGGTTACGGATCTGGTGGTACTGGTTGTTGCCGCCGACGACGGGGTGATGCCGCAGACGTTGGAAGCGGTCAATCACGCAAAGGCTGCAAAAGTTCCGATACTGGTAGCGGTCAACAAGGTCGACAAGCCTGAAGCTAACCCCGAAAAAATACGACAGGAACTGGCCGCGCACGAGGTCGTGCCAGAAGAGTGGGGTGGCGATGCCATGTTCCAGGACGTGTCCGCGAAGACGGGCCAGGGCATCGATGAACTGCTCGAGCGCATTTTGCTGCAAGCGGAAGTCATGGAACTGAAGGCGCCCAAAGACGCTCCCGCGCGCGGAGTGGTGATTGAGTCCAGAATGGACAAGGGACGCGGACCGGTGGCGACCATTCTGGTGCAATCGGGAACGCTCAAGCGTGGCGATATCGTACTCGCCGGCGCTGTTTTCGGCCGTGTTCGTGCCATGCTGGACGAGGCGGGCCACTCGATTCAAGAAGGCGGGCCGTCCATTCCCGTGGAGGTTCAGGGACTGTCCGATGTGCCGCTCGCTGGCGAAGAAGTGATTGTTCTAAGCGACGAGCGCAAGGCGCGGGAAATCGCGCTGTTCCGCCAAGGAAAATTTCGCGAGGTCAAACTGGCCAAACAACAGACCGCGAAGCTCGAGGGCGTGTTTGACCAGATGACCGTTGGTCAGGCAAAGGTGCTTTCGTTGATTATCAAGGCGGATGTGCAAGGCTCCTACGAAGCCTTGTCTCAATCGCTGGAAAAATTATCCACCGCAGAGGTCAAGGTCAATATCGTTCATGCAGGTGTGGGCGCGATTACGGAATCGGATGTCAATCTCGCGCTGGCATCCAATGCCGTCATTATCGGGTTCAACACCCGTGCTGATGCGACTGCGAGAAAATTGGTTGGCGCCCACGGTTTAGATCTTCGTTACTACAACATCATTTACGAAGCGGTGGATGAAGTGAAATCCGCGCTCTCCGGCATGCTTGCTCCCGAGAAGAAGGAAAGCGTTATCGGCCTGGTGGAAATCCGGCAGGTCTTTAAGATTTCCAAAGTCGGAACGGTCGCGGGATGCTATGTGCTCGAGGGCTTGGTCCGGCGCGGTTCGCTAATCCGCGTGCTCAGGGAAAACGTTGTGGTTCATTCCGGTGAGCTCGATTCGCTGAAGCGCTTCAAGGACGATGTACGCGAGGTAAAGGCAGGGTTCGAATGTGGTTTGTCGGTAAAGAACTTCGACGATCTCAAGGTCGGCGATCAGCTGGAAGTCTACGAAGTCGTGGAAATCGCGCGCAGTCTGTAACTCCGTCTCATTGAGACAGGGTGTGGGCAGCCGGATTACTGCCCGCTCCTGACTCGAATTCTCATCGATTCAGCTGATGGCGAAAAATCCCTCCAGGCTTGGACGAATCGGCGACCAGATTCAAAGGGATCTCGCCGAGTTGATCCGGACCGAGCTCAAGGATCCCCGGGTCGGCATGATTACGCTAACGGGTGTCGAAATCAGCAGTGATTACCATCATGCCAAGGTGTTCTTTACCACCCTTGGCGGCCCCGAATCCGTTTCCAAGGCCGCAGGCGGATTGCAGCATGCTTCGGGATTCCTGCGTTCCCAGTTGGCAAAGGGCCTCAAACTTCGGATTGTCCCGGAACTGCACTTTATCTATGACGAGTCGGTCGAGCGTGGCGTACGTCTGTCGAAACTGATCGACGATGCCATTGCCTCGCAACCCGAAGACGTCGATGGCAAAAAGTCCTGACTAGCGGATGCGGTCAATATCGACAATTCTGAAAAAATCGCCATGACCGACGGCGTTCTCTTGCTCGATAAGCCCGCCGGTATTTCCTCGAACGTCGCGTTGCAACGCGTGCGACGGCTCTATGCTTGGTCGAAGGCCGGTCATACCGGCACTCTCGACCCCCTTGCGACCGGTCTGCTGCCGATCTGTTTGGGAGAGGCAACCAAGTTTTCCCATTCCCTGCTCGATGCCGACAAGACTTACGAGGCATCCATTCGATTAGGCTTTGTCAGTACCACCGGCGATGCGGAAGGAATGCTCGAACCTTATGCCAGACCCGAATTTACGGATGCGCAACTGCAGCGGGTGCTGGGCTCGTTCATGGGGCCCATCGATCAGGTCCCGCCCATGCATAGCGCCATCAAGAAAGACGGGAAGCCGCTCTACCGTTATGCCCGGGCGGGAGAAACCGTTGTCAGATTACCTCGACGAGTCCTAATAAATACACTGCAATGTATTGATAGAACAGAAGATGAGCTGACTATTCTGGTGGATTGCAGCAAGGGAACCTACATCAGGGTGTTGGCCGAGGACATCGGCAAAGCGTTAGGGTGTGGCGGCTATCTGGCGTCCCTGCGTCGGACGGGAATCCGCGATCTGGCGCTGCGGGATGCAATTGGACTGGAGCAATTGGGCGAAATGGACGATGCCTCCAGAGTCGCGCGGTTGCTGCCGGTTGACAGACTGGTTGACGTACTGCCTTCGATTTGTCTGAGCCAGGAGGCGGGTCAACGCCTCATAAACGGCGTTGCCATATCTGGTATCAATACGGCTACCGGATTGGTCAGGCTGTATGATTCGGTCGGGGCGTTTCTCGGCGTCGGGGAGAGTCGCGGCGATGGGACCCTGATCCCCAAGCGCCTGGTTTCTCAGTTCACCACGGCTGCGCAATGATCCGTGGCCGCACAATTAAGCCTCTAAAAATACATGGAAACATTGGGATTCCAAAGGTAAAATACCGGCCTTTCTTTCGGAGACATAGGTAATGTCGATTTCGACGAGCCAGAAGGCTCAGATTCTGCAGGATCATCAACGGGCAAAAGCCGACACCGGCTCGCCTGAAGTGCAGGTTGCATTGCTGACCGCGCGCATCAACGATCTGACTGGCCATTTCAAGGACCATGTGAAGGATCATCATTCCCGCCGTGGATTGCTGAGAATGGTCAGTCGTCGTCGTAAATTACTCGATTACCTGCGCCGTTCGGACCGGGACCGGTATCGCACCCTGCTTGATCGCCTCGGTCTGCGCAAGTAACACAATATCTTCGCATTCTTCGAATGAGCTTCGGCAGATTCGAAGAATGAAGGGGCAGGCAATGAAGTCCGCTCCACCACATCGAACCATTCAACCTCGCCGGTTGGAGCGTACCGCCCTCCGGCATTGCAGCATTCGAAGGGAACCCTCTTGAACGTCACCAGGAAAACCATCAGCTATGGGCGCCACACGCTGACGCTCGAAACCGGCGAGATCGCACGACAGGCACATGGCGCCGTCATGGTAAACATGGACGATACCGTTGTGCTGGTCACCGTAGTCGGCAGAAAGGATGTAAAGGCCGGGCAGGATTTCTTTCCGCTCACGGTGGACTATCAGGAGCGGACCTACGCGGCAGGTAAGATCCCGGGAGGCTTCTTCAAACGAGAAGGCCGCCCTTCAGAAAAAGAAGTTCTGACTTCCCGCCTGATCGACCGCCCCATCCGCCCGCTGTTCCCCGAAGGTTTCTACAACGAAATTCAAGTCATCGCAACTGTCGTCTCTTCCAACAGCGAAGTAGATTCGGACATTCCGGCCATGATCGGTGCGTCTGCCGCGCTCGCCATCTCCGGCATCCCCTTCGACGGTCCGATCGGGGCGGCACGTGTGGGATATCTGAATGGCGAATACGTCCTCAATCCGACAGCGACGGAATTGAAAACCTCGCAGCTCAACCTCGTTGTCGCGGGCACCAGCCAGGCAGTGTTGATGGTTGAATCCGAGGCCATGGAGTTGCCGGAGGATGTGATGCTCGGCGCAGTGGTCTACGGCCATCAACAGATGCAGTCGGTGATCGATGTCATCAATGAACTTGCCGACGAAGTCGGCAAGCCGCTGTGGGACGTGGCCCCTCTGCAGAAAGATACGGCTCTGATCACACGCATTTCGGAACTCGCCGAAGAAGACCTGCGCCAGGCTTATGGCTTGCGCCATAAGCAGGCCCGAACCGAGAAAATAGAGGCGGCGCGCTCCAAGGTACTGGTGGAAGCCGCACCCGCTGGATCGGAGTCCGACCACGTCAATCTCGTGAAGTCGATTTTCAGTGATATCGAAGCCAAGATCGTCCGCAGCCAAATTCTAAGCGGCGAGCCGCGCATCGACGGTCGCGATACGCGCACCGTGCGGCCGATCGCCATACGCGCCGGCGTGCTTCCGCGAGCGCATGGGTCGGTATTGTTCACGCGCGGCGAAACCCAGGCACTAGCAGTCGCAACTCTGGGTACTGCACGCGACGAGCAAATCATCGATGCGCTGCAGGGCGAATACACCGAAAGATTCATGTTGCATTACAATTTTCCGCCTTATTCGACCGGTGAAACAGGTCGCGTGGGTACGCCAAAACGCCGCGAAGTCGGACACGGCCGCCTTGCCAAGCGGGCTTTGCTTGCAGTGCTGCCCGCACCCGAGGAATTCTCCTATTCGATACGGCTGGTTTCCGAAATCACGGAGTCGAATGGATCGAGTTCGATGGCCTCCGTCTGTGGAGGATGTCTTGCGCTGATGGATGCCGGGGTACCGCTCAAGGCGCATGTCGCAGGCATTGCCATGGGCCTGATCAAGGAAGGCAACCGTTTTGCCGTGCTCACCGACATCCTGGGCGACGAGGATCACCTGGGTGACATGGATTTCAAGGTAGCCGGCACGGAGAAGGGTGTTACCGCGTTGCAGATGGATATCAAGATCCAGGGCATCACCAAAGAGATCATGAATGTCGCCCTGTTGCAGGCACGCGAAGGCCGGATGCATATTCTCGGCTTGATGCGGCAGACGTTGGCAAGTCCGCGTGCGGAACTCTCTGCCTACGCGCCGCGCATGATCACCATCAAGATCAAACCGGAAAAGATTCGCGACGTCATCGGCAAGGGCGGGGCGGTTATTCGGGCCATTACCGAGGAGACCGGCACGACGATCGACATCAATGACGACGGCACGGTGATCATTGCCTGCGTGTCCTCCGAGGGTGGCGAGGCAGCCAAGCGCCGCATCGAGGAAATCACGGCTGAAGTCGAAGTCGGTCGCATCTATGACGGCACGGTGCTGAAGCTTCTCGATTTCGGCGCCATCGTCAGCGTGCTGCCGGGCAAGGATGGCTTGCTGCATATTTCGCAAATTGCCAATGAGCGCGTCAATAGCGTGGCGGACCACCTCAAGGAAGGCCAGGCCGTCCGCGTCAAGGTGCTCGAGGCAGACGAAAAGGGCAGGCTCAGACTGTCGATGAAGGCGGTTGCGGAAGAACAAAAAGCGGCAAGCTGAATAATTCGACGGCGCGAACAAGAGCCCACCGCAAGCGGTGGGCTTTTTGTTGACCGTATTGCCGGGTCCGTTATGGCGCCACCGGCATGATCTGCAACAGCGTGAACGGATAGACGTAGGCCTGCAGCATCATCAGGCCGCCTACCAGCATCGCCAGCACGATGCTGTGGAAAAACACATAACGCAGGATGTCGCCTTCGTGCCCATACCACCGGGTTGCGGTGGAGGCCACGACGATGGATTGCGCGTCGATCATCTTGCCCATCACGCCACCCGAACTGTTGGCCGCCGCCATCAGATTCGGGTTCAGGCCGAGCTGTTCGGACGTGATCTTCTGCAGTCCGCCAAACAGCACGTTGGATGCCGTATCGGACCCCGTCAAAGCCACGCCCAGCCAACCAAGCATCGCGCCAAAGAACGGATAGAGCGCGCCAGTGTGAGCAAATGCCAGGCCCATCGTTGCATCCGTTCCGGAATACCTAGTGGTAAACCCAATCGCGAGCATGGCGGCAATCGTAAGCAGTGAGAACTTCACCAGTTTGATGGTTTCCCAGTACTTGCACAGCAACTCGCCGAATGAGTAGCGCATGTATAGGCCCGCGAGCAGGGCCGCCAGAAGAATGCCCGAGCCGGTCGCGGACAGCCAGTTCAGGCTGTAGACAGCCTTTTCGGTATGTGCCTTGGCCACAACCGGCGGCACTTTCTGCACCATCTCATGCAACCCCGGCACCTGGAAATCGATTTTTGTGACGCCGGCAAACGCAGGTTTGGTAGCCGGCGAAACCCCGTTGAGCAGATCCTTGACCTGAGGAACGCCCCAAAGGAAAACGAACACCGACAACACCAGCCATGGTACCCACGCCCGAAATACGGTCGCACGATCATGCTTGACAACCTGCAGCATGGCCGCCGCGCCGATGTCTACTGTTCCGCTATCGGTCTCGTGACCCTTTAGCGCAGTCGTCTTCCAAATCGTCTTCGGCTTCCAGACGCGTAGGAAAAGAGCCAAGCAGGCCATCGAAATAATCGCCGCTCCGACATCCACGAGCCACGGGCCGTGATAGTTCGAAATCAGGAACTGCGGAATCGCGAAGCTGACGCCCGTCACCAGAATTGCCGGCCAGATTTCGCGCATGCCGCGCCAGCCCGCAAAAGCCCAGATCAGCCAGAACGGCACCAGCAGTGAGAAGAAGGGAAGCTGGCGACCTACCATCGCCGAGAGTTGCAACAGGTCAAGTCCGGTTACCGCCGACAGAGCGATGATCGGGGTCCCTAGCGCACCGTAAGCGACCGGCGCGGTGTTCGCGATCAAGGATAGTCCTGAGGCAGCGAGTGGAGAAAATCCTAGGGCGATCAGGATCGCGCCTGTGACGGCAACCGGCGTGCCGAAACCGGCCGCTCCTTCGAAGAAAGCGCCGAAGGCGAAAGCGATAAGCAGCAACTGCAAGCGCCTGTCTTCGGTAATCCCGGCGATGCTATCCTGAAGAACCTTGAAGTAGCCTTTGTCCTTGGTGAGCTGGTACAGAAAAATGATGTTCAGCACAATCCAGCCGATTGGAAGCAAACCGAAAAATGCGCCGTACAGTGCCGAGGCACCTGCCATCTCGGACGGCATATGGTAGACAAAGATTGCGATGATCAATGCAGAGGCCAGCCCCAGCAGTGCCGCCACATGGGCAGAAAGGCGGAAGAACGCCAGACCACCGAGAAGTACGACGACGG
>Ga0137437_1000736_pt1 | contig 10818 bp, 12 predicted proteins | sample EasRivERMGT138_2_FD_102332 | JGI IMG/M metagenome (GOLD analysis project Ga0137437, IMG submission 102332) | Soil microbial communities from meander-bound floodplain in the East River, Colorado, USA - East River MetaG ERMGT138_2 | ecosystem: Environmental > Terrestrial > Soil > Floodplain ...
GCCATATCCTGGCCGACATGGCCACTACATATATCCTCCTCGATAAGAACGACGACAGGTCGAATGCCGTCGCCCTGGCCGCTCGCACCGGACTGGCTGGAATGCTCAAGGAGAATCGCCGGCGCCTGGCAAAGATGGACAGCAACACCGGCCACATCTACCCGCGCGGCGACGTGAAAGGGAACATCGGAGGCCGAGGACCGCTGAGAACCGAAAGTGGATTGATAATCGGATGATGATCTTTCCAGCCAGCCTAACGATGCATGTCATGTTTCTAGGTATCGCTACATGTCTTTTCGTGGCCTAATAGCAACCTTCCCAGTCGGCTTGACCGGCTTCAATGGCTCGCGCAATATGTCGAAGCTGGGGCCGGGCCACTTCAGCTACGTCGAAGGCACAGATATCGACGCTGGCGTGCTGATCAAGGACGGAGGCGCGATTAAGCTAAATGCTGTCGCTATGGCGGGGGATGTCCTAGCTGGTGTGAACTGGAGCCCTACGCCTGGCTCCAACCACGATATTGTGGTGCTGAGCAACGGCACCATGCGCAAGGACATTGGCGCAGGAACATTCCCGACGCTCCTAGGCTCGGTTGGCGTGCCTACGGTCTTCCCCCCATTCTTCGTCAGGGCGGGCGGCGAGAAGGTTGGCGCAACGCGCAAGCTATTCGTATTCAACGAAGCCCAGGCACTCCAATACATCAGCGGCACGGCCGACGTCCTCAGTACCGCCGTGCCAACTGCCGACTGGGCTGCCTCGCCGCCTATATTCGGTGTTCAGCATAACAATCGCCTCTGGGCAGGTGGCAATGGCTCTGATCCGCATCGTATTTATTACAGCCAAAACGGCAATCATGCGGACTTCCTAGGCACAGCTATCCCTGGCGACGGCACAGTTGGCAGCCTGGCCATCTACCCTGGCGAGGGCGATCAGCTCGTCGGGGGCTTATCATTCAGGGGCCTGCTAATCCTCTTCAAATACCCTGTTGGCATCTACGTGGTCGACACGCGCGATCCGGTGATAGCTAACTGGCGCGTGGATCGACTGAACGGTGCTGTAGGCCTCGCCAGTCCCCACTGCATAGTCCAAATCAGCAACGACGTCATAATCCTGGACAATGGCGGCAACTTCCACGTCATGTCCACCGTGACCGATTTCAGCGATATCCGCACGAGCGACATCGGCCAGAACTCCAACATGGGACCATTCATGAGGGAGAACGTGGGCCTAACTAATATCCGAAAGGCCCAGGGCGCTTGGTATGCGGCCAAGGCCAAAGCCTGGTTCATGGTACCCCTAGCTGGAAGCACGACCAACAACCTACGCATCTTAATCGACTTCAACGATGCCAATGCAGGGCCGCGTTATCTCCTCAGTCGCCGTGATGAGGGAAGCTCCGTATGGATGCGGCCTGACACAATCGGCGTAAGACGCCCGACCCTCGGCGACCCTGATGGCTTCGTCTGGCTCATGGATCGCGAGGAGCGCGACAAGGACGGCCTTGCCTATGACATGGTCTTCGAGACGTCCGAAAACGACTTCGGCTTCCTGGACCCCCAGCTTGCCCCACGAACGAAGAATGGCCAATACCTCGAGGTTGTCGCCGACCTGGTCCGCAACACCACGATCACCATAACGCCTAGCTGGGACGGCTTCCTGGGCTCTCCCATCGTATTCAACATAGGCTCCACGGGTGCCGCTCTGGGCTCCTTCATCCTCGACACAGACGTCCTTAGCGCCACTGGCATTGTGGTCGTCAATAGGCGCCTAGATGGCCAAGGTCGTCGCCTCAAACTCCGCATGGAAAATACTATCCTAGACGACGAAGTCCGCATCGCTGAGATCCGCGTAGGCTTCGGAGTCGCTGATGAGAGAATTCGCTATGAGTGATTTGCTAGCACGACCCGACTACGTCGTCAACGACGCCGAGGGCCGCATGGTTGGCATGCACTGCAAGGTCTGTGGAGTGCCTATAGCCGGCATCCGAATGGCTGATAATCAGTTCGTCCGATTCAACAACTATGGCGAGATGAAGATGAAGTTTGCCACTGGCGACTTCCATGTCACCAACCTATGCCATAGCTGCCTTGAGACAGTGCCCTACGACCGCGATCTGATGTATGCAGTCTTCTGCGCCGACGTTGACAACATGGCCAAGGAAGTTCCATCCCTGGCCAAGCTGAAACTCCAAGGTAAGCCTACGCGCTGTGTAGCTGTTGACACCAAGAGGCTTGGTATCACATGACAACTATTAATGGTCACACGACGCGGGCGGTTGGCACCGTCCTAACTGCGGCCATATATAACGCTGACCACGTCAACCACGTCACCAACGCCCAGGCGCTGAATGCGGCTAAGATGGAAGGCGCCACGCCTCCTGTTGTCGATGGTGGCTTTGTGGCCTGGAGCGGCACAGGCGGCAATGCGCTGAAGAGCGCTGTTAGCCCTCCATACGTCGTTGGCGGGACGGATGTTCCTATCTCCGATGGCGGCACTGGTCAGAGCACAGCCTTGCTAGGCTTCAATGCCCTCAAACAGGACATGACTGAAATCCTCAGCGGCGTAGCTGAGATGGCTACAGACGCGGAGATACGCGCCGCGACGACTGGCGCTAAGGCAATGATGGCGGAGGACCTAAGCACGGCCGCAGCAGCCGTAGCCCTCACGCACGCATCACCCACTACAATCGACTGGGCGGCGGGCATCAACTTCACCTGGGCCATCACAGCTAGTGTCACGCTCAGCAACCCGACGAACGGCCAGCCTGGCACATGGAGGCGCTTGCAGATAACGCAGGATGGCACTGGCTCGCGCGTCGTGACCTGGGGCAATCAGTACGTCCACCCAGGCGGCATCGACGCCGTGCTAAGCACCACAGCCAGTGCTGTGGATACACTCTATATCTACTGTCGAACGGCTTCAATCTTCGAGGTCCACGTAGGTGGTAAGGCCTGGGCGACATGATGGACCTGTGGCTTCCGCCCAAACCAGCTATCATCATGCCCGCGCCGAAGCAGGCTAATTTCCTACCCGGTTGGTTCCCCGGAGGCGGCATAGCTGGTCGCACGCCATTCGATATATCCTACACTGCTACGTCGGACCAAGGTGCATCCACAACATACACCTTTACATCCCTAGCCATAGGCAACCCTGACTCCCTTCGAGCTATCTTTGTCGGCGTGACTGGGGCTAATGGCGGTACTGTAAACAGCGTCACGGTCGGCGGCATCTCGGCTACGCAGGTTGTAGCCAATACAGGCACCAACTTTAGCCTAGCCCTATGGGTTGCAGTTGTCCCGACTGGCACGACGGCTAACGTTGTCGTGACGTTCGCAGCGGGCCAGGCTCGATGTGCTGTACAGATCGTCCGCATGGTTGGTTATAACTCACTGACCCCCACCGACACAGATGCACCGGCTGGCGGCGGCGATGCATCTCGCACTATCACAATCGACGCGCCGGCGAATGGTGGAGTTATGTCATTTGCCTGTGGCCGTGGTGGCGCAATAGGCGTAACTAACACCACACTGCTCAATGCAACTACCACTGGTGGCAGTGATAATGTAGCCTGTGCTGCTTACATTACGGTAGGTTCAGCTGAGGCAAACCGAGTAATCACGCACAACCCCTGCCGCGCCAACCTGGGAGCAGCATACACATGACAACGATCACTGGTCATACCACGCGCGCCAGCGGCACCATCCTAACCGCTGCAATATACAACTTTGATCACGTCAACCATGTGACGAATGCGCAGAATCTCAATGCCACGAAGCTCGAGGGAGCCACACCGCCTGTCGTGGATGGCCACATAGTGGTGTTCAGCGGAACCTCGGGCGCTGTCATCCGAACTAGTGGCGTCGCTCCCCTGGTTGCCAACGCAGCCCTATTTAATTCTATCAAAGTCGCAGCCGACGAAACCACGACTGGTGTGGTCGAGAAGGCAACCGTTGCCGAATTCAGAGCGGCCGTAGCTGACAAGTACATCGCGGCCGACCTGATTGAGACCGCCGCTGTGGTGGTAGCCCTCAGTGACGCCGCAACCGTGGCGCTGGATTGGGACACAGGGCTGAACTTCACCCTAGCCATCGGAGGCAACCGGACTCTAGGCCTACCGACCAATGGCCAGGCCGGAACCTGGCGAACGCTGCTGATCACCCAAGATGGCACAGGTGGCCGAACGCTGGCATACGCAGCTGGCTACGTGAAGCCAAACGGCGCAGCGATTGTCATAGCGCCAGCTATCGGAGCCATCACACGCCTGTCGATCTTCTGCCGCACGGCGGCCCTGTTTGAAGTATACCCCATCGGGATAGGTCTAGCATGAGCTTCCCTAACACATCGCCGGCGCCATATAACTCCCCCAACATGCCTGTGCCGAAGGCCTACACTGTCAACGGCGTTGATGAGTATATGCGTCGAACGCTGGTAACGACTGCTCCAGGTACTATCAAGTTCACCTACTCTTTGTGGATCAAGCCCGCTGCATGGTTAGGAGCATCTAATTTTCTAGACCTCTGGATAGTCCACAACGCAGGCTATACCACGCTCATAGTGTCCAATCTATCTGGAGCAGGCAATGAGTTTTACTTAGTCCAAGCGGGAGCACAGACAATAGAAGAAACTGCAACTCCTATCACTCCTGATATACCCCTAAACGCTTGGACGCATCTGCTAGTTAGCTTCGACTCATCACAGGCTGCAGCAGTGGACCGCCTTAAGTTCTACGTCAATGGAGGCTTCGTAGCAGACACAGCGGTTGATCAGCCAACACTGAATCAACCTCACAACCTATTCACCAATGGCTTTCTGCATGATCTATTCGCTGATCCAGGTGATTCCGAATTTGATAGTACAAAGGGCGCATTTATCGACGTGATTGACGGCCTCGCACTCGATCCCACTTCCTTCGCATTCAACAACGGTGGAACCTGGACACGCAAGAAATACTCTGGCTCATATGGTACATATGGATTTTGCCTTGACGGCTCCGATGGGTTCAATGACATCAGTGGAAATGCCCAGCACTTCACGGGCATCAACATGGATGCAACGAACCTATCCGCTGCCGACATGCCACCATTTACCAACTGAGAGGCCTTAATGCTGGGAACCATTGCCTGTGTAGGCTGCCTGATACTAGTTGCCAACCCTGGTCCGCGTGTGGACACTGAGTTATTCTGCAAAACCTATATCCCCTCCATCCAGACTGATAAAGACTTTGAGAGGCTGAAAAAGCTCCCTGATCCGATGCGTTCTCGCATTCGGGACAACGAGGTGAATTATCTATGCGACTGCATGCACTGGGATAACGATCTATGCAAATCGACACAACCATCAACCTTGGACAAATCATCTCCATCGGTGGAATGATAGTTGCCTTTATCGGCGCTTATTACAACTTGAAAGGTGACATTCGCTCGCACGGGGATCGACTCACTAAAATCGACGAAGCTGAAAGCGCACAGATCGCCCTGAATACAAAGATGATAGAGGAGATGTCCGCTATGCGTCAGGACGTCGCTATCATCCGCGACCGAATCGATAGGGTCACTGCCGCTACAGCTGATGCGGTCAAGCAGACCGTAACCACTGCCTTGGCAGCCTCGAGAGCCCAGGACGGCCACACATGAAATACAAGATAGCTGAAACACCCGAAGACTGGGGCGCTGTAAAGCGCCTCCTCCTTGCCGAGGGTTTTGACGATCAGGAGCTAGGCTTCCCGACAATTATGGCCATTGACAACGAAACCCTGGTCGGCTTCATTGCCACAACGCCAAGAACTGATATGATTCTCGGTGGGCCTATGGTCATGAAGCACGATAAGCGTCGGGTCTTCACAGCCGTTCGGCTCGTTGAGCTATACGAGCAAACCATGCGAAGCCTGGGCATCACCTCAGTGGTCTTCTACGCTGATGAGGAGAGCAGCCCCTTCGTGCGGGGTATTCGTAAGTGGTTCCCCGGTGTGACGCCTTACAAAAAAGAAGGCTCATTGCTGTTCTACAACTGGCGCCTGACTGAGAATCCTCGGAGGAGTGCATAGCTATGGGTGGTGGCGTCAAGGTTCCAGGCCCGTCCGCTGAGGAGAAGGCACTCCAGAAAAATCAGGCCGATCTCCTCGCCCTGCAGACCGAGATCCTAAAGCAGCAGCGTCAGCAGCAGGCCGTGCTGTTGCCATTCCTCGCCGAGCAGGAAGGCTTCAACGTCGAGACCGACGCCAACGGCAATATCACCAAGATCAGCAAGACCCCGTCCGAGCTGGACAATATGAAGAAAGACTTGGAATTCCAGCTCACGAAGCGCGCACAGGATGCGCTAGCCGGAAACCTCCCGGTCAGCCCAGGCCTAGAGCGCGATATCAAGAAAAATGAAGAAACCCTCCGGGAGCGTCTTAGCTCGCAGCTTGGCCCCGGCTACGAAACCTCGACGCCTGGCCAGGAAGCCCTGACTGCCAATGCCGAGAGTGCCGACGTGCTCCGCGAGGGCGCGCGCACAGCTCAGCTAACGTTGGCCGAACAGCTAGGTATCACCCGCGAGCAACAGAACCAATTCAGCCAGCAGTCCAGCCAGGACATCTTGCGCCAGAGCTCGATTGGCGATCCGCTGACGTTGGCCGGCGCCTTTGGCCAGACCGCCCAGGGATATGGCAAGGCCCAAGAGCCATACATCCAGCAGCGCCAGATGCAACTTCAGGCCTCCATAGCCAATCAGCAGAGCAAGGCCTCTATGTTCGGCGCAGGCATCGGTCTGATTGGATCGCTCTTCAGTGACGAACGCCTCAAGAGTCGTGCCATTCGCATCAGCACCCTGAAGCCGCTTGGCATTCCGATCTACGTCTACGAATATGGCGGCGAGAGGCGCATCGGCGTCTTCGCCAGTGACGTAGCCTATGTCAAGCCCGGCGCAGTGGGCGAACGTCTTGGCTACCGCACTGTCCAGTATGAGGATCTATAATGCCCGACTATCCAGGCCAGATCCCTGCTATGATCCCGAACGTGGATCAGTATGCGCGCTTTAAGCAGGCGCAAGAGCAGGCTATGCAAGCTCATAAGCAATATGCCCAGCAGCTCGACCAGAAGCAAAACCTTCTGCAGCAGCGCGGCGCTGACCTGAACGTCGCCGATCGGCTGCTAAAGCTCCTCGACAGCCGCCTGCCCAAACCCGCACGCCAATTCCTCGCGAAGGAGCTGGCTCAGCATGTTGGTGTAGACCCGAAGTCTGAAAATGCCAAGGGTGTAAGCCAGATGCTGACCAGTCTTGACCCAGACTCGCTGCAGCAACTTCGAAGCACGTTCGCCTCATCCCTTAGCCAGGCGTCACCCGGTCAGATTCAGGACACCGTGAAGGGTGTGCTGACTGGCCAAGTTGACATGAATAGCCTCGTGGGGCAGGCTGGCTTGAACCTGGGCGGCACTACCCAAGACAGCCAACAGACTGAGGATCCTGGCCAGAGCCAAAATCAAATAGCTGGAGGTGCAGGTGGCGACCAACTTGGAGGAGCCCCAGCCGGCGAAGGCACAGCCGAAAGCCCGTTCCAGATCACCCAAGGAGCCGGTGCCCCGGCGCCGAGCGGCGAGACAGCTATTGCTAAAACGCCAACTAAGGGCGACGTGCTCAGTCCCACGGCACAGCCGTTTGGTCAAGGTGCTGGCGCAGTACAAAGCTTCGAGGGCTCTCGAACGGTTCCAGCTGGCTCTCAGCAAGCTAGCCCCCAGCTCGTCGGAGCGCTTGGCCTGGATAGCAAAACTACATTCCGCAACAACGACCTAGTTCAGAACGGCTACCAGATTCCGTTCGATCCAAAGGATCAAGAAAAGCTGGCGACGGATATCGCCACGCGGAGCACTGGCCTAAGCAGCACGATCAGCGAAGCAGCCGAACTAACCCAGCTCTTCCAGGGGCGGCCCGAGGTCCTTGGCCCAGTCGGCTCTGGCATTCGTACCTTCCAAGGTACTGTGCGCCAGGTGGAAGGGCTGCTCCACACCTTCGCGCCGGACGTCAAGAACGAGAGCGATCCAAACGATAGTCAGACCCAAGCCATGGCCGGGGCGGCCAGCAAGGCCCTATCCAAAGCTCACGGCCTCGACGCCACGGCTTCAGACAGCGCCCGCATCCAAAGCAGCGTGCTCAGCCTTGCATATCGCATGGCCATCGCTAACGATATCCCAGGCAATCGCCTGACCAACGCTATCATCCAGCAAAACCTCCAAATGATCGGGGCTAGCTCCAGCCCTGAGCAATTCAAGGCCGTGCTGATCGACACCTTGGCCAAGACCACGCGCGAGTTTGATGAAACCATGCGCAGGACGGTCGGCGTCTCAGGCATGGATATCGTCACAAGGAAACTAACCGATGCCGATATCGGAAGCATGGCTAAAAGTGCCGACATCTTGCCGGTGGACTTTGCTCGATCCCTCCGCGACGAAGCCGTTCGTCGTCAGCAGGGGGGCGGGGCTACATCTGTCCAACCGTCCAGTCCAACGATCCAAGAGGAACAAAAGACCCTCGGCACGCTCGAAACGCAGCGCAAGCAGCGTGAGATCGATAAGTTCCAGCAGGACCGCGATCTTCAAATTAAGCAGGACGCTCGCGCTGAGGAAGCTGCCGCTAGGGCCAATACTCGCGAAGATCGAATGGCTGCTGCTCAGGAAGCCAACGCAAAGCTACAGCGTGAGGAATTCGACTATCGCAAGGCTAAAGACATTAAGGCCCGTAATCAGCACCAGCATGACAAGATCGCGGCCGCTTTCCAACACTTCGGAGCGGCGATAGCTAGTTCTCGCGGCGGCGGAGGTGGAGGTGGCTCATTCAGCGCCGGTCCTGGCCAGGATGTGAGCGCGTTCAGAATGACCCCACCGCCCCAGCGTGTCCCGCCGCGCCCAGGAGGTAATCGCTAATGGGTCTGTTCGATGAGCTAGACAAGCAACTACCTCCGCCTGTGCAGGGCGCTCAGCCTTCAATCCGTCCTGACTACATGGACCCTAGCGACGTGGAGAACTCCCTTCAGCCTCCACACGACACCCTGCCGCAGCCTGACCCAATGAAGGTCATGGTGGCCGATGCGAGTGGGAAGGTTCCCCTACCTACGCGGGCACCCGATAGGAGCGTTCAAAATTTTGAACAACCGGCCCCGGTTGACGAACCTCCTGCTGGAACATACAAGGTGCCGGACCGGGTCCAGAGCGATCCAAGCCATATCGTAGTCGCTGATGTCGTCCTGGGCGGAACCCTGCCCTGGCTCCAAGCGGCTGCTGATGTTGCTACAGGCGCAATACCGAAGGAGAAATTCGAAGAAGCTCGCATGCAACACGCCCAGCAGCTAGAGGAGCTTAGGGCCCAGCACCCTGAGCTGATCAGCGCCGCCGAGAAAGCCATGCCGTTCCTCTCTGGCATCGGCATCGGCATGCTCAGGCCGGCTGGAACCATACTGGGCTCAGCTGGCCGCGGCGCTGCAGCGGGCGCAGCTCAGGGTTACGTTAAGGGTTATACGAGTGGCCCCAAGGAGGAACCCACTGTCTCGAGTAATCGCATGGCTCAAGGCATGGGCTCCGCCATGGTTGGCGCGGCTGAGGGGGCAGCTGGCGGAGCGGCAGGCCATGGGGCTGTGGCTATGCTGGAGCGCAAAGCTGCCTCCAAGGTCGCGGGCGGGGCGAGCGTCTCTGACGATGCCTCACGCGTCGCCAAGCGAGAAGCCCGAACTAAACAAGCTGCCGAGCAGGAACGCATTCAGGCTGAGGCCGACCGTGGCAAAGACGAAAGCCTGGCCAAGCAGTTCAAAACCTATCGCGAGCCACCCGCCAAGGCTTCCCAATACGCCGAGGGAAACGCGAGCCACCTAACTCGCAACCCGATCGATGCCTTCAAGCAACAGGCCGCTCGCACGCCAACCCTCGACGCCTTCAGCCGGAACACTGGCCTAAGCCCCGCTGCCATCCTGGCCAAGCTCCACGGAAAGCAGCTCCCAGTCGACACCCCTGGGCAGCAGGCCCTCTACAAGGAACTACAAAAGGTCAACGAAAGCTGGGCCTCGTTCCAGAAAACAGGCAACCCGAAAGCTGGCCTCATGGACCGCCCCAAGAATACCCCTGAGCCCAGCGGCTACGCAGGCACTAAGCAGCGCTCAATCACGCCCGCTAAGCCCTTGAAACGCACTTCGGCTCAGGAAGCCGGCGAAGGTCTCGGCCAACAGAAGCGCAAGCCAATGAAGCTTCCCGCGAGGAAATAATGGCTTATGGAAACCAACTCGGCCAAGAAGACGACCCTCTCTCTGGCCAGCCTGGCGGTCCTCAGCCGCCTCAGCCGGGCTCGCCTGATCCTGGCTCTAGTCAGCCTCCAGGCACGCCAGCGCCTATCCCATCTGCACCAACGTCGCCACAACCGCAACAGATGGCTGACGCCAGCACTGGCGCAGCTCCTGCCCCCAACCCCATGGGAGGCGCAGCTGCGCAGCTCGGCCAGCGCGCAGGTACTCCAGCGCCGGGAGGCGATCTAGGCAACGCCATTGAGCTGCTGAATCAGCGCCTCGCCAAGCCGACACCTGGCGTGCCTGAGTCACCTCCGCAGCAGCAGATCGATCAGTTCAAGGCTAACCCTCCTGGCCCCAACGACACGCCAGCTGAGACGCCCAACTTCACTGTGGAGAAGACCCCCGGCATTGTCGGCCGCATCGTAGGCCGTATGTTCGGGACGGATGTAGAGGACCCCCTTCCCTGGACCCGCATGGGAACTACCATCGCTGGAGCTGTAGGCGGCTCCATCGCGGGCGCTCAGCTCCCAGGCGGCCCTGTTGTCAAGGGCATAGGCGCTATCGCGGGGGGC
>Ga0137437_1000737_pt1 | contig 10815 bp, 11 predicted proteins | sample EasRivERMGT138_2_FD_102332 | JGI IMG/M metagenome (GOLD analysis project Ga0137437, IMG submission 102332) | Soil microbial communities from meander-bound floodplain in the East River, Colorado, USA - East River MetaG ERMGT138_2 | ecosystem: Environmental > Terrestrial > Soil > Floodplain ...
ACTGGATATCACGGCGCCGGCCGGTGGTGGTCGCCTGATCGAAGCCTGAGCTAAAGGCGCGGCCCGCGCCGGTGATGACGATGGCGCGGATCTCCGGATCCGCCTCGGCTTCGTCCAACGCGTTATGAATTTCTTTCAGCATCGGCCGCGTGATAGCGTTCAGCGCCTCAGGCCGATTGAGCGTGATCAACACGCCGCCGCGCTTTTTCTCGTAGATGATTTCTTTATAGTCGGCCATCTAAACTCCTTTGGGTTCAAATCGTTCAAAACGTTCAAGCCGTTTTTTCCGGAAACGATTTGAACTTTTTGAACGGCTTGAACGAATTGAACGAGTTCTTCTTCCCATCCTCACCGATACTCGCCTTCATATAACGCCTTGATGAAGCCGCTCGCTTCAATTTCTCTGATGACGCTTTCGTCGACGAAAAGTCTGGCGTCGGCGCCGCGCGCCTTGGGCTCTGTTGCGGCGATGAATTCGAGCGAGGTTTCCACCGCCTTGGGCGTGGCGTAGAGCGTGGGGTTGTAATATTTCGCCGCGAGAAGATTGTACGATAATTCAAGATATTTCAGATCTTTTTCCTGGGCCGACTGGATGCGAAGTTTCTTTTGCAGCACTTCGATACTTTCCTTTTTATATTTTTTGAAATAGGCGATGCCTTCGATCAGACCTTTAGCGAAGCGGATCGCCTGGGCCCGGTTGCCTTTCAAGTAGCTGCGGGTGGTATCGACGGAGTTCTGCAAATAATAAATGTCCATCTCGGCGGGATCGGCGAGGGTGCGAAAGCCTTTCTCTTCGGCGACGAAGAACGACGGCATGGTCAGCACCGCCGCTTCACAGCCGCCTTTTTCCAAGTTGGCAAACATCGCCGGTGAAGCGTCAAGTTGGATGAGCTGAAAATCTTCGGGGCGCATGCCCCACTTTCTGACGAATAACTGGAAGGCCCAATGGCCGGCGGAGCCGAAGCGAGTGATGGACACTCGCTTGCCCTTAAGCTCCGCCGGGCTTCGTATCTCGGGACGCGAGATCAAGCGCTGCAAGCCGCGGTTCATCGGCGAGAATGCGAGCACGGTGTCTGCGCCGCGTAATGCTGCGCGGATCACCGCATCGCCGCCGCCGACGGAAAACTGGATCTCGCCGGCGAGCAGAGCGCTCACGACTCGCGTTGCGCCGCCGCCGATAAAAATCACTTCGACGTTGGCGCCGTGTTTTTTAAACAGTCCTTTCTCTTCGGCGACCCAGATGCTGCCCGAGGTCGCGCTTATCGAGCTCAAACCGAGGCGGATGCGCTCCTGGGCAAGGGCCGCGCGTGAGCCGATAAGACAAAGCAAAACGATCAGCAAGCGGCAATGAGCCGAACTATAATGCATCGATGACCTCGAGTGTTTCGCGGCAGATTAAGACTGTTCCGAACCTATGCGAAACCACCGACGGGCGTCAAGAGTTTAGCGCCGCCAATGCAAGAATTTACTTCCAAACGCTGTCGAGAAAGCCGGATTGCTTGAGCTCGGCTACGAAAGAATTGTCGTAGTACGCGCCCACCGGCGTTGCTTGAGCTGATTTGGCATCGACCATGTTCAATTGGGCCATGCGTTGAACCATCGATTGGACGACGTTCTCAGGGACCGACGGGTCGCGGACGAAGCTTTCGGTCACATAGAGATAACTCTGGCGCAACAGCTCGGCATCTGAGACGCCGAGATATTTGCCGATGAGCCGTTTGGTGAAGTCTTCATTGGCCGTGGCGAGTTTGGTTCCTTCTACCGTGGCTCTGATCAAGCGCAACACCAAGTCCCGGTGGGTTGACGCGTAGGATCTGCGCGCGACGATACCTTGTGACAAAAAGCCGCTGCCGAGGGCGCGCAAAGCCTTTGCTGAGACGAGCTCTCGGTAGCCTTCCTTGAGCAGTCGAAAAGTGTGCGGCGGTGACAGTACGGCGCCGTCGAGGGCGCCGCGCACCAAGCCGGCGACGGCTTCGGGGAATCCGCCCATTTGCAGAACGCTCACGTCTTTCAAATTGTTTCGTTCCAATAGAGTTCTCAGGGCGAAGTCGGTGACCGATCCAAAGCGCGTGATGGCGATTTTTTTTCCTGGCAGCGAGCGCAAATCGCGAATGTCGGCGCGCACCATGAGCGATTGGGTGAAGTAGGGGATCAAGGCGGCGATCTGAATGATGTCGCCGCCGCTCAGTACGTTTGTGATCACCGCCGGGCCGCCGAATCCGGCGAAGTCGGCCGCTCCGGAAAGCATCGATTGCACCATTACAGCGGACGCTCCCACGTAAACCATATCGACTGCCAGGCCATGTTTTTCGAACAGCCGCGCTTCCTTTGCGACGACGAACGGAATGCTGTTGAGTCCGAGCGGCCCATACGGAAAGGGCACTTTGGTCAGTTCCTGGGCGAGTGGCTTGCGCGGCACGAGAACTGCCGCAATCAGCATTGCGATGACGATCAAGCGAGTCATGATTCTAGCTCTGCATATCGCTTCCGGGACATCGGCGTCAAGAATCGACTAGGCGCTTCTTGCCAACAGATTGGTCATCGCATAAGCATCAACCAGAACGACAGAAGATTGGGAGGAGGCAGATGCCCAGGATCAGAGTAAACGACATCGACCTTTACTACGAAGAGCATGGCCAAGGCCGGCCGATGGTATTTTTGAGCGAACCCGCGTGCGACGGCGAGGTGTGGAAGATCAATCAAGTCGGTGAATTTTCCAAAGACCACCGCGTTATCACCTTCGACTACCGCGGCACCGGGCAATCGAGCAAGCCGTCGATCGACTACACGACCAAAATGTTCTGCGACGATCTGGTCGGCCTGATGGATCATCTTGGCGCTGAGCAAGCCATCGTGGTCGGCCATTCCATGGGCGGCCGAGTCGCGCAGCTGCTCGCGCTCGATCATGCGAAAAAGGTTCACAAGCTGGTGCTCGCTTCCACCGGCGCGCATTATCCGCTGACCAAGGGACTGCCGCTTAAAATTATCAAGGAGATGATCGAGTGGGGCTACGAGAAATACGAACGGAATCACACGATCCTGGTCGGTTGGACGGATGAATATGTTAAGCGGCATCCGGAGAAGATCGAAGCTTACTTGAAAGTGAGGATGCACAACCTTTGCCCTGTAGAGTTTTACCTACGACACTTGATCGCGCGCCAGAGCCATGACACGAGCCAGCGCTTGAAAGACATCAAGCAGCCGACTTTGATTCTGGTCGGTGACGGCGACCGGAACATGACCAGCGAGATCAATCACCGGATGTCGTCGGAAATATTGGCGCAGGGGATTCCCAACTCCAAGCTGGTACTGCTGCCGAACGAACGGCATAGCTACTTTTTCAGCAATCCCGACCTGGCGCACAAAACAATTCGCGAGTTTATCGCGGAATAGGAAAATATTTCTCGCAAAGGCGCAAAGGCGCGAAGTAGGAGAGATCAAAATGCCGACAGTTCGCACTAACGAAACTGAGATTTACTACGAAGTGCATGGCCAGGGTCAGCCGTTTTTATTTTTTAGCGAAACGGCGTGCAGCGGCGAGATTTGGAAGCTCAATCAGGTGGCAGAGTTTTCCAAGGATCACATGGTGATTATTCACGACTACCGCGGCACGGGACGGTCGAGCAAACCGTCGATCGACTACACGACGCGAATGTTCTGCGACGATGCCGTGGCGTTGCTCGATCACTTGAAAGTCAAAGATGCCATCGTGCTCGGCCATTCGATGGGCGGTCGGGTTGCTCAGTTGCTGGCGCTGGAGTATCCGGATCGAGTGAAAAAGTTGATACTCGCGTCGACCGGCGCGTCGTTTCCCGGCGGCGCGGGGCTGCCGTTGCAGATGTGCAAGGAGATGATCGAGTGGGGTTACGAGAAATATGTGCGCGAGCATACGATCCAAGTCGGCTTCACCGATGATTTCGTTCGCAGCCAGCCAGAGCGCTTGGAAGCGTTCTTCAAAGTCCGCTTGGCCAATCTCGGCCCAGTGGAATTCTATTTGCGCCATGTGTTGTCGCGGCAGGGGCACGATACCAGTGGCAGGCTTAAAGACATTCGCATGCCAACCCTGGTGATGGTCGGCGAGAACGAAGGCGATCCCAAGGTCGTCATGACGCACCGGATGTCATCCGATGTTCTCGCGAAGGGAATTCCCAACGCGAAGTTCGTCATGCTAGCGCAGCAGAAACATAACTATTTTGCCAGCGACCCGGCGGCCGTACATAAAGTGATTCGTGAGTTTTTGCGTAATTAGAAGCAGAGGGCGACCGGCCGGTCGCCCCTACAGATGAATAAACGCCCGCACCCAATTCTTCGGCAGCGCGGTATGGCCTTGGCCGGTTTCGTCTTCGGCTAAAAACACATCGCCGGGACCAAAGGTTTTTTTCGTACCGTCGCCGATACCGATTTCACAAGTGCCTGACAGAGTGATGCACCATTGACGGCGAGGCGCGTTGTGCCAGCCGTGCAGATCGTCACGATTGAAATCATTTTTGAAAACCAGAGCCTTTGGCGTGATCGTGGTCAAGAAAAACTTTGAGCCTTCCTTCTGATCCAAATCCTCGAAATGAGACTTGCCGTCGGCGCCGGTATACAATCTGCAGAACTGCATGCTACCTCCAAGAGTATTAAATTGGTTTACCGCTTAACAGCAAACCAAATCATTTTGCAAGTAGAGGGTGGAGTTTGACTGAATTCCGGTTCCATTGACAGGCGCAAAAGGGCGGGATAGCAAGATGAATGGGGTCATTAGTCGGAGGGAACATGGCTGATTCGCAGTTGGATACATCATGGCAAGCGACTTGGGGCGATAAGAATTTCATCGAAGACTGGGCGAGCAAGGGTGGGTGGCAGGCGCCGATCCGGGAAATGCAGACGGCGATGGTGCTGCGGATGATTCCGAACTCAATAGACGCGCCGATACGCGTTTTAGACATCGGCGCCGGTTTTGGCGCATTGGCGGGCGCGGTCTTGAGAGATCGGCCCAACGCGACGGCGCTGTGTTTGGACGCGTCGGAGGCGATGTTAAAGCTCGGTCGCGAGAAGAATTCCGACTTGAAGGGACGCATCAGTTTTATTCAAGGATCACTTGAGTCGGCCGATTGGCTGAAGCCGGTGGAAGGAACTTTCGACGCGGTGATATCGTCCCGTGCGCTGCACCACTTCACAGAAAATCAACGGCGCCGGTATATTTTCAAGGAAGTCTTTAACTTGGTACGGGCCGGCGGCTGCTTCATCAATGCTGACAACGTGCGCGGCGCGACTAAGAACTTGTCCGACCGCTATCGTAACGCTCGGGACGAGTATCTCGACCGTTATGTCAGACAATCGAGTGGCGGTAAAACCAATTTAGCTCAAGCCAAAGCAGCGGCTCCGAGCACGTATCATGGGCCGCACAATAATGGCTATCTCGAAGAAGAGCTGGCGTGGCTGCGCGAGGCGGGATTCGTCGACGTCGATTGTTTTTGGAAGTTTACCACTATTGTGGTTTATGGCGGGTTCAAGACCTAAAGCGTTCAAGCCGTTCAAGAAGTTCAAATCCTTCAAAACGTTATCGAAATACTGCGCGAGCTATCGTACCGCTTTGAAACGTAGGCGGACGTAATCCGCGTACCAAGTGCCATCTGGTTTCTTTAGGTTAGATTGGAGTGCCTGTCGCACTTCAGTTAAAAGATTCATTCTTTCAGCTTCCGCCACCGATTTCGTGAAGGGCTGGGCGAAGACATCGAGCCAGTCGAGAATGTCGCCGGGGAGTTTCGTCGGGCGTGGGATGAGCTCGATGTAGTCGACTGTAAAGCCGTAGCGTTTGAGCAGCTCTGTGTATTCTTCGGGCGACGCGTAGTACCACGGATCGACGCTCCACGGATCGATGCCGCGCTGGCGCAGCGCGCCATGCAAAGCTTGCCGAATAGTATCGACATTTCCCTTGCCGCCGAACTCGCCGACAAAGCGGCCGCCGGGTTTGAGCGCGTTGGCTACGCCTTCGACAACTTTCTCGGCCTGTTTCATCCAATGCAGCGCGGCGTTGGTGAAGACGCCGTCGAAGCGCTGCTTCTTGATCGCAAGCCGTTGCCCGTCCATCACTACGACCGGTAGATTGCGTGACCGTGCGGCTTGCAGCTGCGCCAAGCTCGAATCGCAGCCGTAGACTGTGCAACCCGCCGCAATGATTTTCTCCGTGAGTACGCCGTCGCCGCAGCCGAGGTCCAGGATGATTTCTCCCGGTGTGGCATCGAGCAATTGCAACAGCGGCGCGCCAAGGTCGGAAACGAAGCGCGCGTTCTTGGCGTAGCTGTCGGGATTCCAGCTAGTGATTTGAACCATTTTTGCAACCGTAACATTTTGCCTTCGTCTTGAAAAACCGCAATTTAACCGTACTCTGATCGTATTTCGCCATGGCAACAAGAGACGCGGATTTATCATCGTTGAGAATCAACCGGCCGTCCCAAGGCGCGAGTGGCTCACCCAAGCGCAGGTCGTTCGCTAAGCTGATCGTTTGGTTGGTGGTGATTGTCGCCCTCGTTGGGGCGGTGTTTCTGCTAAGAGAGCTGCTCGATCGTGGTGTTGAAGTTCAGCTTGCGACAGCGTCTTTAAGCTCGCCGTCGCAAGCCAATGCGGTTTTGACCGCGAGCGGTTACGTGGTCGCGCGGCGCAAGGCGGCAGTGGCGTCCAAAGGAACCGGCACGCTGGTGTTCTTGGGTGTCGACGAAGGCGACCGAGTCAAGAAGGGCCAGATTATCGCACGGCTGGAAGACTCGGATGTCGCCGCGGCGTTGCAGCGTTCGCGCGAGAACCTGCGCGTCGCCCAAGCCGATCTAAACGAGGCCAAGCAGTCGCAGGAGCGCATGCGCATCTTGCTCAAGCAGGACTTGATCGCGCAAGCTGAGTACGATGTTGCCGAGGCGCGTTATCAGCGGGTGATCGCGACCATCGATGCGGCCAAGTTTGCGGTGAGGGAGGCGGAGGTCGCCGTCGAAAATACTCGCATCGTGGCACCCTTCGATGGGACGGTGCTGAAAAAGAATGCCGATGTTGGCGAGATTGTCGCGCCGTTGGCCGGTGCCGCGAGCTCGAAAGCGGCGGTGGTTACCATCGCCGATATGTCGTCGCTTGAAGTCGACGCCGATGTTTCCGAAGCGAACATCACCCGCGTGACGCCGGAGCAAAATTGCGAGATCACTCTCGACGCTTATCCGCAGCAGCGCTATCCGGGATACGTGACGAAAATCGTGCCGACGGCGGACCGCGCCAAGGCGACGGTTATGGTCAAGATCAGATTTCGCCAGTACGACGAGAAAGTCCTGCCGGAAATGAGCGCAAAAATTTCATTTCTCGCCGCGGGCTCGAATGTGAGCGCGAGGGAGTCCCAACCCTTACTCACGGTGCCGGCGTCGGCCGTCGCCAATCGCGATGGGCGGCAGGTGGTTTTTCAGATCAAAGACGATCGCACTGTGGAGGTCGCCGTGACTACCGGCCAAAAACTCGCCGGCCTGTTGGAAATCAAGAGCGGCCTAAAAGAAGGCGACAAAGTGATCGCCAAGGTGGACGAGCAAATCAAAGCGGGCGCCAAGGTCACGCAAAAAATTAAGTAGCACCGCGCCATGCAGCCGCTGATCCATGTCCAAGAGGTTTTCAAGTCGTACCGGCGCGACAGTTTGGAAATTCCGGTTCTGCGCAATATTAATTTAACAATAGCCGAGGGCGAGTTCATCGCGTTCATGGGGCCGTCGGGTTCCGGCAAAACGACTTTACTCAATTTGATCGCCGGCATCGATAAGCCCACCTCGGGAACGATTGTCGTCGCCGGCACCGATGTTACGGAGCTCAATGAAACCGAGCTCGCGGTCTGGCGGTCGCGCAATATCGGTTTCATTTTTCAGTTTTACAATTTGATTCCCGTATTGACCGCGCTGGAGAATGTCGAACTGCCGCTCATCTTGTCGCCCTTATCGAAGAAAGAGCGGCGCGCCCACGCTGAGACCGCGCTCGAAATTGTCGGCTTGGCGGAGCGCGTGGACCACTACCCGCGCCAACTATCCGGCGGACAGGAGCAGCGCGTAGCGATCGCGCGCGCGATCGCCACCGACCCGGCGATCATCGTCGCCGACGAGCCCACCGGTGACCTCGATAAAAATTCGGCTGAAGAAGTGCTCAATTTGATCGAGCGGCTCAACCGCGAGTTGAGCAAGACGATACTCATGGTTACCCATGACCCACGCGCAGCCGAGCGGGCGCGCTCGGTGCGACAGTTGGATAAGGGAGAACTTTCATGACGCAGAAGGTCGAAGATGGATGATGGAGGATCGAGGATGGAAAATCGCTGGTCGCACCGTTGCGAATCGGTGATAAATGTTCGGAATACGCTGGTAGTTCCAATCCGTACGATCACGAGCACGAGAGACGAGCACGATGATCGAGTTGTAATCGCAGTTTGGGAACTGAAGTCGTGGAACTAGTGAAACTGTTGCTCCGCAACGTGCTGCGCCACAAGCTGCGCGGCACGCTCACCATCGTCGGTGTCGGCGTGGCGGTGATGGCGTTCGCGTTGCTCCAGACCGTGGTAACGGCTTGGTAGGTTGGAGTCGAGGCTTCGGCGGCGAACCGGTTGATCTCGCGTCACGCCGTGTCGTTCGTTTTCACGCTGCCGCTCGCGTACCGCGATCGGATCGCGCAAGTGCCCGGCGTCAATAAGGTTACCTTCGCGAGCTGGTTCTCCGGCGTGTACATCGACAAGAATCAGTTCTTCGCCCGCATCGCCGTCGATTCGGAAACTTTCTTCGATGTTTATCCCGAGTATCTGGTGGACCCGCAGCAGTTCGATGTGTTCAAGCGCGAGCGTAACGCGTGCATCATCGGTTCCGACATCGCCGAGCGCTATAACTTGAAAATCGGCGACATCATGCCCGTCGAAGGCGATATTTTTCCGGGTCAGTGGGAGTTCGTCGTGCGCGCCATTTACCAACCGCGCGACCAGACTACCGATCCATCGAACATGATGTTCCACTACAAGTATTTGGACGAGCGGGTGCGCCAGGAGATGCCCCATCGCGCCGGCGAGATCGGCTGGTACATCGTGCGCATCGACGATCCGGATAACTCCGCGGCGATCTCCGAGGAAATAGACAAGCTGTTCGCCAACTCCCGCGCCGAGACCAAGACTGAAACCGAGCGCGCCTTTCAGCAGGGCTTCTTGTCCGCCGCCAGCGCGATCATCACCGCCATGAACATCATGTCATTCGTGATCATCGGTATCATTCTGCTGGTCGTCGGCAATACCATGATCATGTCCGCCCGCGAACGCACCCATGAGTTCGCGGTGTTAAAAGCTTTGGGCTTTTCCGGCGGGCAGCTGTTTTTTTTGCTCGCCGGCGAGTCGCTGATCCTCTCGCTGTTGGGCAGCGCGTTCGGCTTGGCGCTGACCATTCCCGCTGTCGAAGGTTTTCAGACCGCGCTGCCGAAAGGCTGGTTCCCAATTTTCTACATAAAACCTGAAACCGTTGTGATCGGTTGCGCTGCCGGGCTGCTCGTCGGCTTACTCGCCGCGATCGTTCCGTTGCACCGCGTCTTAACCACGCGAATTGTCGAAGGGCTGCGCTACGCCGGTTAATTTGGTGGCTGCCCCAGGCTTGACTATGTTGCCTGCAGAAAGATTCTTTCACCACAGAGTACACAGAGAACACAGAGGGTAAAAATGGCGGATCATATTTACCCCGACCAAGCCGCCATGTTCTTTTCGGCCAATCCTCGAAATCCATTTTCTCTGTGCTCTCTGTGCCCTCTGTGGTGAATCATTCGAAAGAAGCCTTTAAGCATGCAATTGCCGCTCAAATATATCGTCCGCAGTTCGATCTCTCGGCGGCTCACCACGGCGATTACGATGATCGGCATTGCCTTGGTGGTTTTTGTCTTCACCGCCGTGTTGATGATGGCGAATGGAGTGCAGAAAACCTTGAGATCCACGGGTTCCGATGACAACTTGTTAGTCGCGCGCAAAGCGGCGGCGAGCGAAATCATGAGCATCATGGATCGCGAGGCCGCCGGCATCATCGTCAACCTGCCTCAAGTGGCGCGTGCGGCCGACGGCGCACCGATGAGTTCCAAGGAAGTCGTGGTGATCATCAATCTCAACAAGCTCGGCGCCGACGGTATCAGCAACGTCACCGTGCGCGGTGTCGAGGCGCCGGCGTTTCAGCTGCGCCCGCAGGTGCGGGTGACCGCCGGCCGGATGTTTCGCTGGGGTGCCCGCGAGGTGATCGCCGGAGCCGGCATTACGAAGCGCTTTGTCGGCGCACAGATCGGCGAGAAAATAAAGTTCGGCGGCGATGTCTGGACGGTTGTTGGACTTTTCGATGCGGACGGCAGCGGCTTCGACTCGGAACTTTGGGGCGATCTCAATCAGATCGCCGATGCGTTCAGACGCTCGTCGGTCTCGACGGTGACCGTCAGGCTCAAAGATCCGACCGATCTTGGCAGCGTTTTGGCGGCCTTCGCAAGCGATAACCGATTGCAATACTTCGCCCCCAAGCGGGAAAAGCAGTTCTTCGAAGAACAGTCAGAAATGATGGCCAAGTTTATCCGCATTCTCGGCATCTTCATCACCGTCATTTTCAGCACCGGCGCGACCATCGGCGCGATGATCACGATGTACGGCTCGGTGGCGAACCGCACGACCGAAATCGGCACGCTGCGCGCGCTGGGCTTTTTTCGCCGCAGCATCTTACTGGCATTCTTGATCGAGTCGTTTGTGCTGTCTTTCGGCGGCGGCTTGTTGGGTCTCGGATTCGCGTCGATCCTGCAGTTCTTTACGATCTCGACTTTGAA
>Ga0137437_1000739_pt1 | contig 10800 bp, 10 predicted proteins | sample EasRivERMGT138_2_FD_102332 | JGI IMG/M metagenome (GOLD analysis project Ga0137437, IMG submission 102332) | Soil microbial communities from meander-bound floodplain in the East River, Colorado, USA - East River MetaG ERMGT138_2 | ecosystem: Environmental > Terrestrial > Soil > Floodplain ...
AGCAAGCGTTGTGGCGCAGTTAGAAGCTCGTCGAGGAGCTGGAGGCGAAGCCCGAACAAATCCGGCGCGCGTAGCGCAAACACCGCGTCCGAGGCCATTTTCGCAAACGCTGGTCGCCAGTGCACCTCGTGCTCGGTGCCCGTCAACGCCCGCCGCAGGGCAAGAGCGAACAGGAGCTGCTCCAGCGGGGCGAGCGCGCCAGACGTCTCGGCCGCCCGCTCGAGGAGACCGAGGGTGAGGTCCGGCACGGCGATCGTGGCGGCCGCCCGCTCCATATCCGGCGCGCCGAGTGGCCCCGCGTCGTTCAGCCTGGCTGCCGCGCGCCGGACGGCCGTGTGCAGCCGCTCGTCGGCGGGACCGGCCTCCGCAAGGTCCTGGGTCCGGTCCACGACCATCGACCGCATCATGCGGGTGATGTGTTCGACGACGCCTCCAGCCCGCGCGTCGAGGCGCTCGAGCGCTTCGACGTGCCGAGCGAGGACAGGGAGCGCCCGACCGGCATCGACATGACAAGGCCACGCCTCGGCGACCAGCGCGTCGGCCGCCTCCACAGGTAGCGTGCGCGCCGCAACCGCCAGCTCATCGAGCATCGATTGCATCTCGGCCTGGTCGAAGCCGGCGGCGAGCAGGGGCAGATCGGCGGCGCGCGCGGCCTGCATGATCAGCACCGCGACGAAGCTGCCGTCGGCGCGCCCAGCGCGGTGCAGGACGAGACCTGCCAGGCGCGCGAGGTGCGGCTGGCAGGTTCGGACGACTGCTCGCGCCCACGCTGCGAACCACGGCGGAAGCTCGCCACACTCGGGGGTGTCCGTTCCGGGCACCATCGCGCGAGCTCGCAGTTCGCGAACAAGTGGATGATCGGCGTGCTCGTCGAGCACTGCGCGGTCGTCCGCATCCGCGTGAGTCATGACCAGATTGTGCACGCGATCGGCGCCAATCCGCTTGAGCTCGTCGAGCGTGTCCGCGAGCGCATGACCATCCTGCGACGGCGTTGGCAGGAGCGGGAGCCGTGGCACGACTGGCAGCCCGAGTCGCGGCCAGAGCCAGCTGATCGCCGCGCGCACGTGCGGGTCTCGCTCGAGCGCCGCGTCGCCGCGGAGCGGCTCGAAGATCGCGAGCACATCGAGGTGCGGGTGCCGCTGCCCGTTGATGGTGAGCGAGTCGAGGATGTGCCACGCGCGGTCGGGCTGGCCGAACGCGCGCGCCGCCATGCCCGCGCGCGCGGCCAGCCAGGTCGCGAACCAGGTCGTCCCGTCCTTCAACGCGCAAGCCGCGCTGTTCATCAGGACAGCGAAAACGAGTTCGGGAGAAGCCTCGTCGGGCATCGGATGCGGCGCGAACACCACGCGGTAGGCGTCGCGTGGTGTCCCGTCCTTGCCACCAAGTACCGCCGCGAGCGCCTGCTCGTGCGCCGGCAACGCCACGCCCGGGGGGCCGACATCGAAGCGGAAGGCAAACCAGTCCGCCCACGGCCGGCCGGAGGTCACGAGCTCGTACGCCTGATCGTGAGACAGCTCGACCGGCGTGCAAGCGTACGCATCCTCCCATCCGTCGCGGCCGGCGGCTTCCAAACGTTGAGCGAGGTCGTCGAGCGAGTTCATGGACATTCCCGGTCTGGTTCACCCATGATGACCGACGAGCCGCACCGATGCGGACAACATCCATGCGAGCAGGCTCCGTGTCCAGCGCGCGTGCTGTTTGGGGAGTATGGGTACGGGCCGGCACCGTGACCGCTGAGGACCTAGTCCGGGACGGATCCGCACGAGAGGTCCGGGAAGCGGTGGGTCCCAGCCACAGCGGCACGTCACACCGAGAACACCCGACGGATCTGTTCCTCCAGCGCCCTGGAGTCGCTCCCCCCGTTCGGCGTGTCCTCGCTTGTGACCAGGCACCCGTTCGACCCGCCAGCGCCCGGACGCTTCGGTCGACTCGGCGCGTTCGCCGGTCGCGTCGGGGATACCGTCAGCGGATGGCAGCGCACCTTCGGCGCCTACGGTGCACGCGCCGGGAGCTTCGTCGGTAGCCGCATGCAGATGGGCATCGACTCTGTGCGGGGCGCGCTCGGCTATGAAGGCCCGTCTTCGGTGAACCGGCTCGGCCCGCAGCCAGGTGGCGTCGACCTCGCGGATCCCCGCGGCCGGGAGCACATCATCGAGGGCGAGGGCGCCCCTGGTGAGGGACGGGGACGCCACGCATACGGTGGTGGCGAGCCGAGCCGCTACGATGCCAACGGCCGCTTCCGTCCCAAGAGCGAGTTCCCGCCGGAGTGGAGCAACGAGCGCATCCTGACGAACGCCAGCGATGTCGCCACGGATCCGACCGCGTACGCGAGCCCCAACAACCCCAACAACCCCGCGTCGGGCGCCAACCGCGTGTTCTTCGGCGTTCGCGACGGCGTCCTCATGCAGGTGGTGGTAAGCCCGACCGGTCGCATCGTGACCGCGTATCCTGTGAACTAGGCCACCGTGCGCGTGCCCGGCGGTCCACCTGGCGCGACCACGGTGATCACCTCCCCAACCCCGATCCGCGCGAACCCCGCGTTGCCGTCGCACCCGATCCTCCCGCCCCCGACGCAAGGTGGCGACGAGCACCGCGACCCTGCGGAGACGCCGCCATGAACCGGCGCGTGTTCGACCGCAAGCTACAGCGGCTGTTCGTGCTGCTCGAGCCTGTGCTAACGCCGATGCAGCTGGACGACGTCGAGGGCTTCTTTGGTCAGTCGGAATGGGATCTCGCGATCGACCTCGCCGTGCGCCTCGTGGCCGAGCGCGGCATGCCGATCAGCGCCGAGCTCCACGACCTCTTGGTCGAGCTGCTCGCCGCCAGCGACTGGGCCAACACCCACGACGATGACCTGGCCGTGCTGACCCGCCTGCGCACCTAACAGCGGACCGTCCGCAAGCGTGCCGCGAGGTCGTCTCCACCGAGCAAGATCGGCTCGTGCCCGCTGCCACCGCTGCCGCCGACAGCAAATTGCGCCCGGGTTCGGTCGGCCACTCTGCCGAGACGTCTGGTCCACTACAATATCTGCGTGGGTTCCATGGATCCTGATCACCCGCTACACCTCGTCCCGCAAGAAACCGAGCCTGCGACACCCGCGCGCGCGCCCGGGCAGCGCCTCGGGCTGAGCTGGCTCGACAAACAGGCGACCACCGCGCTGGTCGAGGGTGACGCGACCCCCCTTACCGAGCTGGTCGAGTTGGCCCGCGGATGCGCCGAGGCGATCGCCGGCGAGGACGCCAACGGGGCACGGCGGCGGCTGCTTTCGCGCGAGATCGCGATCGCCAAGACCATGCTCGACCTTCTGACGACGTCGATCGGCGACCGGGTCCGGGCAGGCGACGAGCGCGGAGCGCTGCTCGCGGACCGGCTCGCGACCTCGGCGGCGCGGCGGCTAGCGATTCTCGTCGCGGAGCACCGAGCTAGCTGCGCGCTCGAGAAGCGACAGGCCATCGTCGCGATCGGGCACGCCGATGTCGTCCATGTGGAGGCCGAGTAGATGTTCGTCGACGAGCTGATCCGGATTCGGTTGCCTCAGATACGATCCCCGACGAGAAACTGTAGTCGGGGCGAGAGGATTCGAACCTCCGACACCCTGGTCCCAAACCAGGTGCGCTACCAGGCTGCGCTACGCCCCGATGCTCTTGCGAGCCCTACACGAGTACCCGCTCGGAGCCGATCTCGCAAGGTCTATCCGCAATTGCTGAATGATTCTAGCAGTACCCACCACCGCGCAGCCAGTCCGCGCTGCGGTCGCTCACTTCTTCTTCGGGGCAGGCTTGGGCGCGTCCGGCCCCGGCCCCGGCGCGTCGTCTTTCTCGGCCGGCGCCCTCGACGGCGTCTTGCCACCGGCCCACCCGAAGTAGTTCTTCATCATCGTCGTCTCGAGGTTGAGATCGCCCAGCGTGGTCTTGCCCTCACCGGCGCGAATCGCCGCCTGGAGCTTGGTCTCGCAGTTCGCACACGGCACCGCCGCGATCTTGGGGAGCGCCAGCAAGATGCTCTGCCGGATCAGCCGATTGTCGCTCTTGGCGTTGTCGAGCAAGGTGTCGGTGAGCGCCGCCGCCTTGGCGCCGCGCTTGCCGATCTCGAGCATCGCGCGTTCGACGTTGGCCTCGACGAGGCCGAGCTGCTCGTCCTTGGTCCAGTCCTTGATGTCCTTGATGTAGAGCGCGTTGTTCCGGGCGGCTTCCTCGGGCTTGAGCTTGAGGCTGCCGGCGTAGCAGTTGATGTCCTGCTTGCAGCGGATCGCGATCTCGATGCGCGCGATGTGGGTCTGGAACATGCGCGCGTAGCCCTTGTACGCCTTGGCCGCGCCGTCGGCGGCCTTGTAGGGCGCGACCGCATCCTTGTGGGTCTTCTTCGCGGTCTTGAGATCCTCTTCGGCCTTCTTGGCGTTCGCCACCGCCGCCTTGATGTCCTCGACGCTCTTCGAGTTGTCGTGGGTCGCCTTGAGCGCGTTCGCCTTGGCGTCGTCGACGATCTTCTTCGCCTTCTCGAGCTCCTTGTCGGCGGCGCCCGCCACCGTCTTGGCCTTGCCGTCGGCCTCGGCGCGCTTCTTCGTCGATGCCTCGAAGTACTTCTGCGCCAGCGCCTCGAGCACCGTGATGTCCCTGGCGTCGTGCGAGAGCCGCGCGAACGCGGTCGCCGCCTCCTGGCGAAGCGTGTCATCGGCCTTGTTGTCGGCCGCGATCTTGCCGAGATCCTCGGTCCCGGCGTCGTCGCGGGTCAGGAACGGATACGCGCCGATCGCCAGGATCCGCGTGTTGATATCGGATTCGCCGCCGCCCCGCGCCGGCTCGGCGCCCCGCTTCCCGGCCTTACCCTGCTTGGGGGCCGCTTCCGGCGCGGCATGGCCCGACCACATCGCGCGCACCGTGGCGGCGCCTTCCGGGGCGCCGATCTTGCGTAGCGAGTCGAAGATCGCGTTGTACTGCGTGTTCGGGCTCGGCTGATCGTCGAGGTAATACACCGGAAGCGGCGCATGCTTCAACGCGCCCAGCAGCTCGGGGACCGCCTTGGGATCGTAGAAGTCGCCGAGCACGACCGCCGGGTAGAAGTACATCGCCGACACCGACTGGCACTGGTCCGGAGGCGCGTCGTTCTTGTCGCCGCAGTACTTGTCCAGCTTCTTGTCCTTGAACAGCTGGTTGACCTCGGCGTGGGTGCCGGCGAGCACCTTGCGGAGCTCCTCCGCCGCGACCGGTCCGCTCGCGACGAGCGCACGCCGGACCTGCGTGAACAGCTCCGGCGTCCGGAACATCGAGAGCACGAGGGTCTTGGCCGACGACGCGACGTGGAGCTCGCCGAGCGCGTTGATCGCGGCACCGGTGACGCCGAGGAACAGGCCGTACTTCTCTTCGAGCGCGCGGCCTTGCTCCTTGTCCTTCGCCGTCTTGGGATGCGGCGGCGGCTCCTTGTCGATCACCTTGGTGAGCGCGGCCGCGGCCTTCCCGCTCTCCTCGGTGTACTTGCCGAGCGCGCGGATCGCCGCGACCTGCGCCGCGATCAACTTCTTGGTCACCGGCTTCTGCGCGAGCTCGATCAGCGCGTCGAGCCCGTCGGGCAGCTTGGACTCGCCGAGCGCGTCGGCGGCCTTGCTCGCGCTGTCGACCGAGCGCGGGTTGGCCTCGTCGACCTCGGACAGCGCGCGCTTCAAGAACGGCAGCGCCTTGTCCCAGCTCGCCGGCCGGCCCGACGCCTCGTAGTCGGTGACGAACTTCGCCTTCGCCTCAGCGGGCGTCAGCGGGCGCGCGAGCGTGATGATCACCTGCAGGAGGCGCACCGGCTTGCCTTGATCGACCCACGCATTGCCGAGCTTGTCGATCGCGCTGGGATCGCCGAGCTCCTCGAGCGTGGTCACCGCACGCTCCGCTTCGCGTGGATCACCGAGCTTCTTGGCCCAGGTGTCAGCCTTGTAAGGATCGTCCGGACAACCCGTCAGGCCGGCGAACGCCACCAGCCCCACGATGATCGAGAGCAACGAAAACCGTCGCGTCATGGGGTTCCATTCGCTCGCCGAGGCGCGCCCCGGCGCTCCTTCACTAGCTCGCTCATATAGTCGACCGCGTCTTTCTCTACTTGTTCTTCACCGCGAACAAGAGGTTATCGAAGCCAGCCGCCTTCGCGGTGTTGACGATCTTGTTGATGAGACGCGCATCGGTGGATTCATCCGCCTGGAGGATCGCCAGCCCGTCCGGACAGATCTTGCCGGGCGCCGGACGCATGTTCGACTTCGCATCCTCGCACGCCTTGATCAGGTCCTTGGGCTGCCTGCCCATGGCGACGTCTTCCTTGATCTTCTTCGCCGCGGCGTCCAGCCGCTCGAACAGCGCGTCGATCTTGAACGTGGGAGAGTCGTCGCGCATCACGCTCTCGACCGTCGCGACGAGCTGACCTTGGTACGTGATCTCGCTCTTGGTGACGATGATGACCGGTGCTTGCTGCAGGGTCTCGCGGGCCTGCGCGATCGGCAGATCGAGGCCCTTCTGCGCCTGGAGCAGCTGGCCGGTCGACGAGAACACCATCAGCAAGAAGCAGACGAGGATCGTCATCATGTCGACGAACGGGGTCAGGTTGAGCGAGATGTTCGAGGCCCGACCGCTACCAGACGAGCTGCCGACACCTCGAACGAGGTGCTTGAACTTGACCGATGCGTAGAGGCGCGGGCCTGCTGAATGAACCGCCATGGTCGCCTCCTAGAGTGATGGCCGGGCCGCGAGGCCCTGCGGGTCAGAGAGTCCCACGTCGATGAAGCCGACCTTCACGGCGACGTCCATCGCGTGGATGATGTCCTGGTACTTGACCGGCGCGGCGGTCGTGCTCTCCGCCGCGATCTCGAGATCCGAGCGGTCCGCGAAGAACGCCGAGGCCTTGTGCTCCTTGAGCGTGGTCTCGAGCTTCTCCCAGTCCTGGTCCTCGCCCTTTTTCGGGATGTCCTGGAACTCGTTCACGCGTGACAGCCCGACCCAGATCCGATCGGACTGCACGAGCACCGACAGCGTCACGTGCTCGTCGTCCTGCTGGACCTGCGCTTGGTCGCGCGTCTTGCCCTTCGGCTGAATGTTGATCTGGGCGATGTTTACCCACACCGCCGTGACCAGCAGAAAGGCCGTCAAGCAGCTCATCAGATCGATGAACGGGACGATGTTGAGCTCGACGTTGACGCTCTTCTTATCGCCTGTTCCTATGGATGCACCCATGGTGAGACCTCCTCGCTAGCGTTGGTGGGCGAGGAACCTCAGACCGATGGCTGCATCTGAGCGCGGTGCGACGTCACGAGGTTGACGACTTGCACGGTCACCTCGTTGATGTCATCGACCACGTGCGTCGTCTTACCTTGGAGCAGCGAGAACCCGAGCAGCCCGATCAGCGACGTACCGATACCGAACGCGGTGCAGTTCAGCGCCTCGGCGATACCATTCGCGAGCTCGGTTGCCTTGTTGCCGCCTTCGTCGCTGCCGACCGAGCCGAACGACTTGATCATGCCGGCGATGGTGCCGAGGAGGCCGGCCATGACGGCGAAGTTCGCGGTCATCGCGAGGTACGCGGTGCGGGCGTTGATCTTGGGGAGCTCGCGCAGCGCGGCCTCGTCCATGGCGGCCTGCACCTCGTCGTCGCTCTTGTTGAACTTCATGAGGCCTGCCTGCACGATCCGCGTCATCGGCGTGGGGTTACCCGAGCACACCTTGATCGCGCCCTGGACGTTGCCGCTCATGACCTGGCTCTTGAGCAGCGCGAGCAGCTTGTCCTTGTCGACCGATGCGCGGAACAGGTAGACCGCGCGCTCCACGATGATCGCGATGGTGACGACCGAGGTGAAGAGGATGGGCCACATGCCCCAGCTACCCTTGTGGAACGCGGTCGAGATTGCAGTCAGCATGGAACGTCCTCTCCAATGACCCGAGCAGGTCGGGGTGCGAAAATGGGGTGCAGGTCTGGGCATGCCGCCGTGCAAAGCCCGATCCACGGCGCAAGCGGCTGAGATGTTTTATGTTGTACAAATAAGTACACGCTGCCGGGCCGTAGCATCTCGGGACGCCTCGGGGCGAAATGCTACGATGCCGTTCGCGATCTACGTGGGAACTTGTGGCGCTTGGTAATGTCGTAGAAGACATGCAGCTTTCGCGGTTTGTCGGCCTCATCGACCTCGCGGTCGCGACCATCGTCCTGGTGATGATCGCGTTGCCGGCGCGCGAGATGTACGCGAGCGCGGCGCAGAAGGGCACCGAGGCCGAGCAGTTCTCGCTCGCGCTCGCCGAAGCACGCACGATGGCGCACCCCGACGACGGCGCCGCGATCGACGACCTATCGCGCCGGCTCGGCGCCGCCGGCTTCAAGGACTGGGCGATCGAGGCGGCGATGCTCGGCAGCGAGCGCGCGAAGCGATCACCGACCCGGTGGCGCGCGCTCCTGGCGACCTCGGTCGCGTTCGTCGACCGGTTCGATGTGGTCCCGGCGCTCGACTACGCGAACCGCGCGCTGTCGGCGTGCGAAGATCAGCAGGTGTCGTGTCCCAGCTGGGAACAGGTTCGCATGAAGCTGTATCAACAGCACCTGGATGCAGGGGTCAAATCAGGCATCGATCCGCGCCGCGGCCCCACGGCGGCCAAGGCGTTCCGTCATGCTGGGGAAAGCGCGCTGCGTCAGATCCACCTCGGTGGGCACGACGTGGAGCGAGGGAGCGCGACACCGGCGCCTACACCGGGTCGCGGTTCCGCGCCCGGCAGTAACATCCAATAACGCGGCGAAGCCCGGCCGCTGGGTGCGCCCGGCGAGGACCCAGGCTATGATTTTCCCATGCGCCATTTAAGTGTGATCGTCGTCATGGCGCTTGTCAGCTCCTGCGGGAGCACCACATCCAGCGTCCCGCAGTCGCGGACGATGACGGCGAAGGCGATCGTGCAGCGCTCGAGTCCTGCGATCGTCCGGATCGAAGCCGGGAGCGACAAGGTAGGGACGGGCTTCATCCTCGACCGGATCGGCCTCGTGGCGACGAACCTGCACGTCGTCGCGGGGGAGTCGGCGATCCGGATCCGGCTCTACGACGGGTCGCAATATCCGGTGATGCAGATCGTCGGGCTCGATCCGGCCCGCGATCTCGCGCTGCTCAGGATCACGCCGGCGAAGGACCTGCCGACGCTCAAGCTCGGTGACAGCGGCGCGCTGTCTGCCGGTGATCAGATCTTCGCGATCGGCAATCCGCTCGGCGTGTTCGACTACTCGGTGACGGAAGGGTTGATCTCGCAAGTCCGCCTGGTCTGTGGCAAGGAGGACATCGCCGCCCAGCACTGCAAGCAAGAGCTCACCGTGCTGCAGATCTCCGCGGCGATCTCGCCGGGCTCGAGTGGCGGCCCGCTGTTCAACCAGTTCGGCGAGGTGGTGGGGATCACGACGGCGATCATCACCGCCGGCCAGAACATCAACCTCGCGGTGCCCGGGAATTACCTGAGGCCGCTGGTCGCGCAACATGCCGCGATCTCGCCCGATCAGTTCGCCAAGGATACCAAGGGCGCCGAAGAAGGTGGCGGCGGCGAGCCCGACGACGGCGTCCGCATCGTGCGCCGGGTGCCCCTGCACGAGATCACCGTGTTCGACGGGTGCAAGGTCGAGGACATCGAGGAGGTCGTCCACCAGATCGGCGAGACGATCGAGAACGGCGCGCCGCTCTACAACGAAGGCAAGCACGAGGCGTGCTACCGGATCTACGAGGGCACGTCGGTGAAGTTCGAGCACGACGCCGCCTGCCCCGGCGTGCGGACCGCGTTCGGTGATGGCCTCTTGCGCGCGGGCGGTATGAAGACCTACAAGGAAAAGGCCTGGGCGCTCCGCGATGCCTTCGACGGCCTCAGCGACGCGGCCCGGCGCTGGGCCGACAAGCACCCGCAGTCCGCGCCGCCCGGCGGCAAGCCGCCCCGCAAGCCGAAGAAGTGATCCTGTACCTGTTCGATATCGACGGCACGCTGCTCCACGCGCGCCGCTCGGGGCGCAGGGCGTTCGACGCGGTGTTCGCGGCGCACCACGGGATCGTGGGCGCGTGCGAGGGCGTGCAGTTCGGCGGCAAGACCGATCCGGCCCTGGTCGACGAGGTCTTCGTCGCGCGACTCGGCCGGCCGGCGACCGAGCCCGAGCGCGCCGCGTTCCTCGACGCGTACCTGCCGCGGCTCTGCGCCGACCTCGCGCAGGGCGGGGTCGAGGTGCTCAGCGGCGTCGCCCAGACGCTGACCTGGCTCGCGGCGCGCCGCGGCGTCCTGCTCGGGATCGCGACCGGCAACGTGCGCGCCGGCGCCGAGGCCAAGCTCGCGGCCGCGGGGCTGGGCGCCCACTTCGCGCTCGGCGGCTACGGCTGCGACTCGCACGTACGCGCCGAGCTCGTCGCGGCGGCGATCGCGCGCGGCCGGCAGCGCGGCGAGGTTCGCGAGGTCGTCGTCGTGGGAGATACCATCCACGACATCAGCGCCGCGCGCGCGTGCGGCGCGGTCGCGTGCGCGGTCGCGACCGGGAGCGATCCGGCCGAGGCGCTGGCGCACGCCGACGTCGTGTTCGCGAGCCTGGCCGAGCTGCCGGCGTGGCACGCCGCGCGGTTCGACTGACGCCGAGCTCCGCGGTTACAGCGTCGGGCGCGCCGACAGGCCACGCGGATCGGTGATCCCGACGTCGATGAAGCCGGTCTTGACCGCGACATCCATCGTCGCGATCAGCGCCTGGTAGGTGATCGGGTGATCGGGCGTGCTGTCGGCCGCGATCTCGATGTCGGTCTTGTTGTCGAAGAACGCCGACGCCTTGTGCTGCTTGAGCGCG
>Ga0137437_1000740_pt1 | contig 10797 bp, 6 predicted proteins | sample EasRivERMGT138_2_FD_102332 | JGI IMG/M metagenome (GOLD analysis project Ga0137437, IMG submission 102332) | Soil microbial communities from meander-bound floodplain in the East River, Colorado, USA - East River MetaG ERMGT138_2 | ecosystem: Environmental > Terrestrial > Soil > Floodplain ...
GAACAGTGGGTGTCGGTGTGGCGTTGTTGACGGCGCGGACTGTGTGGGTGTGGGCGGAGTGCTCGGCCAGGGGGATGTCGGTGAAATTCAGCGTCGTCACGGTGGTGATCGCCGTCGCGACGCCATCGCGGAACACGCGGTAACCGGAAATGCCGCTCGCATCGCTGGACGCACTCCAGCTCACGAGAATCGAGGTGGCCGACTGCGCCACCGCGGTGACGTTGGCCGGCACCGTGGGGGCCGTGACGTCGAACGTCGTGGCGTTCGCGCTCGCAGAGGCATTCGAAACATTGGCGGGTGTGGCGCCGTCGACGGCCCGGACCGTGTAGCTGTGCGTGCTGCGCTCGACGAGCACGCTGTCGGTGTAATTCAGCGTCGTCACGGTGGCGATTGCAGTCGCGACGTTGTCGCGGAACACGCGGTAACCGGAAATGCCGCTCGCGTCGGTGGACGCGCTCCAGCTCACGAGAATCGCATTGGCCGACTGCGCCACTGCGGTGACATTAGCCGGCACGGTCGGCGGCGTGCCGTCGAGCGTGGTGCCATTCACGGGCGCGGAGGCATTCGAAACGTTGGCGGCAGGTGAGCCGTCGACCGCTTGCACGGTGTAGCTGTAGGTCGTGCGCTCGGTAAGTCCGGTGTCCGTGAAGCTGGTGCCGGTGGGTGTCCCGACCTGCGTGCCGCCACGGAACACACGATACCCGGCGATCCCGCTCGAATCGGCCGACGCCGTCCAGCTCACGAGGATGGATGTCGTCGACTGTCCGACCGCCGTGACATTGGCGGGCACCGTCGGTGGCGTGACATCCACCGGCGGTGGGACCGCATTTGTCGTGGCGGTGGCCGCTGCCGATGCCGCCGACACATTCGCGGGCGTTGCGCCATCGACCGCAACCACGGTGTACGAGTAGGTGGTGGCCGCGGTGAGGCCCGTGTCCGTGAACGTCGGGCTCGTTACGACCGCGACCTGCACGCCGCCGCGGGAGACGCGGTATTCCGCGATGCCGCTGGCGTCCGTGGACGCGGACCAGGTCACGCTGATCGACGTCGTCGAGAGCGCCACGGCGTTCACGTTCGCCGGCGCCGCCGGCGGCGTCGTATCGCCTGCCGTGGTCGCGCTGACCGAGTTCGAGTTCCCGGTCGAATTGGATGGCACCGCGGCGTCGAACGCAACGACGGTGTATGTGTAAGTGGTCGCCGGAGCGCGGCCATTGTCTGTGTAGTTAGTCACCTGCACGGTCGCGATGGGTGTTGCGCCGCCATTGCGATAGACGCGGTAGCCGCCGATCCCACTCGGATCAACCGAGGTGGTCCACGTCAGGTTGACCTGCGTCATGGTCACCGACGCCACGCTGAGCGTTGGTAGCGTCGGCGGTGTCGTGTCCGCGACGGGCGCGGGCGGTGTCGTTGCGCTCACCACACCCGACTGCAGCGAAGTGTTAGGCGGTGTGGCGTTGTCGTAGGCGGCGACGGAGTAGCTATACGTCGTGTTCGCGATGGCCGTGTTGTCGGTGTAGGTCAACGCGGCCGTCGAACCGATAGCGGTGGGATTGCCATCGCGATACACGCGATACCCCGCGACACCGGTGGCGCCGTTGCCGGTGTCCGTTGATGCGTTCCAGCTCACCATCACCGAAGTCGGCGAGACCGGTGCGGCATTGACTCCGGTCGGGACGCTCGGCGGCGTGACGTCGGTGACGGGCGGCGGTGGCGGAGGGGCCGGCGGCTCCGCGTCCGAGCTGGTACACGCGGCGAGCAATAGCCCGGCCGCCTGCATCACCAGGACGATTGCCAGCCGGTTTGAAACCCTAACCAAGTGATGCCCTTTTCGTAAGTCTTAGACGATATCGCAAGCCTTTGCTTCCTGCGACAGCGATTTGAATTAGTTGCAGTTTGCGAGTCCGTCGATCCAGGTAGTCAGAAGCTGCACGCCCGCGGTGTCGATTGTGTGACGCGCCAGCGGCGGCATGGCGTCGGCCCCGACTCGATTCACGCGCGCCACCACGACCGAGCGCGCCGCCGCACCCGGCGCGATCCGCCGCGCATTCGCGATGCCGAGATTGTTGACGGGGGTTATGTCGCACGCCTGGGTGTTCGCAAGCGTGGTCGTGTAGCGGAAATCGAGGTCGACCGTTGTCGGCCCGCCAGGCCGATGGCAGTACGAGCAGTTCGCATGTAGATAGGCGCGCGCGCGTTCGCCGAGCGGTGCGGCGCCGGCCGGATCCGGGATCACCGGCAACTGCGCCGGCGTCAGTGTGAGGGCGGGAGTGAGGGTGTCGATCGCATTCAGCGTGGTCAGCTGGTTCGCGGTACGCCCGGTCGGATAGCCGAAGTTGCCGTTGAGCGTTCCGATCTCGAGTCCGAGCGCGCGCCCGGCGGCGTTCGTGTGGCACTGCAGGCACTGCGCTTCGCTCGGGAATTCCCAGGTCTGCCCATTGACCGTAACGGTCTTGCCGCCGATGACACGTGTCGCGTCCGATTGCGCCCCGTTCCACTCGTAGGTGTAGCCGGCCCAGTTGCCGTCGTTGTGGCGCATGAAGAGCCGCGTCTCGACGAGTTGCCCCGCGAGCGCGAAATTCTTCACGAGCACGCTGCCGTTCGGGAACTGGAAATCGTTGGCGGCGTCGATCGTGATGCGCTGCCCGTCCGGCAATGCGAGCCAACGTGTCTTAACGGCGCCGTCGGAGAAGAACGGCGCATTGGGTGCGTAGGGAATCAGGCCGCTTGCCGGCTGCGTCGGCGCGGCGGGATTCACGCAGCCAGTGGCCGAAAGCTCGGTGGGAATCGTGCGGCCGCCGCCGGCGCCCGGCACGATCCGATGCAATGTGCCGCCGAGATGCACGATGTACACCTCGCCGTCGGTGTCTTGAGCGAAGCTGGCGATAGAAAGACCGGTAGATAGCGCCGCGCCCGCCGCGAGCGTCAGCGTCGGCGGCGTGTCGCGCGGGATCTGCCACAGGTTGCCGCTGCCGAAATCGCCGAACAGGTAGCGGCCTTGCAGATTCGGAATGGCGCTGCCGCGATACACGACACCACCCGTGGTCGAAAATCCGAGCGAACGGCCGTACTGCGCCACGGGCGGGATCGGATTCGGATTGCTGCCGCAGGTTGTATTGAAGGAGTTCGTGCCCTCAAAGCAGCGCCAGCCGTAATTGCCACCGAGCGTGACGAGATCAACTTCTTCGAGCGCGCCCTGCCCCACGTCATTCAGCCACAGCTGGCCGCTGCCGCGATCGAAGCTCCAGCGCCACGGATTGCGGAAGCCAAACGCATAGATCTCCGGGCAGTTGGCCGCGCCGGTACCGCCGGTGCAACGCGCATTGGCCGCGAACGGATTTGTCGGCGGGATCGCATACGGCTGCGCCACCGTCGAGGCCGCGACGTCGATGCGCAGCATCTTGCCTAGCAAGGTGGTCAACAGCTGGCCGTTGCCAATCGTGCCGTGGGCGTCGCCACCGCCGCCGCCATCGCCGATGCCGATGTAGAGAAAGCCGTCCGGACCGAACGCGATGTTGCCGCCGTTGTGGTTGCTCTCCGGATCGTCCACGTTGAGCAGCACGAGCTCGCTCGCCGCCGACAGCGTGTTGCCACCATCGAGCGAGCGGAATTCGGAGACGCGATCCACGAGGCCGAGCGTGGGATCGGTGCCCGTATAGAAAAGGTAGGCGCGCGGATCCGCCGGCCAGTTCGGATGGAACGCCATGCCGAGCAGGCCGCGTTCATCGTTTGAACTGTTGGGGTCTGAATTGAGGCGCGCGGCGACGTTGATGAACTCGCGCGTGGTGGTCACGGCGGCGTTGTTATCGAATACGCGCACGGAACCGGTCTTCTGCGCCACGTACCAGCGCGCGGCATTGCCGGGCTCCTGCAGCATCGCGATGGGCTGCGTGAAGCTGGGCAGGCTCGGGAAGACGCGCTGCACGGCAAATGAAACGGTCGTGCTGGGAGCGTCGCCCGCGAGGCAGGTCGCGTTTGCCGGGCGTGCATCGAGACCCGAACCCGCGCCGGGCGGTGGCGCCGCATTCGTCGTCGCATTCACCGCGGCGGATGCCGCCGACACGTTCGCGGGCGTCGCCGCATCGAACGCAACGACGGAATAGCTGTAGGTAGTGCTGGCGACGAGATTCGCGTCCGTGTAGTTGGTCGCCGTGACGGTCGCGATCGGCGTCGCGCCCGCGTTGCGGAACACGCGATAGCCGGCGACTCCCGCACCGGCATCCGTCGATGCCGTCCACGTGAGTCCTATCTGCGTGGCGGATTGGGCGGTCGCGGTGACGCCCTGCGGAACGGTGGGTGCCGTGGTATCGGCGGGAGGTGGTGGCGGCGTATCGGCACCATTGGGGCCGCTCGAGCAGGCCACCAATAGCAGCAGTGCCTGGGAGACCAGGACAGCTGTAAAATGCGCCGCGCGCCTGCGAATCACCGGAGACCTCCGAGCTGCCGACACCCGATCGGACCTAAGCTTGTTAGCAGCTCATCACAGTCATCGGCACCTGCCTAGCTGTCAGGGTTCCGCGACAAGGGCCGACACACGCGCGTCAACCCAGGTGCTGCCCCCGAGATTTTCGATGAAGCCGCAATGGCCGCCATGTGCCGTCGTGACAATGTCCAGCCGCGGCGCGCGCGCCAGGCGCGCGAGATCGCGGTTGTCGATGATCGGATCGTCGAGCGACGTGAGAACAGTGGCCGGCGCCGCGAGCGTTGTCAGACGGTCGCCAGTGACTGCGTAGCCGGCCAGGTAGTCGTCCATGCTCGGGTACTCCGTGTGCGCCAGCACCAGCGCGTTGGTCATCGCGCGCAGGTTCCTGCTGCGCAGCAGCTCCTCGAAGTCGTACAGGTCCGGCCAGGCCTGCTGCTTCTTTGCGAGCGAGCGCGTCCACTTGCGCACGAAGTAGGCGTGATAGAGCGGAAACCCGCGTTCGAGAGTGACCATCGTGACCGCCGGATCGAGCACCGGCGAAATCGCGATCACCCGTTCGAGTGGCAGATGCCGTGCTTCCGCGTGCGCGGCGACGCGCAACATGAAGTTGCCGCCCAGGGAGAATCCCGCGAGCACGATCGGCAGATCCGGAAACCGCGTCGCGAGCGCGCGGACCGCGCCCACGACTTCGGGCAGCCGGCAGGAGTGGAACAGCTCGCGATTCAGGTGGTGCGTTGTGCCGTGGTCACGCAGATTGAGGCGCACCACCTCGAACCCGGATTCGAAGAACGTCTGCGCCAGTGACAATAGATAGGTGGAGTCGCTGCTGCCTTCCCAGCCATGCAGCAGCACCGCGAGCCGCTTGCCGGGTTCGCGCCCGCGCCGGGCGGGGCTGGAATGAAATGACTGCAGCGTGACGCTATCGCCGCAGTCGAGCAGGAGTTCCTCGCTCGACGCCAGCATCGGCAGCGCGCGCCCCTCGACGCGCGCGCGGCGCGTGGGCCAATTGGGCAGGATCGTCTGGAAGTGCGGGCCGCGCAGCCAGCGCCGGGGTCGAAACGTACGATCGGGCGGGGATCCGGTCACTGCGCTCGGGCGGCGACGGGCGCCGCGGCGGCCGCGGTTGGCGGCGCGGCAATCGCGGGTGCGGGAACCGCGGCGCCGGTTACCGCATCCGCTTCGGTGGCGGGCACGAGAGTGGCATCCGACGCGGGGTCGACTGCCGCGGGAACAGTCTCGATGGACACTGGTTCGATGGACACTGGTTCGATGGGCAACGGGCTAACTATTTCGGGCCGCGTACGCAGTGTTTCCACTTCGGCATAGGCCGCGTCGAGATCGGTGCGCAGTGCGGCGATTTCGCCGCCCTGGTTCCACCACAGCCAATACATGAATGCGGCGCCGCCCGCCGCGAGAATCGCCAGCGACCAGCCGGTGATGGCCGCCCAGGGGCGGCGTTCCGGAATCAGGGTCGGCAGGTCGAGCTCTAAGGTGCGCGTCGCGGGCAACAGCGCGGAGATGTCGCCCTGCAGGCGCTCGGATTGGGAATCGAGTGTGGCGCCGATGTAGCTACGCAGCGCCGCCATTTCCTTATCGAGGGCCTGTTGCAGCGTGGTATCGAGCGCGGCACGGATCTCGAGCGTCATCTTGGGAAGGAGCTCGGAGAACTGCGCCTGCGATTCCACCGCCTGCGGTTCGTTCGCCGCCGCGGGCGCAACCGCGACGATGGCCGCTTCGTTCGCCGGCATCAGGTCGGCCGACGGTGTCATGCGGCGGAAGGTAGTTTGTTCACCGCCGCCACGCCGATCGTCGACCAGGCGCAGCTGGTAGAGCATCTTGGTGACGTCGGAATGCTTGATCTGCTTCGGCAGCACGCCTTCGGCGCCGAGCGCGCGCGCCTGGCCCAGGTACAAATCCCCTTCCTGCGAGGTGTACATGAGGATGGGAATGGTCGAGGTACGCGGGTTGTTCTTGATCGACTGCACGGCCTGGAAGCCGTCCATGCCCGGCATCATGTGGTCCATGAAGATCACGTCCGGCTTGTGCCGCGTGAGGTAGTCGATTGCCTGTTCGGCAGACTCGGCCGCATCCACCGCGATTTCGTGACGCTCGAGAATGCGTGACAGAAACGCGCGCGCGGACTTTGAATCGTCCACGACCAAGGCTCGCTTGGCAGACATCGTTGTTCCTCCCCGAAGACATCGTCGGATTTATGGAAAGTCTAGCGTCAACGAATGCGCGATGCGCGCGTTCTAGCCGGCGAGACGCAACTTTTTTTCAGGAGGGATTTGTGGCACTCGTCAAATCTGTAAATTTTCTCGGCACTCTCGCGTTGGTGATGCTCGTATCGGCGGCCGGCTCGGCCCAGGCGCGTGATGCGCAGCGGCCGCGCGGTGCGAACCCGCCGCGCGCGACGCAGCCGCACACGCGTACCACTGAACGTCAGCGCACTGAAAACGGGCACACGCGCAGCGACACGTGGACCGGCGCCAACGGAAAGACGGCGACGCGCGATGCAGTGGTCACCAACGATCGCGACGCCGGCACGCGTACGCGCAACGTCGACTACACCGGCCCGAACGGCAAGACCGCCAGTGTCGATTCCGTGCGGACCAGGACGGACGATGGCTTCACACGCTCGACAACTGTCACGAATCCGCAAGGCGAGACCGCCACGCGCGATCTCACCGTTTCACGTAACGAGGAAACCGGCACGGTCACGCGCTCGGCTGACTACTCGACTTTCGACGGCCGCGAAGGCTCGAAAACAGATGTGATCCAGCGCACGGAAAACGGATATTCGCGCGATACGACGCTCAATCTACCCAACGGCGAGACACATACTCGCAGCGTCGATGTTTCCTGCGAGAAAGACGTTGGTAAGTGCGTCAAGCAGGTTGAAGTCGACCAGCAGCCGTAATGGCTTTGGCGATACGGGGCCTTGGCGCAAGCCACCCCAACCCCAACGGCGCGGTGCTTCACACCGCGCCGTGTTTATTTCAAGCGGGCGCGGTCTCGGCGGCAGCGGCGCCAGCATGTCGCGCCCGGACTCCCTCGTAAAACGAAATCAGGCGGCGCGCCATGGCCTGCGACGCCCAGGATTCCGCGTGCGCCCGCAGTTGCCCGCGGCGCGGCGAGTCCGCTCCCACTTCCAGCGCCCCGGCGGTTGCGGCGGCGAACAGCTCTTCGTTCTCCGGCACGACGAACGCGCCGCAGCCTTCGGTGAGTATCGAGCGGGTACCAAGCTCGGCGGTCGACACCACCGGCGTGCCCTGCGCCATGGCCTCGAGCAGCACCAATCCCTGTGTCTCCGTGCGCGACGCGAAAACGAACGCGTCGCCGGCGGCGTAGCAGTCCGGCAGGTCGGTGTTGCGATCCAGGTAGCCGATGAAGCGCACGTGTTCGGCGATACCGAGCTCGCGCGCGAGATCGCGTAAGGATTTGAGTGCCGGGCCCTCGCCCGCGATCACGAACAGCGCGTCGGGGCGGCGCGTCCGCAGTTTCGCGAACATGCGCAGCAGAAAGTCGATGTTTTTTTCGAAGGCCACGCGGCCGACATAGAGAAGGAGCGGACGGGTGGGCGGCAAATTGAACTGCTTGCGAAATCGCGCGCCATCGCCGCGCACGAAGCTCATTTCGGGCAAGCCGGTTGGCAACACTTCAATGGGCGTGGTCACTCCGTAGGCCTGCAGCGCGTCGCGCATCGGCGCGCTCGGAGAGATCAGCGCGGCAACGTCGGCGCACTGCGAGCGTGTGAACTGCCGCGCGAGAAAGCGCCCGATGCCGCGCGGCAGGATCGGAACGTAGTGATGCAGATAGTCTTCGAAGAACGTGTGGTAGGTCGCGACGACCGGCAGCCCGTGTGCGCGCGCGAACCTTACCGCCGCGTAGTGCGCGATGAACGGGGTGTGGATGTGCACGAGGTCGATTGAGGCCGCGAGCTTCGCATTGAGCGCCGCCTTGAGCGGCCCGCCCAGGAAGCGCCGATCCTCCGGATCGCGCGGCACACCACCCGAAGGAATACGGATGATCGACGAATCGGAATCAGCGGGCGCGTTGGGATACGCCGGCGCCACCAGCACGCTTTCGACGCCGAGCTGCGCGAGATCGCCGCGGAAAGTGCGGATGGACGTCGAGACGCCGTTGACGCGCGGAAAGTAGACGTCGGAGACGAACAGGACCCGCACGCGGGTCAGGCGAACGACGCGCCGATAGCGCCCGAGGCCGCGCCTAACAAGGCGCCCACGAGTACGTCGGTCGGATAGTGCAGCCCAAGCACCACGCGCGAGGCGGCGATGGCCAGTGCCAAAGGCACGAGAACCAGCCCAAGCTCCGGAAACGCCGCCACCGCCTGCCAGGTGAACGCCACCGCGTGCAGCGTGTGACCCGATGGGAAGCTGTAGCGGTCGAGCGGTGCGCCCGCGAGCGAAATCCCGGCGTGCCGGATGAAGGGTCGCTCGCGTAGGAACGTACGCTTCAGGAATTTGTAGACCGCGAGGCCGGCGGCGCCGGTCACGAGCATGATCAGCGCGACTTCGAAGCCGCGCGCGCCATAGATGAATGGCAACGCGAGCATCAGCGCGTACCAGATGACGCCGTCACCGAGCCGGCTCGCGGTTTTGAAGAACACGCGAACCCCGGTGTTGGCGGCGGCGCGGTTGAGGCGCCGGCACATCCGGTATTCGGCGGCATCGAACCTTGCCAGCAGTGAGCTATGGGTACCCATGGGGAAAGCAGTCTCGCTTTGGCACAAGGCACCCCGATGACGGGCGTGTTAAGGAATTGTTGCTAAGTTGCTGAATTTGCTCAGCCGGGCGTCTGACTGAGGCGCGAGCCACTCTTATGTATGGCCAACGAGCGCGTGCGGCTCCCACGAACACCCGCAGCGGCGCCCGACATGGGCCGTCTTACGTCGGACGCTACAATCGCGCCGCATGACTCGGCCCTCTAACCACTGGAATTGGCGCCTGCCCGCGATGACGCTTGCGCTGCTCGGCCTGGCGCCCGCCGCGCACGCCATCGACGCGATCGTGCTTGAAGTTCGCGAGCTCACGATGGCGGGAATTCCCGTGACCGGCGCCAACGTGCGGCTCGATGTGCTCACCGACAAACAGACACGACTTACCGTGACCGCGCGGACGGCGACGCTGGCCGATCCGGTGGGGAAGCTCGCGGACGTTACCTTGCGTTGTGACGCGCCGATCGTCGCCGAGCCGCGCTACGGCTGCGACGCCGGACGACTGACCGCGCGCGGCGGTCCGAGCGGCGCGATCGATATGAAGGTCGCGGCCGAAATGAACACCGTATCGGGGGTGACCACCTTTCGTGGCAGCGGACTCAAGGTTGCCGGCACGAGCGCGGTGTTCAACGGTGAACTCGACAGCAAAGGTTGGTGGGTAAAGGCCAAGACCGACGTGACGAAGATCTCCGCGCTGCGAAAGTTCGCGCAGCCGTGGTTCGAAATCCCGAAAGACCTCACCGTGGAAGGCAACGTGGCGCTCGAGGGCACGCTGACCGATACGGGCAAGGGAACCGTCGCGGACGTCACGATGCGACTCGACGGCGCGGAATTCACCAACGAGGCGGGTGACATCGTCGGCGAGAAGCTCAAGGCGACGCTGCACGTCAACGCGCAGCCACGCGCCGCCGACACCGCACTCACGTTCGACATCGAAGCGACGCAGGGTCAGTCATTCCTGAGCGTCATCTTTCTCGATTTCGCGAAGAATCCGCTGACGCTCGACGCGCGCGGGCTCCTCAAGGAATCGGTACTGAATCTCGATTCCCTGCACTTCGTGCAACGCGATGTCATCGACTTGAACGGCAGCGGGCAGCTCAATCTCGCGGCCGACATACCCGCGTTCAGCGGCGATCTCACGCTCGCGAAACTGCAATTTCCCGACGCGTACGCCACCTACCTCGCGAACGTACTTGCGTCGAGTTTGCTCGGCGATCTTCGGACCGAAGGCAGTTTGAGCGGCGAGATTTCGCTGCACGACAACGGCGTCACGGCGCTGCACCTGATACCCAAAGATCTCGAGCTGCACGACAACAAGGGACGCCTGTTCCTGTCGAAAGTGAATGGCGAAGTGTCGTGGTCGCCCGACGGCGCAGAGCGCGCGTCGCGGCTCACGTGGGCCGCGGGCGGCGCCTACGGATTGTCGGGTGGCGCGGCGACGCTCGACTTCATCGCATCGGGCATGAACTTCAGGCTCACGCGCCCCACCAAACTACCCGTTCTCGACGGCGCCATCGACATTGAAACGTTCGTCATGGGCAACCTCGGCGCCGACAACATGGAAGTCGCGTTCAAGGGCAAGGTCGAGCCGATCAGCATGCAGCTGCTCGCAAAGGGATTCGGCTGGCCGGAATTCTCC
>Ga0137437_1000742_pt1 | contig 10790 bp, 10 predicted proteins | sample EasRivERMGT138_2_FD_102332 | JGI IMG/M metagenome (GOLD analysis project Ga0137437, IMG submission 102332) | Soil microbial communities from meander-bound floodplain in the East River, Colorado, USA - East River MetaG ERMGT138_2 | ecosystem: Environmental > Terrestrial > Soil > Floodplain ...
GCGAGGCCGCACGTCGTATCGCTCGAGTGGATCGACCCGCTGATGATCGGCGGCACGTGGATGCCGGAGCTGATCGAGCTCGCGGGCGGCAGCGCGGTGGGAGCCGCGGCCGGTGCGCCGGCGCCGACGATCGATGTGCACGAGCTGCGCCGGCTCCAGCCCGAGGTCATCGTCGTCAAACCGTGCGGCTTCACGCTCGAGCGGGCGCTACGCGAGCGCGCGCTGATCGAGCGACTTGCGATCGGCTCGGCGCGCGTCTACCTCACCGACGGCAACGCGTACTTCAACCGGCCGGGGCCACGGCTGGTGGAATCGCTCGAGATCATGGCCGCGTGCGTCCACCCGGCGCGGTTCGCAGACTTCGCGGAGAAGCACGCAGAAGCGATCGTGCGGATCGCGTAGCAGCCCGCGGTCGGGTCGCCGGGCCGCGGACCGGTCAGCGTCGCCGCCCGACTTCCGCCAGCGCGATCAGTCGATGCGCGCGCGTTTCATCCCGCCGCAGCTGGGATTGGTGATCCGGCCGGTCATCGACCGCCTCTCGCGATCGCTCGCCGCCTTCAAGCCGACCATCATGTAGCCCGGCGGCTGGACGATCCACTCGTCGGGTTCGAGGTCGAGCGCGAACGAACCAGCCTCGACCATCGTCAGCTTGCAGGAGCGTACCATCGAAGTCGCCAGCGCATGATCGGTCTCGGTTGCTGCGGTTGTCGGCGGAGCACGGAACGGCGGCTCGGAGCGAGCCACGGAGTTGGCATGCACGTCACCCCGACCGCTGCGATACTGGCTCGCGGACTCGACTGACCAACCTTGCTCGAGCGCGTGTCGATGCGGCGGGGCGGGCCTTGAAAGGGTCGCCCCGGTCGCAGTGTGTTACGCTGCTCTGGTGACGCGCAGAGCTCGGATCTGGACGTGGGACCGCGGCAACCGGATGCTGGACATGGATGGCCCGGCCGAGTTGCTCGCACCAGTCCTCGAGACGGTGCTGAACGGTGCGCTGTGGCGGGAGCTCAAGAAATTCCCACCCGATACGTTGGCGCGCTTGCTCCCTCGGGTAGAGGTTCCTTCGAACATCAGGCGTCTCGTTGAGATCTGGATCGAAGAACACGGCCGCTCGGCCGCCTGAACTGTCCGCGTGGCAGCACCGCGCCCTCGTGAAGGTCGCGGCGAGCCCGATCGGGCGGGCGATACTCTACCTGAATCACCGAACGTCCGAGGATCTCGATTCTTCTTGAGCCGCGAGCTCGAGCCTGCAGAGCTGGCCCTCTTGCAGCCTCGCTCGAGTCCGCTTCGATGAAAACCGAGCTCGACGTCGTTGGCCCGCGCACCAGTCTGCTCCTCGTGCGCGGGCTCAAACCGGTCGGACGCATCTGGCCGCGTTGTCCCGGGACGCGCCTGCGTTGTGGCCGGACGCGCCCCGTCGCGCTTCGTCGGGCGATGTCGCTGAAATCGCTACTCCTCGGCGTGGCCCTCCCGTTGCAGCACACGCCCTCCATGCAACGTTTCCAAGGTGACACTTCGGCGCAGGGGCGGGGCGTCGGCGGGGTGGGGAAGCGGACGCTGACCGAGGACCCCTCGGCGCAGCACCAGGCGGTGGGCAAGCGGACGCTGACCGAAGGCGTCGCCCCCCAAGCGCCGGGCGTGCCGGGTCGGACCGCGTCACCGGCCACAGCGGCCACGGGCCCGGGCGCGCCGCTCCCGGACGCGCTCCGCCAGAAGATGGAGCGATCGCTCCGCGCAGTATTCGGCGACGTCCGCGTTCACGAGGCAAGCGCGAGCGCCGCGGCGATGGGCGCCGAGGCCTACGCGCAGGGCAACGAGATCCACTTCGCGCCGGGCAAGTACGATCCGGACAGCCCGGCCGGGCAGGAGCTGATCGGCCACGAGCTAGCGCACGTCGTCCAGCAGCGCCAGGGCCGGGTCGATGCGCCGCAGGGCAAGGGCGCCCCGGTCGTCGAGGATGCGGCGCTCGAGGCGGAGGCCGACGTGCAGGGGCGGCTCGCGGCGAGAGGCGAGCCAGCAGGAGGCGCGGCAACGCCTGCCGGTGCGGCACCTGCGTCGGCGCCGATCCAGGGCAAGTTCCAGTTCGATCACAACCCGCAGGCGGCCGCGCCGTCGGACCTCTACGGCCACATGCGGGACGACATCCTGCGCGTGATGCGCGAGGCGGTGGAGGCGCTCGCCGAGGATGCCACCCAGCAGCAGGCGCGCACCGCGGTGTCGACGGCGTTCCACGATCACAACTATTGCCCGGCCGAGCACACGCTGCAGTACGCCGGCAATGACATCTTCGTCCGCGATGCCGACGGCGTGCGGGTCGACAAGCTCGGGATCCTCGCGGACTCGAACGATCCGGCGCTCTATCTCCAGGTGCCGGCTGCCGACGGCGATGTCAACACGCTCTACATCAACCGGAGCGACGGCAAGCAGTACGTGCTCGACGTGCACGGCCGGTACACGCCGCGGTTCCAGACCCGCTCGATCACCGGCGACGACAAGGCCGAGCTCAACCACCGCCGCGGGATCGCGCCGGCGGAGCCCGAAGCCGGCCGGACCCCGGCGCAGCACGTGGGCGGCATGGCGTCGCAGTACCTGTCGATCACCAACGCGCCGGACGACGTCACCAACGCGCACGGCGTCTACTTCAACGCCCACCAGACCGGGCGGATCGAGGTCGATCTGCTCCAGATCGAGGCCGACAACGTCGTCGATCTCAGCACGCAGGCGGGCGCCCGGACGGAGCTGCAGAACGCGTTCGGCGCCCAGGTCCGCGACAACTTTCCGGCGGTCTGGGCGGCGGCGCAAGCCCAGGTCCGGTTGATCGAGGCCGCGCTGCCGGCCGGCCGCGTCGCAGCGCACCAGGCCGCCCGGGAAGCGAACCCCGGCCACGGGCTCACCGGCATGCAGTGGCAGCAGATCCTCGACGTCTGCCGGACCAAGGAGGTGCTGGTCGCCGGGGGGATCCCGTACGAGGCGGTGACGTCCTTCGGGGAGGCGGCCGTCGCCCTCCAGGGCGGTCCGGCCGGCGATATCGCCGCGCACCGCGTGACCGCCAACGCGCGGACCCAGGCCGCGAACGAGACCCTCGCCGCCGAAAAGGCCGAGGTCCGGACGCCGCGCGGGCAGCTCAAGGCGATCGTCGACACCCGGAACGGCGCGCTCAAGCAGCAGATCAAGGCGCGCTGGCAGACCGAGCTCGGCCGGGCGCGCCTGCAGGCCCACCCCGAGGAGCGCGGCCCGCGGCGCCAGGCGCTGAACGGGGCCGAGGTGGCCGGCCGCCAGGCGCTGGCCCAGCTCGCCGTCCAGTACGAGAACAAGATCGCGCACGCGGTGATCGAGGAGGACGCCGGGATCGCCGAGTTCGGGGTCGCCGCCCAGCGCGTGGTCACCGATACGATGCGCGGGATCGCGCCGCTGCCGGCGGCATGAGCGGGCGCGGAAGTCATCGCGACGGCGGGCGGGACCAAGTTGCGCGAGGCAGATCGGGGCGCACGCCCGAGAGGGGCGATCGAAAACCCGTTTGTCGTCGACGCATTGCAACCCTCTCGCGCACTTGCGCTGGGCATGATCCCGCCGGCTCCCGTGGTGTCCCGCCGGCTCCCGCTTGCCGTGGCAAAGCCTCGGAGAAGATTGGCGACCCCGACGCGCAGGCTGCGGGCCAGCGGCCCGCGGGCAGCGACGCGCGGAGCGCTACCAGGCAGGTCACCAACCGTGGTGGTTACCGGCCCGGCATCGCCACCCCTCAACTCTTAACCCGAGCGGCAGCCTGCATAAGGCGTGTCTGATGCTCCGATATAAACTCTACGAGATGATCGAATCGGTCGACATCGCCCTTAAGATCCGGAGTGGACCATGTCTTATCACACCCTAGAATATTGGTGGGCGGCAATGGATCCGTTCCGGCCGTAATGGTCGGAAGCACGGTAGTTCGATGAGTCATTGTATTCCTGTAATCAACCCACTGGCGCCACTCTGTAGATGTTAGCAGCGCTCGGTGGGCGTCAGAAAGCTCGACCAGCCTAGGCTGCTCTTTCAGTTGCTCACTGAACCATCGGAGAGTGTGTTTTTTCGTTCGGCTTCACTGAAGTCAAATTCAAGATCGCTTATCGCCGCGCACATCGAGTAGCATGCATAGCTCGTCGTTTCAATAGCACTTTCCTCGTTATAGAGCATTGAGAATAGCAATTGTTCTCTGCGGTACACTTCCTCGTGATCTACCGCGGCTCCTTTGGCATCCCATGACTCGCGAAATGTCTGGTGATTCTCGGAAAATGCACGAAATCGCCAAACGCCAAGCTCACAGCGCACGTCATCGGCACGCGTCTCTCGTACTCGACGATCGGCGGACAGCGGATCGATGCCGGCCAGGTCGAGGCCGGCGACATCCGATCGACCAATCTCACGGTGCGTCGCGACTACGACAACCACCGCAGCACCACCAGCCTGCGCCTCGCCTACCTCGTCGTGGTCGGCCGCGGCAGCCTGTCCTGGTCGTTCGTCATCGATGCCGACACCGGCGACCAGCTCGACCTGTACCCCGACTTCGTCAGCTGAGCCGCGCTCCGTCCGCGTGCGTGGTCACCGACACGCTGCGCGGGGTGCCGCCGCTGCCGGCGGCGTGAGCTAGGGCTCGCCGGACGACAGCAGCGCCGCGAGCTCGGGATCGGGCGGCTGGCCGAGGGCCTCGCGCAGCGCGGCGATCTTGGCCAGCTCGGCGCGCAGCACCTTGACGTGGTTGCGGTTGGTGACCGCCGAACTTCGAGATCGGCGAGCGTATCGACACGCCGTCAGATAGGACTCCGGCTAGGAATTCGATATTGTCGTATGGAAGATAAGTGAGCGTGCGTGAGTCGCGCGCACGCTGGCGCAGGTGCTCGGCATGCTCGGCATCGACGTGCCCGAGCGGATGTAGCTACGCCACGTTCCAGAAGCTCGTGGTGCACACGAGCCCGAGCTTGCGCGCGACACCGAGCGAGCCCGCGTTGTCCCAGGTCGTCGAGTACAGCGGCACGCGGCCGGATGCCCGGATCGCCGTCGCCCACGCCGCGGTCACCGCCGCTGCGAAGCCTCGCTGGCGAAACGCAGCCGCCGTGTCGACGCCCGCCGCCGCCGCGCGGTCCGCGAGGCGCGAGCAGAAGCACACGCTGACCGGCGCCCCGTCGACGACGATCGCCATGATCGGAGAGCGCTCTGGAAGCTCGCTGGCGGTCCAGCCGGTGAAGTGGCGCTCCAGCGGAGCGAGCTGATCGATGATGGAGATGTCGTGGTCGCACACGAGCTCGCCGTCGGGGAACACGAAGTTCGGGCCCGATTCGGCGTGGCCGCCGAGCAGCTCGAGATACGCGCGTTCGTGACGCGGCTGTACGCGAGGATCTGGCTCGGGTGGCTCGTCGGCGGCGAGCGCGGTGACCTTCGCGGCGACCTCGTCGGACACCTCCGCGTGGAGCGCCCACGTGCACCTCGATGCGTCGCGGATCAGGATGAACCGCGGCCCCGACCTGGGCTCGGGCTCGCGGGTCGATACGATCCGCCCGCGGTCGTCGAGGATGAAGCCGATGCCGAGGTCGTGAAGGGGCGACATACGCGAGGGCGAGATGATATCCCAGCTGGCGTGACCTCGACCGGTACGCTGCTGCGGCGCAACCGCGATTTCCGGTGGCTGATCGTGGCCAGCGTGGCACCGGACGGGGTGCCGCCGCTGCCGGCGGCGTGAGCTACGGCTCGCCGGACGACAGCAGCGCGGCGAGCTCGGGATCGGGCGGCTGGCCGAGGGCCTCGCGCAGCGCGGCGATCTTGGCCAGCTCGGCGCGCAGCACCTTGACGTGGTTGCGGTTGGTGACGGTGGCGTCCTTGCCGAACAGCCGGAACGCCTCCTGCTTGCCGCCCAGCCGCCGCACCGCCGCGGCGAGGACCATGCCGCGCAGGGCGTCGAGGTGCTCGAGCTTGAGCAGGCCGCCGGAGCCTTCGAGGCGCTGGGCCTCGGTGACGAAGGCCTCCGCCGCGAGCGACAGGAGCGCGAGCAGCGGCGGGCCGGCCTCACCGGCCTCGTGACCTTCGAGCGAGAACGCGCGATCGACGTGTGACGCGCGCAGCGTGACGTCGCGCGCGTCGCCGGAGGTCTCGAGGAGCGACAGCGTGTAGGCGCGCCGGATGATGTTGTCGAGCTGGCGCAGGTTGCCGGGCCAGGCGTACGACAGGATCCGATCGAGCGCTTCGGGCGCGATGGTCGGCTCGCCCGCCACCGGCGCGCCGCGGCCGGCCTCGTGGCGGCGGCGGAGCATGTAGAGCGCCCAGGCGGGGATCTCGTCGCGGCGCTCCGCCAGCGCGGGGACCTGCACGGGCAGGACGTTGATCCGGTAGTACAGATCCTCGCGGAACCGGCCGGCCTTCACGAGGTCGCGCACGTTGGCATTGGTGCCGACGATGAAGTGGACGTCGGCGGTGCGATCGCTGGCACCCTCGCCGAGCGGCCGGTAGCGCCGCTCCTCGAACACGCGCAGGAGGCCGGCCTGGGCGCGCAGCGACAGCTTGTCGACCTCGTCGATGAACAGCGTGCCGCCGGTCGCGCGCGTCACCGCGCCCGTGGTGTCGCGCACCGCGCCGGTGAACGCGCCGCGCTTCCAGCCGAACAGATCGGCGAGCTGCAGGTCCTCGGGGACCGTCGCGAGGTCGAGGATCTCGAATGGGCCGTGTGCGCGCCGCGAGCGGTGATGACACCAGCGCGCGAGCCGCGACTTGCCGGAGCCGGTCGGGCCGGTGAGCAAGAGCGTCTCGTCCTGCTCGGCGAAGATCCGCAGCATCTCGACGAGCGGCGCCATCGACGGGCCGATCACGGGCAGATGCGGATCCGGCGCGGCGAGGGTCGGGCGCTCGGTGGGCAGCGCCGCGAGGAACGGCGCCGAGACGTCGGCGACGAGCTGTGCGTCGGCGACCAGCTCGGGCCAGACGAACGCGTGGTCGATCGCTGCCATGCAGTCGGCCTCGATCGACACCATGCCGTCGATCGCGCCGCCGGGGGCGCGCAGCGGGACGAGCAGGATGTGCGAGGCCTCGCGCGCGAGCAGGCGGACGCGGCTCTCGTTGGTCATCGTGTCGCGCCCGAGCTCGAGCTGGACCTCGCCGGTGAACCGGCCGTCGGTCCAGCGCCTGACCGTGCCGAGGTTGGCGTCGATGGCGACCGGGCAGCGGTGCTCGGCCACCCAGCGCCAGGCGCTCGCGCTGGGCACGATCACGTCGACGCCGGCGGCCTCGCCGGGCAGCGCGTCGATCGCGAGCAGCCTGCGGTAGCCGTCGGCGGGCCGGAGGTGGACGATGCCGCGCAGGATGCGCCCCTTGCCGGCCCACGGGCTCGCGTCGAGCGCATCGTTCGCGAGCTCCAGCTGGGCGCGCAGCGTCAGGCGCGCGGCCTCGTCGAAGCTCGTCGCGCTGAGCAGCGCCGTCAACAGGCCGCTTGCACGTCGCTCCATACGACTACGTCGATGACGCTATCACGTCGCTCCCAGCCACACGCCGGCGAGCTGGCCAGAATTCTCGGAGGCCCGGGTCCCGAGCGGGCGGGCCGCGCGTGCTCGCACCGCCGAGCCAGACGCCGCCGCGAGGGAGGGATCGGGGGAGCCCTGAGATCGTGCGGTGAAATCCGCACTGTGCGTCAAGCGCGCGCTCGGCAATCTCCCAGGAAGCCCGCGTCCGTGGCGTGTGCGCTCGCCCTGGGGAGCGTAGATCTGCACTTGGCCCGTGGCGCGAGTGGCCTGGCCGATGCAAGAGCCGGTGGGCATGCCATCCGCAACCGCGAGCCATGACGAAGTGCGAGAGCTCCTCGGGGAGGTCGATGACCTGACGATCGAGCGCGTCGTCGAAACCGGGGCGACGATCGACGAGGTCGCCGAGGCGCTCGGCCAGGTCGAGGCCGAGGAGGACGGCGAAGCGCTCGAGGCCATGCCGTCGTCCTCGCGTGTCGTCGAGGTGCGCGCGATCCTGAACGAGCTGGCGCGAGAGCAAGAGCCCGATGAGGTCATGGTGTACGAAACGCGCTGATCGGCGCCGCATGGTGTCGGTATTCTTCGTGTGACGCGCTCGGTACATGCGATGCACCTGTCACAGGACATGGCGACCGAATCAAATGCGCAACGTGGTCCGTCCGACACCAACGCGCCGAGCGGCTCCGAGGGCCAGGGCCAAGGCCAAGGCCAAGGCCAGGGCCAAGGACAGACGAGCTCCGGCTTGCCGCAGGCCGTGCTCCCGAGCCCGCGAGGTGGGCGGGCGATCGAGCTGGCGCGCCGGCATCCGGCGCTCACGATGGCAGGCGCCGCGACGCTGGGACTGTTCGGCGGCTTCGAGGTCGCGGCCGGGATCGTGATCGGAGCCGCGATGTTCGCGCTGCTTCGCGAAGGACGCGAACGTCCAGCTCCCGGCGCGGCGGCGACGCATCGCGTGCGCGATCGGGCCCGTGAGCTCTGGAACGATCTCCCGCAGACCGTGCGAGAGCGCACGAGGGCGATCGTCCAGGCCGCGCGCGGCAAGCGAGCGGCTCAGCCGGCGTCGACGCCGTCGGCCGAGTGAATCTCGTCCTGCTCGTTGGTCATGAACGTGCGGTAGCCCCACCACGCGAGGTTGAACCACGGCGGCAGCACGAGCTCTCGCGAGGTCGCGACGTCGGCCGCCCCGGCACCGAAGAAGCCGAGCGTGACGAGCGTGCCGAGGTCGAGGCTGCCCTGGGAGGCGCGGCGCACGTCGCGATCGATCTCGCGAAACGCCTTCGCGGCGAGCCGCGCGATGCGGCTGAGCTCGGGAACGTCGGGGCTGCGCGGGGGCCGCTCGCCGACCTCGAGGATCCGGTCCGGCGCGAGGATCCGGTGCGCGGCCAGGGCCAGGGTCGCGCTCGTCACCTCGGGCTCGTGGTGCACCAGGATGCTGCCGGTGAACGGGCGCACGCGAACCTCGCGTACCCCGGGGAGGGCGGCGAGCTCCTCGGCGATCCGCTCGCCGGCCGCGGCATCACCGCGCAGCGCCGGGAACCGCAGTCGCGTCCGGCCGGGGAGGATGTGGGCGATCTGAAGCCACCGCATGTCACGCCGCCGCCTGTCGGGTCGATCCCAGCCGACGGCGGGCCTGCGCCTTGGCCTCGGCGAGCAGATCCGCGAGGTCTTCGCGCTTGCGAGCGAGCCTGACCATCAGCGCGTCGCTGGCCCGGTAGAACGTCGTCGCGATCTCGAGCGCGACCGGGCGTAGCCGCGGAGCGATCGCTGCGCCGGCCGCGCCGGCGACGACGCCGGCGAGAAATGACGGAAAGTGGAGCTTCATGGCGATGATTCCTTTCGCTGGTAGTGAATGCCGATCCGCGTGATCTCGTGGTGCGTGCGCCTGCGCCACGCGAGGTACAGCGGCGCGCCGAGCGCGAGCCCGAAGCAGGACAGCGCGATCGGCACCGACCCCTGGATCTGGACGAGCGCGCGCATCGGCGCCGTCGCGACGGCCAGGAGGTGAAGCGCCGCCGAGCCGCCGACCAGCAGGGCGAACCGCTTGCCATCGCGAACGGCGCCCGGGGCGACGCACGTGGCCGCGTAGCCGAACTGGCTCGCCGCGACGCTCGCGAAGCCGGCGAGCGGCCCGCCGGCGATCGCGGCGACTCCGGACGCACCCGCGATCAGCGCTCCGTCGCGTGTCACCCGCTTCCAGTCGCGGCGATCGAGGATCGGCGCCTGCGGCGGTGCCGGCGGACGATCGAGCACCCGCGGATCCCCGGGATCGAGCGCAAGGGCGAGGCCGGGCAACGTATCGGTGATCAGGTTGATCCAGAGCAGGCCCAGCGGCGAGATCAGCCGCCGGCCCGCGGCCGATCCCCCGAGCACGAGCAGCAGCTCGCCGAGGTTGCCGGCGACCTGAAACCGAATCGCACGGCGCAGGTTGTCCTGCACGATCCGGCCCTCCGCGACCGCCGCGAGGATCGAGCGCAGATCCTCGTGCTCGAGCACGACGTCGGCGGTCTGGCGCGCGAGATCGGTGGAGCGCGCGCCCACCGCGATCCCGACGTCGGCGGCCTTGAGCGCCGGTGCATCGTTGATGCCGTCGCCGGCCATCGCGACGATCTCGCCGCTTTGGCGCAGCGCCTCGACCACCGCGACCTTGTCGGCCGGCGTCACCCGCGCGACGACGGCGATCCGGCGCATCCGTGCGCGATCGGGGAGCACCTCGGGGAGCTCGCGGCCCTCGATCACCTCGCCGACCAGCCCGACCTCGCGCGCGATCGCCTCGGCCGTGGGGCGCTGGTCGCCGGTCAGCATGATGGTGCGGATCCCGGCGTGCACCGCGGCGCGGACCGCGTCGGCCGAGCCCTGGCGCAGCGGATCGCGCAGGCCGACCAGCCCGAGGAAGCGCCACCGGCCGCGGCCGTTGCGCCACGCCACGCCGAGCACGCGGAGGCCGTCGCGCGCGAGCCGCTGGTTTTCCTCGAGGATCGCGAGGCCGCCGGGGCCGAGCTCGCACAGCGCCACGACTTGCTCGGGCGCACCTTTCACGAACCCCAGCGGCTGGCCGTCGGGGCCGGTATGCTCGCTGATCACGTAGTGCTCTCCATCGGTGCGCTCGATCAAGCGGTCGCGCGGGAACCGTGCGCGCAGGTCGCGCGGATCGAGGCCACCGGCCTGCACCGCCGCGGCGAGCGCGCGCTCCGTCGAGCTGCCGGCGATCTCGAGCGTACCGTCGCCGTTGCGGTGATAGTCGAGATCGCTGTTGAGGACCGCCGCGGCGAGCAACGCGGCGACCGGCCCGACCACCGGCGCGCCGCGGATCTCGCC
>Ga0137437_1000743_pt1 | contig 10783 bp, 8 predicted proteins | sample EasRivERMGT138_2_FD_102332 | JGI IMG/M metagenome (GOLD analysis project Ga0137437, IMG submission 102332) | Soil microbial communities from meander-bound floodplain in the East River, Colorado, USA - East River MetaG ERMGT138_2 | ecosystem: Environmental > Terrestrial > Soil > Floodplain ...
AAAACGCTAATATATCTCGGTCTGTTGTTGGTCGTGGTCGGACTAGTACTTTCGTTGGCGGGCAAGTTGCCTTGGCTCGGCCACCTGCCCGGCGATATTTCAATCGAGCGCGAACGCTTCTCTTTTTATTTTCCGCTCGCCACTTGCATTGTCATTAGCGTCATCCTCTCGCTTGTCCTTTATTTTTTTAGAAGGTAGACTTTTTAAGCTTTTGACGACTTAGTTCGATGGGCCGGGCGATGGAAACTGCCAAAACTGCGAGAAGCGTCGAAGACATCCAAAAATTCGAGGAAGCCAAGCGACGCAAACGCGAGGGGATCGTCATCCTCGTGAGCGGCGTGATGTTGGCAGCGCTGATCTTTTTTGAAGTTCAGCTGCCGGATGTGACGCCGGAATATCCGCTCGGCAGCAATATCTTTTTTTTCCTGCTCATCAACGTCAACATCATCCTGCTCGGTCTGCTTATTTTCCTGGTCGTGCGCAATCTGGTCAAGCTGATCTTCGAGCGCAAGCGGCGCATTCTCGGTTCCGGCTTGCAGATGCGCTTGGTGCTGGCGTTCGTGTCACTGTCGCTGGTGCCCAGTGTGCTGTTGTTCGTAATCGCCGGCGGCCTGCTGACGCGCTCCTTTGACCGCTGGTTCGACGCGAAAGTGGAAAGCGCGCTGCAGGGCTCGTTGGAAATCGGCCAGACCTACTATCAGAACTCGGCCAACAACGCGATCTTCTACGCGCGCCAGTTGAGCCGGTCGATCACCCGCGAAGGTCTATTCGATGCCCGGCACGCCGCTGAATTGAAAACCTTCGTGGAGCAAAAGCAGCAGGAATACAATCTCGGGACAGTGGCTCTGTTCTCCCCTAACGGCGAGTCTTTCGTGGTGGCGTTCAACGAGCAGGTGCCGACCGGGGTGATGGTGAAGCCGGCCGAAGAATTTTTGACTCGGGCGCTGCGCGGTCTGGAAGTCACCAGCACCCAGGCTTTCGGCGACGCCGACGTGATTCGCGGCGGCGCGCCGGTCTATGCCGACGACAAGCGCATTGTCGGCGTGGTAGTGGTCGATTACTTCGTGCCGCGAAGCATTAGCAAGCGAGCGTCAGAGATCTCGCAGTCCTACGAAGGCTACAAGCATCTGACCTATCTTAAGGCGCCGGTCAAGAACAGTTATATCCTCACGCTGTTCTTGATCACCCTGGTGCTGATCTTGACAGCGACCTGGTGCGGCATCTATCTCTCACGCGGCATCATTGTGCCGATTCAGAAACTGGCCGAGGGCACCCACGAAGTCGCTCACGGCAATTGGGACTACAAGATCGAGGCTGGCGGCGACGATGAGATCGGCGTGCTGATGAATTCCTTCAATCACATGACCGGCGATCTGAAACAGATCAAGCTCGAGCTCGAACGGCGCGGCAAGGCGGTAGAATTGTTGCTCGCCAATATCGCCGCCGGCGTCGTGTCGGTGGATCCCGAGGGCAAAATCACCACCTGGAACAAGGCCACGGAAAAAATGTTGGGCGTCCGAGCGGAAAACGCCGTGGGCAAGCCATACCAAGAGATTTTTCGCGCCGAACCGCTCACGGCGATCGGCGCGATCGTCGACAGCGTCCAGGGTCAGCATAGTATCGAGCGGGAAATCAAAATTTCCTTGCCGCAACAATTGTCGACCGCGCTGGTGAGCGCCGCGGCACTGCGCGACGACGATGGATCGAGCCTCGGGATCATGATTTTTCTCGAGGATATTACCCAGATCCAACAAGTGCAGCGCATGGAAGCGTGGCGCGAGGTGGCGCGGCGTATCGCCCATGAGATCAAAAATCCCCTAACGCCGATCCAACTGTCCGCCGAGCGCTTGCGTAAGCGCTACGCCGGCATGCTCCAAGCCGACGGCGCGATTCTCGACAAGTGCACGACGACGATCATCCAGCAGGTGGACGAGCTGAAAAATTTGGTTAACGAATTCTCCCAGTTTGCCCGCCTGCCGTCGGCGCAGCTGATCGCCAACGATCTCAACGAGGTGGTGAACGAAGCGCTGTTTCTGTTCAAGGAAGGCCACAACGGCATCGATTTTCAGTTTCGCGGCGGCGCGATTCCTCAAGTGGAACTCGATCGGGAGCAGATGAAACGCGTGCTGCTTAATCTTTTAGACAACGCGGTGGCGGCGGTGGACGACCACGGCGAGATTAGATTGGCGACGACCTACGATGCCGGCCGGGGCATCGTCACCCTGGAGGTTGCCGACAACGGCAGTGGCTTGGCACCAGAGCTGCGCGCAAAAATCTTCGAGCCCTATTTTTCGACCAAACAGAACGGCACGGGGCTGGGACTGACGATCGTCAGCCAGATTATCGAAGACCATCGCGGCTACATTCGCGCACTGCCCAATGAGCCGCGCGGCAGCCGCTTTACCATCGAGCTGCCGGCCGCGGACGATCTTGGCACGGTTAATTTGGCGTAAAAGATGCTACACTCGTAAACCGGACTTGAAGTTGAGCACGCTGCTTGCAGCGTGGACCCATTGAATCGGTTCCCAAGTGGGGGTTGAACACCCGCTTTGATCGGATCTATTAGGAGGACTGGTGCACGAGGTATTGCTGCAAAAGACCATACTGGTGGTTGACGATGAGGACGATGTTCGGGAATCGGTGCGCGAAGTATTGAGCGATGAAGGCTACCGAGTGGTCGACACCGCGGATGGCGCTCGCGTACTCGACATGATCAGGGATGAAAAACCGGAGTTGGTGCTGCTCGATATCTGGATGCCGCAGGTGGACGGCATCGGTCTGCTTAAGGAGATTAAAATCCAGGAACCGGATATCAACGTCGTCATGGTCTCTGGCCATGGCAATATTCACACGGCGGTGACCGCAACTAAATATGGCGCCTTCGACTTCATTGAAAAGCCCGTTTCGTTAGATGGTCTTTTGACCACGGTGCAGCGGGCGTTGGGCGAGCTTCCCGTTACCAACGAAGCGATTTTAACGGGCAAAGCTGTGCGCAAAGCCAAAATGGTAAAGCCGGCGGTCGCAACCAGAAGTAAAACCGCGCTACAAACGGTCAAGCAAAAGACCTTGCAGAAGAGCGTCGTGCTCTCGGGTCAGGGGCTGCATTCGGGGGTGAAGACCGGCCTGATCTTGCATCCGCTGCCGCCCAATAGCGGCATTCAGTTCACCGGGATTTCCGCAGATGTGACCGTGCCGGCCCATTTGGATTTTGTCGGCTCCACCGGCTACGCCACTTCACTGCGCTCCAAGGGATTCGCCGTTGGCACGGTGGAGCATTTGCTCGCGGTATTGCACTGCTACGGTATCACCAATTTGCTGGTCAAGGTGCAGGGTGAGGTGCCGATTATGGATGGTTCGGCGCTCGAGTTCTGCCAATCGATCGAGGAGGCGGGCATCGCCGAAGAAAATGCCGAGCTGGCCGAGATCGTGATCGATAAACCCTATCAATTCGATGCCAAGGGCGGCGAGTCGATCCGCATCGAACCGGCCGAAGAGTTTTCCGTGCACTACATCATGCGTTATCCGGCCCCGGTCGGTGAGCAAGAATACCTCTACCGCCACCAAGGCGCGGCATCCTTCAAGAGCGAAATCGCGCCGGCACGGACATTCGGTTTCTTGCGCGACATCGCCAAGCTGCAGGGTATGGGACTAGCCAACGGCGGCCGCTTGAGCAATTTCATCCTCATCGACGATGAAAAAATCGTCAATACCGAACTGCGCTTCGCCGACGAATTCGCGCGCCATAAAATTCTCGACATCCTGGGCGATTTCTATTTGCTCGGCCGGCCGCTGCGCGGCGCGATCACCGCGCGCATGACCGGCCACTCGGATAATATCGCGCTCTTGCGCCAGCTCCGCGAGGGGATGAAACTCTAGCGCGGCTGCGCCGCAATCGAAGATTCGGAACCAGAGCAATCAACCGCAAAGAGCGCAAAGGACGCAAAAAAATCCGAACGGTAGGAGCGGGTTTCAAACCCGTCCTCCGACATTCCGAGATCATGGTGAATTTGTCGAATCTCAGAGGAGGCATATTTCGAACGAAACGTTGTTTATGGAATCCAACTCGAGCTACCAGAGATTGTTTACCGTCAATGAAGCTAACGAGCTGCTGCCCACGGTGCGGCCGTTGGTGGAACAAATTTTAGAAAATATTCGCCGCTTGAAATACGCCAGTGAAACCGTGATTCGCAGGGAGCAGCTCGATCCCGAAGCGCCGAACCTGATGGAACGGCTGCGTGAAGACGGCGAAGTTGCCCGGCTGGTCGGTCAGGTGAAGCAGTGGGTCGAAACGATCAACGGCCATGGCTGTGTATGCAAAGGCGTCGAGCAAGGGTTGATCGATTTCCCCTGCGTGTTTGGCTCCGAGGTAGTTTTTTTGTGCTGGCAGCTCGGCGAACCGACCGTCAGCTTCTGGCACCGCATCGAAGATGGCTTCGCCGGACGCAAGCCACTGCTCGAGGGCGGCGAATCCGAACCCGAGGATGGTGCGTCGTATCACTGAAAAATGATCGGATGATGTAACCACAAAGGGCACAAAATTCACAAAGTATGAGATTCGGATTCGGAATCATGAACCGCAAAGTACGCAAGGAACGCAAAATAAGAAATCGGATTCGGATTACTTAACCACGAAAGGCACGAAACACACGAAATTGAAGCCTATGGACTTTCTATACTTTCGTGTCGTTCGTGTGTTTCGTGGTTGATCTTCTTTTCATGAAGCTCGCCGCGGTGGCCAGCGCCACATCTTTGTCATCCCAGATAAAACAAGCAGCTCAACAACTCGGCTTCGAACTGGTCGGCATTTCACCGGTCAAACCGCCGCCACATGAACAATCTTTTGCCCAGTGGCTGCGTGAAGGATTGTCTGGCGAGCTTGATTACATGAAACGCACCGAGCCGCTCAGGCGCGAGCCGCACCAATTGGTGCCGTGGGCGGTGTCGGTGATTTCGGTCGGTTTGAATTATTACAAATCACCGGCGCGGTCACCGATGTCCAGTGAAACCACCGGGTGGATTTCGCGCTACGCCTGGGGCGATGACTATCATGATTTGATGAAGTCAAAGTTGCAGACGTTGCTTGAACGCGTTAACGAGATCGTCGCCGCGCCCGTGCAAGGACGCGCCTTCGTCGACTCGGCGCCGGTGATGGAACGAGACTTTGCCGGCATTGCCGGACTCGGTTGGATCGGCAAAAATACTCAGCTCATCTCGCCCGCGAAAGGTTCGTGGTTTTTTCTTGGCGAGCTATTCGTCGATCTACCGCTGGTCTACGACCGGTCGATGCGCGACCGCTGCGGCCAATGCGATCTCTGTCTCAAGGCCTGTCCGACCAACGCCTTTGTCGGACCGTATGTTCTCGATGCGCGGCGTTGCATCTCGTACTTAACCATCGAGCTCAAAGGCTTCATGCCGCGCCATTTGCGGCCGCTGGTGGGCAATCACATTTTCGGCTGCGATATCTGTCAGGAAGTTTGCCCGTACAACGTCAAAGCGCGGGAGACGGCAGAGGCGGCGTTCGGTCCGCGAGCAGGCCTCAACGCGCCGCAGCTTATTCCATTACTTGCATTGACCGCGGATGAATTCCGCCAGCGTTTTCGCGGTAGCCCGATCTTGCGCGCCAAACGGCGCGGCTTTCTGCGTAACGTCGCCGTGGCGCTCGGCAACATCGGTAGTATCGAAGCGGTGCCCGCGCTGATTAACGCGCTCAATGACGAAGAGCCGCTCGTGCGCGGCCATGTGGCTTGGGCGTTGGGTGAAATTGGCACAAGCTCAGCCCTCGAAGCTTTGCAGCGGCGGTTGGCGGTCGAAAGCGACGCCGAGGTGCGCGGCGAGGTCGATGGCGCAATAAATCGATTGCGCGAAGATGCCGGTGCGAAAAGAGACGATTAACAGGTCTTGCCGTAGCAGCGTTGCGGTTTCAACGCTTGTGATTACTGTGCTTTCGACAGGGTCTCGAGGGCGTTTCTCAACGACTCGGCCCAGCTCTGCAGTGTAGTAGTGCTGATTCTTCCGTCCGGGGTGTTGATGCCGACGCCATCAGTGCTGATGTCCAACAGGATGGCTTCAAGATCTTCGACCACTCTATGGTATTTGGCCTCAGACAATACTCTGTAGTTATCCGGAACCGACTTAAAGGCTCTTTTGGCTGGGCCGGCCTCTTTGCCGCGTGACGGCGTGGCGAAAGATGTATTAAGGGCAACCGCGTTATTGTCCACGTGAAACCTCCTTGTCTCGTCGCTGCAAGCGCATGCCTGCACGGTTACGCAATTTAGCAAGGAGCGCGCCAAGCGATCGAATTCGCGCAAATTTTGGATTGCCATTAAAAATTCGATGGTAAATGGCTGAGTCGATCAGCCATGCCTCTAGATTTTAGGAATTCGACTAGGGTCGATTCTTATTGCTGAAAAGAATTTATTGAGTGAACGATCTTGCAATTTGGCGCCAACCTCGGGCGCGGTTGCGAATCTAGCCGAATCGGTTGACAGCGCGCGCGGGCGCAATGTATGGATCGAAACTATGGCAACATTAGCTGAAGACATGGCGCGATGGATCTGGGACCTTCGCTACGAAGCGCTGCCGTCCGAGGTCGTCGCTCGGACCAAGTTGATTTTTTTGGACACCATTGGTTGCGCGCTGGCGGCGCTGGACGCACCGCCGGTGCGCCTCGCTCGCCAGGTTGCTCGGGAACAGGGCGGCAACCCGCTGGCGACTCCGTTGGGAGCGAACTGGCGGACCTCCGCGGAGCTCGGCGCTTTCATCAACTCACTGGCCGCGCGTTATTTAGACTTCAACGATTACACCGACGTCGGCAGCCATCCCAGCACCAACATCGGTGCGGTACTTGCGGTGGGAGAAGCGCAAGGAGCGGGAGGAAAGGAACTCATACTCGCCACCAACGTCGCCTACGAGATGCAGCTTCGCCTGTGCGACGCCTGCGAGAATCGCAAGGTCGGTTGGGATAACTCCACGTTGGAGCATTACTCGGCGGCCGCACTGGCGGGAAAACTATTGGGACTCACGGTGGCGCAACTGGCGCATGGGCTGGCCATCGCAGCGGCCCACGCCAACACACTGGCCGAAGTCAGGCGCGGCCAACTGTCGATGTGGAAAGCCGCCGCGGAGGCGATGAGCGCGAAGATGGGCACCTTCGCGGCCTTGCTCGCCCGCGCCGGCGTGACCGGGCCCCTGAGCGTCATCGATGGCGAGTACGGTTTTGGCAACGTCGTCGTTGGGGATTTCGAACCGGAGTTCGTGCGCCGGCGCGACGGCGAGTTTTCAATCCTGAGGAGTTGCATCAAGGTGTGGCCCTGTTTGTTCGTTGCGCAAGCACCCATCGCGGCGGCCGTCGAGCTTCACCGGCGCGGAGTTAAGGCCGCGGAGATCGAGAAAATCGACGTCTATCTCAGTGAATTCGGCTATATGCAACAGTTGCGGTTTCAAAAGTCCGGCGTGTCCACGCGCGAAGACGCCGACCACAGCGTAACCTATTGCGTGTCGCGAGTTTTCCTCGACGGGACGGTTTGGTTGCCCCATTTTGAAGAGGACAAGCTCAAGGAAGCCGCGGTCGTAGATTTGATGAAAAGGGTAACGTTTCACCGCGACGACAATCTGCCGAAGAAAATGGGTGCCGCTGTGGAAGTCAATTTGCGCCAGGGAAAAACTCTGCGCGCGGAGCTACCCTACGCTCCGGGCCACACGCAGAACCCGGTGGGCGAAGCCGATATTGTCAAGAAATTCCACGCGCTGGCGGACGAGGTGATAGGGGAGGAAAAGGCCCGCAGGGCAGTGGATATGATTTTGCACCTTGAAGAACTTCGTAACGTCGGCGCTCTCATGGAGACTCTCGTCGCGCCGTCGAAGGTTCAATAGAAACGGTTCTTCATGGTTTTGTGTGGATAATGTGCCTGGTTAAGTTTGCTTGGCTCAGCACCAAGAGCACAGCGCGGCGGAGTCGCAAGCCAAAAGTCGGAATGTCTCGCGCAAAGAACGCAAAGGCCGCAAAGGGAAAGTAATAAATATCTGAACTTGGCGTCCTTGGCGCGCTTGACGCGAGGAGTATTCGAATCCAAGAATTTTCGACCGCGAACGAGACGTATCTCATGTCGGTAGGAAAGATACACCGGTGACCAACCTCTCCGACTTCACGAGAATCGTGAGCGATTATATCGCGGCGTCACCAGACTTGAATCTGCCCACTGAGGTTCATGTCCAGGCGAAGCATCACATTCTCGATACCTTCGCAGCGATGATTTCGGGTTCCACGATCAGCCCTGGGCAATTCATGTTGCGGTATGTTCGCAGCGAAGGCGGCGCTGCCGAGGCGCAGGTGGCGGGCAGCGCGCTGCTCGCAAGCGCCAGTCTAGCCGCGTTGGCAAACGGGACGGCCGCGCACGCCGATGAGACCGACGATTCTCATGCGGCCTCCGGAACCCATCCCGGCTGCGCGGTGGTTCCCGCGGCCCTGGCGATGGCGGAGCGTGCGGGAAGCGACGGAACAGCTTTTCTGAAAGCCGTGGTGGTCGGCTACGATGTCGGTTGTCGCGTCGGCCGGGCTCTTCAGCCGAAGGCGGTTTCCGCCAAGGGGCACAGTAGTCGCAGCCTCGGCAACGTGTTCGGGGCGGCAGCCGCCGCCGCATCGATAGCGCGGCTCGATGCAAGCCAAGTGGCTTGTGCTTTGTCTTATGCGGCTCAACAAGCCGGCGGAATCGGCAGCTACATAAGGGCTCAGGACCACGTGGAAAAGGCGTTTGTCCTCGGCGGCATGCCGGCGCGCAACGGTGTCACGGCTGCGCGATTGGCGCAAACCGGAGCTTGCGGCACTGCCGACCCTTTTGTCGGAGAACGCAACTTTTTGCAGGCCTTTTCCCCGGACCCCCAACCTGAAGAACTGGTTCGCGGCCTGGGAAAAAATTTCGAGATCCTGCAGACGAGCATCAAACAGTTCTGTGTCGGGTCGCCGATCCAGGCGCCGCTCGAGGCGCTGCTCGCCGTCGTAGAGCAGCATCCACTCATTGCCGATGATGTCGAGCGCATTGTGGTGCGCCTGCCGGTAGAACGGGCGGCTACCGTGAACAACCGCGACATACCGGACATCAACCTTCAGCATATCCTGGCCCTGGCTTTGGTACATGGTAAAGTAACCTTCGCGAACGCCCATGACGATGGCATGTTGAACCTTTCGCCGGTGCATGATTTAAAATCACGCATCGAGCTGGTCGGCGATCCCGCTCTGCGGGACGCGGAGTTTCCCAGACAGGTGGACTTGACGATCATTACGCGCGCGGGACAGCGGTTCGCCAAACACCTGATGACCTATCGCGGCACTCCAGAAAATCCCGCAACCACCGACGAAGTCGAAGCCAAGGCTCGAAATCTCGTTGCGCCCGTCACCGGTCCTGAGCAAGGCGAAGCACTTATACGGGCGATCTCGAAGCTGGAAAACATCAAGGACATGCGCGAATTTCGTTCGCTGCTTGCGACCCAAGAATAATAACCGGTAACAATATTTCCATTTCCCATCACGGATAAGGAGCGCCGATATGAATTTTGATTCTTCCGGGTTTACTGTGAGGATGTTTTTCACCGCGAAGGACACGAAGAGCACGAAGTTCGGAGCTTTAAGTATTTGGAACCTTCGTGTCCTTCGTGCTCTTCGTGGTAAACAAACGGAACCGAACGTGGCGCATAATCTACACAAAAACCAGAAGAATGTGATTTTTAGACGCTGGCTGGTTTCCGCGATCGCATGTTTGATCGTGACGGGCTCGGCACGGGTTGTCGCCGAGGCCGCGGAAGTCGCCAAGGGCACCACCCTTGACGCCATCGTGCAAGGAGCGAAGCGGGAGGGCAAGCTCAGCTGGTCGACCAATCTCGAAGAGCATGAAGTACGCGAGATGCACAAAGTGTTTCAACAGGAGTACCCCTTCATCAAAATCAACTACAAAAGGATTATGGGCGGCGAACAACGGCAGCGTATCCTGTCGGAGATGCAGGCCGGCTTGTTCCCTTACGATTTGATGAGCATCGAGGACGAAGCTCTGGACGAATTCGAAAAGCTCAACTTTATGATCGATCCCGTGGCTTGGCAGAAGATCTTCGGCATGGATGCGCGCATGGTTCATCCCAAAGGATACGGCGTTTCGGTGGGCAATAATCCCGCGGGAATCTATTACAACAAGAAGGCAGTTCCCAAGGACCGGGTGCCGAAAACGTGGGCCGACTGCTCCAATCCCTATTTTATGAACAAGTTATCCGTGGATGTACGCCCCACTCACATGGTTTCGGTGATGTACGGCTATGGTCAGGAGTGGACTTTGGACTACGCCAAGAAACTACTTGCAAACAAACCCAAATGGTTCCGCGGCAATTCGTTGGCGGTGACCATGGTGGCTTCGGGTGAGGTGATACTCTCCTGTCCCGCCAGCCACGGGTCGTGGTATCGAGCGTCGCTAGGAAAACCGGATTATCCCGTGGGATTTGTTTTCCCCGAGGGACCCATCGTGGCTTCACGGGAAATACTTCTGAGCCCGATGAAGGGCGGGGCAAACCCCAATGCGGCGGTCCTCATGACCGGCTGGGTTGCCAGCAAGGGAGTCAAATATTTGCGCACCGGCCGGGATAGCCTTTTTCATCCGGAAAGTGAGTTGGGCGCGCAGATCAAGAAAATGGGCAGACAACTCAAAGTGGCCGATTGGGACACCGCTACCAGAACTGAAGAGCTTATGGATAAGATACTTCAGGTTTGGGGATTTCCCAAGCCGGAAAGAAAAGGCGGATAATT
>Ga0137437_1000744_pt1 | contig 10780 bp, 9 predicted proteins | sample EasRivERMGT138_2_FD_102332 | JGI IMG/M metagenome (GOLD analysis project Ga0137437, IMG submission 102332) | Soil microbial communities from meander-bound floodplain in the East River, Colorado, USA - East River MetaG ERMGT138_2 | ecosystem: Environmental > Terrestrial > Soil > Floodplain ...
CGTTAAAGAGCCGGTTACCGTCGGTGTACAACGGTAGAGATGCTGTCGAGGTCGGCGGGCTCTTGTCCTACGGAGCGGACCTCGCGGACAGCTATAAGCGCGTCGCATACTACGTGGACAGGATTCTGAAAGGAACCAAGCCCGCTGATTTGCCGGTGGAGCAGCCGATGAAGTTTGAGTTCGTGATCAATCTTAAGACGGCGAAGCAGATCGGCCTAGAGATTCCGCAGTGGACGCTGCAGAAGGCGGATAAGGTGATCAAATAAGGCAAAAGTAAAAATTAAAAAGGCAAAACAGAGGTTTTCGCTTGCCGTCTGCGGGGCCGCTTCCCTTATGCCTAGTGCATTCTCTTACTTCCTGAACGCGCCGCTCTTATCCAATTCGACCAAGTAGCGCCGATCGATCATGTCGGCGGGTTTGATCGCTTTGGCGCGCGCATCGAGGGGAGCGATCTCGTCGAGGGACGCTTGCAGCGCGGCTTCGTGAATCTCCAATCGTTGCTCCAGCGCGGGTATCTCGGATTGGTAGGCCGCGTCAAGCACTTTGGTATCGGTGATGCGTAAATATTTGCCAAGAACCTTGTAAACGAAAGCCCGGTCCGTGTGCATTATTCTCGACGCTTCCGCCATGGACCGCATGAAGCGGCCGATGACCGGGCCACGCCTGTTGATCAACGAGCGCAAGGTGACGACGCATGTGGCGGCGTAAGGTATCTTGAGATCGAAACCGTTGACGACGTAGCGGTAGCCTCGAGACGCCACCTGAAAATCCCCCGGCGCCACCAACCCGGCGGCTTCGACGTTGCCGCCGAGCAGAGCCGCGACCGTCTCTGGTCCGCCGCCGGTTTGAATCGTTTGTATATCTTTGCTCGCGTCCATGCCCAAGCGGCGCAGCGCCTGAATGACGAAATAGTGAGTGTTGCCGCCGAAGCGGCCGACGGCGACTTTCTTACCTTTGAGATCCTGCGGCGTCTTGATGTCAGCCTTGCCCATGATGCTGTGGGTCAAGAAATTCTTCATGCCGCCAATGAAGACGAGATCGGTGCTGCCTTGAACGATGGCGCGCACGTTGCCGACGGCGCCGGTGACGCCGATCTCAGCGTCGCCGCTCAAAGTCGCGGCGGTGGCGATTGGCGATGACGGGATGAAAACCAAATTGAAATCGAGATCGTATTTTTTGAACAGTCCGGCTTCCCGGGCGATCCACGGCATCGACTGGGACATCACCTGCGCCGAGTGGAGACCGATCAAACGGTCGGCGGGCCAGGCGAAGTTGGATGATTCAAGCGCAATGCCTGACATCAGCAGCGCGCAGCACAATGATTTGACTCTCAGTCCCATACTGGCGGTCCTCCTTATCGGATCATAACGGCTAACGATTCAACATGAAACGTGTGCGGAAAGAAGTCCATGGGTTGGACGGTTTGAAGTTTATAGCCATGTTTGGTCAGGGCAGCAAGATCGCGCGCCAGGGTCGTTGGATTGCACGAGACATAGAGAATCATCTCGGCGCCGAAGGCGGTTAAGTCGGCTTCGATGCCTTTCGCTCCAATGCGGGGCGGGTCGAGAACGATCTTGGAAAATGTTTGCCGCCGCCTTTTGAACTGGGCAACCGCTTGGGGCACGGCGGCGCACAGCCAGTCGATGTTTTCGAGACGAGAATTCTGTGCGTTAAGTTTGCCATTGGCGATGGCGGCGCGATCGCCTTCGACGGCGACGATCTGTTTAACCCGGCGCGCCAGCGGCAATGTAAAGTTACCGGCGCCGCAGTAGAGTTCAAGAACGCGATCCTGGCCGTGAAAATTGCCGGCGGCGAGAAGCTGCTCGATCATTTGTCGATTTGCGTCGGCGTTCACTTGAGTGAAGACACCGGCGTCAACCTGGAGCGTGAGATCATCCTGGAGCTTGACCGTGATCAGAGTCCGGCCATAAATTTTACGGCCAGCTCGCGCCGGTACAATGAGACCGCTAATTGGGCTGTTTGCACCGACCAGCCGTTCGCATGCCGACTCGTCGCCGGCCAGGAATGTATCCACTGGCTGGGCAACGACGACGAGCTCATTCAATTCATCTCCGGCGACCAGCTCCAAATGCTCCATCGCGCTGTTAATTTCGCCGAGCCAAAGCCGCAGCGCTGCGAGCGCCGCGTTCAAGCGTGCATCGGCGATCAGGCAGGAATCAATCTCGACGACACTGTGGGAGCCGGCGGCGAAGAAACCCAAGCCGCGCGCCGCGCCAACCTGGATGCGAATGCGCCGGCGGTAGTGAAATGGATCGCGCGCGGCGATGATCGGCTTAAGCTCGAAATCGCTCAGCTTACCGATGCGGCGGAGCGCGTCTTCGACGCTCTGCTGCTTGGCTTTGAGTTGCGCCTCGTAGCGAAGATGTTGCCAGGAGCAGCCGCCGCAGCGGCCGACGTAGGGGCAGGGCGGCGTTTGCCGCAGCGGCGAGGGATTGACGATGTGAATCAGTTCGCCAATCGCGTAGCGCTCTTTGGACTCAACAATGTGCGCGGTAATTCGATCGCCAGGGGCGGTATTCGGAATCATGAGCGCTTTACCTTCCAGACGGCCGATGCCATAAGGGCCGTAGGAAAGCGCGTCGATCTCTATCTCGTGCTCTAGCGTGAGCGCGGTTTTCGCGTTAGTGTGTGGCATCGATGGAATATGAAAGAACCGTTCAAGATAAATTAACCACAAAGGGCACAAAGAACACAAAGGGTTTAAGAGAGTTTACTTTGTGAACTTTGTGTTCTTTGTGGTTAAATCATCCGATTATGGAACCGCAAGACGATCCGCGATTTCTGAAGGGCATTGATGAATTTAACCAGCAGCTCTTTTTTGAGTGTCATGAGACGCTGGAAGAAATCTGGCTGGAGGAGCACGGCGAGGACAGAAAGTTTTATCAAGGCATCATTCAAATCGCTGCCGGCTATTTTAAGCTTCAGCAAGGCGTGCCGGTGGGGGCGATCAAGCTGTGGCGCACCGGGATCGAGAAGGTCGAAACCTACGGCCCGGTATTTCTTGGCGTCAACGTCGAGACTCTGGTCAAGGCCGTGCGCGCCAATCTCGCGCAGCTCGAATCCGGCCAACCGAACACAACTGACACCTTGGTGCCACCGACCATCAATCTGCTTTGCTAACACGACTGCATGATCCGCTGCCGCGACCTTTGCAAAATCTACCAGCAGGGCGAAAATCAAATCACCGCACTGGCCGCGGTGTCGCTGGAAATTCCTCGAGATTCCTTCGCCGCCGTGATGGGACCGAGCGGTTCAGGCAAAAGCACGCTGTTACATTTGATCGGCGGGCTCGACCGGCCGACCAGTGGCGAATTGTTGGTCGACGGCCGGCTGATCGGCCAGATGGCCGACGATCAGGTGACCTTATTTCGGCGCAGTAAGATCGGTTTCGTTTTTCAATTCTTTAACCTCCTCCCGACGCTGACCGCCGCAGAAAATATCGCGCTGCCTTTCGTGCTCGACGGCCGAGCCAAGTCCGAAGCCGATGAGCGAGCTGCGGTTCTTCTTAAGAAGGTCGGGCTCGACAAACGTAAAGAACATCTACCGGCAGAACTCTCCGGCGGTGAGATTCAAAGAGTCGCCATCGCGCGCGCGTTGTCGTTCAGCCCGCCGATCCTGCTCGCTGACGAGCCCACCGGCAATCTCGATTCGAAAAATGGCACGGCGATCCTCGATCTATTGCGCCGGATCAATCAGGATGACGGTTGCACCGTCGTCATGGTGACCCATAGCGAAGAGGCCGCGAGCTATGCGGACCGGAGGGTTTATCTGCGCGATGGGCGAGTCGAACAGTAAGGAGTAAGGGAGTAAGGAGTAAGGGAGTAAGGAGTGAGGGAGTGAAGAGTCCGCCCATCCGAAACCCCTAACTACTGACTCCTCACTCCTGACCGTTTAGTTTGATGCTGCGTTTACTAACCACGATTTCCTGGCGTCATGTGCGGCACCATCGGCTGAGAACATCCCTGACATTTCTCGGCATGGCTCTCGGCGTCGCGGTGATCGTGGCGATCGCCATGGTTAATCGGACCCTGACGACCTCGTTTCAATCGACCATCGAACAGATCGCCGGCAAGGCGGTCTTGCAGGTCACCAATAGCGAAAGCGGCATGGCCGAAGCGGTCTTCCCGATCGTACGCGACACGGACGGGGTGCGAGACGTTGCCGCCGCCGTCGATGGCTTCTTGCCGGTGAGCGGCGTGCGCGCGGAACGGCTTTACATCTACGGCGTCGATTTGCTCACCGATTTCGCCATGCGCGATCATCGCTTTGCCGGCGCTGGCTTCGGCTTCGACAATGCCCTCGACTTCATCGCCCAGCCGGATTCCATCGCCTTAACCGAATCCTTCGCGCGCCGCTACGATTTAAAGACCGGCTCGACGATCGCGCTCAATACCAGCCGCGGTAAACAAAACTACACGATTCGCGCGCTGCTGAAAGAAGAAGGCACGGCGCGGGTGTTCGGTGGCAACTTTGCGTTGATGGACCTGCCGGTGGCGCAAGCCGCTTTCGGAAAAGCGGGCAAGCTCGACATCGTCGATCTAACGGTGGACACGGGCGAAAAAATTGAAGCGGTGCAAGAGCGCTTGCGCCAACGCTTGCGCGGCTTGGCGGATGTCGAGCGGCCCAAGAAGCGCGGCGAACAAATCGAGTCACTGCTGACCTCGTTTCGCGTCGGCTTATTTTTTGTGAGCCTGATCGCGCTATTCGTCGGCTTTTTTTTGATCTACAACACGGTGGCGGTCTCGGTGGTGCAGCGCAAACGGGAGTTCGGCACTTTACGCTGCTTGGGCATGCGGCGTGGAGAGTTGCTACGGCTGATAGTCACCGAAGCGCTGATCTTGGCGGTTATTGGCGCCGGGATAGGTTGCCTGGTTGGCTGGGCGTTGGCGCAAGCCGCGTTGTTGGCGGTGGGCGAAACCGTGCGCAATCTTTTCTCGTCGATCGCGCTCACTGGCAGTAGTCTGTCACTGTCGGAGCTTGGTTTGGCGCTCGTCAGCGCCATCGGTGTCGCGCTGTTCGCGGCGTTGCATCCGGCGCTCGAAGCGATTCGCATCAGCCCCTTGGAAAATGCCCAGCAGGCGGCGTGGCGGCCGGGGTTTGACGGCAGAAAATCTTGGGCGACGCGGCTGGGACTACTGTGCTTCGTGTTGGCGCCGGCGTTGATTGCCGCCGCGCCGTTGCTAGCGGGGCCGGTGCGGCAATTTAGCATCGGCGTGATCGGCATGCTGACGTTCTTGCTTGGTCTGGCATTTTTCTCGCCCTGGATCATTCGTTATGTGGTTCGCAGCTTCTGGCGCTCTTCGCTGCATCTTCCGGCAGTTTACTGGGCCGAGGGTCGGCTCGCTTGTGATAGCTTGGCGCGAAATTCCATGCGCTCGGGGATTACCGTGGCGACCCTGATCATCAGCCTGGCGGCGATCTTCACCATCGCGGCGTTCGTCAATAGTGTGCGCGGCTCGCTGCTCGCTTGGGTGGATCAGATGGTGACGGCGGACATCATCATCAGTTCCGGCGCGCGCACCGCCGGGCCGCGAAACGTTTCGCTGACCGAGGAGCCTCTGCCGGGCTTGCTGTCATTGCCCGGCGTCAAGGTCGTCGATCTTTATCGCCTGGTGCGCGCGAATTATGACGGCCGCCCGATCGTTGTCGAGTCGTTTTCCGCGGCGGCATCGGCGCGCGTGCGCACGCTGCCGATGGCTGAGGGCGACGGCAGCCGCGCGCTGCGCGAAATGGGCGAGGGCAAAGGCGCCATCGTCAGTGAAAGTTTTCAGAGCCGATTCGGTAAGCAGGTTAACGACAGCATTGAATTGATCACGCCGGCGGGCCCGGCGACTTTCAAGGTGCTGGCCGTTTACGTCGATTATTCTTCGGACATCGGCAGCGTGCTGATCGACCGGGCGCTTTACAAAAAATATTGGCGTGACGAATTGGTCGATGCATTCGATCTGTGGTTGGAACCCGGCGCGGACATGCCGTCGCTGATTCAAAAGATCAAAGATGACTACGGCGGGCGTTATCAGCTTTTCATCAGCACTCATCGCGAACTGAAAGACGCCGTCGTGCGCATCATGGAGCAATCCTTCGTGGTCAATTACGCCGTGGAAATCGTCGCCGTGGTGGTGGCGATCTTCAGCGTGATCAACACGCTCTTGGCGTCGATCTTGGACCGTAGCCGTGAGATCGGCGTGTTGCGCGCCATCGGCGCGAGGCAAGTTCAGATACGGCGAATGATCGTGATGGAAGCGGCATGGATGGGCTTGATTGGTGGCGTGCTGGGTCTGTTTGCCGGTTCGGTGATGGCCTATCACCACGTCGTTTATAACACCAAGCTTCTGACAGGCTGGACCTTTCAGTTCTTCTATCCGTACGATATCGCCGTGCTGTCGCTCTTTGCCGCGGTGTTTCTATGTTCGATAGCGGGCTGGGGACCGGCAAAACAAGCCGCTGAGACGCCCATCGTCACGGCGATCGGCTATGAATGAAGAAAGGATATTAACCACAAAGCGCACAAAGAACACATAGGGCGCGAAGCGCGCGAAGAAATACTTTGTGATCTCTGTGCCCTTTGTGGTTAAATTTCTTTTCCGATGCTCACTACGAAGTCGGCAGTTCGGTGAACATGACGAAGCGGGCACGGCGGTTTTGCACTCGGCATTGTTCGGTCTGCTCAAAACAGGCTGGGGCTTCCTTGCCGTAACTGATCGTGACCAGCCGGTCCGGCGAAATGCCTTGGTTAATCAGAAAATCTTTGGCTACTTGGGCGCGCTTGGCGCCAAGCGCGAGGTTGTATTCGGCTGAGCCGACATCATCGCAGTGTCCTTCGACTTCGACGCGGCTTTTGGGGTTCTCCTTCATCCACTCGGCGTTCTTCTTTAAAATCTCCTCGGCTTCGGCGATCAAATCGGTGCTGTCGAATTGATAGTAGATATCTTTTAACGCCGCTCCGGGCGGAGTGACCGCGGCGACGCCCCGGCTAATCGCTTCCATGGCGGACTGTGAGCGCGCAGCCACCGGAGTTGCCGCGCCGCCGCGCGTTGGCGGGGGCGAAAACTGGCCTACCGGCGATTTTTCCGTCGAGCAGCCGGCTAGGGCGATGGCGGCGAACAAGAGCACTAAGCGAAAATTGATTCGGCTCGCTTTTACCGGCTGGGGGTACAGGTATTTCATCGCAGATTCGGAATACGCGCGGATTGTTGTTATATCCTCGCGATTTAGCCGCTGCTTGTCAAGGTTTTTTCTGTTTCCGAGGCAGATTCGTCCGGCTTCTTCTTGCATCGCTCGAACCAGAGCGCGCCGCAGATGGCGCCGAAGCTGTCGATTGATACATCCAAGCCGCTGGCGCTTCGGCTCGGCACGAAGCTTTGATGCCATTCGTCGCCGACCGCGTAGAGGGTTGCAAGTGCCCAGCTGCAGATTAAGAGACTTCTCTGTCGCCGCGTTGGAATTTCCGCTCTGAGGGCGCGCATGAGCAACAGGGCGAGGATAAAGTATTCGCTCCAGTGGCCGAGGTTGCGCAAGCTTGCATGGATCAATTCGATCGATTCATTTGTGAGTGATGGAAACAGCGACGACGATAACGGGTGGAGCCATGACGACGTGTTCGAGCCGGAGAAAAGATCGGTGGAGAACAAAAAGATAACGCCCATCCAGGTGACCGCGGGCCACCAGTTTCTGACGATAAGCATCGGTCGGTATAGCACTGGATTGTGTCGCGATCAGTTCCGTTTGGTTTTGGGTTGGAACGTCACCGCGTAGATCAGCGCGGTGATCCAGCACAGGCCGAACAGCACCCAGAATAGCGCGGCGTAACTTTTCGTGCGATCGTAAATCGCGCCGGCGATCACTGGGCCGACCACGCTGCCCCAGGTGTAGAGAAAACTCATGCTGCCGCGGATCTTGGCGAAGTTGTTCCTGCCGAAGAAATCGCCGACGGTGGCCCAGGTGACGGGGAACAAACCTTCGAAGACGCTAAATAGCAATACTGCGATCCATAATTGCCAAGCCGCGTTGCCATGAAATAGAAAATAAATCGACACGCTGCCGAGCATCATAAACGCTCCCATGAGCCGCGGCTTGTATATGCGATCGCCGAGCCAGCCGATCAATAGATGGGTCGGCATGCCACAAAATGCGATGACGCCAAGATAGAAAGCCCCTTGCGGCTCGCTGTAGCCCTTCCAAACCATAATCGGCACGAAGTGCACCAGCACGGCGCTGGAACAGATCACCCGAAAGCTAGTGGCTAAAGCGAGGAGCCAGAATTGATAGGTGCGCAGGGATTCGCGCAGCGAGTACTCACGCTCAACCAATGGTGTCCGTGCAGGATCGACCTCTTTCGATTCGCCGCGTTGCTGCTGCGGCGATTCCCCATCCGGCAGGAGTCCGAGACTTTCGGGTGAACGATGAATCAACAGCGAAAGCGGCAGGCCGGCGATGAGAAACGCGACCCCCGCGCCGACCGACGCCGTGCGCCAGCCCCAAGCGTGCACGGCGTAGGCGAGAAACGGCGTGAGCAGCGCTCCGCCTAACGCGATTGACCCGCTGGTGATCGACATCGCCAGGGCGCGTTTACGGATGAACCAAGAATTGGCCACCGCCATCGTCGCGTCCATGAAGCCGGCCTGGTAGGAGAGCGAGATGATGCCCATGTAAACGATCAGCAGCGCCGCGTACGAATGTACGCCAGCCAAAAGCAGATAGCCGGCGCCCGCGAGCAAGGTGGCGATGGTGATGACGGGGCGCGGTCCGTAACGGTCGATGCAATATCCGGCCAGAGGTCCTTCGAGAGCGCCTTGGGCGCGCGCGAGGGAGAAGACCAGCGACGATGCGGTGCGGGTCAGGCCGAGCTCCAGCGTGACCGGCAGGAAAAAGACCGAGAGTCCATAGGCGTGCAGTCCACCGCCGAGCACTCGGATGGCGCAGCCGACGGCGATCATGCGCCAGCCGATATAGAGGCCGGCGAGTTTATTGCGAATTTCGTGCAGCATGCTTCAGTTCATTTTTGGCGGGCGCAGCGTGGCGTAGAGCAGGGCGGCGATCAGTGAGATCGCGATGTACGGCGACATCAGCGGCGCGTAACTTTGGTGGCGGTCGTAAACGAACCCGGTGATCACCGGACCGAGTGCCGGGCCCCAGAGATAGAAAAAACTCATGCTACCGCGGATCGTCGCAAAGTGTTTGCGCCCGAAGAAGTCGCCGACCGTCGCCCAGCTCACCGGAAACAATGCTTCGACGAATGTGAAAAGCAGAGTAAAAACCCAAAGCGACCACTCGTTTTCGCCGTAAGCCAGTATTCCCACCGCGCCGGCGCCGATAAGCATGCAGATCGCCATCAGCGTCGGCTTGTGGACGCGATCGGCGATCCAGCCGACAAAAAGATGAGACGGCAAGCTCATCAGTGCCATGGTCGCGAGCATCGCTGCGGCACGGGCTTCGCTAGCGCCACGCCACACCATGATTGGCACGAAATGAACGGTGATCGAATTAAACACGCCGACGCGCGTCGTCGTTGCCAGGATTAGTTTCCAGAATGCGGCGGTTTTAAGAGCTTGCTTGAGCGTGAAGTCGGGCTCGTGTCCGCGCTCGGAAATCGCGCTGGAGTAATTTGGCGCTTGGCGCTCCTCTTCTGACTTTGGTAACACGCCGTCGGGGACCAAACCCATCGTTTCCGGTGAGCGCTTGACGTACAGCGCGATTGGAATGCCGGCTACAATCAAACTCACTCCGGCGATGAATGCGCCGTAACGCCATCCCCAGGTCTGTACCGTGTATGCAAGCAACGGCGTAATCAAGGTGCCGCCGATGCCGATGGCACTGCTAATCAACGTCATTGCCATCGCTCGGCGCCGAATAAACCATGAGTTAGCCAACACCATCGGCGAGTGCATGAAGCCGGCGGAGAAGGCGAGCGAAATCACACCGAGATAAACGGTTAGAAACGCCGTGTAGCTGTGTACCGTCGCGAGCAGCATATAGCCTAAGCCGGACATCAACACTCCGGCGATCATCATCGGCCGGGGCCCGTAGCGGTCGATAACGTAACCGGCGAGGGGGCCTTCGACGGCGCCTTCGGCGCGCGCCAATGAAAATACCAATGACGTCGCGGCGCGCGATAGCCCGAGTTCGTTGGTGATCGGCAAGAAAAAAATGGTGAAGCCGTAAAGATGAAAGCCGCCGCCGAGCATGCGCATGGCGGAGCCCGCCGCGACCATGCGCCAGCCGTAAAACGCGCCGCGCGCTTGATTCGACAATCGTTGGAGAATTGGCATGGAAAGTCGGAGTAGAAGTCAGACAGAGATTGTCGCTCAGATGCAGTCGGACTTCGCAGTCTGGCTCAAACTAGCTGAGAGCCTACAGCAATTCAACGCGCCGGGTGGTTTGTCCGCACCGTAACCAAGCTATTCATCCAGCGATGATGTATAGACAACGGAGAGTTTGAATCGCGCGTTCATTTCACCTCGTGACGGAAGGAGTTTTCCAGTGAAACATCGATTCACATTGATTCCCGGTGATGGCATCGGCCCGGAAGTTACCAAGCCGGCGCTCAAAATAATCAAGGGTGCCGGCGTCGATGTCGAATGGGAAACCTGCTGAGCGGGAGCCGAGGCACTGAAGAAACATGGCACGACGATTCCGTAACAGTTGCTCGATTCGTTCGAGCGCAACAAAGTTGCCCTCAAGGGACCGGTGACGACGCCGGTGGGCGAAGGTTTCGCGAGCGTCAATGTCGAACTGCGCGAGAGTTTCAATCTTTACGCCA
>Ga0137437_1000745_pt1 | contig 10772 bp, 10 predicted proteins | sample EasRivERMGT138_2_FD_102332 | JGI IMG/M metagenome (GOLD analysis project Ga0137437, IMG submission 102332) | Soil microbial communities from meander-bound floodplain in the East River, Colorado, USA - East River MetaG ERMGT138_2 | ecosystem: Environmental > Terrestrial > Soil > Floodplain ...
TCCGGGTGTGGGAGTTCTTCTTCCCCGCACGGGTTACGCGTAACATTGTGCCCTATGAACCTCGAACGCATCACCGTCGAATTCCACGCTGAAGAGGACCGCCTGATGGTGCGGGTTTTCTTCGGCCAGAAGACCAAGGCGGATCGGGATATTTCGCTGGCGGTACCGACCTTCATGCACGCACCTGCCGAGGAAGACAGCGGCCGCACCGTCAACTAACGGGCGGCCGCGGCGTTGTTGCCAGCAGGATTGCGCCTTGAGAACATTCTTCCCCGATTTTTTTTTGCGTCCCGGAACTGCGGCCACAGCCCTGCTTCTGGCGATGCTCTCCGGCTGCGCCACATTTCGCAGTTACGATTCCGAGCTGACGGGCACTATGAACCTGGCGGCGGCGGGCAAAGTCGACGGCGCCATCAAGCAACTGGAGAAAAACAACAAGGGCAGTTCAAAAGACCTGCTGTATTACTTCGAGCTTGGCGAACTGCAGCGCCTCAACAATCGCTATGACGAAAGCCAGAAAGCGTGGATGGCCGCCGATGCGCGCGTGCAGGCATGGGAGAAAACGGCGCTGGCCAATCCGGAAAAACTGCTTGGCGGCGTAACGAGCGTGCTGCTCAACGACAAGTCGACTCCTTACGAAGGCCACGACTACGAGAAAGTCATGCTCACAACCCGCCTCGCGCTGGATCATCTCGCGCGCGGCGACTTCGACACCGCGCGGGTGGACATCAAGAGGACCCACGAGCGCGAGGCGGTCATTGCAGAATTGAGGAAAAAGGAACTGCAGAAGACCGAGGAAGAGGCCAGCAAGCGCGGCATGAAGACCAGCTTCAAGGAATTGAACGGCTATCCGGTAAAGACCATCGACAACCCGGAAGTCAACGCGCTCAAGAACAGCTATGAGAGCGCATTCAGCCACTATCTGGCCGGCTTCGTCTATGAATCGCTAGGCGAACCCAGCCTCGCCGCCGCCGGTTACCGGCAGGCAATCGAATTGCAGCCCGACATCCCGCAACTGGAAGACGCCCTGGCCGGATTGGATTCGCGCGTCGCTGCGCGAGACAAGAGCTACACCGATGTACTGTTCGTCATCGAGTCGGGAACGGCGCCGGCACGCCAGTCGCGGCAGTTCAGCCTGCCCTTTCCCCACGGCGACCGACTCCTGATCGTGCCGGTTTCCTTCCCCGTCATTGCGCCGACCCAGCCTTCGTTCATGCCCGCGCAGCTGCAAATACAGGGCGAGTCGCCAATCAGCACCACCGTCATCACCAGCATCGACCTGATGGGACGCAAGGCCTTGCAGGAAGAAATGCCGGGCATCGTGCTCAGAGGTATCATTCGTTCCAGCACCAAAGCGATTGCGCAGTATCAGGCGGGCAAGAACGACCAGAGCGGGCTCATCGGGCTGGCCATGGTTATCGGGTCGATCGTCACCGAATCGGCAGACGAACGCGGCTGGCGCTCGTTGCCGGCCCAGATCGCGATCGCGCGGGCACGCATTCCGACCGGTACGCATACCATCATGGTGCAGACCCCGGAAGGCGTGCGCAGCGTGCAACTGAACCTGGCCGGCCTCTATGCCGTGGTAGGCTTGCGTCTGCTGCGCAGTGAGCTTTTTGTGCAGTCCCCGGATGCGGTGGCCCCTGAAGGCGGCCAGCAGTCGACTGACGCCCGACCCGCGCCGGCACCGTCAACTGGTGGCAGACCGGAAACGTTAGAACGGCAGCCTCACACAATGGAGACCTCAGAATGAACCGGACATGGACGATCACCGCACTGCTCGTGGCCGCGCTCGCCACCGGCTGCGCCGCCAAGAAGGGCTTCGAGAAGCCCGGCTTCTCCTTCGGTTGCCCGATCGGCGACGCGAAAGTCAGCTCGATGGAGGACCTGGTCAAGCTCAAGGTCGTACACGAAGGCAAGCGCACGACCATCGAGGCGACCGAGATGCGCTGCACGATGACCGGCGATCTGCAGAAGATCGACGTCAGCCTCAACAATGACAGCTCCCAGGTCAAGCGCATCACCTATAAGTTCCGCTGGATCGACCGCGAGGGGATGCGGGCCTGGGAGGAGGAAGTCTGGAAGCCGTTGCTTATGTACGAGAACAGCAACATTACGGTCAGCGCGGTGGCACCGTCCAACAAAGCCGTGGACTTCCGCCTTATCCTGCTGAGCCAGGAGTAGCCCCAATCGCGGACGCGTCGACAGACGCAATGATGACCCCGCGCACCGGAAGCGTATTTTGCGAAATGGAGAGTATCCAATGATCGATTTGAGCCGCCCCCCCCGCCTTGTTCTGCTACCTCTGCTCGCTGCCCTGGCGCTCGCCGCCGGCTGCGCCACCGAGAAAACCCAATACGGCGATGCGCGCGGGGTCGAAACCGTGACCAACCAGTTCGGCTCCACTGACTTGCAGATGATCGCCGAATCCATGACGCGCTCGATGCTCAATGCGCCGGTGGTGGCGGGAGGAAATCTTCCGATCGTGACGGTCCAAGAGGTCAAGAACAAGACCAGCGAGTACATCGACACCCGCACGATTACCGACTCGATCCGGGTCGAATTGCAAAAGAGCGGCCGGGTGCGTTTTGCGGTGGATGCGGCGGCGATGGATGAGCAGATCGAGGAACTGAAGCGCCAGCAAAGCGATTATTACGATGCCAAGAAATCCACCGAAATCGGCAAGATGGTCGGCGCGGCGTATCGCCTCGAGGGCAACATCACTTCGATCGTCAAGGAAGCCAAGGGCGTGAAGGACGTTTATTACAAGTTCAACCTGCAACTCTGGAACGTGCAGAACGGATTGCTGGACTGGACGGACGAGAAGGAAATCCGCAAGACCACCAGCAAGTGACCCCCCTCTCCCCGGCCCTCTCCTGCCAGGGGCGAGGGAGAGTCTTGATGCAAATAAAAGGCGACCATTGGTCGCCTTTTATTTCAGGGCCTGAACTAGGGCCCCCTCTCCCCTGGCGGGAGAGGGGGGTGGTTAGTCGCTCATCCCGAGCGCTTCGGCCATTACGTGGTAGATCACGTTCTGCTCCATCACACCGCGAATCAGGTGAGCCTGCGGGCCGCGAGCGTAGATGGCAACGTCTTCGCCGCTGTGCGTCTCGCTTTCCAGCGGTACCGTTGACTCCTGCATGTAATCCGGCGCCGTCGTGTCCACGCCGGCCAGATCCGGTCTGCCGTTCGTTATGCCGTGAAAACCGGGACCGTGGTGCGGAAATTTCTTCGTCCCCTCGGGCTGCGCTGCAGAACTGCCGGTATAGCCGGGGCCGTTGACGTAACCCAGCGTGGTATACGGCTGACCGAGCGCATCCTGCGCGTATTCCTTGGTGGGGTGCCCCGGCTCGATCACCTTGCCCAGGATCGGATTGCCGCGCTTGGGATACCCGGCGATGGTGAAGGTGTGGCTGTGGTCTGCCGTGACGATGATCAAGGTATCGCGTGGATCCGTGCGCTCCATGGCGAGCTTCACAGCACGCGTGAATTCGACGGTATCGGTGAGCGCGCGAAACGCATTGCCCGCATGATGCGCGTGATCGATGCGGCCCCCTTCCACCATCAGGAAGTAACCTTTCTGGTACTGAGAAAGAATATCCAGCGCCTTGCCCGTCATCTCCGTGAGCGAGGGTTCGCCGGCACCATCCTTGCCGCGATCGTGCTCGTATTGCATGTGCGAAGGCTGAAACAGGCCGAGCAGATGCCTGACCTGCTTGGTGTCCAATGCATCGAGCTGCGCCTTGTTCCAGACATAGGCCGATTTCGGGTAGCGTGCCTGCCACTCCTTGGTCAGGTCGCGGCCATCGTGGCGCTCACCGATTTTGTCCGGGTATTCCGGATCGTGCATCGTGTGCGGCAGGAACTTCAAACGTCCCCCACCCAACGCGACCTCCAGGCCGTCGCCACGCGAGAACTCGATCAATTGCCGCGCGATATCGGGAAAGCCGGCTTCGTTGGCCGCATCCGGCTGGTCGGCGTCGCTTTCCCAGTCGCGGTCCGGCGAGTGCGCGTAGCATGCAGCCGGCGTCGCATGGGTGATGCGGGTGGTCGTGACCACGCCGGTGGCCATACCGCGATCTTCCGCGCGCTCGAGGATGGTCTTGGCCGAGTTAACGGCCACCGCGCGGAAATCGCCACGCGCGACCCGTTCGCTCACCGATATCAGACCATCATTGGTTTTCATGCCGGTCACGATCGCGGTCATCGTCGGCGCGGAGTCCGAGGTCTGCTGGTTCGCACTGTAGGTCTTGGACAGGGCGACGTAAGGCAGCTTTTCGAATGAAAGCTGGTTCTCCTCTCCGGACATGCCGCGCTGCTGACCCTCGAAGATGCGCGCCGCGGTGACGGTGGAAATGCCCATGCCATCGCCCAGGAAAAGGATCACATTCCTGGCATGGCCCATGACAGGTTTTTCCTGCCTGGCTTTTTCCACGGCGGCGCGTCCGCTGCGGAACCATTCTTCCGGCGATTGCGCGTCTGCCACGGCAATCTGCAATGCCAGAGCGGCGGCGGCAATGGCCCTGAAAATAATTTCATTGGTCATTTGAGTGGCCCCAGTGCGGCGGCGTAGCGCTGGGCGCAGCGCATTCCGAAGGCGTTGGGCAAAAGCGCCGGAGCGCGATCGAAAACTTCTCCGAGGCCCAGGCGCATCGCGGCAATCCGCTTTCCATAAGTGTGCAACGTATCGAGTGATTGCATGACGAAGACAATCGTGGGTAACACCTCGCGATAAAGCGCTTCGGCATGGGTCTCCGCGCCTTCGCGTAAAAGATCGAATATGCGCGCTTGGCGATCGAATGAATCGGAGGCCGGAATCATGCCTGAACACCCGGCACGCAGGTTGTCGATGAGTTCGAGTCCGCCGCGGCCATTGAATACCACCACGCGCTCACCGGCCTCGTCGATGAATTGCCGGATCGAGAGCGCCGGCCCTTCCCCTTTGAGTATGCGAAAGTTCGGATGGTTTCTCGCCAGCGTTTTGACGCCGGCGGGCGTCAACCCCACGCCCAGGTATTCCGGCGCGTTCTGGACGGCGACTGGCAATTCGACGCGATCGGCCACGGCACCGAAGAAGCGGATGAAGAATTCCTCGGGCACGCCCCGATCCGGTGGCGGTTGCAGAATTACCCAGGACGCGCCACGCGAACGCGCAAACTTCGCGAACTCGACCTGCGCATCGACCGTAGACGCATTTACCGTGATCGCCAGAGGCAACCGGCCGTCGAGTGCCTCGGCCACCCAGTCCACCAACTGGCGTCGCTCCGTGTCAGACAGCTTGTTGACCTCGGTGCCAAGCCCCAGCACGGCCATGCCGTGCGCACCGTTGTCGACAAAAGCCTGTACCTGCCGTCGAGCGGCGTGCCTGTCCAGGCCGCCCTGAGCGTTGAAAAAGGCATACAGCATCGGGTAGATCCCGTGCGGCATGTCGATATCGTTCATTGCGAATCCTCCCGGGCTGCATCCTATACGCTCGCCGGGGCTGCCTCAAATTCCGCAGCCGCTTTGGAGAATCGGTGTACCATTTTTCCATGCATAACAGCATCAGGATCATACGGATGAAATTTCTTCCCTCCGCGGCTGCCGCGTTTGCATTGATCTGGGCAGCCCTGCTGCTTTCGCAGCCCGCCGCCGCATTGTCGCCGGACGAGATCATCGCCGCGCTCAGGCTCCCCGAAAACAGTACGGGCAACATTGCCGATGCCGTGGAGGAGGCTACCGGTGCACGCGGCTGGATGTCCTCGGACATGAAGCCCATTTACGATGCCCGGATCGTCGGCAGGGCGGCCACCGCGCTCATGCGCCCGGTGCTGCGGACCGACACTCGCAAGTACCAGAATCACCTGCTCGAAGTGCTCGATCAGGCCGAACCCGGTTCGATATTGGTTTACGTGATGCAGGACGGGCTCGAGATTGCGGCAATGGGCAATCTGATGGGCACCACGGCCAAGGTCAGGGGACTTGCGGGCGCCGTGATCGACGGTGCGGTGAGGGACACCGCGGAATTGAAGCGGCTCGAATTTCCCGTGTGGTCACGGCGCGTCAGCCCGGCAACTTCGGTCGGCCGCATGATCAGCGTGGACAAGCAAATTCCGGTGCTCTGCGCAGGCGTGATGGTACGGCCCGGCGACTATCTGGTCGGCGACCCGGATGGCGTCGTCGTGGTTCCCGCGAACGCAGCCGAGAAAGTTGTCGCGCTGCTTAAGCAATACGACGACAAAGAATCGAAAATGCTGCCGATCATCGAGCGCGAGAAATCCATGCTCAAGGCCCTTGAAATCTATAACCGCTACTGACGGGTTTCAGAAGTAGGCAACATGGATAGATACCGCAGAAAACTTCTGCAGGCCAGGGCGGGACTGGCAGATTAACGGCTACGGGCGCTATCATCATGCCCGTGAGGACCTGATCGTCGCGCTGGCGCCCTCAGCCGCAACCGCCGGCGAACTGGCTGGAGAATTCAATATCGTTCTGGCCGATGACGGCCGGCTCCAGCGTAGAGCCGCGCCGGAGGCCTGCCGGCAGGCCCGTCTTGGCCTATAGTGGAAACATGAATGATCGGCCGCGTCGGAGACCCGGATGGAACTGACCGAGGAGGAAATTGAGCTGGTCCGCAGCCGGCTCGAGGTCCTGAAAATCGAGCACCGCGACCTCGACGATGTGATCGAGCGCCTATCGCACGTCCAGAAAATCGACGAACTGCAGATACAGCGCCTGAAGAAGCGAAAATTGCTCCTGAAAGACCAAATTTCCGTGCTCGAGCGCCAGTTGGTGCCGGATATTTCGGCCTGACCGAAAGGCTGAATCCCGCGCCTGCGTTGAACCGCAGCTGGCTTGCGCCGGTCTTAGACGGAAGATAATCCGGACCCGCCACCCAGTGCGTAGCTATCGTTTTCCCCACCTCACCGCAATTTTTCTCGGCATGGTCGTGTTGAGTGGTTGCGCCGGCATGCAGCGCCGGCCTCCACCGTCTGTCGAGCAGATCGTGGAAATGGCAAAGACCGGCAAGCCAGCCGAGGAAATCATTCGCGAACTGCAGGAGTCACGCGCGGTTTATCCCCTGACAGCCTCGCAGATCGTCCGACTGCACGACCAAGGCGTACCCGAAACGGTGCTCGACTACATGCAGAATTCCTACGCCGACAGCATTCGATTGGATGCGCGCATGCAGTATGAAAGCACTTTTTGGTGGCATGATTGCTTCTACTGCTATTACCGTCCCGTCATCGTCGGGCCGCGTTGATCGTTAAGAGCCGGTGGGATGACATCACGCAAGACCTACCAGATACCCGGGAGAGAAATATGTTGATCAGCCAATTCCGAACCCCCCTGTCCATCGCTGCGTTCGCCGTGCTGCTCGGCGCCTGCTCGGCCATGACGCCGCGACCGGTAACGCCGATTTCGGAAGTCGTGACTCTGAGCAAGGGCGGCCAGCCCGAGCAGGTGATCAACCGTATCAGCAGTTCCAAAACTACTTACGCGCTACGCGGATCGGATTTCCGCAAACTCGCCGAAGCGGGCGTGCCCCCCAAGGTACTCGACTACCTGCAGCAATCCTTCGTCAACGACGTGGATCTGCTCACCCGCTATTGGGTGTTGGGGGAATCGCTGGGTGGCTGCGTATCCTGCTATCCGCAACCGGTGGACTTGGCAAGCCTGGCCAGTGGCGGCAACGGCATGGCCGACGCAGACAACATCACGCGCTACTACTCTTACGGGAAACCGCAGGGGCTGCCCGACTGGGTGACCGCCTTCCCCGGCAAAATAAACGCGCCTGGGCTGACCATAGGGGAAATCGAACGGCTGGTGAAGGAAGGCACGCCGGGGGCGGATATCGCGGCGCGTATCCGTGCATCACGCCTGTACGACATCATCGGCACCCAAGGCATCAGCAAGGTCAGTACGCACTATGTCGCGGGCCTGAGCGGCTCGGAACTCGCCCAATTGCACAAGGATGGCGCGAGCGACGAAGTCGCGGATGCCCTGCAGCAGAAATTTCTGGCGGAGTTCATCGAATTCGACCGCATCCGCTATCAAAGCTGGGGCAAGGGTCCCGGCTCAATGAACTGATTTTCAGCCAGTTCGCCGCCAACCGGCCAGCAAACCTGGCCGGTTGGCGGCAGATATGCCGGCATTGATCGCGGTCAACCCCGCCGGATAAACTTCGATCAGGTTACTTCTTCGGTTCGTCGAACAAGTGCAGGTCGGTCACCGCGCCTATCGATGCAGTGGACACCAGATGCGTGTACTTCGCTAGCAGGCCGCGCGTGAAGCGCGGTTTCGGCTGTTTCCACTGAGCACGCCGCATCTTCAGCTCTTCATCCGGCACGTTGAGCTGGATCAGCTGCTTGTGCGCATCGATGGTGATCGAGTCGCCTTCTTTAACCAGCGCGATGGTGCCTCCGACGAAGGCTTCCGGCGCGACATGGCCGACCACCATCCCCCAAGTCGCGCCCGAGAAACGTCCGTCGGTAATCAGTCCGACCGAGTCGCCCAGACCCTGACCGGTGAGCGCGGAAGTCGGCGCCAGCATTTCCTGCATGCCAGGTCCGCCCTTCGGGCCCTCGTAGCGGATCACCACCACGTCGCCGGGCTTGACCTTGCGTTCCATGATCGCCGCCATGACCTGCGGCTCGGAATCGAACACCCGCGCCGGTCCGGTGATCGACGGATTCTTAAGTCCCGTGATCTTGGCAACGCAGCCCTCGGTGGCGAGGTTGCCCTTGAGGATCGCCAGGTGCCCTTGCTTGTAGATCGGGTTGTTGAAGGGGCGGATGACGTCCTGGTCCTCGCGAGGTTCCGCCGGGATGCTCTCTAGCTCCTCGGCGATGGTGCGGCCGGTAATGGTCATGCAGTCCCCATGCAGCAAGCCGTTGACCAGTAGCATCTTCAGCACCTGCGGCGCGCCGCCCGCTTTGTGGAAATCTATGGCGACATACTTGCCCGATGGCTTGAGATCGCACAGCACCGGCACCTTGCGGCGCACCCGCTCGAAGTCGTCGATGGTCCACTCGACTTCGGCCGCCGAGGCGATCGCCAGATAGTGCAACACGGCGTTGGTCGAACCGCCCGTGGCCATCACCAGGCTGACGACGTTTTCGATCGACTTGCGGGTGATGATGTCGCGCGGGCGGATGTTTTTCCTGATCGCGTTGACCAGTACTTTTGCCGATGCCGCCGCGGAATCAGCCTTCTCTGCGTCTGGCGAAGCCATGGTCGAGGAATTCAGCAGACTCATCCCCAACGCCTCGAAGGACGTCGACATGGTATTGGCGGTAAACATGCCGCCGCACGCGCCGACAGTCGGACAGGCGTTCTTCTCGATGCCCTCGTAGTCTTCCTTGCTGATCTTGCCGGCGCTGAATGCACCCACTGCTTCGAACGCGCTGGCGATAGTCAGGTCCTGCCCCTTCCAGTGGCCGGGCTTGATGCTGCCGGCGTACACGTAGATCGCCGGCACGTTCATGCGCGCGATCGCCATCATGCCGCCCGGCATGTTCTTGTCGCAGCCGCCGACGACCAACGCCCCGTCCATCATCTGGCCGTTGACCGAGGTTTCGATGGCGTCAGCGATCACTTCCCGCGAGACCAGCGAATACTTCATGCCGTCGGTGCCCATGCCGATGCCGTCGGTGACCGTCGGCGTGCCGAATACCTGTGGCATAGCACCAGCCTTGCGCAAGGCGTCCATGGCGCGGTCAACCAGCGGCTGAATGCCGGCATTGCAGGGATTCATGTTGGAATGGCCATTGGCCACGCCGACAATCGGCTTGTCGAAATCGCCATCCTTGAAGTCGACTGCGCGCAACATCGCACGGTTGGGCGAGCGGGCGATGCCCGCGGTGATCAGTTTGCTGCGCCAGTTGTCTGCCATGTTTCCTCCTCGTTATATGGTGGCCGCGGTACCTTGCGTATGCGACGGATTTCCCCAAGGGAGCGGAGTTTGGCCGCGCCGGAGCGCGGCGTCTAATATATTATTTGCCTGTTTTTGATATTTTTTCCGAATCAGATGGAACTTCGCCACCTGCGTTACTTCGTCACCCTGGCCGGAACTGCGCTTCTCGGGGAAGCGCGGCATATTCTGGCACGGGTGGAACAGGCAGTGCTGATGACCAGGCGGGCGGGCCGGGGTGAGATCGGCGAGCTTGCCATCGGCTTCATCAGCGTGGCGGACTACAACGTCCTTCCGGTCGTGTTGCGTGAGTTCCGCCGCCGCTTCCCGCTGGTCAACCTGACGTTGCGGGAATCGACCACAGACGCGCAGATTCGCGACCTGCTGGCCGGCCGGATCGACGTCGGTTTCGTGCTGCCACCGATCAACGAACCATCGCTGGAGACGGTACCCATCCTGCGCGAACCACTGATTGCGGCGCTGCCCGATAAACATCCGCTGGCGCGCAAACCCGGCAAGCTCGCGCTGGAGAAGCTGAGGGACGCGCCTTTCATCCTGTTTCCCCGGTCCAATGCCCCGGGCCTTTACGACGATGTGGTCAGTTGCTGCAAGGCGGCCGGGTTCAGCCCGCGGGTGGAACAGGAAGCGATCCAGATGCAAACCATCGTCAGCCTGGTATCGGCCGAACTCGGCGTGGCACTGATCCCGGCGTCGCTCACCAATCTTCGGCGCACCGGAGTGACCTACAAAGCGTTGCAGGGCGCAAGCCCGCTTACGGAGATTCATCTCGTGTGGCGGCGTGGGGACGATCTGCCGGCGCTGCGAGTTTTCGTCGATGTCGCCTCGCAAACAGCAAAGGCAGCGAACACGCCGCAAAAAA
>Ga0137437_1000746_pt1 | contig 10757 bp, 15 predicted proteins | sample EasRivERMGT138_2_FD_102332 | JGI IMG/M metagenome (GOLD analysis project Ga0137437, IMG submission 102332) | Soil microbial communities from meander-bound floodplain in the East River, Colorado, USA - East River MetaG ERMGT138_2 | ecosystem: Environmental > Terrestrial > Soil > Floodplain ...
AGAATTCCAGCTGCTATTTTTAATATTCTCCTACCATTTCCGAGACTCAGCATCCATCATCAAATTCCCCAATCCACTGAAAATTTTCGGCAGACACTTCTCATGCCAACCCTACATTCCAAGACCCAGTGCAATGAGCGCAACAGCCCATCAGGCATCATATATGCATCATATAACAGTTTTAGTTTTGTAGCCTACATTGTCAGCAGTTGACACGACCCGTAGTCAGAGAAAAAAAAAAAAACTTTCCCGTGATTTGAGTAATTTACCAGGTAAAAAACCTATGCGGAGTTATTTCTGCAAAGGGCTTAGGGCCTTGTACTGCACGTGATAGTTCGCAACTATCACGTGCAGTTCATTTATTTGTATGTGATTGTTCTCAGCTTCGCTTAAAGGGGCGGCTGCTGAAATATGTCGAATTCATCCACAACAACTGCTTCAGTATGCATAGGATTCTCTAAATCTTTACAACAGATGGACTTCAATTTTGATGATAATTGAAGGAGTTTATGATGTAAATGACAAAATGAAAACAATCAACATTCAACATACATCAGGAAAACGTCCGGTTGGTCTTTGGGCGTCTTTGGGCGTCTTTGGGTTCTTTGGAAAGACCTAAAGACACCAAAGATGCAAAGACCTTGGGTCTTTGGCGAGCAAGGTACCTTGTCTCGTGGAGACATGAGGGGTCTTTCGAAGAAGCAAACGGTCTTTCAAAGTCACGCAGGGAACTTTGCAGAGAACATCTTCAATCAATAGTTTAGGTCTTTAGGATTCTTTTGGTGTCTTCAGGAGGTCTTTATTTCATACTTTCGATTGTAATATGCACAAATACCATTGTTAATCATAAATAGACTTCTAATCATCATCAGATATAAGAATGTAGTCCTCATCGGCGTTAACCTCTCCAAATCAAACTCTGAGCTTGCACGAGACGATACAGATTTGCTGCGCTTCCTTTTGTTCCCATCCTCACCAAGGATATCGCGCACGGTGTTCAGGATACTCTCCCAGTGACGGTTCTTGAACGCATTGATGGTAGGTGCATATTGGGTTGCACGGCGGTTATTGACATGTTTTGCGCGTCCATCTTTCCCCGTTACATTTACGATCTTATCGCCAAAGTTGTCGGCTGGAAAATACCCTTTCGGGGATGTGATTTTCACGTAGGCACTGGTGGTCCAAGATTTGAATGCATGCTCAACCTACATATGAGAAATGTGAAATGTCAGAAAAACAAGCAAACATTTTGTAGGGAAATGTTGTTACTGCCTGTATCGCAAGTATCAGGGCTCCAACCGACTTACGTTCCAGCTTTTCAGCAGCTGGAACGTCATCAAAGTCGGCAAAATGGGCATGGGCCAACGTGTACATAATGAGCTCGTTCTGGAAGCAACCCTAGTGTCATTAAACAAGGAAGTAAAGTTAGCCATGGATGGTATATCTTTAGAGGACGGAGGTACATACTTTTTTAATGGTAGTTCCATCATCAGAGACTCGCCACTCCCTCCAATGGAACGGAACAGTTGGCGGCTGCGAATCCTGGACCTCGGTGTAGAGTTTGACGAACTCGGCAATGTCCTCCACACCCTTTACGAACATGTTATCCGGATTTGATTCAATGTAGGTCTTGACGGCCAATGCTGCGGTGGCCCCAAAGATGTTGCGCCAATTGCTCAAGCGGTAGGCGATCTATCAATGCAAGTATGTCAGTGCCTCGAACATCCAATATAGATCACTTACCAGACCACACCAGACATCGTCAGCAACGACTGTATAAGTATTGCACCCAAAAACATGATCGACTACCTCTTGAATTTGCGAAGGGTTTAACTCGGCCCAGGGATGTTCGAGTTCACCAGCTTTAGCCTTTACGAGGGGGATGATCTGGTCAGTGAATACACGACCCACCCCTGGTGGCAGGTGCTCGAGCTTCCATTTACGAGCACCATTTCGAATAGTCTTCTTGGTGAGCTGGGTCGTTGGTTTTGAATCTGTGATCTTGATGAGACTTGGCTACATGAATGATGATTAAATCTCAGTTAGAAAAAAGCATCCACAAAAGCGCACCAGGGTTTTTTTTCCACCCCCACCCTTGGAGACATCCTTGCGGATGGCAACCCTCTCGATCTCGTCATCTTCTTCGTCCTTAACAAGGCCTCCAAACTGCACCATGGACTCATCAACATCTTGGATCAGTTCGGATGCAGTGGCAGTGGCAGACTGGCAGTGGCTTTTGACCCAGACATGTCACGATCCCAGCCGGTGATGAGACCGGATGGCGGTTGGTTTGTTTTCTTGGACTTCTTGTTGAGTTGTTTTGCACGTTCTGGGCCTCTTTAAATGCTCATGAGAGTGAAGAATGTATGTCATATGGGCAAAATTCGCACTTACTTCTCATTGTCGTCTGCTTTGCGCTTCAACTTGGTCCCTTTCTCGGCAATGGTTTCTCTCACGGCGACAACGTCTTTTCGGCCTGGTTTGGGCTTCTTCCCTTTTTTGGTGCCAGATTTCTTTGTTGTTCGTTCCTCTGCATCATCCGGTGCTTCGCTTTCGCCATTACTGTCTGATTCACCAGGATCTTCACATGCTGGTGGGTTGACTTCCCTCTGAACCTTCTTCATTTACGAGATTGCTGGCTGGTTCTCTAATTTCAACAGGAATACTTTTAATGTGGTGCAATGACTCACCAGTCGGAGGTACCCCCTTGACAAGCGGTGGTTTAAACGGTGCAATTCCCTGGCTCTGGTGGTTGGAGGTACGTAGTTGAACATCCTCTTGCAGAAGTTCGTCTTCTATCTGAGCTGCGGCTTTCAAGTTTTTTTCAAGACGGCTTTTCTCTTCTTCCTTGACTCGAGCCTGTTGTGCACGCACCTCTTCCATTTCCTGCCTTGAGCGACGAGTTTGTGTTGCGTCAATGACATGTTGGCCAGGGTGCACATCCATGTTTTTGCTACGAGTCGAGAGCTTCAGCTGTGGAGCAGGAAAATTGCGTGGGGCCATGAGAGATGTTATCGAAGATGATATCGATGGCAACGATAAACAAAAATCGTACGTGTTGTGTTGTTTTTTTTTATATTTATTTGATTCTCAACAACCTCATTTGCTTCCGTCTGAACAAACACTGAGTCAGGCATTTTTCCTTCCACTCTTTTTAACTGTTATCCTGCCTGTTGCGTCTACATTATGCCTCAACGTACCATTAATCCTCGAAATATTATCTGCACCTTCCCCCAATGTGGCCGCACATTTTCGTCGAAGGGTGGTCTTACCAACCATCGTAGAACACATCAAACCGGACAATGATTTAATGGAACCATTCGCTCCACCTGACCGCCCTCCATCTGTGGTTCAAGAACCGAATACAAACCCACCAAAATCTCGACAAAAGGTTGAGCTCCATCCTTACATTAATGGTAATGCGTCTCTTTTTCGATCCCTATACAGTACTGACTGCTATCAGGACTTCCTTGTGATGCAGAAGGGAATTTTCTCCCCCAAGGAGCGCCACCTCCTCCCTGGGATTACCCACCACCAGACGACTATTCTCCATTCGCCGATCAAGCTTCATTCGAGCTTGCCGACCTTATCTTCCGAAAGGATCAAATGTCCGCAGGCAATATCAACGAACTTCTTCAAATCTGGGCATCAACCCTCCCAGATGATCAAGATCCACCGTTTATCAACAGACGACACCTTTATGACACAATTGATCAAATAGAGCTCGGAGATGCTCCTTGGCACTTGTTCAGTGTCTCATTTGATGGTAAGGTTGCAGAGGGTGATACCACGCCATGGAAGCATGCCACGTATGATGTTTGGTATCGGGATCCACATGTTGTGTTGAAAAACCAGCTGAAGAACACAGACTTTGCGAATGAGATAGATATTGCACCAAAGGAAGTGAGGGATGAGGATGGCAAGCGGCGATATTGTGATTTTATGTCTGGTGAATGGATTTGGAGGCAAGCAGTATGTATTAAATTGTTCCACAGCAACATTACCATCCTCAAAAGCGTCCTTTAGAATGAACTCGCAAAAAATCAACAAAACCATGGCGCCACGTTTTGCCCTGTTATTCTCGGCGGTGATAAAACAACTGTATCGGTTGGCACCGGCCACACCGAGTGTTATCCACTATATTTGTCGAATGGTCAAGTTCATAACAATGTCCGACGAGCCCACCGCAATGCTGTAACCCTCATTGGGTTCCTCGCTATCCCAAAAAGTATGTCATCTATTTTGAGGGTTTTTTTTGAACTTATAAAATGTATTTCATCTATAAGCTGATAAGGAGCATGCAGATTCTGTGGAATTTCGGAAGTTCCGGCGAAATCTTTTCCACGGTTCTCTGAACAAAATCCTTCAAACGCTTCGTCCTGGAATGGAGAAACCTGAGATTGTACGCTATGGAGATGGGTACTATCGGCGCACAATATATGGCCTTGGAACCTATATTGCTGACTATCCCGAGCAAGTTCTACTTGCCTGCATTGTTCAGGGGTGGTGCCCCAGGTATGCTTTGACTTATTCAACCACGATTTCTGACTTAGACTTGTGTAGATGTGATGCGCGGTGGGATGATCTCGACCACACTGCTGGCCGTCGGTCACATCGGCTGACGGAGGTTCTCTTTGATGCGATGGGGATGAAGGCTTTATGGGATGATTATGGGATAATAGACGGCAGCATGGTGTGTATAAAAAAAAAAAACTGCAAGCAAAACCTTGATTAAGCGTACCAATAGCCATTTACCCATGGATTTCCACGTGCGGACATTCATGAACTACTCTCGCCAGATTTATTACATCAAATTATCAAAGGAACATTCAAAGACCATCTCGTTACATGGGCTACTGCATATATTGAAGATGTAAACACGCCTGCTGAAGCAAAACGAATTCTCGCCGACATTGATCGCAGGTAAGTTGTCGAAACAAAACTATTAGGACTGTATTCATTGGTTACTCCACAGAATTGCTGCAGCTCCTTCATTTCCAGAACTGCGGCGGTTCCCAGAAGGGCGAGGATTTAAGCAGTGGACAGGTGATGATTCAAAGGCGTTAATGAAGGTAAGCCTGGAGCCCAACAACGTCCCACCACCACTTCGGGTACCAGATCAACTATCCGATAGGTTTATCTCCCAGCCATCGCAGGCCCCAAATGATACGTGCACTTAGCTCCTTTATGGAGTTTTGTTATCTCGCTCGACGTTCAGTGATTGATGAAGATGATCTAGTCGCCATTGACAATGCTGTTGCCAATTTCCATCGAGATCGAGAAATATTCGATGACGTCCGACCTGACGGCTACTCCCTGCCACGTCAGCACTCACTGGTTCATTACACCCTCATGATCCGCGAGTTCGGGGCACCCAATGGCCTCTGTTCCTCAATTACTGAATCCAAGCACATCAAGGTAGTTAAGGAACCGTGGCGCCCCTCCAGTCATTTTGACGCACTCGGCCAAATGATCCTCACTAATCAACGTCTCGACAAACTAGCGGCAGTGCGTGTAGACTTCAAGGCTCGAGGAATGTTAAAGGCTCCTCTTTTTGGTGAATTGGTTGAACCTGAGCCTCCGCCCCCAGAAAGCCTCAACGAGGACGATGACGAGGGAGGAGCTGTTGATGATGATGTTTTGGGAGAGGTTTTGCTTGCCCAGAAGCCCAGTAAGTTATGAATTCGACTCATCGCACCTCAAAGCTCACAAATAATTGTCATTCAGTCCTAAATCTTCCTTGCACTGCCCCCGAACTCGGAATTCATCTCAATATCCCCGATCTCCGTGATCGAATTTCACGTTTCCTTTATGAACAGGAGAACCCAGATCTTGACATTCCACTTGATGACATTCCACTTGCAGCTTGCCCTCAATTCGAGGGTAATGTCCGCGTTTTTCTATCTGCCATCTCGATTTACTATGCGCCCAGTGACAAGTCTGGCACTCGTGGGATGTTTCGAGAGAGAATTTGTGCGGTTCAATCCTGGAGAAAGGGACCTGCACGGTATGACTGTGTTTTCGTTGAACGAGATCCAGACTTACCGGGGTTCCGGGGCTTGTATGTGGCCTGTGTGCATGCTTTCCTCTCCATAACCCACAAAAAGGTGAAATACCATTGCGCTCTCCTTTCCTGGTTTTCAACTATCGGAGATAGCCCATGTCCGGATACTGGGATGTGGATGGTCGAGCCAGACTTTGACCAAACGGGCAATCGCGCCATGTCCGTCATTCACATTGACTCCATTCTGCGCAGCGCCCACCTTATGGGTGTTTCTGGTTCACAGTTCATACCTCACCACCTAACATTTAATCATACCTTGGATGCTTTCCGTGCCTTTTATGTAAACAAGTATATAGACCACCATGCACACGAAATAGCATTTTAATTTTACTTATGACAAAGACATCAAAGACAAAACAGACGAGAAAGACCACTCAGCAGTGTGAAAGATAACAGAGACCAATTTCCAAAGCTGAAGATATCTGGCCAAAGCTAAAGACATTAAAAGACACTTTTCCCAAAGACGAAGCTATCAAAGACTCCGGTCTGTGAGACAAAGATGCCAAAGAGCAACCGGACGTTTTCCTGATGTAAACAGCTAGGATTTGGATTCGAACGCATCGAAATACCACATTAAAATTAGGTGTGACGTAACACATGCTATCATCAAACTGTTCAAATCCATGTTGTAATAAAAGCCACGAGGTACAAGTTGCTGCAAACTGGTCAATAACCAATGACAAACGCTATCTTTATTATCAAAAATGTTTCTATAATATGTTGCAAAATAGAGTGGATCATAGGTAGTCACTGATTTGATGCAATACATTATGTGGTGGACAATGTGAAGTGCATAAAGCTGGGATGGCTGCTTTGAAAGAAAAGACATAGTATGAGATGGGAGACGATAACAAGAAGAGGGATGCTTGTTTCACATTCTAAGACGCTCGATCCACAATATATATTTTTTGTTTTTCCCACATGCAGACCCACTGTAGAGAGTTTCAGTTAATTTCAACCCGTAAACTCGCTCTTACTTACATATCGTAGTGGCGCTCAAGCACCGGTCCCCGGCTCCGTTTTTGTTTTGAGAGAAGAGATGGGTGGTGTCATTGATTAATGGTGTGAAATATTTTTTTTATCTATCGAGGAATGGTTTTAGTATTACTTAGAGAAATATTGGTGAATAGGCTTAAAGAGGTGTTATTGATGTTATGCGATAGATCTTTGATGTCGGCTGTTGTTCGTGGCAACACGGATGCGGTGGATAGGATGTACATTTCATGAGCACAGGTATTGCCGTGAAACAACCTAGGTTGAGAAGGATCTGTGAATATGATTATGTGTCAATGCTACATGACACTCATTGCATATTCGCAATTTTTTTGTACCGTCGTCATCCAATATTCTAAAAGCCATCTTTATCTAAAACGGCGCCATCAATGGCATTGACACCATATTGGAATTGGGCAAAATCAACAATGAAAGGATCTTTCACATGAAGAACTGAAAAATATTCAATGATGAATTAGAGTGTTTGACGTCTCCAGTTCTTCTGATCCACCAAACTGAGGCATAAGTACTAGAGATAAGGAGATGTAGAGAAACAGATCTTGTTAAGAAGAAAAACTTACCTGCATGACGAGGTCACACAGCCGAAGATGGAGATGAGGAGAAAACAAGACATGTGTAGCATTTGGGCATTAGGAACAGAAGTCGTGCAATAATTGAACCAGTCTCTGCCAAGTTTAATATCGTAAACAGCATCCACAGTCTCAGGAACGAGGTTGAAGAGACATGAAAATATGCCCCATTGTAGTGACAACCGGAATGGGTGTGATGGATAGACGTCAAAAATTGAAGCCTGAGACTCTGCCAAAAGAAGGCGACATAGTGGATATAGGAGACTCGCTGTTAAATACAGTATTCGCAGAGTACCCGCAGACAGTGGAAGTAAAAAAAGTCATAGTTAACAGGTTTGCAATTGAAATCCGAAAGATAGAATGATAGAGGGAAAAGAACAGTTTGGAAATCCATGGAACAGTAAGAGCAGGAAATATTTTCCATTGAAGGCAGTTCCCATAGCCACAGGCAATCTGAAAAGGTAATTTATACTATAGAAGGCAGGAGTAAAACCGTCTGCCAAAGACCCTGAAATTGAAATCGATAATACTCCCTACCTAAAGGTAGTGGGAATAAAATTCAAAAATAGTACCCGTACGGTATACCACATAAGTTCAAGTTAAAAACCTATAAGCCGGTACTTTCAAGTTTATGATATCGCCATCTGCAAAATTGTAGAGCAGGGTTTAGGGTTCTCCTATATTCACTATTAAGCGGCATACCGCGAACCACAACTCAACAATCACATACAAATAAATTAACTGCACGTGATGGTTGCGAACTATCACGTGCAGTACTATCACGTGCAGTTCATTTATTTGTATGTGGTTGTTCTCAGCTTAGCTGGGGCGCCTGCTGCATTAGTACTTCCGTTAGTTCTCAGGCTGTCATTGATGTTAGCTCCACACCTACCGTCAATACTGCCAGTGCCCCTATCGCAAACTGAAGACTGCGGACACTGACATTCCAACTCCAGCCAACACTCACAACAAAAAACCTGCTGTACCCGTTATTGCCAATACCGCTACCTCGAAGTCTACCACCAGCGCGATTTAACCACAAGGTATTACATAAACTGTCGAGCTAATCGAAAACTAACATTGACTTCCACAGCCTCAAATTCATCTGTCGCTACATTAACTTCCGTAAGATAACGACGACATAACTTCGTCGATGTTCCTACGTTTAAGATACGTAATAAATCAATCAAAGTCTTGTACAATACTACCTTGCTCACTTGTGTCTCACAACAACATGAATGTACTACGTATCTTAAACCTACTGCATGATTTTTTAAAGCTATAAACAGCAAGGCTTTGACGACAAAGTCGTCCCTTTATGAATTAAATGACATACTGAAATCGAACTATTGACAACCCGCCTACCACAAAAATATGATTATGTATATAAAGAATTCATATATTGAGAAAAAATATTCAACAGTCTTATAATAAAATTTGTAATTGTACAGTTAGGGCGTTCAAGTTATGTATATGATCTGCTATTTTTCGGATCGGTCGGATTCCATTTCAGACTTTGATCGAATGGCATCAATCCTGGCTGTTTGAAGAGCCATACGGACCAGGTGAATTCCCTCCCATGTTGAGGCTTCAGTAGACCCTGGATGGTAGGAAGCCGAGGAAATGTAGGGTTCATAATACTCCAAAATAAATAAATTTGGGAAATAAAGATCCAAGAACTGAGCAACCTTGATTGTATCAATTATATTTATGTCGCCAAATTCAGATGTGATGTGGAGCCCTTTGAGAGGATGTTGACCATTGCCACAGATGGTATCTGGCAACGCGCGTATGGCAAGAAGGTTGTCCATAATATCAAGTGACACAGCAATCTTGATCTCCTGTAGGTCCGGGCATTTTTGACTGAAATAGGGAAGGCATGCTAGTGTCCTTCGCTGGGAGTGATCATTAGGGGGGAGGCCAAGCTTCTGCAATTTGTGGAATGAATGGGCCAGCCTACAAATGTCCTGATCTGAGCCCGACAATGAAGAGCCATTGATAACTAGGCTCTTCATATTTTTCAAGTCCAAGAGAGGATCGAGCCAGGAAATTGAAAGGGAGTGGTCAAGCTCCCATCTTTCACATTGGTTAATTTCCACTTGTTCAATGGCCTGGCTTCTTGAAAGTTGCTGGAAGCAACTGACCCAGAAGGGTTTCGGATGGGCATTTGTGTTGCCAGGCAATTCATCGATCACAAGATTGGCCAAACTTGGCAGCCTTATATAGTTGACGACTCTGGCAATTGAACTTGGTGACCCGATGATATGAAAGCTCCTCAGCATTCCATAACATGGGGGAAGGGGAGTGGGAAGTAGTGCGTGGTCGCCAGGCGATGAGTCAGAGGCACTGGCGTCAAGTTTCAAATCCAACAAGTTGTCTAGGCTCCCCAATCTTCCGAGAGTTTGAGAGCAGAGGTATGTCCTGGAGAGTTTGATCTCAAGTTGCTGAAGATTTTTGAAGCAAAATACGGGTGCCAAAGCTACATCTCCGGTTCCACTAAGGGCTAGGCTTAGTAGTTGGGGTGATTTTGTAGCCAACAGAGTTAGGAAAGGGATGAAGAAGTCAGCATCAGATGTCGCTCTATCGTTTAGCGAAAGGTTGTTAAGAGAAGTTCCTGATGCAAGAGGTTTAACCAAGGCCAAATCAACTGAGTTATTCTGGTCTGGCATGTAAATCTCTTTTAGAGATGGAAGAAGGGGACTATCGCAAATGCTGTGAAGGCGCAGATAAATTCTAGGAGATATTTCGATTTTCGGGGTGTCCATATAAAGAATTCTGACATGTCGCGCATATCTCTCAAATCTCCCCCGATTAGTGAAGGGAAGGTTATCAAGGAACTGAAAGATTGGAATAATCACAGGTAAGTTGGATATGGAATATTTAAGAGGATCTGTAACTTACAAATTGATCATTGACAACCCTGGCAGAGGGTAACAATAAAAAAAGGGGTATAACAGAGGGTAGTATCTTCCAGAGAGCCTTCAAAGCAGGCTCTGAGAAATGCTTGCATACCTGTCCAGCGGATAAGAGATCAATTCTGGCCTGAGGGGCTGATTTTGAACCTGGGTAGAGATCGAAGTGTTCAAATATAAGATGTAAGATATCCTCAT
>Ga0137437_1000747_pt1 | contig 10754 bp, 12 predicted proteins | sample EasRivERMGT138_2_FD_102332 | JGI IMG/M metagenome (GOLD analysis project Ga0137437, IMG submission 102332) | Soil microbial communities from meander-bound floodplain in the East River, Colorado, USA - East River MetaG ERMGT138_2 | ecosystem: Environmental > Terrestrial > Soil > Floodplain ...
CATTGCCGGCCGAACCGAAAAGGAGGCAAAGGGTTAAAACTAGAGCGATTATAGGCGTTGTGCTGGCTTTCACTGTTCTTCTCCCTTCGAGCGCATTAGAGTGATAATTCATCGGCAAGTTTCTCGATTTATCTCCCAGATTTGTTGCTCTGTCAATCGGCTTCCTTCCGGCGCGATTCGATCCATTCGCCGGGATTAGCTAAGAGGCTAATTGAAGCCTTCCCGCACCGCCAGAACCGCCGCCTCGGTGCGGTTTTTGACCTCGAGCTTGCGGAAAAGCGATTTGAGGTGCCCCTTGATGGTTTCGCGAGCGAGATGGATGATGTCGCTGATCTCTTCGTTGCTCAGTCCTTCGCTGACCAAACGGAGAATCTTAAGCTCCAACTCCGTCAGGCCGTATCTTTCGGCAAATTGCGCTATGCGATCTGGGCTTGGACGCGCTTTAAGCGTCGCATCACGATCCAACGCCAGGTGCGCCAGGTAGGGCGACGTAGGGGTTTTACCCGAGTGGGTTTGCCGGATGATTCTAATAAATTCGGCCCGGTCGGTGTCCTTCAAAATATAGCCCAGCGCGCCGGCGCGCAGCGCGGCGTTGATCTTGTCGTCCTCATGATGCACCGAAAGCATGAGTATCTTGGTGCGCGGCGACAGCGCACCGATGAGGCGGGCCGCTTTGATCCCATCCATTTTCGGCATGTCCACGTCTAATAGCGCCAAGTCGGGTTCTTTCTCGCGGGCGCTCGTGACCGCGTCTTGCCCATTGCCTGCGTCCGCCACGACTTCGATGTCGGTGCCGGTTTCCAAGAGGATCTTGAGGCTTTGACGAAATAGTCGCTCGTCGTCGGCGATGAGAAGCTTGATCGGCATGTGCTACTCCATCTCGTTCCTATTGCACGGTCGAACCTCATGCTTACTCGTTGAGGATCGATACCAATACAAAACTAAAGCGGCTTAAGAAGCAAGCGGCGTGGATATGAGATTTCCCGGTTGACGGCGGACATGGGAATGCGCTTTCCATCGCGCCATTGCTCGGTTTGATCCCGGTAGTGTCGCGACGACGGATGTCCCGACTGGCCGGACGAGAGCACGAAGTGAGAGCGTGGCTGATTCTCGAACTCGACAATGAAACGGAGTGAGGGACCAACCGTCTGCGTGTAGGGGTTTGAATGTCGATAGAACCCTAAGTCGAGGGTCATGCCGTCACCGCAAGCGGCGAGCGGGCCGATGCCGAGCAGCGGTTTTAAGAAGCTCAGGCGGCCGAGTGCGTGGTTCATCTCTAGACGGTGTATTTTGCCCCAATGCCAATCCTCCATATCGCCGCCCAGCGCTGCTACCAACTCCGCGCACGCTTCACGCAATGCGCGGTGGACCGATTGGGCTCTCGATCGACCGCTAAACCACGACGATTGCGGGTTGCTGAATATTCGGTCCGTCGGCACGATGCACTGATTGAGTATTTCGACATAGGCGGCGAATAGCTGTTCGCCCAAATCCGGACTCAGCAGATTAACCAACAGCCGATGATGGAAGACGTGAAAGATCGATGCCGCGACACTTTGCTCGGAACAAATACCATCCCAAGCAAGCAAGCGTGCCGCCGCTTGGGCGATCGAAGATTTATCGTCCGCGACGGCGGCGATATCGACCTTGAGCATTTCGATGAACTCCCTGGCGTGAAGCGAAATCTGATCAAGCTGTATGGCGGCCAAGTCTTCGGCCGAGAATTTTTCACGTGCCCTAAGCAGCTGCTCGATGCGCCGGATGCGCTGGGGTGGTTCATAGAAGTGGGATAGAAAATAGGGAAAATTCTCGTCGGTGATCCGGTTGTTCGCGGTCGCCAGGCTCCCCTCGGGCGGATTGTAGAGCCGCGGCAGTTCTTCGAACGGCAGGTAACCCTGCCAGTCATTGCTTTGGTCCCAGCCTTCTAGAGGAAGTAGCGTTGGGATTTTCTGGCGCCGGGGAATTTTTCCGGCGAGACTGTAGCCAATGTTGCCGTCGCGATCGGCATAGACGAAATTCAAGCTTGGCGCGCCGTGGAAACCCAGCGCGTCGAGAAACTCCGACCAATTGCGGGCGCGGTTGACGCCGTAAACACTCTTTAGTTCTTGGCTCGGCTCGTGTGCGGTCCAGCGCAGCGACAATATTTCTCCGCCCCCGGGAGATGGGCCAAAATCGCTGAGCACCGGCCCGTGACGGGTTTGACGGACCGTTTTCAACAGCGCAGCTTTGCCTCTGATTGCGATGATTTCACGCCGGGTCTCGAACTTCTGCCATTCATTGCCAACCAGATATCGATCGGGCTCCAAGCGGTGCAATTTTTCGCGATAAATTTCGACGTCGTCGCAAATGGCGGCGGTGACGCCCCAGGCGACCCAACGATTATGGCCGAGGTGAATGCCGGGAATGCCCGGGATCGACGCACCCCAAACTTGGTAGGCGTCGGTTCGAGGGGCGTCGCTTTCGGCTTTCAGATGCATCAAGTACCAAGTCGAAGGTAGGGTCATGCGTAGATGCGGATCGTTGCAGAGAATGGCCCCGCCGTTGACGGAGCGCTGCGGCGCCACCACCCAATTATTGCTGCCGTGGCCGGCGGCATGCCAGTCGCTGGCGGCTAATTGCCCGCTGGTAAATTGCCATGCGTCGCGCGCTTGTTGCCAAACCGAACGGGTAATTGTCGGCGCGTCAGTGGGGTAGTGTGGCATCAATGTGCGCAGTTTTTCCGGCTGGGTTTTGAGCTTGTCGGCAATCGCAATGAAATTAAGCCGCGTGTAAAGCGCGGTTGACAGCAGTAGGGCGAACCCTTTACCGATCGTCAGGGTATCTTCAGGCCGCCAGGCTTCGGGTTCGTGGCGTAGCACGCGAAACTCCCATGGCAGTTTTTTGCCGCACTTTTCGATATACGCGTTGACGCCTTGACTGTAGGCGCGCAAGCGCAGCTGTTCCGGCTCTGCGAGTCGATCGAGTGTGGCGACGGCCGCATGGCGAATGCCTAGCAGTCTGATGAAGTAATCGAATTCGGCGCTCGTCCGGCCACGAAAGGCATACGATAATTCTTTCCAGGGTAGCGAAAAGTCGCCGAAAATTTCCGCCATGCGGCCGGCGAGAAAGCGCCGGCTTAACTCCATCTGCCAGAGTCTTTCCTGAGCGTGGAGATAACCTTGAGCGACAAACAGGTCATGTTCGCTGGCGGCGGCGACATGCGGGATGGCGTAACCGTCCCAATCGACTTTGACCGGGTGGTTTAAACCGGCGATGGTCAGCTCGCCGTCGTATTTCGCCAGCGAGCTGCGATCGAGATAGCTGACGACCGGACGCGCGAGCGCCGAAAAGACGGTCGAAAAAAAACCGCTTTTCGGCAGCTCCATGTTTTGCGAATCGAGAGCGAGCGCGCGCGGGCGCGCGGCGGGAATTAGAGCAGCGCCTTGACCGACGGACGCGCTTTCATTCTTTCCAAGTACTTTCCTAATCGCGGCAGCGACGGATCGGGCAGTACGCCGAAACCTTCGAGCCGGGTGAAGCGGGGAATCAAGTCGGCATCGACCAAGGAAAAGTCGCCGAGCAAATATGGCTGCTCGCCGAGCTCATCTTCGAAGCGCTGCAAGAGCTTTTTGAGATCGCTCTTGGCGCCGTCGATCACCGGCTGGCTTTGCTCTTTCGCTTCTTTCATCAACTCCATGCGTAATTTTTGATAAGCCGAGTCGAAGTGCGCCATGCCGTAATCGACCAGAATGCGTCCCTTGGCCTTCCTTGCCGGGTCCTTCGGCATGAGCGGCGGATTGGGATATTTTTCTTCGAGATATTCATTGATGACCAATGATTCATACAGCACCGTGGCGTCGTCGGTCAGCACCGGGACTTTGCCGTAGGGATTCATCTTCAAATAGGCAGGGTTCTTTTGCTCTTTCTTGGTGAGATCGACGGGCACGATCTCGTAGGGTAGATTTTTTTCCGCCAAAACCACTTTGACCCTTTGACAGTTGGGCGACGATTTAAAGTCGTAAAGTTTGATCACGGTCGTTCTCCTTTTGTGACAGGATTTTCTAACAGCTTTTATACTAAGATTTTGTCAAAAGGAAAAGCGTCATTGTTGATCTACCCATCCTTTGATGTTAAGCGCATAGAGCTGTGGGGCGAAGTCAGCGAACGTGAATCCAACTGAAGCGGCGAAAACAATCGTCACAGGTTTGAAAGGCGCGGGCATTAATCTCATCGCCACGCTGCCGGACGTCAATCTGGCCGACTTGCTGCGCGAGGTTGAAGAGGATCGAGAGCTCATTCACGTGCCGCTTTGCCGCGAGGAAGAGGGCATCGGCATTTGCGCCGGCGCCTATCTGGTCGGCAAAAAATGCGCTGCGATCATGCAGAACGGCGGCTTTTTCAATAGCAACAACGCGATCGTCAGCACGCTGCTGCAATACCAGATTCCACTGCTGCTGTTGATTTACTACGCCGGAGATGTAGGGGACCGGACGTTTAGCACTACCGGCAGCCTAACCGAGCCAGTGCTGCAAGCGTTGGGCATACGCTATTACATCATGCGTGATCCCGCTGACGCGGTGGAACTGATCAAGCGCGCGCAGGTCCTGACCGAAGACGCCAAACGGCCCGTGGCGCTGCTGCTGACGAAGGAAGTTTTGGGTCGGCGCTCGGCGCTTGCGTCACTGTGATTAAGCGCTGCTATTTATTATGAAGCGATTTGATTGTCTAAAAGCTGTGGCCGCGGTGGCGGGAGATGCTCTCGTCGTTAGTTCCGCCGGTGCCATGACATTGGAGTGGAACGTGCTTCATCCGAGCGATGGCAATTTGCGGGTGCGCACTTTGGGGCTTTGTTCGTCCATCGCTCTCGGCATGGCATTGGGCCTGCCGCAGCGAAAAATCATTGCCCTCGATGGCGATGGCTCGTTGTTGATGAATTTGAATTCGCTGGCGACGATCGCGCGCATGCGGCCGAAAAATCTCATCCACATTGTTTTCGACAATGAAGTCTATGAGGCGTCGGGCAGCAAAAAAACCGCCACCGGCGCCGGCACCGATCTGGTTGGCGTGGCGCGGGCGGCGGGGATCAAAAATTCACACTGGGCCAAGTCGATCGATGATTTCGCGTTAGCAGTGACCGCTGCCATGACAGGTGGGGAGTTATGCTTCATCGGTGCCAAGGTTACCACCGAGCGCACCGAAGTGCCGCCCTATCCGATCGACGAGGTTGAAAATAAGTACCGTTTTATCCGCCATGTCGAAAAGACCGAGAACATCGAAATATTCAAAACCAACTTGCCGGCGAGTTACGGTTGAGCACCTTGCCGCAAGTTGCTGATCCTCGCCTATGAAGATCGATATCGAGTTCAACTCCGGGGCGCAGCTACCGATGGATGCGATTCCGGCGCTGGCGCGGCGCGCCGAGGAGCATGGGTTTGACTGCGCCTGGGGCGGCGAGGCGAACAACAAAGATCCGACGGTGATGTTATCGGCGATCGCCGCGGTGACCACGCGGCTTAAAGTGGGTTCGGCGATCTATCATATTCTCGGTCGAACCCCGGCGACTTTGGCGCTACAAGCGGCGGGGCTCGACGAGCTTTCGGGCGGGCGCTTTCTTTTGGGCATCGGTTCATCAAATCCAACAATCGCCAAGTGGCATGGCCAGACCTTCGACCACCCCCTCGGGCGGGTCCAAGAATACATCGAGATCGTGCGCGCGGCGATCGGCGGCGAGAAGCTCAATTTTGCCGGCAAGTATTTCACGGCGCATAATTTCAAGATGGCATTCAAGCCGTCGGGACGGACGATGCCAATTTATCTCGCCGCCTTCGGGTCACAGATGACGCGCTTGGCCGGGCGCATTACCGATGGCGTTTTGATCAACATGGCCAACCCCAGCGAGATCCGCCGCATCGCCGCGGAAGTCCGCGCCGGCGCGACGGAGGCGGGGAAGGACCCGGCGCGCATGGAAATTATCTGTAAAATTCGCTGTTCGATCGCGCCCAATTATAGCGTCGCACGCGACGCGCTCAGCCACGCTCTGACCTATTACGCGTTGGCTGACTATTATCGCGATCTGCTCGGGCGCATGGGTTTTGCCGCCGAGGTTGAAGCGATGCGCGCGGCTTGGAAGTCCGGCGGATTTCATGAGGCGCGCAAATTGATCACTGATCAGATGTTCAGTGGATTGCCCATGGTGGCGGCTACCTCGGCGGCGGAAGTCGTCGAGCAAATCAAGCCATATGCTGAAGCCGGCGCGACGCGAATCATCCTGCCCTACGTGGCGGCCTCGGACGACATCGTCGGCGAGCTGACTAGTTTTATCAACTACTGGGGCCCGGCCAGTACCGGCGCGATCGGGTAGCAGGAGAAGTGTAAAATGCCATTCGAACTCATCGACCCTAAAGGTTTGGAAGCGCCGGTCGGATACGCTCATGTGGCGAAGATCACCGGCGGGACCGTGCTGCACATCGCTGGCCAAGCGCCGTTTAACGATCAAGGGCAAGTGGTCGGCAAGGGTGATTTTGTCGCCCAGTTTACCCAGGTGATGGGCAATTTAAAAACCGCCATCCAAGCGGCCGGTGGGCGGCCAAACCAGTATGCCGTGTTGACGATCTACATCACTGATCTTGAGGCATACTGGCACAATAAAAGACCGCTAGGCGCCGCTTACCGGGAGGTGTTCGGAAAATATTTCCCGGCGATCACGTTGGTCGAAGTTAAGCGGCTTTACAATCCCGATTGCATGATCGAAATTTCTGGTGTGGCGGTCATCGATTAAGCGGCATCGGCTCGCCAGCGTGAAGGATTTTCCTCCGATGAACGCCAGTTTTTTGCACCGTAATCGACAATCTTTGCCGACATTTTCAGCAATTGAGCCGCGAGTTAGACCGCGATTCCCTTTATTTTCCACCAGTTGAATTGATGGCAATGGATTTGCTTTGCTTTGGGACGATCGATTCCATTCTCTCAAGAAAGACCCGAATATGGATCGCATGAACCCGATTGCAACGTTGGACAAAGGACCGGACCATGATCTCTTTGACAGCATCACCGAAGAAGAGGTCATTGGCCTTTGGCGCTCGATCAAAGGTCGGGGAATGTCTGGAGATGAGGCATGGCAAGCCATCGTTACCGGTATCGCCTTAGACATGGCCTTCGCCAAATCACGCGCCTTTAAGCATACCGAGCATTAACCTTCCCTGGCTGTGCTCAGCTTCCTATTTCATTCCTCTAAGATTCGTTAAATTCCAGCCTGTCGGCGGCGAGATCAGGTTTGCCCGATGGTTGTCTGGACTGCTCATCGCGTTGACTCGCTAGACAAAATCTGGTTGAATCTTTTTAGATTAGATCAGGAGTGATTCATGTCACGGATTACCGTTGAGGATTGTTTGAAGAAGGTCGATAACCGCTTCGAGTTGGTCCTGCTTGCTTCGAAGCGGGCGCGCCAATTGTTCAAAGGCGCCAAGCCGTTAATCGATTCAGAAAACCGCGAAGTGGTTGTGGCGTTGCGCGAAATCGCCGACGGTAAAGTCAGAAAAGCCAGCAGTCAAGCCTGAGCGCGTAATAGTTTCGTTCCAGAGATAACCGAGATCTCAACATCCCCGTTCCCGGCAAGTTCTTAGGTTCGATCGTCTTGAAAATTCCACCGGTCCCTACGATATTAATCTTTGGTGGTGAGGGTGCACAAACCACTCATGGCCGAAGACGATAAAAACAGCCCTGTAGACCTCACTTTTGCCGACCTCGAACTGCCGCAGATTGTTGAAGAGGCAGCCGACGAGTCGAGTTCGAAGGACAAAGCCCTTGTCCCGTTCGACCCGTTGCAGCGCTATCTGACGGAAATCCGCCGCTTTCGCGTACTCAGCCGGGAAGAAGAGCATGCCCTCGCGGTTGAATATAAGGAATTCGGCAATATCGAAGCGGCTTATAAACTGGTCACGGCGAACCTGCGGCTCGTGGTCATGATCGCGCGGGAATATCAGAAGTCGTTTAAGAATCTGCTCGACTTGATTCAAGAAGGCAACATGGGCCTGATGGAGGCGGTGAAAAATTTCGATCCCTACCGTGGCGTGCGCTTTCCATCCTACGCCGTGTGGTGGATTCGCGCTTACATGATCCGCTACATCATGAACGATTGGCGCATGGTCAAAATTGGCACGACCCAGGCGCAGCGCAAGCTTTTTTTCAATCTACAAAAAGAGAAAGATCGGATCGAAGCGGAGGGGCTCGTGGTAGGTCCCAAACTGCTGGCCCAACGGCTGAACGTCAAGGAAGACGAAGTCGTCGAAATGGAACAGCGGCTGGCGAGCCGGGATCTTTCCGTCGATGTGCCCTACGGCAACGACGATGAAGCGACGCTGCTCAACTTTTTGCCGGATCAAACACAGGGTCCGGAAGAGCAGTTCGCCGAAAGCCAATATCACGAGTTGCTTCGGCAGAAAATGGCCCAATTCGGCGAGGGACTCAAGGACAAGGAGCTGGTGATTTATCGTGAGCGGCTACTGAACGAGCAACCGCTGACGCTGCGCGAGATCGGTGAAAAATACGGTATTAGCCGCGAGCGGGTGCGCCAAATCGAAGAACGAGTGAAAAAGAAGCTCAAGACTTATCTAAAAAAAGAACTTAAAGATGTCACCGATGTGGTTGGCCCGCAGTGACGTTTCTTGGATCACCGCAATCTCTGAATACCTTTCTTTGCAACTCTCAATAAACGAAGCCACTTCGCGGCCGGGGTATTGACCCCAGCGCTATTGAAATATCGCAAAGGGGATGCTCGCCCCCTTTGGAAACCCCATTGAATCGTTCCACGCTGTTACCAGCGTGGTGCGTTAGAAATGGCCGCAATCGTTGTCCAGCCGCGAGCGCGGAATTTGGCTCCGATCGCTTGCGCGTTTTGAGCGCTTCTGATAGCAAAATTAACATAATCTCATTGGGGAGGTTTCTTGCAGTTTGAAAAACAAGTGGAAATTCTCGCGCCGCGCGAAAAAGTCTGGAAATTTATTTGGGACGTCGATCGGTTTATCGCCTGCGTGCCGGGCTGTAAGGAGGCGAAAACCCTCGAAGAGGGGAAGCGCTACGCGGCGACGATGACCGAGAGAGTCGGCCCGTTCAAAGTGGAATTTCCAACCACCATCGAAGTGTTGGAACGCGAGGAGCTGACCCATATCAAGGCGCAAGCCACCGGCGCGGACAACAAGATCGGCAGCCGGATGAAAATCGATCTTGACGTAAACCTGCGCGCTCAAGATAACAACACGATCCTCAGTTTTGTCGCCGGCGTGGATATTCTGGGCAAGCTCGCGGCGTTGGGACATGGCATCATCAAGCGCAAGGCCGATCAAGTGCTCGATGAGTTTGCCCAGGCAGTCAAGCAGAAATTAGAAGGAGAGGCGTGAGATGCTCAGAAGATTTCGTTTAGAAGAGCCGGAGAGCGTGGCGGAAGTCGCTGAACTGCTTGGCCGGTTCGGCGATAACGCCAAGGTCTACGCCGGCGGCACCGAGTTGCTTCTGGCGATGAAAGAAGGTCTAGTCCAGTATGAACGGTTGATCAACATCAAGAAGCTCGGCCTCAACCAAGTTAGCGCCGAAAACGGCACGCTCAAGATCGGCGCGCTGTGCACCCATCATGAATTGGAAAACTCGGCCCTCCTAAAACAGCGGATGCCGGCGTTGGTGAAATTAGAACAAAACGTCGCCAACGTGCGCGTGCGCCAAGCCGGCACCATCGGCGGGAATCTATGCTTCGCCGAACCGCACGCCGATCCGGGAACGTTGCTGATGGCACTGGGGGCGAAGATGGTCGCCGACAAGGGCGCATCGAAGCGAGAAATTTTGGCGGAGCATTTTTTCGTTGACGCTTATGAAACGTCACTGGCGGCCGATGAAGTGCTCACCGAGATCCGTGTGCCTACGGCTGGCGCCAATCGAAAATGCGCCTATTTAAAATTTGGCTATCTGGAGCGGCCCAGCGTCGGGGTTGCGATCGCGCTCAGTTTGAATGGCGTGGTCAGCGACGTAAGGATCGCCGTCGGTTGCGCCGGTCCAGCGCCGATACGGGTGGCGGAAGCGGAAGCGTTGCTCAACGGCAAAAGCAAAGATGAAGCGAGCCGTAATCTCGCCCAAGCCGGCGCCATCGCCGGCAAGGCTTCGCAGGCGATCAGTGATCTGCACGGCGCACAGGATTACAAAGAACATATCGTTGGCGTGCTGCTGAAACGGGCGTTTCAGGCGGCGGTCAGTTAGAGATTCTGGATATTACCAATTTCAGGAGAACTTCATGGCGACAGCGACGAGAAGACATGCGGATACGCAAGCGATCCCGGTATCATTCACCTTGAACGGTCGATTACAAGAAATCGACGTCGAGCCGCATGAGCTTTTGCTCGATGTGGTGCGTGAGCGCTTCGGGCTTACTGGCGTGAAACTCTCCTGCGACGTGCAGGTTTGCGGTGCCTGCACGCTCCTGGTCGATGGCCGGCCGGTGAGTGCCTGCACGACCCTCGCTTTCGAAGTTCGCGGCCGTTCGGTCATGACGATTGAAGGCTTGGCGGACAACGGCAAGCTTCATCCGTTGCAAGAGGCGTTCATCGAATATGGCGGCTTTCAGTGCGGCTTTTGCACGCCCGGCATGATTCTGGCGTCGAAAGCGTTGCTCGACGAGAATCCCAACCCGAGCGAAGCAGAACTCAAACACTTCATGCACGGCAACATTTGCCGCTGCACCGGCTACAAGAAAATCATCGAATCGATCATGGCTGCGGCCAAGAAGATGCGCG
>Ga0137437_1000748_pt1 | contig 10753 bp, 9 predicted proteins | sample EasRivERMGT138_2_FD_102332 | JGI IMG/M metagenome (GOLD analysis project Ga0137437, IMG submission 102332) | Soil microbial communities from meander-bound floodplain in the East River, Colorado, USA - East River MetaG ERMGT138_2 | ecosystem: Environmental > Terrestrial > Soil > Floodplain ...
ACCTGCTCCTTGATCATCCTGCGCTTGCGCCGCTGCTCGGTGACAAACACATTGCCAGGATGCAAGTCCTTGTGGACATACCCGGCGGCATGAATGTAATCGAGCGCCTGCAGGACGTCGCGGGCAACGTAGGGAATCCAGCGATCGGCATCCAGGCCCAGACGCGTGATCAGCCGCGACAGCGGGAAGCTGCAACGCTCGATGATGAGATAGAAGGTGTCCTTGTACTCGAAGGCGTCGTAGACGAAGGTGATGTTCGGATGACGCATGACCAGGAGCTTGCGCAATTCGTCCTGCCAGACGCGGCGCACTTCGCGATAGGACTGCTCGTGCGGAATCAAAATCTTGGCGACGAGCGCATTCCCCCAGTCGTCGACGCAATCGTAAACCATGCCGAAACCGCCCTGCCCGATTGCGTCGCCAATAAAGTAGCGGCGATCCCCGTTGACGAGTACTTCGCCCTTCGCCGGCGGCTGGAATCGCCGCGGTTGACGGAAAGCAATGTTCCTGATCGCTTCGAGACGAGGCGACTTCATCGCTGTGCCTCTCCTGGTTTATTCAGCTCGAACACGGCAATGCGCGGCCCTTCGGACCGACCATCAAGGCGCCGCCGCGAAGGCTACCCCAATCATGGAGTCGCGCGTAACCAGCGCAGCGAGCTTGTCCTCCGACCATCCGTCGGTACCGGCGGGACGCCTCGGCAGTACGAGATAGCGCATGTCGGCAGTGGAGTCGTGTACCCGTACCACCACGTTGCCCGGAATTTGCGTTCCGAACTCCCTGAGTACTTCGCGCGGTTCATGGATCACGCGCGAACGGTAATTGCGGCTCTTGTACCAGTCGGGCGGCAGGCCCAGCAGCCAGCGCGGATAGCAGGAGCACAGCGTGCAGACGATGACGTTATGCGTATCCTCGGTATTCTCCACTACCACCAATTTGTAGGTGCCGCCCTCCACGCCGAGCGCCTCGCAGGCCGCATTGCCATCGGAGAGCAGAAGCTTGCGGAATTCGGGATCGGTCCATGCCCTGGCCACGACCCGCGCACCCTGGAGTGGTGTGCGATTATCCATGTCTTCGACGGCGCGGCGCACTTCGTCCGCGCTGAGGACGCCTTTTTCGATCAGGAGGCCGCGTACCGCGATTTCCATCGCCCGCCAATAAGTGATGGTGTCGTCCTGATCCGGGCGCAATGGAGGATGCCGCTGCCCTGCGGCGTGGTCGTGGAAACGGGAATGATCGTGCGGATGATCGTGATCGTGCGGCATGGTTATCGGTCCGGTTCGAGCCAGTGCTGATAGATTTCAATGTCTACCGTATCGTCGGCCCGGCCGCGATACTGCGGCCAGACGTCGCGCTGCAAGAAACGCACGCGGTACAGCGGTTGCTTGGGCAGTCCCGGCCGGGAATAAGCCAGTTCCTCGGGATTGCGATAGACGCCGCAGAGCCTCTCGATGACGCCGCGCTTGCCGCGGATGTAATAAGGCGTACGCACATGGCCCAGCGGATAATGCGCACGCACGGCGACCGCATCGCCGGGAGCGAATACCGGATCGACCCGATCAGCGCTCGCCATGTCCCTGCGCTTGCGCAATTGCGCTGCCGAGTTCATCGATGGTGATAATGCCACGCTGAATCAGCGTCTGCGTGATCGAGTAGATCCAGCGCTCGTAGTAACTCATCTTGTCGTAGGCTTCAGCGCCCAGCGTCTCGATATTCCGGCGCAATTCGTCCACCGTCAGATGCCCCTTCTTCGACAGCAGCACCATTAGCGCGTCCACGCGCTTCTCCCACAACGCGTAGTCGTGCTCGGTCGGCTGGACCTTGCCGGCGGGCAATCCACCCATGTCGTGAGTGCCGCGATAGTTCATCATTGTCGGTACCCGAACTCCGGTTGAACAAAGGCTAGCGCGTCTGCCCGGATGCTGGCAGACGCAAGAGAATTATAGGACGAGGTTACTTCGGCTGCTGCGGATTTGCAGCCGGGGCGGGCTTGGCGGGGGCAGACGCCGGCTGCGCCGGTGGTGCACCAGGCGCAACAGCCGGATTGACCTTGGCGCCATCCGGCACGGTATTCGGCAGGCTGAGCACGACTCGCTCGCCTTCGCCGATACCGTTGGCGATTTTAACCGACGCGCCATCGGTACCGGCAATCTCGATCGGCGTGAGCTTGATGTGGCTATCGGCCCCGAGTAGCGCAACGAAGGTTTTGCGCTCACGCACCACCAAAGCCGATGCCGGCACCTCGATATAGCTGGTCTGCGGCACCATGAGCGACACATTGACGAATGAGCCTGGAATGAAAGCGCCGCCGCGATTGTCAAAGTCGACCTCAGCCAGCAACGTTCGCGTCCTCGAATCGAGTTCGCCTGCCACGCGGCTGACTTTAGCCTTGATGCGCAGTGCGGGATTGGCCGTATCGATGATTTCCGCCTCGAGACCAGGCTGAATGAAGTGTGCGTCGACTTGTTCGACGTAGACACTCACGCGCAACTTGGACGGATCCGACACCGTGACGACCGGCTGCGACGACGTCTGATTGTTGGCGGCGTTGGTGATCAGCGCGCCCGGATCGACATAGCGCCCCGTGACAACACCGGCAAACGGTGCATACAGGCTGCGGTAACCCAGTTGCGAGCGCAGGGTGTCCACACGGCCGCGGGCAGTACGCACGTCGGTATTCGCATTGTCGAGCGCCTGCTGGGAAAAGAATCCCTTGGCGGCAAGGTCGCGGGTGCGCTGCGCCACGCGCTCGCGGTTTTCCATCTCCGAAACCATGCTCTTGTATTCCGACTCGAGTTCAGGCGCCTGCACTTCGGCAATGAGTTGGCCCGCGCGCACGCGGTCGCCGACCTCTACTGTGATCTTTGACAGATAGCCACCCACTTTCGAATAGAGGGTGGTCGCCTTGTACGGGCGCAATTCACCGGTCAGATTGATCTTGCGGGTGGCGGCTCCGCGCACGGACTGGCCCATGACCACGGTAGGGCCGGCATCGAGCTGCGCCGTTCGCGCCTTGGCCTCCAGAGCGAGGTGGTTCTGCTTCTCCTGCCAGAACCACCAGACGGCCGCACTCGCCACGGTCACCATTACAAAGGCGACAATATAGAAAACCACAAAAGACTCGCGTCGTCGCTGCATCGCAGCCATTCTCGTCACTCCTCAGGCTTGGCGTCCCTGCGCCTCGGCCTCGAACCGGGCATCGAGTTCGTGCAGGATCGGCATGTTCTTTCTGACAAACGTGTAGATCACCGGAACCACGAACAGCGTGGCGATGGTCGCCATCGCCAGCCCACCGATCACGGCACGCCCCAGCGGCGCGTTCTGTTCGCCAGCTTCTCCCAGCCCGAGCGCCATCGGCACCATGCCGATGATCATGGCCAGCGCCGTCATCAGCACCGGACGCAAACGCGTCCTGCCGGCTTCGATCGCCGCTTCGACCACACCGAGATTCTTCTCGACGCGCAGCTCGTTGGCAAAACTCACGATCAGGATCGAGTTGGAGACGCCGATGCCAACTGCCATGATCGCGCCCATCAATGACATGACATTGATCGTGGTTGCGCTCAGTGCGAGCATCCACAGGATGCCGATCAGGGCGCCCGGCACTGCCATCATGATGATGAACGGATCGATCCACGACTGGAACAACACCACCAGCAGCGCATACACCAGCACGATCGCCAGCAGCAGGCCGCCGATCAGGCTTTCGAACGAGGCATTCATGACCTGGTACTGGCCGCGAATCACGATCCTCGAAGTCGGCGGGAAATCCTTCTCCGCAATGATTGCGTCGATCCGGCGCTTGATATCGGAGACCACGCCACCCAGGTCGCGGCCGTCAATATTGGCGGCAATGTCGAGTACGCGCTGCACGGTGTAATGTGACACCGATTGGTAGCTGGTTTCCGGCCTGATCGAGGCAATACTGGACAGGCGTGTAACCGGCGCGCCCGGCACGGCGTTGAGCTTGGCCGCGGTGGTGTTGTCGAGCATCGGTGTCGCGCCCGGGGTGATCGGGGTAGCCATCAAATCTTCCACCGAAGTCATGCGCTCGATCGGGGTCTGCACGGCGACGGTGTAGTTCACGCCGTTTGGATTCAGGAAATAAGAAGGACTGACGATGGCGCTCGACGACAGCGTGGTCAGCACGTTGCCGGCGACATCGCGTTGCGTGAGCCCGAGGCGCGCGGCGCGCACGCGATCGACCTCCACCCGCAATGCCGGATAGTTCAACACCTGCATCTGACGCACGTCGACCGCGCCTGGCGTCTCTTCGATGATCTTTCGTACCCGCGCCGCGTAGCCTTGGGCGCGCTCGAAGTTCGCATCCTGGATCTGCACGTCGATCGGTGCAGGCAGTCCAAAGTTCAGCACCTGGGTGACGATATCGGCATTCTGGAAATACATGGTCGAGCCCGGGAACTTCGGCGGCAGGTTGTCCCTGAGTTCTCGCATCCAGTGCGAGGAAGGCTTGTGCGGGGACTTGAGCGAAATGAGGATGTCTGCATCCATGCCGCTGATGTTGTCGGTGGGTACGAAGGCGAGATTGAAGAACAGCGGCACTCCCAGCATATCGTTGATTGTCGAAATCTCCTCGGCCGGGATGACTTTGCGAATTTCCTCTTCCACAGCGAGAACCAGCTTCTCTGTCGCCTCGATTCGCGTCCCCATTGGCGCGCGAAAATGGAGCTTCATGATGCCAACGTCAGCCGCCGGGAAAAAATCGGTGCCCACCACCCCGCCCAGAAAAACACTCACTCCACCCATCAGAATCAGGCAGACCAGCACGAACGGGCGATGGCGCATGATCACAGTCAGCACCGCGCCATAGGTATTTTGCAGCCATTCGAGGGAGTGTTCGCGTGCGCGATTGAAACGAGCGCCGATGCCGGTACCCTTGCCGTCATCGTGGTGTTCGCCGGCAAGCAGCTGCCGCGACAGCATGGGTACCAGCGTGAACGACAGGATGTACGAAGCCAGCAGCGAGAACACCACCGCCAGTGCAAGCGGGACAAACAGGAACTTCGATACGCCGTACAGGAACGCTACCGGGATGAACACGATGCAGATTGCCAGCGTCGCCATCGTACGCGGCTGCGCGACTTCTCGCGAGCCTTCGAGAATGGCGACCGTGAGCGGCTGCCCCATCGTTCTGTGGCGATGGATGTTTTCAACAGCTACAGTCGCGTCATCGACGAGGATACCGGTGGCGAGCGACAGGCCGGCCAGGGTCATCAGGTTGATGGTGTTGCCTGTGAAATAGAGACCGAGTATGCCCGCTGCCATCGCGCACGGGATTGAAGTGATCACGACAATGGTATTGCGCCATGACCCGAGGAATACCAGCACCATGAGCGAGACCAGCAGCGATGCAATAACCGCTTCCGAGGCGACGTTCTTGACTGCGGCTCGCACATAGACCGACTGATCGAAATCGAGCTTGACCTCGATGCCTTCCGGAGCCGCTTTCTGGATTTCCGGCAACAGCTCGCGTGTAGCCTCGACCACCGCGAGCGACGACGCTTCGGAATGCTTGAGGATCGTCAGGTAGGTCGCACGGCGGCCGTTGACGTGGACTATATTGTTCTGCACCGCGAAGCCGTCCGCGACTTTGGCGACATCCCCGAGCAGCACTGGCACGCCATTCGAGACCCGCAGCGGCATCTGGTTGAACTGGTCCACCGTCGGCGGACTGGAGTTCATCACCACGGTGTATTCCGTGGACCCGATACGCGCCGTGCCCGCTGGCACCAGGATGTTCGAGCTCTGCAAGGCGTTGACGACATCGGTCGGCGAGACGCCCTTGGCCGTCATCAATTGCGGATTAAGGTCCACCATGATCTGGCGCAGCCGGCCGCCGAACGGAGCCGGCACGGTCAGACCGGGAATGGTGAACAGCTTCACGCGCACGAAGTTGAACGCGTGGTCGAAGATACGTCCCTCGGGAACGGTCTTGCTCGACAACACCATTTGCACAATAGGTACCGTCGCGGGGTCGTACTGGATGATCACAGGCGGCGTAATGCCCGGCGGCAGGATGCGCAGGACGGTGCCGTTGATGGCGTTGATCTGTGCAATCGAAGCGCCGATGTCGGTGCCCGGATGGAAATACACCTTGACCAGGCCGATGCCGGGGATGCAATTGGATTCGATGCGCTCGATACCGTTGACCGTCGTCGAGTAGGCGCGCTCGCTGATGATGATGACGCGGCGCTCCATTTCCTCGGCCGACAGACCCGGGTAGTTCCAGCCGACGAAAACGACCGGGATGTCGATCTTGGGGAAAAAATCGACCACCATGCGCGTCACCGCCAAGCCCCCGAGCAAGAGCACAAGCAACGAGAGCACGGCGATCGTGTACGGGCGGCGCAATGCCACCCGCACCAATTCCATCATGATATTTCTCCGGCTAGCTGGGGGTCAGCGGCGTGAAATGGAAAATCGCGTTGTTCGCCACCGCGGCTGAGGCGCTCATGATAGCGCCTAACGCCGAGAACGGTGGTCATGAAACAAGAATGGGCCTGCGATCCGTGCGACCCTGCGATTCGTGCCAGCCCTACGTACGCATCCGTTGATCGGACTCCATGTAAGCCCGATGCGGGATTGCTCACGAACAAAAAAAAAGGCTGGCGCCCTGGCCAGCCTCGCCGGACGCAATGCGGCTATTTCCCGAATAGCTTCTGCAGTTCACCAGACTGGTACATCTCGCGCATGATATCCGCGCCGCCGACGAATTCGCCGTTCACATACAGTTGCGGAATCGTCGGCCATTTGGAGAATTCCTTGATGCCCTGGCGGACATCCTGGTCGCTCAGGACATCGACCGTAGCCACGTTTTCAACGCCACATGCTTCAAGAATCTGCACTGCGGCGGCGCTGAACCCGCACATCGGCGCATCCGGCGTGCCCTTCATGTAAAGCACGATGGGATTGCTTGTTACCTGCTGCTTGATCTTGTCCTGAGCGTTCATGAGAAGTACCTCTGGATAGGTGAAGGAGTCTCGACCGCGGGGTCACTCCCGTTAGACAGTGCCGATGTTAACGATTCGGCGATTTCGACGTCAATAGCCGTCCGCCCGCCACGCGAGGCAATCCGGTGATGTCGGCGCGACTGATCGGCTCGCCAAAACCCGCGTTGAGTAAAAGGTCTCTGCAAGCGCCGGCCTGTCCGTAGCCGTGCTCGAATAACAACCATCCCCCCACACGCAGATACGCCGGTCCATCTGCAACGATGATGCGAATATCGGCGAGACCGTCTTCCCTCGAGGCCAGCGCCGTTGCTGGCTCAAAACGCAAGTCACCTCGCTGCAGATGCGGATCTCCCGCAGCCACGTACGGGGGATTGGAGACGATCAGGTCGAATCGGCGGCCGGCCAACTGTTCGAACCAGGCGCCTTGCACGAGTTCGATGTCTGCGCCGATTGCAACGGCGTTTTCACGCGCGACGACCAATGCGGCAGCCGAAACGTCCACCGCGGTGACCCGCGCCGCGGGTCGTTCATGAGCTATGGCCAGCGCAACGCAACCGCTGCCTGTGCCAAGATCCAGTACATCAGATTGCGCTCCCTTCGGCAATCTTTCAAGCGCCGCGTCCACCAGGGTTTCCGTATCCGCGCGCGGGATCAATACCTCCGGGGTAACGCGAAACTCGAGGCCGTAAAATTCCCGCCTGCCGACCAGGTAGGCGATCGGCTCACCCACCTGCCGACGGCGAACGAGTTCGCGGAACGAATCGGTTGCGGACGGATCGGCCGCGTCATCGCGGTGCGCGGAAAGCCAGGCGCGGGAAACGCGCATTGCATAACCGAACAGTATCTGCGCTTCCCGCCTTGCTTCGAGGAGGTCCGCGCTCGCGGCGAGATTGCGTGCCGCATCGTCGAGCAGGCGGCCGACAGTCGGGTTCACGCCTGTGCGGCGAACGTCTCTTCGGCCATCGCAGCGAGCAGTTCGGTCTGGTGCTCGGCCGTCAACGCGTCGATCAGGTCGTCAAGCGCCCCATCCATGATCTGATCGATCTTGTAGAGCGTCAGGTTGATGCGATGATCCGTCACCCTGCCTTGCGGAAAGTTATAAGTGCGAATGCGCTCCGAGCGATCGCCGCTGCCGATCAGCGACTTGCGCGTCGCCGCCTGCTTCGCCAGCCGCTCGCGCACCTGCTTGTCCTTGATTCGCGCGGCCAGCACCGACAAAGCCTGCGCCTTGTTCTTGTGCTGGGAACGATCGTCCTGGCATTCGACAACGATGCCGGTGGGCAAATGCGTCACGCGCACGGCGGAATCGGTCTTGTTGATATGCTGGCCGCCGGCACCGGAGGCGCGAAATGTGTCTATGCGTAGCTCCGCCGGATTGAGCACGACGTCTTCGATCGCATCAGCTTCAGGCATCACGGCGACCGTGCAGGCGCTGGTATGAACGCGGCCCTGCGTCTCGGTTTCCGGCACGCGTTGCACGCGATGGCCGCCCGACTCGAACTTGAGCTTCGAGTAAGCGCCAATGCCGATGATCTTGGCGATCACTTCCTTGTAGCCGCCCAGTTCGCTCTCGCTTGCCGAAATCAGCTCGACTTTCCAGCCCAGACGTTCCGCATAACGGAAATACATCCGGAACAGATCGCCGGCGAACAGGGCCGATTCGTCGCCGCCGGTGCCGGCGCGGATTTCCAGGAAGATGTTGCGCTCGTCGCTGGGGTCTTGGGGCAAGAGTTGTTTTTGCAGCCTGGACTCCAGATCGAGCATCTGCTGCCTGCCTTGCTTCACTTCGGCTTCGGCCAGTTCGCGCATTTCCGGATCGTTTGCCATCTCCTGTGCAGCCGCGACGTCGCGCTCGCTCTTGGTATAGGCGTGATAGAGCTCGACCACCGGCGTGATATCGGCGTGCTCGCGGGTCAGCTTGCGATAATTCTCCAGGTTCTTGGTGACGTCCTCGCTCGACAGCAAGGCGTTGAGTTCCTCCAATCTGGCCGACAGTTGGGCCAGCTTGGAGGCGATGGAAGGCTTCATTCCGGCGGCTTGATCTCGTGAAGGCGAGTCAACGCCGCAACCAGGACTTCGCGGTCCTCGGCCTCTGCGCTGTTCAGCGCATGCGTGGGTGCGTGCAGAAATTTGTTGGTCAGCGAATGCGACAGCTGTTCGAGCACCTGTTCCGGATCGTCGCCCTTCGCCAGCATCCGCGCCGCGCGCTCCAGCTCGTGACGGCGCATGCGCTCGGCCTGATCGCGCAGCGCGCGGATGGTCGGAACGAGTTCCCTGCTCTCCAGCCAGTGCATGAAAGCATGCACGTTGGCGTTGATAATGGCCTCCGCCTGTGCGACCGCGGCGTGGCGGATGTCCAGCCCCTCCTGTACGATTTTGCCAAGATCGTCCACACTGTAAAGAAACACGTCATCGAGCTCGGCAACCTCCGCCTCGACGTCGCGCGGCACCGCGAGGTCGATCATCAGAATCGGTCGATGGCGGCGCGCCCTCAGGGCGCGTTCGATCATCCCCTTGCCGAGAATGGGAAGCGTGCTTGCCGTACAGGTGACCACGATGTCGTGCAGCGGCAACTGCTCGGGCAAGTCGTTCAGCGTGATCACGCGACCCTGGAAGCGGGTGGCAAGTTGCTCGCTGCGTTCGATCGAACGATTGGCGAAGGTCATTCCGCGCGGCTGCTTTGCGGCAAAGTGGGTCGAGCACAGCTCGATCATTTCACCCGCGCCGACAAATAGTATGTTCTGCTCGGCGATGCTCGCGTAAATCCGCTCGGCAACCTTGATCGCCGCCGCCGCCATCGACACCGAACTGGCGCCGATGTCGGTATGGGTACGCACTTCCTTCGCCACAGAAAACGTGGACTGAAACAGCTTGTGCAGCACGGTTCCGAGCGTACCGGCGTGCTCGGCGGATTTCACCGCGTCCTTCATCTGTCCGAGGATCTGGGGCTCTCCGATCACCATGGAGTCCAGGCCGCTCGCCACGCGGAAGGCGTGGGTCACTGCGCGCTCGCGAGGCAGCGTGTAAAGAAACGGCTCCAGGACCGGAGCCTTGAGATGATGGAAACGCGCAAGCCAGTCGATCGCGTGCATCGGCTCGTGCGTGCTGCAATAAACCTCGGTGCGGTTACAGGTGGAAATGATCGCGGCTTCGCGTACCGATTCGTGCGCGACGAGATCTCGCAGCGCTGCTTGCAGATTTTCGGCGTTAAAGACCACCTGCTCGCGAACCGCGAGCGGAGCCGTCTGGTGATTCATGCCGAAAGCGAAGAGTTGCATCGAAGTCCGAGATTGTCGAGGGCAACACCCCCCCCGACCAAGGTCCCTGATTATAAGCCAAAAGACCTGCTTCCCCTTCGCTTCAGGGAATGGGCGCCGGTGTCCAGCCGTCTATCTGATCTGTCCCGGCAGCCAGATGGTCAGGGGTGGGAAAACGATGGTCAGGAAGAGAACGATCATCGACCACGCTAGGAAAGGCAGAATCTCCCACATGACCGGCGCGATGCGGATTTTGCCCACACTGGAGACCACGAACAGCAATAACCCGATGGGCGGATGCATCAGCCCTATCATAAGGTTCAGCACCACAACCGCGCCGAACTGAATCGGATCGATGCCCAGTTCCGCACCTAGAGGAATCAGTACTGGCAGGAAAATGATCATCGCGGGCAGCGGTTCGACGATGCAACCGATGAGCAGCAGGAAGATATTGATGATCAGCAGCACGATGACGGGATTGGTCGACCAGCTCTGGATGGTAGCGACCACTGTCTGGCTGACCTG
>Ga0137437_1000749_pt1 | contig 10746 bp, 8 predicted proteins | sample EasRivERMGT138_2_FD_102332 | JGI IMG/M metagenome (GOLD analysis project Ga0137437, IMG submission 102332) | Soil microbial communities from meander-bound floodplain in the East River, Colorado, USA - East River MetaG ERMGT138_2 | ecosystem: Environmental > Terrestrial > Soil > Floodplain ...
AATGCTTCGACGCCGATGAAGCCTTGGCCGATATGTTCGTGGCGGTCGACGCGGGAGTGGAATTCTTTTTTCGAGTCGTTGAGGTGGAACGCGGCGAGCAGCTTGATACCGATGGCTTCATCGAACTCGCTGAAGGTTCTTTCGTAGCCTTCTTTGGTTCGGAGATCGTAGCCGGCGGCGAAGGCATGCTCAGTGTCGAAGCAGACGCGTAGGCGGTCGCTTTCCTTGGTGGCGTCGATCATGGTGCCGATCTGCTCGAAGCGATAGCCGAGGTTCGAGCCCTGGCCCGCGGTGATTTCCAACGTGACTTTGACGGTGAAATTCGGGCAAGCTTTGTGGACTTCGTCCAACGATTTGGCGATGGTCTTGATTCCTTCCAATTCGCCGGCGCCGACATGGGCGCCGGGATGAGCGATCAAATTGCTAACGCCCAAGATTTCGCAACGTTCCATTTCGTCGATGAACGCGCCGATGGAGCGCTGGCGCAGGCCGGCGTCGGGGGAGCCGAGATTGAGCAAGTAAGAGTCGTGCGCGACCACGGCCGCGATGCCGGTTTCCTTGCGGTTGGCGTGGAACTGGGCGATTTCTTCCTTTTCCAACGGTTTAGACGCCCACTGGCGCGATGATTTGGTAAAGATTTGAATCGCGTCGCAGTCGACCTTCTGGCCTTCCAAAAATGCGTTGCCGACACCGCCGGCGATGGACATGTGGGCGCCCAGAAGTGGGCCGCGCGGTTTTTCTTTTATCTTCATAAAATTTGGAACGATTGGAACCACTGGAACTTTTGGAACAATTTCACCGCGGCCCGGTTCCAGTCGTTCCAATCGTTCCAGGTGGTCGCGGTCATTGGACGAAATGCCTCTTTTCTACCAGCGGCAGCGAAATGCTGCCCGCGCTGAGCAGTTTGTCGTGGAATTCACACAAGCTGAATTTGCTGCCGAGCCGCTTCTGCTCTTGGCCGCGCAACCGATTGATGATTGACCAGCCGAGGGCGTAGCCCATCGGCACCGACGGAGATTGACTGTACCAGTTGAGATCGCCACAGGCCTGCTCGCGGGGAAAATGCAACTCGCGCACCATTAAGTCGGCGGCTTCGTCGTAAGACATCTTACCGGTTTGAGTTTTGACGTCGATGATGATTCGGAGGGCGCGCCACAGGCGGTCTTTGAGCATGACGAAGCGATGCTCTTTGCTTTTCAAGAAACCTTGCTCCTGCATCAGTTGCTCGCAATAGAGCGCCCAGCCTTCGTAAAAGACCGATGATTCGTTCATCAGCCGGGGCAACGTCGATGCTGCCGGCGTGCAGTTGGCGATGGAAAATTGCAGGTGATGTCCGGGATAACTCTCGTGCACCGAGGTGTTCTCCAAGCCAACCCAATTATGTTCGCGCAAAAGTTCGTCGTCGGTGACCGGCGTGACGTAATAATAGCCGACTTGATCGGGATCTTTCGGCGACGGCGAGAGATAGGCGGCAAAGGGTATCTCGTGGCGGCGAAACACCGGCGTATGGACGACGTGGAGCTCTTCTTTGGCGGGAAAGCTGACGAGCCTCTTTTCGCGCACGAAATCGCGCGCCGCGGTCATGGCCTTGTCATAGACGGACAAGATTTGCTCGATGGACGGGTGGTTCTCTTGGATCCCTCTGGCGACCGCTTCGACGCCCTCGCCCGGCGCCAACTCTTCGGCTAGGGCTTCGAGTTCTTGCTTCGTCTTGGCAAAGAGATTCTCACCCAAAGCGAGCAGGCTCTGCGCGTCGTGGTCGAGAAAGTGTTTCTTCTTCAAGAGCAGATTGAAATGCTCTTCGCCGACGGCATAGCTGGCGTTGCTGCGGGGCAGCAGGTGGATTTCGAGAAAGTTGGCGAAATCATTGATCGCGCTCTTGGCTTTTTCGACGGCGTTCTGCAACGCGACAGGGGCTTTCACTTCGCTCTGCACTTTCGGATGTTCAGGCAGGCTATCGAGAAAAGCGACGCCGCCCTTGGCGCCTTCGAGCGCGTTCTCGGTCCAGAGCTTGGGCGGATTCGCTTCTTTGCGGTTTAGATTAGTGATGCCCTGCTGAATCAGCGCCGGCGTGCGGTTTAAACGGCTGATGAGATTGCCGGCAAGATCATTGGTTGCTCGTACCGTGAGAATATAGATCGCGTCGATCGACGAATAGGTGTCCGGCTGCTTTAGGCGATAGTCTTCCTTGGCCTGTTCGTATTGTTGAATGATGAGTCTGCCCTCGAGCAAGGCGTAATCGATGGCCTCGTCAGGCGTCAAATCGGTTGTCGAAATTTGCCGCAGCTTGCGCAGGGATTCCTGCACGAGTATTTTTTCCGCTTTGTAGCTTTTGTCCGAGTAGTCATTGAGCAGATGATCGTAACCTTCGATGCCATAGTAGATGGCATCGGTGGGGTGGAGATCGAAATATTTTTTGAAATAGCCGGCGCAAAATTCAGCGAACTTCGACATGCAGGTGGAATATCACCTAAATGGCCGGCGCGCAATTTTTGGTTGGACCGCTTTGGTTCTATGATAACCCCGCCTCTTGAGGCGGGCACGAATAAATGGGGTTTCCAAAGGGGGCGAGCATCCCCTTTGCGATATTTAAATCAGCGGCGGGGTTAAATCCCCGCCCGCGAAGTGGCTCCGTTTAATGACTCCCCAGGCTAACGCGCTGATTGCGCCGGGCGATCCGGCACTACGTTAGTTACCGCCGGCGAGTTTTCCAAGACGATCAAGGCGTCGACACCGACGCGCAGCGCGATGCCGGGAATTTTTCCATAGAGGCGCGTGACCTTGTAATGTGTGCCCGCCAACTCGGCGAGCACGTAGCTCTGTGCGCTGTGGATCGCGTGTCGTTGCAAGGCTAAAAGTTCGTCACTCAGTTGGTTTTCCTGCTGCCAGGGCGTGCGTAAGCCGGCGAGCACGAGCACGGTGCCGTCGCGCGCCGCGCGCGTGAACAGGTTCGATGGCACCTTCTCGGTGCTGGCAACAGCAGCGATCGTTGCACTCTGGGGCGCGGCTCGATGGCTTGGCGGGATGGCGCTGCCCGCGGGCCGATCCAGCAGGACGTTGGTGACGATTGCCAGGCGCGCCAGTTCAGCTAAGGCGTCGGCGCCGACTTCCAGAGCGATGCCGGGAATCTCTTGATAGCGGCGCAAGAGTTTGTACTTTCTGCCTTCCAGTTGACTCAGCAGATCGCTTTGAATCGACGCGATGGCGTATCGTTGCGCGCGCAGGTCTGCTTCGCCCAGGCGCGACTCCATCTGCCAGGGTACGTTCAGGCCTACCAATACCAACGCGCTGCCGTTGGCGGCGGCCTGGTCGATCACTTCACGCGGTATCTTGCCGGGGCTTTGGGCGGGTGCGGCTGGCGCTAGAAATAATAAAAACGCCGCGCAACAACTCATCCATGACAACCTTTTAGAAAACCTTTTGCTCCGAAAATATTGGATCATAAACATGCTCCATCGGACTCAAGGCTCGGCTAAATAACCGGATGAGAATCAGAGAAGTTCCTGCACTAATGGAATTCTACACACCTTTGCCGCTCCCTGTCGAGAGCGCTGGTTAAGTGGCAAGATTTATTTACGGCGGACCACGCCGTTTGCAAGGTGGCGCGATTAACTGAACAGGCTGCGATTATTTTCGATGCCGCGATCGATTCCTCAAAAAACTGCGCCCTCAGCGTGCCGAGGTGCCGCTTAGTTGGCAGGCGGCGTCTAACCAATCGAGCTCCATGGTCACGCCCAAGAAAAAGCGCCGAAAGGTGTCGTCGACAAGCCGCCGGGCATCTTTCCCGCGGGCGGCGTCGATGACGGCCAGTGCCTGTTGGTACGATTCGATATCGAGCGGATCGTCGCCGCGGCGGTCGAATTCCTGCACCAGGCGGTCGAGCGCTTTGTCGAGTATTTCCATGCCGCCGCGGTTGCGCACGTAGCCACAGGCGGCGACGAAGCCGAGCAAAAATGGGTCGCCTTGCATCATGATGCAACGAAAAGCGGCGTCCGATTCATAGGCCTGGGCCAGTTTGGGGTGGACCTCGGCGCTGATGCGCTTCAAGGTTCTGACGATATCGGTGATGTCGCCGATGTTATCGAGGTAGGGTTGGTTTTCGTCGAGAAAGCGCTCGGTCTCGACCGCGGTGGTGACATGGGCATTGTGCGTGATGAACGCTTGGGTTGCCATGACAATATCCGAAGCGAGAAACTTATCCTTCGGCCGCTGCTCGCCCGGCATCCTGCCGAGATCCTCCCAGATCGGTATGCCCTCGACTTTCAAATGTTCGATGAGCGGCCGTTTCATGATTTCCAGCTGCACCCGCAAGCTCATGCGCCGCTGGCTCGAATTGAAGGTCACCATGTAGTGCAGCAGGCCGGCGAGGCCGATGCCGTAAAATATTTCATAGCGGATAACGCGCTGGAGCAATGCTTCGGTGGCGCTGTTTGGGTCGCCCAACTTCTTTACCGACTCGGCGACGAAGTTCCAGCCATCCTCAGGGACAATGCCGTCTTGTACGAGTTGCTCGCGGCGCCAGACCAACAGGATGGCGATAAGAAAGCAGTACAGCCTTTGCAGTCCGTCGATGATCGAATAGCGGATGTTGGCGTCGGTGAGCGAGCGCACGCCGCCTGCCCAGCCGATCGCCGCGATTTTACTTTCAGGCATCGCCGCGCCTTCGATGAAGTCGCGAATGAGCCGGCGATAGATTGGGTCGGTCAAATGATCGAAGGGCGGGCGCTGGAAAAAGTTGTCTTTTACCGAAAGGCGTTGGATGTAGATGCCGAGCGATTCGCGCACATGGCCGATGCGGCCATCGGTTTTGGGATCGTCGATCTCTGGCCCGATGATCGTTACCGGACCTGGGCGTACCAACAATGCGGTGAATTCACCGTTTTTAAGTTCTTGAACTAAACTCGTTACGGCGTCGTGCAGCTTGCGCGCGCGCTCCAGCTTGGTCGGTTTCTTGGCTTGTCGCGGCTTACTCCGGTCGCGCAGGGTTTTGATCTCTTGTTTAATCGAACGTAACGATGGCCCGGACCCACTATCCGCCGTGTCCTGCCCGCGTGCGACTAGATCACTCGCGCCGTCTCTTCCATCATTATTGCTGGCCATTTGAAACTCCTTTCGAAATCCGCGCCGGGAAACGGGAGCCGCTAGATTCTCTTCAACGTTCTCTGTGTAGTCGGAACAGTCGTGAGCCAATGGGAGAAGGGTTCGACGCTTGAAACAACGAGGGCAGCGGAACAGGGCGAAACTTTTTGACGCCCTCGTCCTTAATCTGGCGTGAATAAGCACGACCCTACTCATCGTGTGCCCAGACAAACCTCCGGCTAAGTATGCCAATCTTCTAAATCGCTAGGTGGATCGAAAAATCTGTTGACGAATCAAGTGGAGGAACGGTTGTAGGGTGATTCAATATATTGTGTCGACCCACCTACTGTCCCACAATATACAGAAGAAACATCCTGGAAACAATAAGAAAAACCACACTAGCGAGTATTTTCTCCTGATGCTTTGATCGGGGTTTGTCCTATGATCTGCGGGCTAGGTGCCGGGAAGAGGAGCGGCTGCTTAAGAGTGCAGCGGTCGGTAACGGGATTCTTGACAGCAGAAAGATCCGGTTGCTATAAGGCCGTCAACTCAGTAGGAACGAGTTATCTTACATGCAATTGGTCCAGGCCCTCGATCATTTTGTTGTGCCGGTCGATGATATCGTGGCCGCGGAAGATTTCTACCAAGAAGTGTTCGGCGGCGCAGTGTCTAAGCGCAACGGTTTAAATCTGCGCCAGCGCATTCATGGCTCGGTGCCGCATACGTTTATTACAATTGCCGGCAAACGGATCGGCGTGTATTTGCAGGAGGATGAGCGGGCAATGCCGACAAGCGCACGCGGCACGCCGACCTATTCTTTCACGACGTCTCGCGAAGGGTTGGAGGAAGTCGCCGCCGGGCTTGAGCAATGGAAAATCCCGTTCGAAGGGCCGGTCAAGAATGTCTATGCTTGTGCTGCCGAGACGCTTTTCTTTTGCGAGCCGGCGGGCAGTCATTACGCGGTCTATCTGCCCCAGGCAACTGGCAGCGGCGATGGCGCAACTGAGGGGCGAATGACCGGCGTGGGATACTTGGAATTGGAGGCGCCCGATCTCGCCGCATCGATCAAGTTTTATCAACAAGTGCTCGGCTTTGAGCTGGTCGATCGTGACGCCAGCGGGTCGCGCGCGACGATGCAGATGGCCAGTGGGCAATGTTTGATGCTTACCAAGACGCCTTTCTCACCCAAAGGGTTGCCGATGAGTCGCACGATCCCGGGACCGCATTTAGGCTTCTACGTTCCACATGGGCAGTGGAGCGAGGCGCTGGCATTGCTGGATCGTTTGGGGATTGCCAACGGCGATCGCGGCGTCGAAGCCAAGGATCGCCATACGGACGGCACCGCCGGCACCTACATGGACGACCCGGCCGGTTACGTGATCCAGTATATTACCGATGGCATGCAGTGAGCGGTTGCCGCCAAAGTTCTCTTCAGCACGAAGGCACGAAGGGTTCAGACGATTAAAATTCCTAACTTCGTGCTCTTCGTGTCCTTCGTGGTGAGATCAAAGTTCCCCGTCACTAAGCTAACGGTTTTTTGCCGTCGGGGACGGTGACGTCGAATGCATTGACCGTCATCGCGACCATGGCGTAGAAGCCGATGGCGCTGACTAACTCGACCATGCGCTGTTCGCCGAACATTTCCATGCCGCGTTTGAACGACGCTTCGGACAAAGTGTGAGTTGTGTTCAGCTCCAACGTGATGTCGTAAACCAAGCGCTGGTCTTCCTTCTCGAAATTCGGCGTGCGCCGTTCGCGGATCGCTTCGACGATGTCTCGCCCGACGCCATGTTGCAGTGCATGGGGTTCATGGATGTACCAGGCGTACTGCGCGTTGGCGCAGCGCGCCGCGACCAAGATCATCAACTGCACCAAGCGCCGTTCCAGCTTGACCCGCGCGGCGAATAGATCTTGGAGTTTTAGCGTGCCCTCGCCGAGCTCGGCGTTGCGCAGCCACACGGCGAAGGGCCCACGCACCCCGCCGCGCACCCGTTTGATCTCGTCATAAACTTTTCGCTGGTCGGCGGAGAGTTTGTTCTCGTCGAGTTCGGGCAGGCGTCCCATGGGGTTTCCCTCGTGGTCGTGGTTCGTGATCATGCTCGTGACTTCGCTCCGAAAACGAACACGAGCCACGAACACGAGCCACGTTTTTCGGGCGTTGCTAGTTTCTTCCGCTCAGTTTCCGTCCCTGATCGAGGACGCCGAATGAGCGCGGCGACGAGGGCATGAGAAAGCGAAAGCCGCTGGCGACCAGGCGCTCGATGTTTTTCGCGTCGGGATGCGGATGGCCGCAGGGCACGTTGTGCTCTTTGCAGATTCTCAAAATATTATTTATCGCTTCGGCGACCACCGGGTGATCGTAGTCGCGCGGATGGCCCAATTCCTGGCTCAGGTCGCCTTCGCCGATCAAGACCACGCCGATGCCGGGGACTTCTTTGAGAATTTTCGGCAGGTTGTCGATGGCGCGAGTCTCTTCGCACTGAATGATGACGAGAACCTCGCCGTCCGGGGCGAGCGGCCAGACATCGGCTCGTTTGTAATACTCCTGCTGGGAGATACCCCAATAGCGCGCGGCGCGGGCCGGCGCGTCGCCGCGAATGCCCGGTGGATTGAATCGCGCCACGCTGGCCAGACGCGGATAGCGGCAGGCGCCAACCGCATTGGCCGCTTCTTCGACCGAGCTGACATGGGGAAAGATGATGCCGAATACGCCGATGTCGAGCACCTGCTTGGCGATCCAACTGTTCATTTCAATGCCATTGGGCGGGATGCGCACCATCGGCGTCACCGCCGGCGCCAGGGTGGCGCGCTCGACGATCTGACCACGGTCGAGCATGAATTGCAGCGCATTGCGCAGCCCGGGGAAGTCGAGCGGCGCGTGCTCCATCTCGAAGGCGACGCCGTCGAGCTTCGAGCTCGCCATGGCGACCGCGTTCTCGATATCCACGGGCGTGAACGCGACGAAAGCGGTTTGGCCTTGCTCCAAGGCTTTGATTACTCCGTTGAGCCGAGGTATGTCTGACATAATGTTAACTCCTTTAAATCGTTCAAAAGGTTCAAGCCGTTCAAAACGTTCAACACCGGAACGGCATGGCAGCGAAGTTTTGCTCTCTCTGTGAAAGATGGTATAGCAAAGCGGTTCGAAGCTGACAATCCACGCGATTGGAGTCTTGTGTCTTAAAGTTCACTAGGAAGGACCCGATCCCTCAGCCCCGTCCCGTTCCGCAACGTTTTGAACGGAGCGCAGCGGTTGAACGACTTGAACGTTTTGAACCTTTCGGAGGTTTGCGATGATTATCGATGCACATACACATTTCACCACGGCGCCGGCGCAGTTGCAGGCCTATCGCGGCCAGCAAATTACCAACCTCGCCAAGCCGGTGCGCGCCAAGCTGCAGATCAGCGATGAGGAGTTGGCGCGCTCGATGGCGGGCCAACTCAAACGCATGCAAGATTGCGGCATCGACCGCTTGCTATTCTCGCCCCAGGCCGGGGCGATGGGGCACCATTTTGGCACGCCGCTGGTGAGCCGATACTGGACCGAGGCGTGCAACGATCTGATCGCGCGCGCCGCCAAGCTCTTCCCCGACAAGATCTCGCCGGTTTGCCAGCTGCCGCAATCGCCCGGGGTCGGACCCAAGGAATGGGTCGACGAGCTCGACCGCTGCGTGAAAGATCTCGGCTTCATCGGCTGCAACGTCAATCCCGACGTCGCCGGCGGGCGCGAGCCGCTGACACCGTCGATGGGCAGCGAGTGGTGGTATCCGCTGTGGGAAAAGATGGTCGAGCTCGACGTGCCGTGTACGGTGCACGCCAGTGCCTCGCTCAACCCGGCGATGCATCTCACCAACGCCTACTATATCGCCCATCACAATTCGGCGGCGGTGGAGATTCTCAAATCGCAATTGTTCAAAGATTTTCCCAAACTAAAAATCATCATCCCGCACGGCGGCGGCGCGATCCCGTATCAGTGGAACCGTCAACGCGGCTTGCATGTGAAAGAAGGCTTGGAGCCGTTCGAAGAATCGGCGCGCCGGGTCTATTGGGACATGGCGATCTACGATAAAGAATCGATGGAGCTATTGATCAAGCGCGTCGGCGCCGACAATATTCTCTTCGCCACCGAAATGTTCGGCGCGGTCAACGCCATCGACCCCAAGACCGGCCGCAACTTCGAAGACCTGGTGCCGATCTTCAAGTCTATTGATTGGCTCAGCGACGACGAGCGCTACAAGATCACCGAAGGCAACGCGAAGAAGGTTTTTTCGCGGATGTTCGCAGGAGCGAAGGGTTAGGCGACGAAGCGTAGCGGGGTGGCAAATCGCCGCGAGTAGCAATTCAAGTCAGGCGCCATAACTCAGCCGGGTTAACGGAATTGCAGCCAGCTTGAGATCAGGGCATTTGCCATGCCTTCTCGAACAAACCCGTTCGCCGCTCTGGTTCTTTCAGCTATCTTGCCGGGCTTGGGACAGATCTACAACCGGGAAACCAAAAAAGGGCTGGTGATTTTCGCCTCGTGTTTGGGTCTTGCCCTTTTCACTTACTGGCTTTCGGATTTTAACAAAATCGGCCCGGCTCTCGCACTCGTTCTGCTATGGCTCAGCGCTGCGGCCGATGCCTGTAAAGTCGCGAAAACCTCCGGACAGGCGCCGGAATTCTACTACCGAAGAACCTATGTGGTTGCGATGCTATTGCTCGTCGGTCCGCTCGCCTTGCCGCTGCTATGGCAAAGCCCGAATTTTTCATCCGCGGCCCGTTGGATTTGGACAGTGATTGTCGTCGGAGTCGTGCTGCTATTTATTGGCACACCGTATCTGGTGAAATGGCTTATCGGCTAGACGCGGACATCGCTCTTACAAGTTTTTGTAAAAAAAATTTCTAACCCGGCTCTGGTAATCGGCAGCTAGCTGACCATGGGCAAATCCCTCGTGGAACCAAAATTCAGCGCGAGGATTATTTTTCAGCGCTTCCTGCAACGACCGCGCGTGGGAGAATGGGATCACCGCATCCGCCGACGAATGGATCAAGAGAATCGGCACCGTGGTATTTCGCACTCGCTCTGCCGGTGAAACGTCTCTTAGGTCGATGCCGAGAAAAAGCTTGGCCCACAAACCGACAAGAAAGGCGACGGGATAGTTGAGCAAGGGAATTCTGAAGAGCTCCAAACTCATGTGGGCGAGGCTGGCGTAACTCGATTCGGCGATGACCGCTTTGATCTCGGGAGCTTTCTCGATGGCCATCAAAGCCACGGCGCCGCCCATGGAAAACCCCCACACGCCCACTTCTTTGACTCCTCTCGTTTTGAGAAATCGCAGGGCCGCCAGGAGATCCTCGACCTCTTTGGCGCCGGCCGTGGAATAGCTCCCTTCGCTTCGGCCCAGATAGCGGAAATCGAACAATAGCAGGTTGAAATCTGCATGCAGAAACGCCAACGCAGGCAAGATGTTTCCCTTGTCCGCGGGATAGCCATGCAGCAGAATCAAAGTCTTGTCGGTCGTTTTAGCCGATGGGATATGCCAGCCGCGCAGCGTGAGGCCGTCCGCGGTTCTGAACGACACGTCCTCATAATTCATTTTTAAGTCGCGCGGGGTGAGCGAGGAAATAATCTTCGGCGGGCGAATCGAAGCATAAAACCCCCAAAGACTGAGAACGACCAAGAATCCAAAG
>Ga0137437_1000750_pt1 | contig 10732 bp, 7 predicted proteins | sample EasRivERMGT138_2_FD_102332 | JGI IMG/M metagenome (GOLD analysis project Ga0137437, IMG submission 102332) | Soil microbial communities from meander-bound floodplain in the East River, Colorado, USA - East River MetaG ERMGT138_2 | ecosystem: Environmental > Terrestrial > Soil > Floodplain ...
GCCGGGGCGGGCGCGGCGAGCCCGGCCGCTGCTGTGGGCGCTGCGGGCTCGGCGGTCTCCGCGATGCGGGCGAGCCAGTCACTCCAGGTCGCGAGCGTGTCCTCGGTGATCCGCACCGGCACGACGAGATCGTGGCGGATGAACGCGAACAGGAGGCCCGCGAGCCGGCGCCGCCCGCGCAGCCGGTCGGCCGCGATCGCGTAGAGCCGCGCTTGCACGGCGTAGCGCTCGCGGACGCGGCGCTGCGCCGCCGCGGCGAGATCGTCGCCGGCCAGGAGGTCACTCTTGTAGTCGAGCACCCACAGATCATCGTCCCACGCGACCAGGCCGTCGATGAAGCCCTTGACCAGCCCGCGCGGCGGGCCGCTGCGCGCCGCGATCGTCGGGAGCGCCGGGATGGGATATCCGAACTCGACCTCGCGGGCGAACGCGACGGCGTCGACCAGCGGCGGCAGCGTGGTGCCGTCGATCAGCGCGAGCGGCGCGGTGAGCGTCTGGTAGACGATCGAGGCGGCGTGGGGCAGGTGGAGCGCGGCGATGCCACGCTCGCGGGCCTTGTCGGCGAGCTGCGCCGCGATCGCCGGATCGCCGGACCACGCCGCGAGATCGGGCGCGCGGCGGGCCGCCTCGAGGTCGGCGATCTCGAGCACGTCGTGGAGCAAGAGGCCCGCGTCGGCGCCGGCCGGCAGGTCGGTCGCGCCGACCTCGCCCGCGGTGTCATCGACGTCGAACTCGGCCGGATCGATCGCGAGGGCGTCGCCCGGGTGCACCGCGATCGCCGCGACGTTCGCGTCGTGCGCGAGCCGGGTGTACGACAGCATCGTGAGGCCGCCGCGGATCGCGGCCAGCGGGGCGAGCTCGGCCGGCGCGGGGCGTGGCGGCGCCCGGAACCCGGCGAGCGCGTCCGGCGGCGGCGGCGGCGCGGCGGGCGCGCCCACCGGCACCGCGATCGTCTCGAACAGCGCGCGCGTGGTCGCCGGGCGCGGGCCGAGCCACGGCACGACGCAGCGCTGGATCGGCTGGTACATCGCCGTCTTGCCGAGCACGCCGTCGCCGTAGACCGGCAGGTACAGCCGGACCTGCGCGCGCGTGAGGCCGACGTAGGCCAGGCGCTGGTGCTCGGCGTCCGCCTGGGCGTCGAGCAGCTGCTGGGTCAGCGGATCGGCCTTGCCGACGACGAGCGCGCGGCCGGTCGCGTCGCGCAGCGTGTGGACCAGGCTCTTGGGGCCGCCGGTCAGGCCGCCGAACAGGAACACGAACGGCGCCTCGAGCCCCTTCGCCTTGTGGATCGTGAGCACGCGGACGGCGTCGGCGTCGGTCTCGGCGCGCTGGACGTCGCGCTCGTCGGGGTGGCTCGCGTCGTCGGCGATCCACCACCGGAGCTGGGTGACCAGCTCGTGCAGATCGCTGCGCGAGCGCGCGACCGCCGCGAGCAGGAGCTCGATCAGGTGCCACGTGTTGGTCAGCGCGCGCTCGCCGCCGCCGAGCACGAGCGTGCGCTCCGCGAACCGGCTGTCCTCGACCACCCGGCGAAACAGCGCCTCGTAGGCGCGGCGCTGTGCGAGCTGCGCCCAGTCGAAGATCCGCGCGATCTGCGGGTGATGATCCGGCGCGTCGACGACCTGCATGAGCTCCGGCCACGGCACGTCGAAGAACCGGGTGCGCAGCGCGCGCAGGCGCGCCGAGCGGTCGCGGGGTGCGGCGATCGCCGCGAGCACGCAGGCGAGCTCGATCGCCTCGCGGGTCTTGAACAGCTTCTCGGGCTCGACGAGCGCGCACGGCAGGCCCCGCGCACGCAGCGCCGACGCGATCTCGGCGCTCTCGCGGTTCGAGCGGGTCAGCACCATCACCTGGTCGAGCGCGAACGGCCGCCGCACGCCGCGCACGTGCCACACCGGCGGCGCCGCGCGCAGCGCCTCGATCGCGTCGGCGATCGCGCCGCACAGCGCGGTGCGGTGGGCGTCGGCGCTGGCCTTGCCGCCGGCCTGGAGCTGGAACACGGTGACCGGCGGGCGAACGTCGTCGGTGATCACGTCGCCGCTCGCGCGCACCGGCTCGTCGTAGGTGATCTTGCCGGACAGCAGCGGCAGCGCGAGCGTGCCGACCAGGATCTGGTTGACCGCGGCGACCAGCGGCTCGGTCGACCGCCGGTTGACGTCGAGCACGACCCGCGTGGCGTCGGCGCGCATCATCTCGTCGCGCGCGGCGACATAGGTGTCGACGTCGGCGCCGCGAAACCCGTAGATCGCCTGCTTCGGATCGCCGACGATCGTGAGGCCGCGGGCGTCCGGGTGCATCCACACGGTCCGGAAGATGTTCCATTGCACCGGATCGGTGTCCTGGAACTCGTCGATCATCGCCCACGGCGAGCGCTCGCGGAGCCGCGCGGCGAGCTCTTCGCGGCGCGGGCCGGTCAGCGCCTCCCACACGAGCTCGAGCATGTCGTCGTAGTCGAACTGGCCGTGCTCGGCCTTGTCCTCGCCGATCCGCGTGAGGATCGCCGGCAGCATCTGCGCGGCGATCGCCTCGTCGAGCGACATCGTCGTGGCGACCGCGCGCACCGCGGCGGTGACCTCGGGCGGCAGCTTGGCGGCGCGGCCGGCCAGGAGCTCCGCCGCGTCGCGGACCAGGTCGATCGCGACGAGCTGCTGGGGCGGTGACGAGGCGTCGTCGCAGGCCGCCAGCGCCGCGGCGATCTCGTCGAGCCGATCGGGCAGCCAGCGCCGTTCGCTCGGCAGGGCGGCGAGCACCGCGGCGCGGCGCTCCTCGGTGCCGAACGCCGCGTGCAAGCGCGCGATCACCGCCTGCACGGCCTCGGGATCGAGCGGGCGCCGCAGGTGGGCGCCGGCGCGCACGCAGCCGAGCAGGAGCGAGCGCAGGGACTCGACGGTGCGCGGTGCGCGGCCCGGCGGCTTGGTCTCGAGGAACGCGGCGAGCAGCTCGCGATCCGGCGAGCGGTACGCGAAGCGCTCGCGGAGCAGCGCGCCGAACGCGGCATCGAACGCGACCTCATCGGCGATCTGGGTCTGTTCGAACAGCCGGCGCGCCGAGAACGCGTCCTCGATCAGGATGCGGTGGCAGAACCCGTGGATCGTGTAGATCGGCGCGTGGTCGAACGCGGTGACCGCCGCGCGCAGCCGGCGCCGCGCGTCGTCATCGACCAGCCACGCCGGATCCGCCTCGCCGGCGGTCGCGGCCGCGGTGCGCGACAGCCGGTCGAGCAGGTCGCGGATCCGCAGGCGCAGCTCGGCGACCGCTTTGTCGGTGAACGTCACGAGCAGGATCTGGCCGAGCTCGGCGCCGGCGAGGATCAGATCGATCACGCGATGCTCGAGGAAGAACGTCTTGCCGGTGCCCGCCGAGGCCTCGACCACGACGAGCTTGGCGCCGGCGGGCGGCAGCGCGGCCGGTCGCGCGACGCGAATCGCGGTGGCCTCCGTGATCTCCGTCGTCATGGGCCCACCTCGAAGCCGTGGTCGCCGTGCATGCGCTCGACCAGCGGCAACAGGCGCCGCCGCGCCAGCCGCACCGGGTCGCCGGGGGCGGCGAGGCCGTCGGCGCGATCGATCGGGCCGTAGCCGAGGCCGTCCGTCGGATCGCCGTAGCGCGGCGCCGGCTTGCCGCCCTGCAGCGCCTTCGCGAGCGCCTCGAACGGCAACAGGTAGCCATGCGCGTGATCGAGCAGCTCGGTCACGAGGCCGGCGAGGTAGGCGCGCGCCTCGCCGGCCGTCCACGGATCGTGCTGGACCTCGCAGACGTTGCCCAGGTCGTCGATCACCCGGTGGGTGTGCCCGTCGCCGGCCAGGCCCGCCGCCGCGAGCACCAGGTGGTCGAACGCGCCGCGCAGGTGGTAGGGCGACCGCTTGTCGAGCTTGCGCAGGAGCGTGACGATCGACGTGTAGCGCTTGCCGCGCACGAGCAGCTCGGTCTGGCCGACCAGGCGCACCGTCCGGTCGCCGGACAGCTCGAGCGACAGCGCGGGCAGGAGCTCGGCGCCGGGCGACGAAGCGCGGCCGAACCCGATCCGGGTCGCGCCCTCGGCGGAGATCGGGCCGAGCCCGGCGCGCCAGCACTGGAGGACCTCGAGATCGAGCTTCCTGGCCGCCTCGGCGAACACCCCGACCGGGAACTGGCCGCGCAGCTGGCGGTCCTTGACCGCGGCGTCGTACCGGCTCTCGACCGGGCCGCCCGGATCGCGGAGCTGCGCCGCGAACACCTCGCGCAGCATCACCGCGCGCTCGGCGCGGCCGAGCTGGAACGGCTCGTCGCTGTGCTCGAGCGCCTCGTCATCGGGCAGCTCGTCGAGCCCGAGCACGGCCTGCGCCCACGCCTGGATCGGATACTCGAGGAACCCGCGCAGGTTTGCGATCGTGAGCGGCCGGGTCACCCCGGCGGTCTTCGCGGTGGCGGCGGGCGCGTCGACCAGGCCGAGCTGGGCGCGGAGCTCGGCTTGCGCGGGGTGCGCGAGCAGGGCGAGCTGGCCGTCCTCGTCGGGAATCGGCTGGCCGGCGGCCCGCAGGTGGGTGCGCAGGGCGTCGCGCACGGCCAGGCCCCAGCGCTCGCGCCCGATGGCTGGAATGACCGCGGGGCCGCCGTTCGTGGCAGTGCCGTAGCGGTGCAGCGGGTGGCGCACCGTGATCGCCGCGAGCGCGTCGCGGCTCGACGCCGCGCCGAGGTAGGGCGCGAGCGCATCGCCGAGCTCGAGCACGATCGACGACGGCGCGAGCGGCTGGCCGCTCTTCTCCTCGGTCGCGACGTACGACAGGTAGAGCGCGTCGCGCGTGCCGAGCAGGACGTCGAGGAACGCCGCGCGGTCGCGATCGCGCGGCGCGACGTCGCCGGCCCGCGGCTCGCGCCGCAGATCGAGCGGGCTCGTCTGATCGCCGGCGGGGAACGCGCCCTCGTCGAGCCCGGCGACGAACGCGACGCGGAACGGCACCGCGCGCATCGCGGCGAGCGGCGCGATCATCACGCCGGCGGCCAGCGGCTCGCCGCGGTTCGCCCGCGCCGCGGCGAGCCGGCGCGCCGCGTGCTCGCGCGCCTCGCGAAACCCGACGCGGCGGCCGTCGAGATCGACGTGCGCGATCCCGGCGAGCAGCGCGCGCACCCGCTCGAGATCGCGGGTCGCGTCCTCGTCGCGCGGCGCGAGGTAGTCGTCGACCAGGCTCGCGAACACGTCGGCCCACGTCGCGAGCGGCGCGTCGAGCGTCGCGAGCCACGCCGCGTCGGCGCACAGCGAGCGGACGAGCAGCGCGTAGGTCGCGGCGCTCGCCTGGTGCTCCGGGCGCAGCTCCTCGGGCGCGACCTCGAGGCTCGCGATCCGCGCCGCGCCGCGCTGGGCACGCTCGCCGACCATGAACGCGCCCAGCGCGAGCCGCCGGACGCCCTGATCCCAGTGAAAGTGCCCGGGGTGGTCCTCGAGGTAGGTCCCGGCATGCGCGGCACCGTCGGCGCCGTGCACGATGCCCAGCCGCTCGGTCCACCGCACCCAGTCCTCGGCGTCGACGTGGGGGTAGCCGGCGAGCACCGCGGGGTGGGTCATCACCCGCAGGAGGTCGCGGCGCGCCATCATCGAGGTCGGCAGCTCGAGCATCGCGAGCACGGCCTCGCCGATCCGCCCGCGGTCGTCGATCGGCGCGTCGATCAGGTGACACGGCACGCCCACCGCCTCGAACGCCGACGGCGCTTGCGCCAGGTAGCGCTCGGCGTCGCCCGCGATCCACACCGCGAGCTCGTGCGCGCGGAGCTGGGGATCGCCGTCGAGCAGGCGCCGCGCCTCGGCGGCGATCACCTCGATCTCACGGCGCGCGTTCGGACACGCGAGCACCACCACGCCGGCGCTCTCCGCCGTGGGCTCGCCGGTGGCGACCAGGCTCGGCGCGCGCCGCAGCCGCACGTCCTCGAGCAGGCGGTCGCGCGCCGTCGCGCCGCTTGGGTCGGCGAACCGCGCCTCGAGGTCGCCGCCGGTGCGCTCGACGATCGCGCTCAGCGTGTCGCGCACCGGGCGCCCCCACAGGACCAGCGGCAGCGGATCGGTGGAGACGTCGGCGGCGCGCCGGCCGGCGACGTCGTCCCACAGCTCTTCGCACGGATCGAGGACGTACACCGTGACGTCGGTCGTCGCCCCGAGATCGGTCAGCGCCTCGAGCTGGGCGCGCGCGAGGAACGACAGCCCGAACACCGCGACCGGGGCGCGCGCCGGCGTCGCGAGCCCCGCGCGGCGGCGCAGCCACGGCAGCATCGGTGTCGGCACCGCGCCGAGCCGCGCCAGCGCCGCGCCGATCAACGCGGCCTGCCAGCGCGCCGTCGGGTCGGCTGCGAGCTCGCTCGGCAGCTGGCCGGCCCGGAGCGCGGGCATCCAGTCCGGACGCGACAGCGCGTAGCTCCACGCGAGCTCGGCGAGGTGCTCCGCGAGCTGGACGCGCCGCGGCCCGGCGCGATCGCCCGGCGCCGGCGCCGCGGCGAGGTAGGCGGCGACCGGCCCGAGCTGCCGCACCACGCCATCATCGGCGAGCACCGAGGCGAGCGCGGCGGCGAGCTGTCGGCGATCGAGCGTGCCGAGCTGGGCCGCGCGCCCGGCGGCGTCGCCGGCCCACGTGGCCTCGAGGAACGCGTCGAACGTGACGAGCTCGAGCCCGGCGGCGATGCCGCGCTCCAGCGCGATCTCGCGCGACAGCCAGCGCGCGATCAGGTGGCTGCCGACGATGATCGTCGACGGCACGAACGGGTCGGCCGCCGGCAATACCTCGAGCAGCGCCGAGAGCAGGCGCTCGATGCGGTTGCTGTGGACCGCGCGCAGCATGATCAGATCGCGGGCGCGACCATCCACAGCGCGGACGGCAACAGCTCGAACCGCGCCGGCAGCCGGCCGGGGTTCTCACCGTCCACATCGAGCTCGACGATCGCGCTCGGATCGATCGGCTCGGCGTCGACGACCCGCGCGCGGCGGGCGGTCACCTTGGCCATCGCCAGGTGCGTGCCCTTGTACAGCCGCCGGCCGCTCTTCAGGAGATCCCCGAACCCGAAGTCGCCCATCGCGATCACGTCGAACAGCCCGTCGTCGACCAGGGCGTTGGGCGCCACCATCATCGCGCCGCCGAAGTACCGGCCGTTCGCGATCGCCACCGTGTTGATCGTCGCCTCGACGCGATCGGTGCCGTCGAACACGAGCTGGACCCGCTGGTTCTTGTACGACCAGGTCGCGCGCGCGGTCGCGACGGCGAACGCCAGCCGGCCGAGCTTCTTCTCCGATTCGTTGACCATGCGATCGACCACGCCCGACACGCCGAACGACGCGATGTTGGCGAACATCCGCGTCGCGCGCGCGCCGCCGGTCGCCGTGAACGCGAGCCGCCCGACGTCGATCTTGCGGCGATGATTCGCGGCGATCACCGCCGCGGCCTCTCGGAGATCGGTCGGCAGCTGCAGCGTGCGGCGAAAGTCGCCGCCGGTCCCGAACGGGATCACCGCGAAGCTCGCCTCGGGCGCGATCGCCGCCCCGCCGTCATCGAAGAAGCCGTTGACCACCTCGTTGATCGTGCCGTCGCCGCCGATCGCGACCACCCGATCCGCGCCCGCGCGCAGCGCCTCGCGGGTCAGCTTCGTCGCGTCGCCGGGGCCCTGCGTGATCGCCTCGTCGAACGGGAACGCCCGCCCGATCGTGTCGGCGAGCTCGGTCCAGCGCTTGCCGAGCCGCCCGCCCTGGGACTTGGGATTGACGATGAGAACCGTGCGGGGCATCACCATGGATGGGGTGGAGTATACGCGCCACCTCCGACGCGGCATCGAAGTCCCCGGAGTTCCCCGAGGTTCCGAGATTCTCCGAGCTCCTCGCCGGCGGCCGGCCGAGGAGGTGGGCCGTCAGTTCGCGGGCGGCGCGAAGTCCGAGATCTGGAGGGCGAGCTCCTCGTCGGCGACCTGGCGGTCGTAGTCGACCAAGACCGACCTCGGGTACCCGCGCGCCGGGTCGTACTCCACGGTGACTTTGGCCGCGTCCTGGTCGATCGCGGCCTGGATCATGTCGAACACGCCGTCAATGGTCACCAGATAGCCGCGGACCGGCTCGCCGACCGGCCGCTGATCGTCGACGAACACCGCGCTCGTGAGCTGCCCCGCCGTGACGCTGATCCGGATCGGGCGCCTCATGTCGCTGATGCACTCGCAGCCCTGTGTCCACGTGAAGCTGTACGCCGCCGGCAGGTGATCCGCCCACTGCCTCCGTGCCGCGGCGAGGCCGTGGTCGTCGGGCGATTCCGAGCAAGCCGTGCCGAGGGTGGCGAGGGTCAGGAGAAGACAAGCGAAGGTCGTGCGCATGTGCGAGCCGGCCAATGCAGCGATCGTACCACCTGCGGTGCGCCGGGCCGATCGCTAGTTGGCTCCGCGGCGCCGCCGAAAAGCTGAGACAGCTATGACCGGCGCGGGGCGCGGGCGCCGGCTATGACACCGGTGCCGCTGCGATCCGCTCTCGCAGAGACCGCGCTGCGAGGTCCAGGGCGTCTTGCAGTCCCGACGCGGCACGCGCGCATGGCCGTCGATCAGGCTCATGTCCAGCTCCTCCGCTCGCGGAGCCGCGCAAGCAGAGCCGCGAGCTTGGCAGCGTCCAGGTTTGCGAGCTCGCGCCTCCGCTCATCGGTGAGCTCGATTCCCAGCACGTCGCAGAGCACCTCCACTCCCTCCCGCAGGCCCTCTTTGCGGCCCCGCTTCTCGGCAACCGCCAGCGCGCCTCGCTCGTTCTGGATCGCGATCCCGGCGAGGATGTACGCGTCCCACTCGCCAGCTGTGAAGGCCGCTGTGCGCGCTGCATCGAGTGCATCGATGAACGGATGCTCCGCCAACACCTCCGGCACCACCGTGAGGTTGTCGGCTTCGCGGAAGAAATAGGCCCACTTCTCGACCACTGTCTGGGGCGGCCGGCTTGTGTCGTACTTGGGCAACTCCAGAAAGACGAGTTGGATCTGGCCTAGCTCTTTGGCTCCGGTCTGCTGCTCGGTCATTCGCCAGCGGCTCAACATCGGAAGCTGGCGGCCCTCGGTATCGGGCCACAGCACGAAGTCGCAGATGGTGATGCCTACGACGTCGTTGAGGTGGGGGTAGCCATCGCCGCGGGCGATCTGATTCACGTACGCCTTGGCAACGTTATAGACGACACGCTTTTCGAAGCCTTCGACCTGGAGCACCTGCTCGGGGAACGGCCGATCGTGTTGCCACTCGTGATCGGAAAGCTCGCACCTGGAACCGGCTCCGGCTGGAGCATTCCGAGGCCGCCCAGGCACGTCAGCCGCAGTGGTCCCGTGGTCCGCTTGAGACGATCTTCGGCGCGGAGGTGCGCGAGCGCGGCGGCGAGCGAGCGGCGACAGCTCGCATACGCGTCGGCGCGGAGTCCGGCGTACCGCTCGGCCCCCTCCGCAACGTGCCAGTCCGTGTGCTCGACCGGCAGGCACGCGATCGTGGGCACCACCGGCCGCGCCAGCGCCGCAGGATCGTTTGCTGCAAATACGATCAGATCGGCCGCTGACACGTCGTCTGTGGTCGGCTCGGCGAGCTCCGCGGCCCACCTCCAGATCGAGCTGGCCGGCGGCGCGAGCACGGCAATCATCGGGGCACGCCGGTCGGAGCTCTCGCCGAGTCGTCCACACGCTTCATGTAGCACTGGTTGATCCCATCGTAGGAAACGTACGCGCCGTCCACCCAGTCGTTGAAGTGGCCGTCGATGGGATAGGCCGAGAGCGTGCCTTGCCGCGGCACGACGTTCGGTTCGCTCCCGATCGCGCGGATCGATCAGACGCAGGGACCACGCGCGAGCCAAGCGGTGGTGTAGCGCGCGCCAGCAGGCGTCAGCCGCACGACGTAGTGGCGCATGCCGATCCAGAGCTGGCCGGTCGCGTCGACCGCCATGCTGTCGGGGTAGAGGTACGTGGTGTCGATCGGTTGCACGATCTCGACGGTCCGGTCGCGCTTGATCCGCGTGAGGCTCGTGGGCGTCACCGTGTAGACAGCATCGGCCGCGGCGACCAGTGTCGACGGGCCGGCGTCGAGCTGCGCGGTGTGCATGCTGCGCCACGCGCCGTGGTCGTGCACGACCCAGCGCGCGGTGCCCTCGCGCAGCGACAGGTGGTTGAGGCCCTCGAGCACGAGCACCTCGTCGGTGCGGAGCGCGACCAAGCCGCGCACGTTGGCGTCCGCGATCTGAGCGTGGCGCGTGCCGTCCGTGCTGAACCACTGCAGCGCGCCGCCCCACTCGCCGGAGTCGGTGCCGACAAGGAACCCGTCGGCGACCGTGAGCACGTGCCTGCGCCCGCGTGACGGTGTGTCTTTGGGCAGCGTGAACGGCAGCTGCGGTCCGTCGTTGGGCTCGCGCTGCGCGGCCTTCGTGATGTGGACACCGGTGTCGTCGATCGCGATCCGCCACTCGTCGTTGGAGCGGTTGGCGCACGCGAGCTCGCGCTCGCTCGGCGCGGGCATGATCGACCAGCCGTCGGGCAGGCCGGGATCCGGCGGTGGTGGTGTGCGGTTCGAGATCGACATCGCGGTGGGAGGTGCGGCGGGCGCACCACCGAGCTCGCTCTTGCCACAGCCGGCGAGGAGCAGGAGCACCGCGAGCACGCACATCATCTGGCAATCATGCACGAACGACGCACCCGGCGCGCGGATCGACGAACGCGATCGGCGTGACGTGACCCTACCGAGCCGATCGCAGAACCTGCCGTCGGGGCCGCAATAGCAACGGGAGCGA
>Ga0137437_1000751_pt1 | contig 10727 bp, 24 predicted proteins | sample EasRivERMGT138_2_FD_102332 | JGI IMG/M metagenome (GOLD analysis project Ga0137437, IMG submission 102332) | Soil microbial communities from meander-bound floodplain in the East River, Colorado, USA - East River MetaG ERMGT138_2 | ecosystem: Environmental > Terrestrial > Soil > Floodplain ...
GGGTCATTTGCGATCCAAGCTGCGCGTGTAGGCGACGGCAGCTTTGAGTAGTGCTTGGTCGCGCGCCCGTCCAGCCCTGTCGTGATCGTCGCTCACCGGATCGCTGATATGCCTTACGAAATTGATAGCTGCCAAGCGCAACACGGTGGCGTGCGCTTCAGTTGTGTCTACCCGGCTCTTACTCCCCATCGCCATGCTCCTCTCCCGCTTCGTCCACAAGCGCCTGGTACGTTTCCGGTTTCAGCCGTCTCCGTGCGGCTTCGATGAACCGCCGCTCCCATGAATTAGCGTTGCTGGCGTTGGCCGAGTCTCGTAGTTCCGCAGCACGACGGAGCAACTGTTGATGCCGAATCCCTTTGTAGCGCAGCGCCGTATTCACGCGACGGAACCAATCGGGGTCCGAATAGTCGCCATCAACAGCGCGACTCTTAGCCTCGAATATTTGGGCCTTCATCCTTGCCATTTCGGATAGCACGGCTTCGGCTTCCGATAGGACCGAATCGCGGTCGGTCAACGTGGATACGTCATTGCCCATCGCTAGGCTCCTCGGGGCGGAGGGCCTGTTCAGCCTTCGCCGCTGCGATCCACTGTTTAGCCCAAGCTCGCACAGTCTCAATCGACGCATCGGGACCAGGCGCACAAGCGCGTAGGTGCGCCCTGAGATCGTCCGCAGCCCCGAGCGGGCGTGGGGGTGTCATGGGATCTTCTCGACCCACACGCGGACTTTGTGGCCTTGAATGCTGTTGAACGATTCGTGCGCCAGTGCGGGAATGTGGTGGCTAAAACCTTCTTCGCCGTTGTGGTATTCAGTAACGAGGTCGGTTTCGAGAATGCCTTCACACACACACACGCCAGCGGGCCGGGTGGCGAGGGCGGCTTGCCATGCCTCCCAGGCAACTTGAAGCGATGCGCTTGAATAGCCAGTTCCGTCATCGGCCGCGTCAAAGGCCCATGCTTCAAAGTTCTGTTTCGCCCATTCCTCGAATCTCTCCCGTTCGCTCACTTCCCCCTCCCCTGCGGCCAGTCGTAGCGCCCGTGAATCCAGGCCAGCCGCAGCGCGATCACGATGAACAGCGTGCAGGCCGTGTCGATCAGCCATGTGTGCACAGTCACTTCCCCCTCCCGGCCAGCGCGGCGTCGACGGCCAGGACCACATCCATTGCGCCGCTGATTGTTGATAGTTTGCCGCGATCCCTCTCGTCGTAGATTGCTCGTACCGCCGCTTCGTAATCCGGCTCCACCCTCAGCCGCTCGAAGGCTACGCGGGCGGCGACCATCGCGTGACACGATGGGTCCATATGTTCATGGTCGCCGTACAGTTCGTCTGCAATAGCCTCCGCCAGCCCCGCCTCGGTGATGGGTGCAACCTCGGGCCTCTCGCCGCGTCGTCTCGTATCTTCCCCGGAACCCTGCCACTCGCTGCCCGTCGCATCGAGGCAAGGCGCAGGGCCACCCGGCGAGAGAGGTTGCGTGTGGAAGGGGTCGCGGCATCGTGCCGTGTTCGTCCATCCGATAGTGCGTTCGTCTGAGATGAACCTTGGATGCGATTGGTCACCCCCGCACGTCGGGCACGCCTCGCCAACCGAAGGCAGAGCGCGCAATGCGGCTTCGCTAGATTGGCAAGCGTTACATACGGAATTGTGACCATAGCAATGTAGTGCTCGCACCGTCGCCTCAAGGTCAACTAGGTGGGTCATCGCTCACGCTCCGCGATGAAGGCGTCGAGGGCTCTTGGTAGATATGTGAGTGGCCGTGTGCTTCCTTCCCGATACTGCGATAGTAGTATCTTCGCCAACGCAATGCAGTCCCGGCAGGGATCAGGGGCCACTGGTTTAAACCAGTCGGGGTTATCGGGATCGAGATTGTCGCCAACGTATCGCATAGTTACCCTCTAAAAGAACCCTGGAACATAGATCCTACTGACCCCATATTCCACAATTCCATCCTTCTCGTATTCCTTAAGCAATTCCCGTGCCACAGCCCAGGCGTCGTCCTCGTTGGTGTATACGTCACAATCTCGCCACATACGCCGTGCGTTACGTATCCACACGTTGTAGTCGTCACTTTCGCACTCTATTGCTGTGTCGTAGTAGACATTCTCAACTGCTTGTAGGTGGGCTACTCGAAACTCAGAGCCATCGGCCCCCTCAGTCTCTAGCACGTAGATGCCGTTGTCTGCGCTCATGTTAGTTTAGCTCCGGCTCGAATTCAAAGCGTAGGTCGGCATGAGCCTCCGTAAGCAATCTGTTTAGCGCGTCTAGCCTATCCCTATCTAACTTAATCCTTGAGTCGTCGTTTGTAAGGGCTAAGCTATATAGTGTCTCCACTCTAGCCCCGAGAGCAACGAACCTGTCATAAATCTCTTGCGGGACAAGACCACTATAGGGCATAGACTTGTTGAAGATGTCATGTTGTGTTGCTCCAAGCTCTAGGCAAGCAAACCCTAGACAACACATATTGTTCTCACTATTAAGTAGGGCAGACTTACCCCCCATGCGTCCCCTAGCCCACTTCGCACGATCAATTTTCACGATTTGCATTAGTCTCCCTTCTTTCTGTCCTTAGGGCGTAGTTGCAAGTCTGCACACCAGTAGTTCATAACCCTGTCACTGATACGCAAGATTCGTGCCGCTTCCTTTTGCTTTCCATGGGTGCGTGTAAGCGCTTCGTTCACAATGCATCGCTTCGCAGTCTCCATAGGAGTCTCACCTGTTAGGTGCATCTTCTCAAGGTAGCCCAGCAGCCCAAACTCCGGTGGATCATAGGCTGTATCGCTGGCGTAGATTTGTGGCCTAAACTTCGGCACAATGGGGGCACGAGCGTATTTGAGGGCCATACTAATTCCCCACAACAGGAGGTTGAAATAGGTTAATCGCATATGGCGCGGCCATGTACTCCACTTGCTCGAAATATTGGCTGCACGCCCCGGCCTTGCAGGCTCTTACCCTATACCCATACAACTGCCCCTCTTGTGGTATAGGTACGTCCTTAGCAAAGCACCACACTGTTTTAGGTGGTGCACTCATGCTCACCCCCTCTTCGTCTACCCAGTTCTCTTGCCATGTTCCCCCAACCACGACAAAAGATCCATCAGGATTTGTCCTCTCCACATCGTACCAAGTGGGCGCGTTAGGCAAGGATTGGTCTACCCCATCCCATTCCATGCACTCGCTGCAACGGCACTCGGTAGCCTGATTCGCCACCATACACACTGGCGTATCGACCGTGCTAGAGAAGTCTGGCATAAACGTACAAACGGCGAACATGAGTGCGACCATAATTAGCTACCTTCCTTCATGATGGGTCTTCTAAGGCGGCTTCTAGTCGCCTTACAAGCAGTATTGCTTCCTTAAGCCGTTCCTCAATCTTGTGGGTGCTCTCGTTACGCAAACGCCACACAGCCTCGTAGCACGCTACACACAGGCGAGACTTAGGACCCCTCACTCTACTCTCGCATACTGTGCATAGCGTACTACTTCTGTACATGCTAGTTCTTAGAACAGCCACAGGGCGAGTACACTGGCCCCCCATGCGCCCTTATCGTCGTAGGCTGGTACACTGTAGGGGATCTTCGTGCATCCCCGCGTTGCAACACCGTCATACTGAGGGATGCCATTCTGGGGTACCCAGAAAGGCCCACCAATGATCTGCCAGCTTTGGCCCTTAGCATTGTCAGGGGCCTTATAACCACCAACAAGCTGTGCTCCAAGCCCGTGAAAGTATACAGGACCGGCACCAAGCACGCCCTTACCGTGAGACTTAACAGGCAGTGGGTCCATGTACGCGATCTTGGTGACGGTCTCAGGTTTGGGGCACTCTGCACAGGCGGCACATGGTACACACTCACTATGCAATACTGTGGGCTCAGGGCAGTGAGTGTTGCACTCGGGACAGCCATGGTCGTAGTTGGGGTCTTGAGGACACCGGATCTTCTCAAGCTGCCGCAACCGCTCACATGAGAGCGGCTTAGGACTGGGGCAGTCACTAGCCCACGATATACCACATACGAACACGAGCAGGGCAGCTACAAACACAAACTTCTTCATACGGACTCCTTGGGGTTGTTTATGGGGAGCGCACATCGCACTCCCCCTGATTGGCCTACGCAGGACAGCTTTGATCCGATGGGTCGCAGGTGGTCTTAGGCACCGGGCAGGGTTGTGGAGTGCTGGGCGCTACGACCTTCTTAGGTGGTGGGGCACACACCATACCGCCAAGTGTAGTACACCAATCACCTATGAGTACAATGCACTCACATGATGTCGATTGCACCATAGGGATTGTGGGAGATAATACCTGCTTGACTTTATAGCCAGCACCGCCAAGGGGAATGAGACTTGCTGCCATCCAAATCGTCGCAATTGCTTTCATGATGCCTCCTTTCGAGAGTACGTAGAAAACGTAGGCTCTTACTAGCTTGCGCGCCACACTCGCACACCCTTGACGCCATTATCGCGCCAAGGGGCTACCACGACCTTGCACTTGCTGAATTTGGCAGCACCAGTACGCATCTGGCTGGCCAGATGCCCCGTCTTGCGCCCTTTAAGGGGCACAAAGAAGCTCATGCCCTTCTTGTTGAGGCTGTGCCAGGGGTAGACCCGCTGTTTGGGTGCCTGTTCGGGCATAGGCACATGACTCACAACTCTGATCTTGCCGTACTCCCCATGCTTCATGTCTTACTCCGTTTTGGCTTGCGCCAAGGTAAACTCTACCTGAGCGTCCCACGCCAGATAGAGTAGTTTAGAGACAAGTTGACTGTCTGGATTGGCTTGAGCCAGACTTTCTAGCTCGACGGTGAGCTTATCGAGGGCATCGTTACCCTCGCAAGCCCAAAGCAATAGTGCTTTTGCTGCGTCCACTAGGCTTGCCAAAGCTCTTGATGGGCCGCAAAGTCGTACTGACGGGTGAGTTGGTTGTCGAGTAGCCTAAGGCTAGCTAGTGTTGAGTGTTCGAGTTTGGCTCCTTTTGAGAGCCACTCGCCATATTCCTTGGCATACTCAAGTAGGCTCAAGTGATGCCAGTGTCTACGGGTGAACATGCCCACTAGGCGTACTCGTTTCTCGTTGGTCATTTTCATCGCATACCCTCCATAAGATTTGTACGGTTGTGATTGTGAACCAAAGGGCTATTACGATTGCTAAAGCTACAAACCATTCCGGTACCCTTACCCGTGGGAAGTACGGCGGTCGTGGCATTTGCCCCCCTAGTTAGCTTATGCACTATTGCAGCCTCCGAATGGCGGACCGGAATCGGCCCCTGCGGGCCTTGCAAACTCCATGCCATGCCAAAAAGGCCGTCGCCCCGTCCTGGCCCGTGCCGTTTTGGCACCCGGCCACGCGCCGCCGCCCGATTTCCCGCGCTTTTTTGGCGCGGCCGACCTGGCACCGCACTTGCAAGTCGCCCCACCGGACCCCGAAACAGACCGACCCTAGGAGGCCTAAGGACACCATGACAGACCAAAAGCACCGTCTCACACACACAAACTGGACTCGCTACAACTGTTGCGACAATCGCAAGCATTACCAGTTCCGTGTTACCGTGGAGTTGGTAGGGGTTGACGGCAGTGACCCAGAGCAGGTATCTCTCTACGACATTGGCGAACTCATGCTCAATGCAGGAGATGCATTGCAGAATTACGTCGATAACGAACGTGAACGCGACCGCGAGCCCAACGACGAGTAACCAAGCATTAGGCTGTCTAACGTGGGCAGCCTATAACGCGCCAACGGCGCAAGGGAGTCAGCAGTATGGCTATCAAGATCAGCGGAGTGAAGATTGGCGAGCTTGAGGTCACCGTAGAGGGGACCGAAGGGGCCACCCTGAAGCAAGTTCTCGCAGCAGCGGGGATTCACCAGGACGGTATGCAGTTCGTCATCAACGGGGACCGTAAGGCCCCTGTGACGAACGTGGCGGCCGCTGGTACGCTGCGAGACGGCGATACCGTGGAAGTCTACGACCGTCCCCAGGCTGGTTAAGCCATGATTGGAGGAGAGCACTACGAACCACTCACGGGTGCTCTCCTCCGCGATTGGGCTTACCAGGGCTTTAGCACATGTTTTCCCGCCTGGGTCGAAAGCCTAGGCGGTAAATATGTTTGTGCTGGTGGCTCTATAAACACCCAAGCGGAGGAGACACAAGCTGCCCTTAAGGCTGGGCGTCCACTCCCAACCAAACAAGAGCCCGATCTACCTCTGCGCTGGGATAAGATCGCAGTTGCAGAGCAACAGACCCCATCCCCTAACCCCCGTTGGGTGTGGATGGCTGAAAGTATGCCACCAAAGGAACCCGTAACTCTTTACGGTCCAAAGGGTGGCGAACGAAAGACATTCCGCTTAGGATGGCATTACTTATGTCGTTACAACACAGTCCCCACCAAAGGCTTCTGGACCATACCCACCAATGTAGAAGGCGTAGGTAGATTTAGGAACAATTCAGCAAATGAGGTGGACGGCTATCCTGAAAGCTACTATGTGTGGCTTGGAGGTTATAGCCACGTTGTTACGCTCTTTTGCAGTCTTGACTCACTAGCAGACACCATTAGCAGAGACGAGCTTTTCGCTAACATTGTCGCTCACATGTTCAATAGCGCATTAGAGCACATCGAGTTAGCCACCGTGACGGAAGAAGCTGCTACCGTAGTACCAGACCTCCCTAAGTTTGACAAACAAATCGCAAGACAAAAGGGCGTCATGGCAGAGCGCATCAGCAGCCGCCAAGAGGAAATGAAAGCAAGGATTGCGGCGATAGACAAAGACATTGTAAGCCTCCAAAAGCAAGCTGAGGTCTGCAAGAAAAGAATCGCCCCCCTCAAGGAAGCTCCTGACCTCCAAGAGTGTTTAAAGGCAATCTTGGATGCTGGCTTATGCTCCGCAATTAAGCAAGACCTGCGCGGCTTGTGGTTCTTGTTTGACGACATTCACGCGGTTGTCTCCCCCAAGCTAGCACAAAGGGGCACAGAAGTTACTGGCGAACGTGTAATCCCTGGCATTTACAAGCTTGTGCCTGCTATCATCCACCTGCCATGGGACGCCAAAGGAAGCCAGTGGGTGTGTGGTACGCTTGACGGTGGTATCCACCCCAACAGACATGTAAACGTCAGCGGGGCTTTTCGGAAGGTTTGTTTTGGCAGCAAACAAGGTGCATTAGGGCCTGAGGGTGTGGATAACGCCACTTGGTTTGACATACTGTGGGACGAAAATCCCGTAGAGTGGGCCAAGGCGATTCATGCTTTCATGCGCCAAACAAACTTTGAGTATAACCCCAGCCATTACCCCGGTATCTGGACTTGTGGTACTCTTGTAACAAGTCACGAGCCTAAGCTTACAGTAACAAAGCTTCCGACCCCTACCCTTACCGTAACCCGCACCAGACCGGCAGAAGAATTGCCCGCCGAAGGAGTATAGTCGTGCGAAACGTCACAGTCTTAGTAGAACCTCTTGCTAGAGAGAAGATTCTAGCATTCGCAGAGGCCGTGGACACAGAGATTGGTGGGCTAATGGCTGTGCACCAGGACGGCCACAATCTCACCATAACGGACGCCTGGACCGTTCCACAAACAGTCACGGCTGGGGGTGTTGACTTCGAGGTAGGCCACTTCGAGGATCACATCAAGGCCATGGGCTGGGCTAATGGCAAGCCTATGCCGCACATCTGCATGGGTACTTGGCACAGTCACGGTAACGCGGGCGTCTTCTGGTCCCAAACAGACGAGAATGACCTCTCTCGCAAGTACGCCATGCGGGGCTTCTTGGTCAACGTCGTGGTCAATCGCAAAGGTGAATGGCTCTGCCAGGTTGACAGCATGGTCGGGCCTGAGAACGGCAAGCCAGGCGACTATGTTTTGGTCACGGTGCCTAGCACCCTGAAGCTCGTCACAAGGCGAGATGTTGCCATCCTAGCTCAAGTCGCTACCGAGATCGAGGATAACGTGCGTGAGCGAGTCATTCACGTTATTAGGGGGCCTAAGGGTCAGTTTACCAAGGAGGATGCCCTCGACTACTTTAGTGGCTGGGAAGGGCATAACTACGATAGGCCACAAGAGGGTAGGAATACCAAACTCTTCGCCAACGCACGCGAACGTGACCCGCTTCTAGGTGGTGTTTGGTCGATCAACAAGCGGACCAAGTGCATGGAGAAGTGGCAAAAGGGAAAGATTGTCGCCAGTATCACCAAGATGGGCGACGGTGCCCTTACCTTGTACGATGAGGACGGTAAGACGCTCCTAACGGACAAGCACTATGGCAGCAAAGGGTTTCTACCACCGGCAAGGGGCTAGCCATGGATCGAGAAAGATTCGAGCGTATGTTCCCGGAGCATGTGGCCCAAGACACCCATGTACTCCTGGTCGGCTGTGGTGGCATCGGCTCGTACACCGCAAGCATACTGGCCAGGCTAGGCATAGGCTCCCTAACCCTGGTTGACTTTGACCGGGTAGAGGCTACAAACGTAGCAACACAAGACCTAAGCTTGTGTGATGTTGGCGACTACAAGGTCAACGCACTACGGGACTATCTTGTCGGGCTTAACGAGGTCCTAACTATCGAGGTGTCACCCGTCCACTTCGCCGCTCGCCATATCTTCACCGGCTGTACTACCATCATGGCGGTGGATAGCATTAAGGTGCGCCAAGAGATTTACCAAACGTGGTCAAAGCGTGCTACTCCCGGCCAGGTGCTCATTGACCCCCGCATGGGTGCCGAAAGCTTCGAGCTATGGGTAGTACGCCACGGCAGTGAGTTCGAGCTAGAGTACAAACGCTCCCTATTCGATCCTACCCCCAGGCCCGAACTGCCCTGTGGTGCGCGTGCTATTGCCTATACAGGAGCCTTTGCTGGTGCTCTCACAGCATCGGCTGTACGCCGATCCGCCATGGAGCCAGCATGGGAAACATGGGTAGTTGGTGACGTAGGCACTATGCGGATGACAGTCTTGCGTGAGCTTCCTGAGCCTAAGGTGCAATCGTGAGCGGCCGCACGCCGGGACCATGGCAAGTAGCTGGGACGAGTGGAGCGCTAGCTATTGAAGCATCCCCCCATGGAATGCTTGCAGCCATTCGCTACCTTGGGTCAGCAAGAGAAGCGGAAGAGCTAGCAAATGCAACCTTCATCGTCGAAGCCTGCAACGCGCACGACCGTCTGGTAGCCCAACGCAACGCGCTGGCATCGGTCGTGCATGGTTTCCTGTTACATGATGGCCTAGAGATTGCTAAGCCGAACGGACCGCATCGGAAGCTATACGACATGGCCGTTGCCGCGCTCACGCTCAAGGAGAACACATGCTCGTAAAGACTGGCACCACACCCATACCCCGCACCCCAAAGTTCCCGTCACGCATTCGCTTCTGGCTGTGGTGGCTGGGCAAGACGGACGTTCGAGACGACAAAGCAACCCCATTCGTCTCCGCATCATGCCCCTTTGCCCGCTACCTGCGCGCCCATGGCTGGCCCTACGCTGAGGTAAGTTCGTATTGTTGGTTTGAACGGGGCGCGTCATTCCAGCCTGAGGGCCGTCCCCTCCCAACATGGGCGCGCATCAAGGTCCGCAAGTTTGATAGCGACTACGCCAGGAGACACTAACACATATGCACGGCTATAGTGAACATGATCTCTTTAGGGTAGCACGCTTCGTGCTAGCGTCTCACACAACCCTAACACAGCCGCCTAGCGTGGACACTGTGGATGCAGCCGCTCGCATACTGTTAGCCTATGATCGTAGGCTAGCTAAACGTCGCTCCTTGCTGGCCCGTCTTTCGCGCCGTATTCGCGTATGGCGCACGGGATCAGATGCAAGACGTATGCCAAACACCCCGAAAGAAAAACGACCGATTACGAAAAAAGGCATTGCACGGGTTCCGGGTTTCTAGTACAAGACACGGCGCGGGGACAATCCCCGCAAACAAGCGCCGATGGCGCATGGAGTAGGACAATGGCAAAGCAAGTTCAGATCGAGGTAAAACCGAGCATGTTTCTCGACCGTGGTGGAGTGAAGGACCCCGAGACGGGTAAGCTCCCCCAGTACCCCGCATTTCAGGCTCGCCTGGTATCGGGCCGTGCTTACGTCAATCTGAGTCATGCTCGCATTGACATGCTCGAAGCTTTGGGGGTGGACCCCGAACCGATCACGGTCATGCGCGAAGCGGTCGACCACGCCGAAGCGGAAACCGCTAAGGCGTCCCCCACGATGGTCGTCAAGGCGACCCCGAAAGCCGGACCCGTCAAGGTGTTCAAGACGTTCGAGGCTGCGACCGCCGCGCGTACCGCCGCACGGGCCAAGTAACCCGTCATGATCGCCTGCGACAAAGGCTGCAAGGGTTTGGACGGCAACCCTAAGCCCGCCGTCCTGATAATCGGGGGTGCTAACCTATGCGGCCCGTGCGCGCTACAGACCCCCGAACTGGCGGACGGCCCCGTGCCTACTGGCCCACGGCATCTTCGTCTCGTCTTGCCTGAGGATCGGTCCTAACGTCGTTTGACTCGCGCTGGTAGGACCGTGAAGGGGGGGCCGTGGTGGCCCCCCTTTCTTTTTGCCCTCTAGGCTCGCTAGGATGCCCTAGGACGGGCGAACGGCACGCGGCCCGACCCTAGACCCTCCGACCCAAACCCGGCGTCCTCCCCTCCCCCAAAACCCCCCGCAAGGCCGCTAGCAGCCACGCCACGCGGCGATCCCCCTTGCATCCATGCCTCCGGGCGTCCTGAGCGTCCACGCGCCCCACGGGCCAGCGGGTCGAAC
>Ga0137437_1000753_pt1 | contig 10716 bp, 7 predicted proteins | sample EasRivERMGT138_2_FD_102332 | JGI IMG/M metagenome (GOLD analysis project Ga0137437, IMG submission 102332) | Soil microbial communities from meander-bound floodplain in the East River, Colorado, USA - East River MetaG ERMGT138_2 | ecosystem: Environmental > Terrestrial > Soil > Floodplain ...
CCTAGCGGTGCCAGGCTACGGCCGCAAACGTGCTCGGACCGACGACGCCGTCGACGACCAGCTTCTTGTCCGCCTGGAACGCCCGAACGGCCACGTCAGTGTCGTCGTCGAAGACACCTGTGATGGCTACCGCGAGGCGTCGCTGGAGATCGGCCACGTGCGGCCCGGCGTCCCCGAGCGAGGACAGACGAAACCGATTCATGTCCACAGTACTGTCGAAGCCGGGGAACCCCAGCGCGTCACCTTGGTATTGTTGGAGTCGCCACCCCGTCGCTGACCAGGGCTCCGGCACCGCATAGAAGCCCTTGGTATCCGAGTCCACGTCTCCAACATGCGGATCCCGTGGAGGCTCCGTATCCACGGGCTGCCCCGCGCGTAATCGATAGGCCGTCTTGAGCCATAACATCGATCCAGCGAGCTCGGGCACCGGTGGGGATCCAAGATCATACCACTGGTTGTATGAGGTGTAGATGGATGATGTACCCCACTCCTTCTTCAAGCAATCCACATGCTCGAGGATGAGCGCGAGGACTTCAGCACGCGTCTGTCCAAGAGCCGCAAACCCACCACTGCCCCACTCCACATCCAGGCACGGGGGGAGATCCACACCAGGAATGATCTCCCCACCGGCCGCCTTGAACGCAGCGACCTGTTCCGCAGGAGACGGTGCACCCTTGGCAAAGGCTGGGAAGTAGTACGGAATCACGGTGATCCCGGCCGCGCGCGCGAGAGCCGCATAGAGCTGGTAGCAGGGGTCGGGAGACAGCTGCCATGCTTTCTTGTGGTTGTCGAACCACACGTACGACCTTCGAATCCCTACGACGCGAAGACCATCGGCGTGCGCCACCACGAGATCGGGATCATGGTTGCCGTCGACCGAAGCAAAATCGATACCAAGAACAGAAGCGATCATCGGAGCCTTCCTTTAGTGTTGGAGTCTTCCTGAGTTTCAACGGAAGCTGAAAAGCGGTCTCGATAGCTGGGTGCCACTGCGCTCGATTCTCTCGAACGTGGTCACGAGTCGACCTGTGCTATCGGTCCATGGGCTCAGCGCGCAGCTTCATCCGTTCGACCACCTCGACCGGACAGGGATACCAGCGCGTGCCCTGCCGCGGCCGGGCGCTCGTGTTGCCGTCGTGCAGCCCAGCGACGTACTCGCCGGACCCGTCGTGCGCGACGATCGTCTTGGGCACGGCGCTCCACTGGAATCGCAGGTCCTCGCCGTGGCTCACGTCGAGGAACGGGTTCTTCCGCCACAGCGCCCGCGTGTAGCAAAGCGTACCGCCGTGGACCCAGGGCCGGGCCCCTCGCGGGTATTCGTAGCGGTACGCTTGCTGCCGCGCCGCATGATGGAAGTACGGCCGGCAAAGCCCGGTGACGTCTGCACCCGCCACCGCCAGCGCGGCGACCTGCGTCGCGATCCACGTCGGCGCCATCCAGTCGTCGTCGTCCCAGTGGATGACGATCTCGCCGGTCGCCGCCTCGCACGCCAGGTTGCGCTTGTGGCCAATCGAGCGGCGCACCACCTGGCGCAGGTAGCGGATGCGCCCGCCCGCCGGCACGAGGTCCTCCACCGACCGCGCGCCATCGTCGACGACGATCAGCTCGGCGTCGGACCAGCGCTGCGCGAGGAAGTGACGCACGGCGCGCGGCACGAACAGCCGCCGATCGCAGGTCGGCATGATGCACGACACCCGCGGCCCGCCACCGCCGGCCCCCGGCGCCGGGCGCTCGTCGATCGCGCGGTAGAAGTCGCGCGCGGCTCCCAGCCACACGGGCTCGTCCACCCGCTGCCAGCCCTGCGGATCGAGGAACTGCCCCGGGCGCAGCCGCCAGGTGTTGCGGCCGTGCCGCAGGTAGACGTAGGACTCGCCTGCCGGTACCCGCGCGAGCCGCGCGCCCCGCTGCATGGCCGCGACCAGGAAGTCGGCATCCTCGCGCAGGCTCGCCGGCGGGTAGTGCGCCAGCCGCTCCCACACCGCGCGGCGATAGGCCAGCGTCCCGCCGACCACGTCCTCGACGAACATGCGGGCGTGCAGCGCCGGACTGCAGCGCCAGAACGTCCACGGCGCCGGCTCGAAGAACAGCGCCCCCCGGAGCCCGGTCACGTCTGCTGTCCCGTCGAGCAATGGCACGACCTGCCGCCGCAGGCGATCGGGCCCGTGGTAGTCATCGTCGTCCCACTGCACGACGATGACGCCGCGTGCCTCCTGCGCCCCCAGGTTGCGCTTCTCGCCGATGCTGCGCCCGCGGCCGACGCACAACAGCCGTACGTCGGGGCGCTCCGGCGGCAGCGCGGGTAGATCGCCCTCGTCCTCGTAGACGATGACCAGCTCCCGGTCGTCGGCGGGCCAGTCCTGCGCGTCGAAGTAGCGGATCGACTGCGCCACCCAGACCGCTCGCCGGCAGGTGGCCATCACGCAACTGACGTGCGGCGCATCCACGCTCACCCTGCACCGCCCGCCCCGCCCAGCAGGGCAGTCAGGTGAGGCGGGAGTACGGCATTCGTGTACTTGATGATGTAGTAGACGGAGGTGTTAATAGGTCGCGTCTCCTGCTCCGACGTCAGGGGCGCGTACTTGCCGCTCCCCTGCACCACGGCGCTCGTCGGCGTCGTCCCCGCGCCGACGGTGCCGCTGCTTCCCGGTGCGGTAGCGCCCGACGGCGTCGCCGGCGCGTAGTCGTGCTCGTGGAGCTGGAAGGCGCTCTGCTGCACCGAGCCGACGTTGGGTCCCGAGGTCCCATTGACCAGCTTGCGGTCTCCATGGTCGGGATCGATCTTGCCCGTCGGATCGAGGCCGCGGAGGAAGCTGCCCTGCAGGTCGGGCAGCTGGAACGTGCCGCCGCCGGCAGCCTGCGAGTACTGATAGCCGATCGCCAGGAACAGCTCGTAGAACTCGCTCACCAGCAGCGGGCTGCCGTCGCACACCAGGTAGCCCTGCGCCCACAACGGCGTGGCCTGCCGTTCGAGAACGCCGGCGAAGGCGAGCACGGTCCCCACCGGCAGGGCGACCGGCGCGCCGGCCAGGGGCTGTGGCAGCCAGGGCAGCGGCGGCACGGGCGGGAAAGGGCTGGCCATCTCAGCCCTCCACCCGGCGGGCCGCGACCGGCACGCATAGCTCGGCGACCGTGCCCTCACCGTCCTGCAGCACCGAGATCGTCGTCGGCACGACCACCTCCCAGGGCTCGCCCACGCGGCGCAGCTCGCGCGGCCCCGGGCGCAGCTTCTTCAGCTCGTTCACCAGCGCCACGTCGGCGTCGTGCGCCGGGATCCACGCCGCGTCGCCGTCCCACAGCATGCCCGAGGCGAGGAAGTAGAGGACGGCCATCGCCTCGCGCGGGCTCACCGGGACCAGGAGCTGGGCCCACTCCGCCTCGAGGAACTCGAGGAAGCGTTCGTCGCCAGCCGCACCAGCGCCCGCCGCTGCGCGCCCCCGGCGGCGTCCGCCCTGGATGAAGCGGTAGGACAGCTCGCGCCACTCGAAGGTGCGCTCGAAGAACTGGAGCTGGCGCGGCTGCGCGAAGTCGATCCCGCGCGGCGAGCTCGACGGGGTCTCGGCGCCGCCGCTACGTTCGTGCAAGGTCTGGAACAGGAGGTCGAGGGCGCCCCGCTGCATCTCGCGCCGCTCGATGGCGCGCCAGCCGAAGCGCGGCTGCACCGCCGGGCTCCCTGTCGCAGCTTCGCCCCTGCCCTGCCAGGCGTCGAGCTGCGCGGCGTAGGCGGCCTGGATCGCCTGGTAGGTCCGGAGCCGCCAGGCGTCCATCGCGGTGACGCTCGGCTCGGCGGCGATCTCGACGGAGAGTTGGACCGGCTCCAGCTCCACCGGCGGCGAGGCCAGCGGCCCCGAGGTGAGCAGCAGCACCTGCACCGTGCCCGGCTCGCCGTCGAGCTGCAGCGCCGCGCTCCCCGTCGCCGTGACGTCGAGATCGACGGACGCCTTGCCGACGACGCCGCGGATCTCCAGCCTGCCACCGCCGGGGGGCAGCACGTAGGACAGGGTGGCGCTACGGGCGGTGTAGCCGTCGGGGACCGTGAGCGTGAGCGGCGTTCCGCTCCGCGCCCAGCCGGACACCGTGCACCGGGGCGGCGGCGGCAGCACCAGCGCCTCGCTCGGGTAGCGTGCGGCGAGCGGGGGAAAGCCGCGCGGCGTGATGTCCTCGAACGAGTCGATCCCGAGCGCCGGCGGCGGGATCGGCGGGTACGCGTCGGCCGGCAGGTCGGCGTCCTTTTGCAGGTAGCCGGCGGCCGGCTCGGCGACGAGGAGCTCGAACACGAGCCGGTTGCCGTAGCGGACGATGGCCGCCTCGTAGACCTCGTCGAGCCAGCGCCAGATTCCGCGCCGCGCCACCGCGCCGCCGGTATTATCGAACACGCTGATCGACTCGTCCTCGGTGGACTCGACGCGGCTCGTGGCGCGCGTCTCGATGACGCGGCGGGCGACGCGCTCGGCCGCCTGGTCGACCACCCGCCGTACCGAGCGCCTCACCTCGCCCTGCGACGGGCTGTTCGGGCCGGGGCGGGTCTCGACCGACCATTGGCCCGAGAACGCGGTGCTGGGCGTGCTGCCGGTGCCGTAGGTGACGCTGAGGCCCTTGTCGCCGTAGGACGTTGTCTGGAGCACGTCGGCGATGGCGCGCGACAGCTCGCTGGTCAGGGCGTGGGAGCGCGCCGCGCTCTTGCGCCGGGTGTCGTCGGTGGTCTCGCGGGCGACCATCTGTGTGACGCTGCTCGTCTTGCGGTGGACCGACTTGCGGCGCTCGCCCGCCATCACGCTCTCGACGCGCGAGATGTCGCCGAGGGCGTATCCCACGAAGCGCTGCTGCACCATCTGGAGATCGCCGATGGCGTAGGGCCGGAGCCGCCCGCCCCCGTCCGGCGGGGACAGGCCCGGCGAGGCACAGGCGGGTGGCAGGGGAAAGATGCCGGCGGGCAGGACGATCGTCGCCTGCGCCAGCGCCACCAGCGTCGCGTCCACGAGTGGCGCGTCGCCATGGCAGGTGAGGTAGCGCAGCAGGTGATCGACCACCAGCACCTGCGCCAGCGCGTCGCGCAGCCGGGCGTCGTAGCCGAGCTCGATGACCAGGGCGAACCAGCTCTGCCAGACCTCCACGAGGTCTGCGGCGTACGCGGGCGAGTCGAGCCAGGCGCTGGTGGTCGGGCAGTCCGTCCCGAGGAGGGCGAAGATCTCGGCCACGACGTCGCCGGGATCGCGGTTCGCAGCCGCCGCCGCCAGGCGGTGGATCTCGCCGTAGGTCGACAACGGTGCGGGGGGCGATCCGATGCGGCGCACGAAGCCGTCGCTCTCGATGTACGCGACGACCGCCTGCTTCATCTCGTCGCGCGCGTCGGGCCCGCCGGCGTGTCGTAGCCCGGCCAGCGCCTGCACCAGCGTGCCCGACGGCGGCGTGTCGAGCGGGTAGGGGTAGTGCACGAAGCACAGCGCCAGCTCGTCCGGCGCCGGCGCGGGCCAGAGGCTCATGTAGACGTAAGGGAACAGCTCGCCGCCGCGAGCCGCGGCGGCCTCGAGGATCGACACCGGCCCGGACTCGCTGGGCGGGGCGGGGCGCGGGTGGATGTGGAGTGGGTCGGTGGCGAGCGACTCGGTGGCGACCGGCTCGAGGGGGAGCGGCTCGATGGCCGGATCGCCCGCGGCGCCAAGCACCACCAGGGTCCCGAGCAGCGTCTGCATCGCTTGATCCTGGAACCCGTAGCCAAGATGCGGAGTCTCGATGAAGACGGTGCCGCGAGGCCCTTGCAGGCACCGCAGCACGCCGGAGGCCAGGAGATCGCTGCAGAACCGGTGTTCGATGATCGCGCTCTCGCCGGGTCCGAACGGCCCGAGCGGTACAGGCATGGGGTACTGCTCGGTGCGGGACGCGACGCGCCAGGACACCAGCCGTTCGTGTTCGATCCACGCCGTGAAGTCGAGGATCAGTGTCTCGCTCCTGCCGCTGTCGACGACAGTCTCGGTCCAGGTTCCGCAGAGCTCGCGCGCCATCGTCCGGTCCTTTCTCGGTTGCTTTGTCGGTCTCTCCGCCCCACGCGGACTTCACTAGCCCATGGGCTGGACGTTCTGCAGCGCGAAGCCGAAGGGCCTCGAGTTCTTGCCCGGCCCGCCGCCCGACATGACGATGTCCGCGCTGGCGATGTTCCTCAGGTCGAGCTGCGTGTTGACGTTCGAGAGGATCGCCGCGTCGAGGAGCTGCCCCTGCTCGACCTGCGACACAACGCCGATCCAGATCGTCGGCTTGAACACGAACACCGCCTTCTGGCCCGGGGCGACGCCGGTCTTCTTCGAGAGCAGCTGGCCCGAGCGGTAGATGCATGCAGAGATGGCGCCCTGCTCGAGGCCATTGAGGACCTGGACCTCCGACGCGCTGTTCGCCGGACCGGTCGGCTTGAGCTGATCGCCGGAGCCGTCCCTGTTGACGGTCCAGAGCTGCCCGTCGGCGCTGTCTTGCTGCGGCACGAAGTTGCCCCAGCTGTCGGCGGCGCTGACCTGTAGATTGAGGTCGTACTGGAACGGATGAACCCAGCCGGAGCCGAGGTTGTCGATCACTCGCCACGCGACGAAGAGCTCGTCGAAGTTGGTGGCGACGTTCTTCTGGTAGATGAGGATCGAGGAGTTGTTGAGATCGGCAGACTGGTTGATGAGGCGAAGGGCGATCGAATCGGTGGCCATGAGATTGTCTCCTTGAATCTGTGTCGCGTTGATGTCAGCAAGCCCGGAGCGCTGAGTCGCTCCGGCGCTCGACCCGAATTGCAACGACCTCGCCAGGCCGATCGGCACCGGCTGCCCGCGGCTTGCCGGCACGAGCCCGAGTGCCTCTCAGGTTGCCGTTCACCGGCTCCCGCTCGCCGGCGCTCGAGGAGAAATCGCTCGGGCCACCCAGCTCGCGCCAAAGGCCTGCGGTGACGCGCACGCTCCAGATTCATGACGCCAGCCAGCACTCCCGCCGCCCTCGAGACGAGGCGCGTGTCTCTCCGGGACGCGGCGCGTCCGGGCGAGACACAGTGCACACCTCTGGTCGTTCCACCTGGACTCGCACCGGCTCTCCTGTTCTCCTGGGGCTGCCGTGCCTCGCGACGAGCCGCTCCTCTCGCTGGTCCCCCGCCTCGTCTCGGCCACCTACTTCGAAGAAGCCGCCACGGCTGCCCTCCAGGCCATGTTCGCCTGCGCCGAGAACGCCCTCGCCGCGGGCCCTTACGCCTCCCGCGTTCGCATCCTCCGTGGGGTCGTCCACCTCCGCCCCGAGGACAGCTACCTGCGCCTGTTCGGCGTCGACCGAGCGACCGGCGCGCATGTGGAAGGCGCCGGCTATCTCACCTCCGGCAACGTCTGGAGCTGGATCGAGAAGCACCGGTGCTCGGTCTCGATCGACGTCGAGCGCGCCTCGCTCCACTCCTGGCTTCCGGACGGGCCGATCGAACAGGTCGACCTTTCGGAGGCATCCGGACTGCCCGGCGACGCGACGCGCGCGCGCATGCTCGGCCGCGACGCGACCCACGTCCACGTCGTCCCGCTGCGCGCGCCCGGCGGCCGCGTCGACGGCATGATCACGCTCGAAGCGAGCGGCAGGGTGGCGGTCGGACGGGGTGACGTCTGGGCGGGGTGCTACGAGGAGCTGGAGCACCTCGCCGGCATCGCGGGCGCCTTCATCTCCGCCCGCGCGTTGCCGCTTCGCCCGGCCGCCCCGGCCGTCCTGGACGAGTTCCTGCCGGTCGTCGGTCAGAGCACCGCGCACCTCGTCGAGCTACTCCGCGCGTTCGCTCCCCGGGACGACACCATCCTGATCAGCGGCCCGACCGGCGCAGGAAAGTCCAGGCTCGCGCGCTGGTGCCACGAGCACTCGCAGCGCCAGGGCCAACCCTTCGAGGCGCTGGATCTGCTCAGCGTGCCGGAGGATCTGCAGGCAGCCGAGCTGTTCGGCTGGAAGCGCGGCGCGTTCACCGGCGCGATCAGGGACAACCCCGGCACGCTGAGCAGATCGACAAGCTCTCGCTCAAGGCGCAGGCGGGCCTCTTGCGCTTCATCGAGGAGCGGACGTACCGGATGCTGGGGGACGACGCCGTCGGGGAGCGTCGCGCCGACGTGCGCCTGCTCGTCGGCACCAACGCCGATCTGCGCGCGGCCATCCGCGCGGGCCGGTTCCGCGAGGACCTGTACTACCGCATCAACGTCCTGCCGGTGCGGCTGCTCCCGCTCGCCGAGCGGCTCGACGAGGTCTCGCGCTGGGCCGACTACATGCTGGGCCGCCGCCACCGGGAGGCCGGCGGCGACGGCGCGGTGCGCTTCGAGCCCGCGGCCATGAAGCTGCTCGTGTCGGCGCCATGGCCGGGCAACCTGCGGCAGCTCGACAACATCGTCCGGCGCGCGTACGCGCTCTTGCTCGCGGGACAGCGCGGCGCGGCTGGCGACCTGGTGATCCAGCAGCGCCACGTCGAGCGCGCGCTCACCTTCGACACCGACGTCGAGCCGAGCGCGCTGATCCGGCAGCTCTGGCGGGCGTCGCTCAGCTTCGTGCACGAGGCCGAGCGACGCAGGGACGGGAGCGCCCCACTTTCGCTTGAGCTGGCCGACGCGTTTCGCGGCATGATCCTGGGCGCCGCGGTGCAGCGCACAGGCAGCCGCGACGATGCCTTCATCCTGCTTGGCCAGGTTCCACTGCTCAAGAACCGCAACCACCACCGGGCGCTGCGGCGCGAGCTCTCGCGGGTGCGCGAGCTCCTGCACCTGCTCGGAGGCGACGTCGATCAGGAGCTCCAGGCGGCGCTCGACGCCGACGAGGAGCCTTGACGGGAGTGGCCGACGAGCCTCGGCCGCCCTTGCATTGCCGCAGAGCCTGCTTGACACCTCGCGAGGTCTTGCGTTCTGCTCCTGCCACTCTTCAAGTGGGTAGGGGACCATGAGCTCGATCATGCAGCGCGATGATGCTGTGCTCATGCCCGACGCCACGTTCGACGGCCGCTACGAGATCATTGCCAAGCTCGGCGAGGGCGGCTTCGGCGCGGTGTACAAGGCCCGCCAGCTCAGCACCGGACAACCGGTCGCCTTGAAGATCCTGCACCTCGCCGAGTATAGAGGCGCTGCGCAGACCACCAAGCGAGTCGCGCGCTTCCTGCGCGAGACGCGGCTGTGCGCCCAGCTTCGCCACCCCAACATCGTCCAGCTCCTCGACTCGGGGCAGCTGGCGGACGGCACGCTCTACATCGCGTTCGCCTTCGCGCCCGGTGACAACCTCGCCGCGCTGCTCGAGACCGACGGCGCGCTCGCGCCGCGCGAGGCGCGGCACCTGATGCTCCAGGTGCTCGACGTGCTCGCCTGCGCCCACGCAGAGGGCGTGGTCCACCGCGATCTCAAGCCCAGCAACATCATGGTGATTCCGACAGGCGCGCGCCGCAACGCGCTCGTGCTCGACTTCGGGATCGGCGCGATGATCGACGATGGAAGTGCCGCGCGCTTGACCGACAGCCACGAGACGCTAGGCACGCTCGGCTACGGAGCGCCGGAGCAGTGGCGCGGCACCGAGCTCTCGCCGCGCACGGATCTGTTCTCGTGGGGCCTCGTGTTCCTCGAGTGCCTGACGGGCAAGCCGGTGTACGGCGGCACGGCGGCCGAGATCTTCTATCGGCTACTCGGCCCCGATCCCGTTCCCATTCCGGCTGCGATCGAGCGTCATCCACTCGGCGACCTGCTCGCCCGCGCCGTCCGCAAGGACATCGCCGAGCGCGACGTCACCGCCCGAGGGCTCCTCGAGGCGCTCGAGGCGTGCGATCTGCGCGGCTTGTCACGCGACGCGATGCTCGGCGCCAGCGGCGAGCTGCGGTCGTGGCGCTCGATCCCGGCGGCCAACACATCGCTCGACAGACCGCGGACACCGGCACTGCCAGCCCTCGATGGCGAGCGGCGGCAGCTGACGGCGCTGTGCTGTCGCGTGGGGGTGAGCGTGCGCGCCGCCGCCGCACCGGCCCCCGACGTCGAGGCGCTGGACGCCACCCTGCGCTCGGGGCTCGGCGTGTGCGCGGATCTCGGGCGCCGCCACGGTGGCTGGGTGGCCGCGGCGCTCGGCGACCAGCTGCTGATCTACTTCGGCTACCCCCGCGCGGCAGAGGATGACGCCAGGCGGGCCGCCCGCGCGGCGCTGGCCATGGTCAGTGCGGTCAACTCCGAGGACCAGCACATCGTGGCGCAGCATATCGAGCTCGAGGTAAGCGTGGGTGTCCATACCGGCCCGGTCATCGGTGGCGATCGCGACGACATCCAGAGCGCGGATCTCGTCACCGGCGTCACCCCACGCCTCACAGCGCGGCTCGCGGCACTGGGACCGCCCGGATCAGTGACGGTCAGCGTCGCCTCGCAGCGGCTCTTGCGCACCTCCTTCGATCTCGAGAGCGCAAACACGCCGGCCATCGCGGAATTTGCGACTCCGACGGAGATCTTCCGCCTCGGCAAAGAGCACGACGAGGCCGCCGGGGGGACGCCGCCCGATGGCGCCAAGCCGCCGATCTCCGGCCGAGATTCGGAGCTCGGGCTCCTGGTCGAGCAATGGCGCCGCGCGAGCGAGGGGGCGGGGCAGGCGAACCTCCTCACGGGCGAACCCGGTATCGGCAAGAGCCGCCTGGCGCGTGAGCTGCGCGATCGAGTGGCGCACGAGGCCCATTCCTTCCTCGAGGCGCGGTGCTCGCCCGACACGCAGAACAACGCACTCTTGCCG
>Ga0137437_1000754_pt1 | contig 10713 bp, 6 predicted proteins | sample EasRivERMGT138_2_FD_102332 | JGI IMG/M metagenome (GOLD analysis project Ga0137437, IMG submission 102332) | Soil microbial communities from meander-bound floodplain in the East River, Colorado, USA - East River MetaG ERMGT138_2 | ecosystem: Environmental > Terrestrial > Soil > Floodplain ...
AACCAGGCGGCGGCATTTCAGCGCGCTTACAGGAACGTCTTGGAACGACGCCAACGCGTCCGTTTTGGCGCGCCGGCCGAGCCAGCAATGCATTCTTCGCATGCGCTCAGCGGCAGGACGCGCGACAATCGCGCCGTCTGGCTGCAAACGGAAGGGCCGGTGGTGCTGTTGCTCAGCGGCCTGCCGATCGATCGCCTAGGAGAAACCGTCGACGAAGCTTGGCGAGATTTGGAGATCGAATCAGAGCCAACAACTATCCGCTTCGATTCGGTAAGACCGGCGAAGAATCGGCCTCAGTTGTCGCTTGGTAGCAAATAGCGCCCGCCTTCGTGCTTGACCCTGCCGTCGCGCACCAGTTTTTCCAAATGCGCTTGCACGGAGAACTCGGCCACCCGCTTGAGCGCCGCCGACACATCGACGTAAATCGCTTCGGTGATATCGCCGATGGTATTGCGGCCATTGCGCAGCGCGGCCAACACCTGCTGCTCGCGCTCGAGCCGATGCTTGATGTATTCGCGAATCTTCGCCTCGGCTTTGCCGATCAGCGGTCCGTGGCCGGGCAGGATCAGACTCATTTCAATTCCGAGCAGCCTTTCCAAGGTCTGCATATAGTCGGTCATGTTGCCGTCGGGCGGATGAATCACCGCGGTGCCGTAGCCGAGAATGTTATCGCCGCTGAACAACACCTTGTCACTGGTTTCGTAAAAGCAGCAGTGGCCCGACTCGTGTCCCGGCGTGTGCAAAACATGCAACTCCCCGCCGCCGAAATCGATCCGGTCGTTGTCGTCATATTGAAAATCTTCGCCGCCGAGATAGCCTTTGCGCGACCGGTGAATGCCGAGCTTGGCGCCGCACCGTTTGCGCAGCGCCAGCGCGCCGCCGGTGTGATCGCTGTGAATATGCGTGAGCAGAATCTTGTCAATTTTCTTGACGCCCATCGCTTCGGCCTGCTCGAGAATGCCGTCCATGTTCGAGTCGGCGCTGAGCGCCACGTCGATCACCAGGCCGCTCGCTTTGCCGACGATATACTGATTGGTCCCTTGCAGCGTCATGATGCCGGGATTGTTGGCGGTGAATTTTCCGATATACGCCGGAGTGCTCATGGCGGTCCCTTCAGCGGCGCGCCCAGCGCCGCGAAAAAGTGAATTGGCAAAAAAAAGCGCCAGCGAGGATTTCCCCATCACCGCCAGCGCTTTTCTTCGTGTTGTCACAAATTATGTGCGATTCGCAAAATATTTTTTCACCACGAAGGCACGAAGGACACGAAGTTTAAGAGTTTGACAACCGAAACCTTCGGGTCTTCGTGTCCTTCGTGGTGAATTCTTTTTTTGCGCACTTGGCGCTTAGATTTCCGAATTCGGCTTCTTTTTCTATGTGACCTTTGTGCCCTTTGTGGTGGAATTCTCTTCTCTAATTTTGCAGCAACTGGCGCAACACGTACTCCAAGATGCCGCCGTGGCGATAGTAGTCTAATTCCGCCGGCGTATCGATGCGGCAGATGACTTTGAATTCGCTGGCCTTGCCATCGTCCGCTGTGGCTTTGACCGTCAATTCTTGGCGCAGTTTCAAATCCGGGCCGATGCCGAGAATATCGAACTTTTCAAATCCCGTGAGATTATGGGTTGCTAAATTTTCTCCCGGCTTGAAAACCAGCGGCACGATACCCATGCCGATCAAATTGCTGCGATGAATACGCTCGAAGCTTTCGGCGATCGCCGCTTTGATGCCGAGCAGCCGAGGTCCTTTGGCCGCCCAGTCGCGCGACGAACCGGTGCCGTACTCCTTGCCGGCGATGACGATCAGCGGCGTGCCTTCTTTTTGATACTGCATCGCCGCGTCGTAGATCGACATCGGCTTCTTGTCCGGGATATGCACGGTCACGCCGCCTTCAGTGCCCGGTGCCAACATGTTTTTCAGCCGAATGTTAGCAAAGGTGCCGCGCATCATCACCTCATGATTGCCGCGCCGCGCACCGTATTGATTGTAATCCTTCGGCAGCACGTCATTGTTGGTGAGATAGCGCGCCGCCGGACCATTTTTCTCGATCGCACCGGCCGGCGAAATATGATCGGTGGTCACCGAGTCACCGATCATCGCCAGCGCACGCGCGCCGGTGATCGGCTTGATCGCACTAGGAGTTTTGCCCATGCCGTCGAAGTACGGCGCTTCACGCACATAGGTCGATTGCATGTCCCATTTGAACAGTTCGCCTTGCGGCACCGGCATGCCCTTCCAGCGCGCGTCGCCTTCGCTGGCCTGGCTGTATTCTTTCTTGAACATTTCCTGACGCACCGACCGGTTCAGCACTTCTTGAACTTCCTGCGGCGTTGGCCAGATGTCTTTCAAATAAACCGGTTTGCCAGCGGTATCGTTGCCCAACGAGTCATTGTATAAATCGACATCCATGTTGCCCGCCAGAGCGTAAGCGACAACTAATGGCGGCGAGGCCAAATAGTTGGCGCGCACGTTGGCGTGAATCCGTCCTTCGAAGTTGCGATTGCCGGAGAGCACCGCCGCGGCCACCAGATCGCCTTCTTGAATGCCGTTGGCAACCGCCTCAGGCAAGGGACCGCTGTTGCCGATACAAGTGGTACAGCCGTAGCCGACGATGTTAAACCCGATTTTTTCTAAATGGGTTAATAAGCCGCTGTCTTTTAAATACTCCGTGACCACGCGCGAACCCGGCGCCAAGCTGGTCTTCACCCAAGGTTTGCGCGTCAGCCCCTTCTCGCCGGCTTTCTTGGCGAGCAATCCGGCGCCGATCATCACCGACGGATTGGAAGTGTTGGTGCAGCTGGTGATCGCCGAGATCACCACCGAGCCATGCTTGAGCTCGAATTTGTCGCCGTTCATCTGCACCGCGACTTTCTTAGCCGCGTCTTTGGTTTTCATCAATGAGGGTAACGCTTCGGCAAAGGCTTTCTTGCTGTCGGTGAGCGCGATGCGGTCCTGCGGCCGGCGCGGACCGGAAATGCTCGGCACCACGCTGGCGAGATCCAATTCCAAGGTATCGGTGAACATCGGATCGGGCGAGGCGTCGGTGCGGAACATACCCTGCTCTTTGGCGTAGGTCTCGACGAGTTTGATAAGATGCGGATCGCGTCCGGTGAGAGTCAGGTAACGCAGCGTCTCATCGTCGATGGGGAAATAGCCCACCGTCGCGCCGTACTCCGGTCCCATGTTGCCAATCGTCGCGCGGTCGGCCAGGCTCAAGCTCGACAGTCCCGAGCCGTAGAACTCGACAAATTTTTCGACGACGCCTTTTTTGCGCAGCATCTGCACGACGGTCAAAACTAAATCCGTAGCCGTCGCGCCGGCGGGCAATTTGCCGTGCAGCTTAAAGCCGATCACTTCGGGAATCAGCATGATGATCGGCTGGCCGAGCAGTGCCGCTTCCGCTTCGATGCCGCCGACGCCCCAACCGACGACACCGAGACCATTGATCATCGGCGTGTGTGAGTCCATCCCGACAACCGTATCCGGATAGGCGAAGTGCGCGCCGTCTTTCTTTGCGCGAAAAACCACCGGCGCGAGATATTCGAGATTGACCTGATGGCAGATGCCGACATCGGGTGGAATCAAGCGGAAATTATCGAACGACATCTGGCCCCAGCGCAAGAACGCGTAGCGTTCGACGTTGCGCTCGAATTCAATTTCAGAATTCTTCTGGAACGAATCGGCGGAACCGAAGAAGTCGACCTGCACCGAGTGGTCGATGACCAGATCCACCGGCGCCAGCGGATTGATCTTCTTGGGATCGCCGCCGAGCCGCTTCATCGCTTCGCGCATGGCAGCCAAATCGACTACCGCCGGCACGCCGGTTAAATCCTGCATCAGAACCCGCGCCGGCATGAAGGCGATTTCGTTGTCGGACTTTACCTTGGCATTCCAGTTAGCCAATGCCTCGATGTCGGCTTTGTTGACGTGATGGTTGTCTTCCTGCCTGAGCAGGTTCTCCAGCAAGACTTTCAATGACACCGGCAGGCGCGAGACATTCTTGAAGCCCGCTTTCTCCAACAAGTCGAGGCGGAAGATATCGTAGTTCGCGCCGTCGACGGTCAAGACCTTACGCGTGCCGAAACTGTTCACATACTTCTGGGCCATGGACGCTCCTTAAGTAAAGATAATGAGTGGTCTAATTTGTAGCTAGGGCAGCGCGATAAAGCAACAGGGAGTGCCGCAGTGGATTAAGCACTAACCGCCGATGATCGAAGATGGAGGATCGAGGCTGGCATTTTCCGATCGGCACATTTCGCTCTTCGATCTTCGATCCTCCGTCCTCGACCCCGTGCGCACAGATTCCCCGACGAGGGAGCTGGCCAGGGTTGGCAATTTAAATTTCATCTTTTAGCAAAAATCGAATCGGCATTTCCTTGACGGCAAGCCCAGCTATCGATTACAAAGCGGCAGGAGCATTTACCGTGAAGAAATGCAGGAAACCAACCATGGCCGAAGAAAATACCATCAGCAGACGCAAATTTATCGGTGCAGTCGCCGCGGTGGGCGCGGTCGGGCTTTCCGCCTGCGTGACGAACACGCAACAAGCCTCGCACCTTTGGGCGGCCGACCGAAAATCCGGACAGCTGCCAACCCGCGGCGAGTTCGTCGTGCGTAATGCTTACGTCGTAACTATGGACCCGAAACTCGGCGATATTCCGAATGGCGATGTCCACGTGCGCAACGGCGCGCTGGTCGCCGTCGGAGCGAATCTGAATACGGGGGGAGCAGTAGTTGAAATAGATGGGCGCAATCGCATCGCCTGCCCCGGCTTCGTCGACACGCACTTTCATCTTTGGGGCAGCTTTGCGCGCGGCGTGGTCGCCGACGGCGACTTCGACTACTTTCCAGTGATGAGCGAGCTCGGCCCGGTGCTGACGCCGGAGGACGCTTACGCCAGCGCGCGTTTGGGAATCACCGAAGCGATTTATTCGGGACTGACAACGATTCACGACTGGTCACACAATATTATCGATGGCACGTACGCCGACGCCGATCTGCGCGCCCTGCGCGACTGCGGCATTCGGGCGCGCTTTTCCTACGGCTATAGCCGTAACTTGCAACTGAAGCCGAAAGAGACCGCGGACTTCAACGACATTGCGCGGGTGAAGCGGCAGTGGTTCGGCTCGTCCAACGACGGCCTTCTCACCATGGGGTTTGCTTCCCGCGGCGCTGGCGACACCCCGCCTGAGGTATATCGAAAAGAATGGGAATTCGCGCGCAGCATTGGCATACCGATCACGCAGCACGCCGGACGCTCCATCGCCGAGATCAAACGTTTTCGCCGCATCGAGATGCTCTACAACGACAAGCTCTTGGGCCCCGACGTCCAGCTCATACATACCTACAGCGCCTCGGAAAAAGAACGAGCGATGATCGCCGAAACCAAAACCCATGTCAGCTGCGCCCCCTACACCGCCTCGCGCTTGGCCTCTGGACTTCCCTATCTTGGCGATCTGTTAAAGCGCGGCGTGCAGTGCAGCTTGTCCGTCGACACGACAACGGTGGGCGGCAACGCCGACATGTTCAGCATCATGCGGCTCATGTTGCAGTTGAATCATCTGCGCTCCATGGACGTGATGGAAGTGCAGCCGCGCAGAATTCTCGAATTGGCAACCCTCGACGGCGCCAAAGATCTCGGCATCGCCGATCGCACCGGTTCGCTCACGCCGGGGAAACGCGCTGATTTAATTCTCGTCCGCACCAACGACATCAACGTCGCGCCGTTCGTTAATCCAGCGCTCTTGTTGGTGCAGCAGGCTAATCCATTCAATGTCGATACCGTGGTCATTGACGGGAGGATTTTGAAACACAAAGGCGAGCTGGTCGCCATCGATACCGAAGAAGTGATCGCCAAAGCCACCGAAGCTTTTCACGCGGCGAGAAAGCGAGCCGGTGGTCCGTTCTGAATGAGCGTAAGTAGTTAGGAGTAAGTTGTAAGGAGTTTTCCGGATTCCGGACTCCTAACTCCTGACTATTTACTCCACACTGTTCTAGTTACTTTCCGCCAAACACCTTGGCCAAGAAGCCTTCTTTCTCCAGTTCGGCGACATAACGGTACAAGACGTAATCCTTGGCCTGTAGGTCTTTGGCTTCGGGGCGGTTTCTTTTTAAGATCTGCGCGGTGAATTCGACGCCTTCGAGGGTCGGGTACGGCTTGGTTGGAAAAGTTTTGCTGTAGTAGCGGTAGGTCTCTTCCATTTGGTCTTTATGTTTTTCCGGGTCGAGGCGGAGATATTGTGCGATGGACTTCAAAACCTGGGGTTTTTTAACTGGATCTTTCCATAGGCCCAGCCCCTCGATCAACGCGCGCAGGGTGCGCATGGTCATGTCGGGATTGCGATCGAGAAAATCCTTGGTGGCGACGATGAGTTGGTGGGCGTAGGCAACCCCTGACTCCGACAGATCGATCACTTCGTTGAAGCCCAACTGCCGGCCCGCGAGATTGAGCGGTGGGCTGACGATGGCGGCGTCCACCACGCCGGCTTTGAGCGCCGCGAAGCGCTCGCTCTGACCGCCGCCTTGAAGAATAATCACGTCCTTATCCGGCTTGAGTCCATACTTCTCCACCGCGGCGCGCACCGCCGTGTCGGACGATGAACCGTAGCGGCTGATGACGATTTTCTTGCCGCGCAGGTCAGCCGGCGCCTTGATCTCGGCGCGCGCGAGAATACTGAAAGGAAAAGTGTTGATCATCCCGGCGACAAAATAAACATTCGCGCCGCGCAGATTCGCCGTCAAAGTCGCGACGCCGTCCTGAGTGGCGAATTGAATATCGCCGGCGATCAGAGATTGCATCCCTACAGTGCCGCCGGGAAACGAGATCAGTTCCACGTTCAAGCCATACTTCTGAAACAACCCAGCTTGCTTGGTCACGTGATAATGACTGTTGGTCCCGGCCGGCGCCTCGATACCGATGCGCACCGTGGGCAGCGCCTTCTGCGCCCAGACTCGATCTAGCGGGGCGAACGCAATCATCGATAGGAAAAAACTCAAACCTAATTTCATATTCGACACGCTCCTTGCGTCCTTCTAATGGCAAGAGCTTGCGGCTGTCAAGCCGGTTGCGCTTGCTCCGACAAAAACATTCGACTAGGTTCGACGCCAGTCGAATCGCTCGGCGCAGCTACATTTCATCCATCGATCATGGCGCAGCAAGTCACACCCTGGCAAGTTCTCAAACAAAGAGACTTCGGTCTTTTCTGGGCGAGCCTGCTTTTTTCCGCCATCGGCAGCCAAATTTCAACGGTCGCCATCGCCTGGCAAGTTTACGAAATCACCAACTCGCCGTTTCAGCTCGGCCTGACTGGACTCTTTCGCGCTCTGCCCGTCATGCTTCTCTCGATCCCGGGCGGCGTGGTCGCTGATCGCATGGATCGGCGCTGGCTGTTGATCATCACGCAATGCTTAGCAGCGCTGCTGGCGTTGGCGCTCGCGCTGCTGAGTTATTTCGGCACCGTGCAGGTGTGGCATATCTATTTCGTCACATTTCTTTCCGGCGCCGTGGGCATCTTCGATTCGCCGGCGCGCACGGCGCTGATCCCGACGCTCGTGCGCCCGGAGCAACTGGCCACTGCCTACGCGCTCAATATCTCCTGGCGTCAGATCGCCACCCTCTCCGGCCCGTTTATCGGCGGCGTCGTGATCGCCACGGTGGGTATCAGCACTTCTTACTTTATCGACGCGCTGAGTTTTTTCAGCGTGATTATCTGTCTCGCCTTGATGCGCGCGCGGCCGGCACCGGCATCCGGCGAAAAGAAAGAATCGCCGCTGGAAAGCGTGCGTGGCGGTTTTAATTTCATCCGCGACAACACGGTGATCTTAGGCTTGATGGGGATGGACACTTGCGTGCAGTTTTTCGGCGCTTACCGCTCGATGATGCCGGTGTTCGCCCGCGACATTCTGGCCGTCGGCCCCACCGGTCTGGGCGCGTTGCTCGGCGTGCCGGCGTTCGGCGCGCTGGCGGGCTCTGGAATCGTTATGGCAGCGGGAAATCCGAAACAAAAAGGCCGGCTTATTATCGGCGTGACGCTAATTTATACCGCCGGTCTAGTCTGCTTCGCGCTGTCGCGATCTCTCGTGCTTTCTCTAGCCATCGTGTTTTTGCTCGGCTTGGTCGATGCCGTCGGCGAGACCCTGCGCGACACACTGGTCCAACTCATCACGCCTGATCACATGCGCGGACGGGTCAAAAGCTTCGATCAAGTCTTCATGTCCGCCGGCACCTATCTAGGTCACGCGCAGATCGGCACCGCGGCAACATTTCTCGGCGTTCCCGGCGCCCTGGTCATGGGCGGCTGTCTCGGTTCCGCCGGCGTCCTGTTAGTCGCCAAGTACGCGCGTGGTTTGCGAAGTCTCGATGGCTGAATTTCGGCTGCATCTCGCTTTGTCACTACCGTCTAGCAAAAATACGGCGACCATCGCCTGAGCGGTTAATCTTCCTCGTCGGCGCTTTGGCGCGCTTTGTGTCTTCACGCGAGTCTTCTTTGTGCAGATTGAGTAATTCAGAAATAAACAGGGCATATCGCGTACGGGGTATTAACCCCGTGCGCGACCAAAGGGGATGCCCGCCCCCCTATGGATTCCCCATCAAAACGGCGCCCGCAGCAAGCTGCGGGAAATTATTAGATTCAACCACAAATTTCAAAAATCTTTGCCTAGATTCTAACAAACAGCGCCGGTTGACATCTAGAATACTGTCCGATTATGGTGCCCATACAAATTTACCGCGAGAGGAGTCTGCCATGGGTAAACCCATTTTGATGCTTCCGATATTGGGCCTGCTGTGGCTCGGAGTGGCGGCGCCGGTGCGCGCCGATGAGAGTGGGGTCGTGCGCTTCGCGGCGCTGCCGGCCGATGGCCCGGGCCATCCCGAGGGAATCGCCGCCGATTCAAAGGGCAACATCTACGTCGCCTCATTCGAATTTTCCGAGCCGAACGTCATTTACATCTTCCGCAGTAACGGGCATCTCCAAGACACCATTCCGTTATCCGGCGCGATTCCCCTCGGCATGGCGTTTGACGGGGCCGGCAAGTTGTACGTCGCCGACTTCGGCAACGGAAGTGTGCTCCAATTCTCGCCTCCGTTCAGCCATAGCAGCGCGCCATCCAAAATTATTAACGTATGCGGCGGCGCGGGCGCGGGCTGCGGGCTCAACGCAATCACGTTCGATGCGGCGGGCAATTTATACGTTTCCGATTCATTCGGCGGAAACATTTTTAAGGTTGTTCTTCCCGCCGGGACGGTGAGCCTGTTCGTCAACCACGATCTTCTCACGCCCGGCCCGCACGGCTTTCCGCCATTCGGCGCCAACGGCCTGGCGTTCTCGGCTGACGGCCAGACTCTTTTTGTCGCCAACACCGCTGATGACCGCATTCTTAAAATCAACGTCAGTGTCAGCCCCCCGACGGTGAGCAGCTTCGCCGAGAGCATCAACGGCGCCGATGGGATTCTTTTTGACCGGCAAGGACGCTTGTGGGTCGCCGCCAATCAAGCTGACGAGATTGTCGCGCTCAACGCCGACGGCCGCATAGTGGAGCGGCGCGGCTCATTTGGCGGGATCGGGCCGGATGGCGCGCCGAAGGGTCTGCTTTTTCCCGCAAGCATCGTCCTCAGCAACGGCAACCTATTTGTCACCAACCTCGCCCTCGCGCTGACCGGTGGCCCGTCCGAACCGGAGGCCGATGTCACGACATTCACAGTGTCAAGAATTCCGCTTGCCGGCCATTAACTCAGCGCCTGTCATTTTTTATTCTTCGGGCATTGGAATCGAAAGATTTCAATGCCCTTCTCCGCGTACCTGAGCTTCAGTGGTGGCGTTATCAGCAGAATCAGTTTTCCAATTGAACCACCGGTCACATATGGGCTATGGTCGCGTCGTCGATAAGGAGGTCCACCATGCCCATGGCAAAAGTTCGCGGCGTTAATATGAATTACAAAATTCTCGGCGACAGCGGCCCGTGGGTCGCGCTCTCGCCCGGCGGCCGGCGCGACATCAGTGGCATCGAACTGCTCGCCAACAGCGTCGCTGAAAAAGGTTATCGCGTCGTCATCTTCGACCGGCGCAACACCGGCGCTTCCGATGTCGTCATCGACGGCAACGAATCGGAGTACGAAATCTGGGCCGACGACATCCACGAGTTGCTGAACCAGCTCGGCGCCCTGCCCGTCATCGTCGGTGGCAGCTCGTCCGGCTGCCGCACCGCCCTGCTGTTCGCCTTGCGCCATCCCGAAAGCATCCGCGCCTTGCTTCTCTGGCGCGTCACCGGCGGCCGCTTTGCCTGTGAGCGATTGGCCGAAGAATACTATGGCCAGTTCATCACGGCGGCGAAAGCCGGCGGCATGGCCGCGGTGTGCGACATGGAGCACTGGAAGGAAAGAATCGAAGCACGCCCGCAGAACCGCGACGCGCTGATGAAAATGGACCCGGCGCGCTTCATCGCCGTGATGTCGCGCTGGCGCGAATATTTTCTAAAGGGCGCCGATCTGCCGGTCATCGGCGCGACCGAAGCCAATCTGCGTTCCATTAAAGTCCCGGCGTGCATCGTTCCAGGAAACGATCTCACCCATGGTCGTAAAACCGGCGAGACCCTCGGCCGCCTGCTGCAAACCAGCGAAGTCCACGTGCTCTTTCCCAAACACTACGACGAGCCGCTCAGCCCGCGCGAAGAATGGGACGAAAAAGCCGGCGAGATGGCCACCCTGTTCAGCGACTT
>Ga0137437_1000755_pt1 | contig 10710 bp, 5 predicted proteins | sample EasRivERMGT138_2_FD_102332 | JGI IMG/M metagenome (GOLD analysis project Ga0137437, IMG submission 102332) | Soil microbial communities from meander-bound floodplain in the East River, Colorado, USA - East River MetaG ERMGT138_2 | ecosystem: Environmental > Terrestrial > Soil > Floodplain ...
AAGCTGGCGTGCGGAGAGGTTGACGGACATGTAGTGCACCGGCACTCCCGCCTGACGCCACGCGGTGAACTGCCGGCATGCCGTCATGAGGACCCATTCGCCCAGGTTGACGATCATCCCGGTTTCTTCCGCGACCGGAACGAAGAGCGCGGGCGAACGTCCGCCGCCGTCCGGTCCGTGCGGCCAACGCAGCAGCGCCTCCACACCGATGGTTTGCGGTGCGCTGCGCCCGACAATGGGCTGGTAAAGCAGTTTGAATTCATCGCGCTGCAGCGCCCGGTGCAATCCCGATTCGAGCGTCACGCGCGCCAGCATTCTCTGCTGCATTTCCACCTCGAAGAAGACGACGCGGCCCCGGCCCGATTCCTTGGCGCGGTACATGGCGATATCGCTGCTCTTCAGCAAGTCCTCGATCGTGCGGCCGTCGGCAGGAAAGATCGTGATGCCAATGCTGGCACCTATGTGGTGCTCGCGACCGTTGATGGTGACCGGCTCCTGCAGGCTCGCCAGCATGCGTTCGGCAATCTGCCCGGCGACGTTGGCGTCACGAAGGTTAGGCAGCAGCACGGCAAATTCGTCGCCGGCAAGCCGCGCGACGCTATCGCCTTCCTTGGTGCAGCCGGTCAGTCGCTGCGCGATGGCTTGGAGCAGCACGTCACCGGCTGCGTGGCCAGCGGTATCGTTGACCCGCTTGAAGTAGTCCAGATCGATATACAACAGCGCACCGAGGCCCGATTCCAAGGTGGCCTGGAGCGCGACGTTGACGCGATCGGCGAAGAGCTGTCGGTTCGGCAGGCCCGTCAAGGCATCGAAGTGGGCCTGCTCATAGAGTTTTTCGGAGCGTTCTACATTCGCGAGAATCAGTGACAGTCGATCCGCGAGATCGCTCGCGCTGATAACGGGCGATCCCGCAGATTCTTCGCGATCGGCGTGACCGATACACAGGTATCCGGAGAGTTGGCCGTCATGACGGAGCGCATGCAGGCGGATCGCCTGAACGGAGGCGGCGGCCAGTGGGCCAAGCACAGCGATGTTTGCCGCGGCCGCAGCGCCAATCTCCAGATACGGACTTTGCTTGTCTATCGTCGAAAATGCTGCGGCGTCGAAGGCCACGCGACGCACAGAAAGCTTTTCGGAGGAGGAGGCGAACCAGTCGTAGACCCGCGATTGTTCGTTGGCATAGCCGTCGATGAGCAGCACCGACGCACAGCGGCATCCCAGCACGGCGGCGACTCGCGGCAGCAGCGCATCGAGGATGCGTTCGAGGTCCGGTGTGCGCAGCAGCAGGCGATCGATCTCCGCGAGAGTCTCGAGCGCGGAGAATTGTTGCTTCAGCTGTCCCGACATCGCATTGAAGGACCGCGCCAGATCGCCGAATTCGTCGTCGCCGCTCGTCTCGACGAGCGCGGCAAAATCCCGGCGCGATACCCTTTGCGTCGCCTGGTTCAGTTGCTCGAGGGGGCGCACCTGGCGACGGATGACGGCCACGGAAAGCACGCTGACCAGCACAATAGTTAGCAGAATGATTCCCGGAAACGCCATTTCCACGTGACTGCCGAGGCTGACCAGCGAGTGGCGCGGCTGCAGAGCAATCACGTGCCATGAGGGCGATGAGAAGCGGCTGCCAAGGAAAACTTCCCACGACCGGGTGAGCTGTTCATCCTGCGAATGCGCCGTAACGTCTGCGACTGCGGCTGCGTCCGGAATCAGGTTGACGTCGTCTGCAGCGAGAGCCAGCCCTCCTTTGTCATTGTCCACGACCAGCAGGTGTGCTTCGCCGGCGTAGTCACGCGCGTCAGCCCACAACCAGGATGGCCGAAGCTCCGCCAGAAGCCGCGCCCCGCTCGGCAGCTTGCGAACGAGATAGACCTGCCGGGCGCCAGCTTCATCGATCGTGATTACGATCGCGGAGTCGCCGCGCTCCACCGCGCGGCGCTGCCGGTCATTCAGCTCCGGGAGCGGCCGCTCCGCGATGTGCGCCACCGTGCCAGCCGTCGCGCGGCGCGTACTGCGGATCCAGAGGAGCTTCGCAACTTCTTCCTGCGCCGAATCGTCAGTTGCGCCGCGCGCAATGGTCAGTGCGCGCAGCACGTCGTCCGCGGTGTCAAGGCGACCCAGCAACGCGTGACCGTAACCGCGCGCCGCGGTATCGAGGTCCTGTTCCTGGTTGTGCGTCAGCTGGGCGTCGAATTCCGCTGCGAGAAAGAACGTGGCCACGGACAGCGGCAGCAGTGCGCACAGCACGAAGAGGCCGACGACTCGCCGGCCGAGTCGACTCTTTAGATAGGTGAACCGCAGCGCCGCCATCCCTAGTAGTCCGATGCCAACCCGATGAATCCGCCATTGTTCGCCATCACGATATCGTCACGGCTGGGCTTGGCGGTGAGCGGGGGCACGGAATCGCCGTCGGGACCGACGCTGTACAAATCGTATTCCGTATTGATAGGCACCAGGTTCTTGTCTTTGCGCATTTTCCCTTTGCCCTTCAATCCGGTGAAGGACAAATATTCATAGGGTCGGCCCCATGGATCGAGCAGGCCGCCCTTGCCAATCGCAGCGAGGTCGGGCGGCGGCGCATCGCTGTTCATGACATAGGCTTCAATGGCCAGATGAATCTTGGCGATATCGGCAATTGCCGCGGCCGTGTTGGAGCGGTCCACGTAACGCGAGTACGACGGCAAAGCGACGGCGAGCAGAATCCCGACGACCGCGATGCCGATGAACAGATCGAGCAATGTGAATCCCGCGTTCGAACGTCGGCCGCGATTGCGCGTACGCGGACTCCGAGTGTCAACAACAACCCCCACTGACCCACCTTCTCGGCACATGCCGTCGTTGAAATGTCGAACTTGAGAGGCCGACAGCCCTGCCGCTGCCCAATTGTCGGCGCACCAAGGCAAAGGTTGAGGCAGCGCGAAGAATCAGGACGTGACCGGTGTCACATCGGCCCAGACGCGGAGCTGATACGGGGTGAAGCTTTGCGAGCGAGTTCACCATTCCGGGCGCTGCGCACCGACCGGATATGTCAGAAATCGAAACTGTCTGACAATCCCGCCCAAGTGCGCGGCCAAGTGCAAGAGAGCGCGCCAGTCACGTCGACACCACTGCTGACAGTATCCCGGCAGCGGCATTGGCTACGCTGTGCACGCGAGCGGACGCTTGGTCTCGAGGCGGAAAACTCCGATGTCCTTGCAACAATCACAGAGCCTGTCCGACATTTCGGCAGGTGAGTTTCCCGAACACACCATCGCGCATGGGGTTCGGTGGATTTGCGTCCCCAGCGAAACTCCGGAAACGATTCACTCGTTCGTCCTGCGCTGGAACGGACAATGGATTTCAGGCGATCGATTTGCGCGCGACTATGCGGCCGGAGTCATGTTATTTGATTCGGAATTGGCGCAGGCGGTGTCGCGATTCTGTCCCTCGAGATCCGATGCGCTGGAACAGGAAATCGAGGCCCACGCCGCGGCATGGGCGGCTGTTCTCGTGGCATTCGAGGCGGCAAGTTTTCGGGACGCCGACCGCGAGACGCTGCTGGCGGCGTTGCTGGTCGAATTGCGCCAATACTGGAGCCAAAACAAACCGTCGGATGCGGCACATGACGCCGCGATCCTCGGCCGAGCCAGGTTCTATCGCGCATTGCAGGACCGCACCAGCCATCTGGAGAGCGTCACGCATATCGTGAATTCGTTTCTGCGCACGTTGGGGCTGCGCGAACCGATCGCGCCTTCGGCGCTGGCGCGCCATCTCACCGCCATTTTCGGTTACCGGATTCTCCGTGACATCTACCGGCTCAGCGCCGCGTCGCGGCTCCGCATGGCGTTGGCGCCCTGACGCGCCGGAGAAGTTGGTGGGCGGTACAGGGCTTGAACCTGTGACCCCTGCCGTGTGAAAGCAGTGCTCTACCGCTGAGCTAACCGCCCGCCGGGACATGACGTCCTTTTGAGAGGGGCGAGAGTCTAAAGATCGCGCCCGGTCGAATCAAATATCCCGGTTTCCCGGCCCGGCACCGACGCTGCTACGATTCGCGCCCCCCAGACTCCGTCGGAATCATGAATACCCCGGTCGTCACGCGCTTTGCTCCGAGTCCCACCGGCATGCTGCACATCGGCGGCGTGCGCACGGCGTTGTTCAGCTGGCTGTACGCCAGACGCATGCAGGGCCAATTCATCCTGCGCGTCGAAGACACGGACCTCGAGCGTTCATCGCCCGAGGCGGTCAAGGTGATCCTGGAGGGTATGGCCTGGCTCGGGCTCGAGCACGACCAAGGGCCGTTCTACCAGACCCAGCGTTTCGATCGATATAAAGAAGTGATCGCGGAAATGGTCAAGGCCGGTACGGCCTACCACTGCTATTGCAGCAAGGAAGAACTCGACGCGATGCGCGCCGACCAGCAGGCGCGCAAAGAGAAGCCGCGCTACGACGGCCGTTGCCGCCACGGCAAGGGGCCGGGCGCCGCAAGCGGCCGCCCGCCCGTCGTGCGCTTCAAGAATCCGGAAGAGGGCGCGACCGTTGTCGAGGACGTGGTGCACGGCGCCGTGACGTTCCAGAACAAGGAGCTCGACGATCTCATCATCGCGCGCTCGGACGGCACGCCGACCTACAACTTCTGCGTCGTGGTCGATGACGCCGACATGGGCGTGACGCACGTGATCCGCGGCGATGACCACCTCAACAACACGCCGCGGCAGCTGAACATGTTGCTGGCGCTTGGCAAGGCGCCGCCGGTGTATGCGCACGTGCCGATGATCCTCGGGCCGGACGGCGCGAAGCTTTCCAAGCGCCACGGCGCGGTGAGCGTGCTCGAGTATCAGGACCAGGGCTATCTACCCGAGGCGTTGCTCAACTATCTCGTGCGCCTCGGCTGGTCGCATGGCGACCAGGAATACTTCACGCGAGCGGAAATGATCGCGGCCTTCGACGTGCGCGACATCAACAAGGCGGCGTCGGCGCTCAACCCGGAAAAAATGCTGTGGCTGAACCAGCAGCACATGGTGAAGGCACAGCCGAAAGACATGGTGCCGCACCTGCGCTGGCACCTGGGCCGGATCGGCATCTATTCGCAGGACGACGCGCTGCTGGAAGGAATCGTGCTGTCCCAGCGCGAGCGCGCCAAGACGCTCAAGGAAATGGCGGAGAACAGCCGCTTCTTCTTCGGTGACGAGGTCACGTTCGATCCGAAGGCGGTGGAGAAGCACCTGACCGCGGATGCGAAGGCGCTGCTGGCCGAACTACAGACGCGCTTCTCGGCCTTGCCGGAATGGAACGCGCCGGCGATTCACGGCGTGCTCGAGGCGTTGGCGAAAGAGAAGTCGCTTGGACTCGGCAAGATTGCGCAGCCGCTGCGCGTTGCGGTTACCGGCGGGACGGTATCGCCGCCGATCGATGCCACCCTCGCGCTATTGGGCCACGAACGGACGCGCGCGCGAATCGCGCGCGTCCTTTCTTAAGGTCAGTTGACCGTCTTCATGGCGATGTTCGAAGCGTCGCTTTCCGCGCCGGCGGACGTGTACGCGTACATCGCGAAATACCACGTGCCGGTGGCAAGGTTCGGCACCACGTAGGTGGTGAGACCTGGATTGGCGACGGTCACCGACTGGTCGAGAACCGACTGCGTGCGACCGTAGGTGATTCGATAACCCGCAAGATTCGTCAGCGGTGAGTCATCGGTGTTCTGCGTCGGCGCCTGCCAGTCCAGGGTGACCGATCCCGTGGCGACCTGCGTGACCGAGATAGCGAACGCTGCCAGCGAAGCGCTGTTGGTGCCGTCGCTCGCGGAAATGACAATCCCGGAAACCGAGCCGACATCGGCCGCAGCCGGAGTGCCGCTCAACCGGCCGTTGGTCGTGTTGAACGTGGCCCAGGTGGGCTTGTTGGTGACGCTGAACGTCAGCGTCGCGCCTTCCGGATCACTCGCCGTCGGCTGGAACGAGTACGCCTGGCCAGCGGTTACGGTGGTGATCGGAGCGCCGCTGATGACCGGCGGCAGGTTCGCAGCGGCGACCACCGTGAGACTGAAGGTGGGCAGCGAGGCCATCACGGTGCCGTCCGACACCGAGATGGTCATGCTCGAAGTACCGACGTTCGCCGCAGCGGGTGTGCCGGTGAGGCGTCCGGTGGTGGTGCTGAAATTCAGCCACGTCGGCTTGCCCGTGATCGAATACACGAGCGTGTTGCCGTCCGGATCGGAACCCACGGGCTGGAAGTTGTAGGCGCCGCCCACGGTGACGCTGGTCGCCGGCGTGCCCGTGATGGTTGGCGGACGATTGACCGGCGCCGCCGCGCTGACGGTGATCGAGAATGCCGGCAACGGGGTGCGGTGAGTGGCGTCGCTGACGCTGATGATGATGCCGGAGGTGACGCCGACATTGCCCGTTGCAGGCGTGCCAGAAAGCGCGCCGGTGGCCGCCGTGAACGTGGCCCACGTCGGCTTGTTAGTGATGGTGAACGTGAGTACATCGCCGTCCGGATCCATCGCGACGGGCGTGAACATGTAGCTCTGGCCGACAGTGGCCTGCGTCGCGGGTGTGCCGGAAATTGTCGGCGCGACGTTGACGGGCGGATTCGGCGGCGGGGTCGCGCTCATCACGCGAATCTGGAAGTCGGGCAGATCCGCGCTGGCCTTACCGTCGCTGGCTTCGATGGTGATCATTCCCGACGTGCCGACGTCGGATTCCTGCGGGGTCCCGGTAACCTGGCCGGTGGTCGAATTGATGTTGGCCCACGCCGGCAGATTGATCGCCTTGAAGGTGATCGTGTCGCCGTCGGGATCAGCAGCCTGCGGCAGGAAGAGATACGCGGTGCCCGCAGTGAGCTGCGTCGGCGGCGTTCCGCTGATCACCGGCGGCTGGTTGACGGTGGCGTTTTGCGTCGCTTCCTCGCTCGAGTTGCAACCCGATACGGCGAGCGCCGAACCAACCACTAACAACGTTAGTGAAAAACCAGAAATCCGCATTTTTCGAAACCCTCAACCGCTTAAGTCAAAAATTCCAGGACAGCAGGGTTGAGAGATTTCGGTAATGACGACACGTCTTGAGTAGTTTGCCCGTGTCGGCAACTCCGCTATCTCGGACCCCTCGCGGTCCCAGACCGGAAGCTTTGCGTCCCCGCCTCGCGACGGGTTTGCTCGTAGCTTGTGTCTGACAGTACAACCTGACAGAACATCTAATTCAAACTGTCACCGGTGACAGACAGTGCTGCGAATTTCTTAGGGTTTTCGGTTCTCTCGTAGGTGATTGGCGACATAATTCGTGTGATCGATTCGACAAAATCTGTCGCTGCTCATTGCGATTCGAATTCACAACAATCGTCTAACGCGCTGTTCCGGATTACCTTTCCGTTAGCGCTACCCGATCGGCCAGGATCCGGCGCGCGCGCCGCCGGTGGCGCACGGAAAAGCCAGTCCGGCTCTTACAAGCCGTTAAAAAACCGTGAGATGTGCTCAGGAATGCGACGTGGTTCCGGTTTATGCCATTCCGTGGGCCTACCCGTCTTCCCGTGTCACACAGGTCGCGAATAATGGGCGCCGCTGGTCCGAGCACCGCTTTTTGGGTGTCTCGAATGGACTCGAGGGTGTCGATTTATCAACATGTTAGAGCCAAGTATTGGGTTTTATCGTAGAATCGCGCTCGCACATCAGGCCCGCTCACTAACTAACGACAAAGCGGGTCGCGTGGACGAAAGCTGCGGTGGATACAAGAACAAATGCGTCGCAAGAAGTGACGCCACAACGGCAGGGTTCGATGACAACTAACACAGTGAGTATTCACTCACGCAAAGTTTCTTCCGCTGCGCCCAAGTCGCAGCGGCCCGCCGCTGCATTCGCGCACGCGACACGTCCGCAAGTAGTGGAGGCGCAAACAACGGGTCCGATGTTATCCAAACACAATTTTCTCCGACAATTACGCCTCGAGAAGCGCCGCACGGAACGCTCCAAGGCGCCTCTGTCACTCGTTCTGTTCACCGTTGATCTCGAATCGCCGGACGGCGCCGCGCAGCTGCGCGCCTTGTCCGAGTCGCTGCGTTCGTGCAAGCGCGAGACCGACGTGCTTGGGTACGTCGCGGAAGATTGCCTCGGCTTTCTGCTGCCCGACACCAACGAACAGGGAGCGGAGAGTTTCACGGCTAATGTGCGCAGCCGAAATGGTGAACTGGGATATGCCACCGTCGTCGCGACGTACCCGGATCAGGTATTCGAAAGCCTGACCGAGGGCAGCCACGGTCACGTCGACAACGCGCCGCTGTTTCTCGATCACGAGCAGACGCAGGGCAGGGTGGGCGCATGGTTCAAGCGTGCGCTCGACATTTTCGGTTCCGCCGCGCTGTTGCTGGTGCTTTCGCCGATCCTGATCGCAACGGCGATCGCCGTGCGCGTTACCTCGCCTGGCGCCGCGATCTTCAAACAGCAGCGTCTGGGCCGCTGCGGCCAGCCGTTCCAGATCTACAAATTCCGGTCGATGTCCGCCAAGAACGACGACAAGAGTCATCGTGAATACGTGGCGAAGCTCATCCAGGGAAATCTCGCCGAGATCAACCAGGGAGACGCGGCCAACCCGGTCTACAAGATGACGCGCGATCCGCGCATCACCGCGGTCGGGCACTTCATCCGCAAGACCAGCATCGACGAGCTGCCACAGCTCTTCAACGTCTTGTTAGGCGACATGAGCCTGGTGGGCCCGCGTCCGCCGCTGCGCTACGAGGCGGAGAAGTACCAGGTATGGCACCTGCGCCGCATTCTCGAAGTGCGGCCCGGTATCACCGGGTTGTGGCAGGTCATCGGGCGCAGCACCACGTCGTTCGATGAGATGGTGCGGCTCGACCTGCGTTACATCCGCGAATGGTCGTTCTGGATGGACCTGCGCATCCTGCTGCAAACGGTGCGCGTGGTGGTCATGCGCAGCGGTGGTGCCTGAGGCGCGCCGCGACAGCGTTTCGCTCGAAGCCTTACGAACCAAAACGGCGCCGGTGTTACCACCGGCGCCGTTTTCATTTGTCAGTCTGCGAGCTGTGGCGCGGGCTCACTTCTTCTCGACGGTTTCCACCTGCGCATCGAGGGTCGCGAGATAAGCGACGATGCTGGGGTATTCCAGCCAGTCCATCGTGGGCGGCGGCATCACCGTTCCCTGGAAATGGCGCTGCGGCTCGGTGAGGAAGCTGAGTGCCAGGTCCTGCGTCCACACGCCCTTGTAGTTAGCCAGGGCGGGCGAATAGCCGAAACCCTTCGCCGACCCCACCGGCCGCCCGATGACGCCGCCCAACGGCGGTCCGGGCCCGAGATCCGTGCCCGGACTGTGGCAGCTCGAACAGTTCACCTCGAAAAGCTGCTTGCCGCGCTGCTCTGGCGTCAGGTGCGGCGGCGGCACTTCCTCGGGGAAGGCGGCCGAGAGAGTGCTGAATCCGGTTACCGTGGCGGTGCGCGAATCGCCGGCGTGCGATTCGGCGTTGCGCCAGATCATCACCGTGCCATCGTTGGTGAGGACGGCGAAGCCGCCGGATTCCAGCGCCACGACATCACGGAAGCGCGCGCCTTCGCGCGTGAAGAAGGGTTCGACGTAGCGCACGCGATCGCCTTCGATGCGCAGGTGATAAAGCGTCGAGCCGCGCAGCGAGCCCAGGATCGCATCGCTTTGCCATAGCGGGAATTCGTGCGGGTCGGCTTCAACGATGTTGCTGATGCCGATCGAGGGAGTGAACACGAAGATCGGCTTTTCGCCTTCGGCGTGATCTCCCTGTGAGTGCGCCAGCGGCCAGTCGCGGCGGGGATAGCCGTAGTTGACGCCATAGCTCGCGAGTGGCCAGCCGTAGTTGCCGCCCTCGTGGATGAGATTGATCTCATCACCCGCCTGCGGCCCGTGTTCGGTGTCAAGAATTCGCCCATCGCGCATACGCGCGAACCCTTGGGGATTGCGCACGCCGGTGGCGTACACGCGCGCCTGTTTGCTGCCGATGTCGACGGCGACGATCTTGCCAAGATCGGTGGCCGGATCCTGCGCCGTCGCCCAGGAGTCGTTGAAGCCGTCGTACTGATGATCGCCGACGCTGACCAGCAAGGTTTTCGCGTCGAGCTGCAGCAGCCTGCCGCCCGCGCCGAGGCCCAGGAATCGCCAACCGCGATCCTTGGGACGCAGACAACCGGGACGCGCGGTGAAAACCTCTTCCCACTTCGACGTCGTTGCCTTTACGTCCTCGTTGGTGACCGCGATGGGCGTGCGGTACACGGCGAACTGGAAGCATTGCTCGCTGACGTAGCGCGAGAAACTGGCGTACAGGTCGTATTGCCCCGGCGCCGTTTGCACAGGCAGCAAGTCGTAGGCGCGGAAGTGATGCCACGAAAACATGGTGTCATCGTTGTATTTGCTCTTGCGCAGCTCATCGATACCCATCGGCGCCTCGAGACCGGTGGGTCCGAGCTTGAATTGCTTGCTGAGATAGGAGATCCGCCCCAGCGGCGAGATGTGCAGGATGTGGCCTTCCACTCCGGTCAGTGCGCCGCCGCCGCCCATCGGCGGGCCGATGCGCGCTTCGATGTACTCGAGCGTGTGCAGATTCGTGATGACGCTGGTCCAGGTGAGCGTCTGGGTGTCCTCGTGCAGCACTTCCGCGCGCATCGAGAGCTTCTTGCGGTCGAGGTAGTGCTGCACCCGTTCCGCGAAATGATTCTGCTGCGCGATGATCCCGGAGTAGAACGCGGCGCCGAGCACCACGGCCGCG
>Ga0137437_1000758_pt1 | contig 10700 bp, 4 predicted proteins | sample EasRivERMGT138_2_FD_102332 | JGI IMG/M metagenome (GOLD analysis project Ga0137437, IMG submission 102332) | Soil microbial communities from meander-bound floodplain in the East River, Colorado, USA - East River MetaG ERMGT138_2 | ecosystem: Environmental > Terrestrial > Soil > Floodplain ...
GATCCTGGCGCAGCTCGAGCTCGTAGCCATCGAGCTTGCCCTTGGGGTAGTTGACCGCCGTCGTCAGCGTGGTGCTGTTGGCGACGTTCTGTACGTACTCGATCGGATCGGTGACGTCCTTGTGGAACCACGACGCCGACAGGAGGCTCCCCTCGAACGGCACGTAGTCGCCGCGCAGGTCGTAGTTGCGCAGCGCGCTCATCTGCAGCGCCGGGTTGCCGATGAAGATCGGGCCGCCCAGGAACTCCTGCTGCAGGATCGGCGTGAGCTCCTTGAAAGTCTGGTGCGCGACCGTCTGGCTGTAGGCGGCGCGAAACGAGAGCTGCTCGACGGGCTTCGCGACCAGCTCGATCGCCGGCAGCACGTCGCGCTGGCTGAAATTGGCGTCGGCCTCGCCCGGCTGCAGCGCGATCGGCACCGTCGAGCCGGGCGGGAACCACGTCGCGAAGCGCTCGGGCGTGTTGACGACCCCGACCGACGTCGACTCGAAGCGCACGCCGCCGATCAGGTCGAACATCGGCGTGAGCGGCAGGTCGACCATCCCGTAGTAGGCGGTGATCTTCTGGTCGCCGTCGTAGTCGACGTCGAACTCCGACGCGGTGACCGGGTGGTCCTCGCTCGGGAAGACCGCGCTCCACGGCTGGCTGAAGTCGGAGTTGAAGGCGCCGTTGTCCCCGAAGTTGCTGAACGTGTCCTGGTTGAAGCGCCGATTCAGATGGTCGTTGAAGAAGCCGAACTTGAGGAAGCCCTGGTTCTCGCTCCATTGATCGAAGGGGAGCTTCAGGTCGGCGGCGTACTGGCTGCTGTCCTCGTAGATCTGCTCCCAGATGCGCTGCAGGTTGCCGAGGTTGAAGTTGGCGTCGGGCTTGTGGGTCAGCCAGGTCGCGGGCTTGATCGACGGCGGGATGATCCCCGGGATGCCGGGGTCGAACGACGGCGCGAGCCAGATCGCGCCGAACTGCCGTTTGTCGGGCTCGTTCAGGCCCGCGAAGCTGTACGCGGCGTACCAGTCGAGCTCGGGGCGGTGGAACTTCACCGCGTCGCCGATCCCGAAGTCCTCGATCGGGAACTCGTCGTGGCCGTGGAGTTGGTAGGTCCGCGTGACGCGCTCGGAGTACTTGAGCGTCTCGTCGCGGATGTAGGGCGCCGCGAGCCGCTCGTTCGGCACCGTCCGGTTGCCCGGCGCGTTGGGGTCGTTGACGTCGTAGCCGGGGAAGAAGTACTCCTTGCCGCGCGTGTCGATCGAGAGCGTCGCGGCGTCCTCGGCGACGCGCGTGTAGAGATACGTGAAGGTCAGCGCGTGGTGCTCGGACTCGATGCCGCACGTCCCGAGCACGCCCCAGCGCAGCTGCTGCTTGCCCTGCTCGACGTCGTAGAGCGCGGTGTTGAAGCTGCCCTGCTGCGGCGTGCCCTGAAAGAACTGCGGCGTGAGGCCGTTGCCGCGGCCCTGCATCCACCACGCGTCCTGGCGGGCGTGGCGGTCGAGCGAGCTGGTGCGCTCGTAGAAGAAGGCCCCGAAGCCGCCGACCTTCAGCCCGTCGCCGAAGTCGAGCTTGCCGCCCGCCGACGTCGCCCACTTCGAGTCGATCGGCGCGCCGGTCTCCGACGTGCCGACCGCGCCGTACCAGCTCTTGCCGAGCTGGTCGTGCTGGATGTCGCGCGCGCCGCTGTCCTGCCCCCAGCCGCTCAGCCCGCCGCCGTGGTAGGAAAGGAAGTCGCCGCGCTGGGCGACCTGCGTGTTCCAGATCGACTGCGCCTTGAACGTGATGGCGTTCTCGTCGGGGATGCTCTTCAGGCGCAGGTTCACCGCGCCGCCCGACGCGTCGCCCTGCTGGTCGGGCATGAAGGTCTTGGTGACCTGGATGCTCTCGATGACCGCGGCGGGGAACTGGTCGAGCTCGACCGCGCGCTTGCTCTCGTCCGCCGACGGCAGGCGGACGCTGTTCATCTGCGAGCTGACGTAGCGGTCGGGCAGGCCGCGGATGACGGCGAACTTCCCGTCCTGCACGGTCGCGCCGGAGACGAGCTTCAGCGCCGCCGCCGCGTCGCTCGCGCCGGCGCGGCTCATGAGCTCGGAGCCGATCGAGTCCATGAGCGCCGAGCTCTCGAAGCGCAGGTTGAGCAGCGCGGTCTCGCTGCCGGCCCCCGGCTGCAGCACGTCCTGGACGACGAACTCGTCGAGCTCGGCGAACTCGCCCGCGAGCGAGACGTCGACGTCGGTGAGCTTCCCCTCCTGCACCACCACGTCGGCCTTGACCTGCCGGACGTAGCCCTCGCGCGAGAAGATCAGCGTGTAGCGGCCCGGGGCGACCTGCCCGAAGACGTAGTTGCCGACGTTTGCGGTGGCCGTCTTCTGTCCGGTCTCGAGGATCTGGACCTGCGCCGCCGGCAGCGGCGTGTCGAACTCCTTGTCGTACACGACGCCGCGGATCGAGCCGGCCTGTTGGGCAGCGGCGAGCGCGGGATCAGCCATGGCTGTCGAAACAACAAGACACCACGCTCTCCACGAGTCGAGGCTCCGAGGTCGCAAGTTGGGGCCGTTCCGTTCCCTGGGTCGCGGAGCCGAAGGCGTGCCGTCCACTCGGTGCCGACGCTAGGCGACGCGTGTGAGGGGATCGTGAATGCAGGGTGCAGGCGACGTGAAGGCACCCGGGACGCGCTTGCGACCAGAAACGGCGGACGAGCGGTGAATTACTCGACGACGACGACGGCGGTCGTGGCGACGAAAGCGTTCGTCGTCGCGTCGTAGTTGCCGGCCACCGCGCAGTCGCGCAGCGTGGCGCCGCCGGCGAGCGCGGCCGCGAGCGCCGCCTCGAACTCCGGGAACAGCACGTAGCAGGCGACCGCGTCGCTCCCGGCGTGGCGCAGCTCGAAGAGGGTCCCGGTCTTGGCGGCCTTCACGCTCGGATCGGGGGAGGTGGGGAGCGGCTGGCGGCCGAGGATTCCGAAGTCGAGCGCCGCCTCCTCGTCCGTCCCCGGGACGCCGCTGAATGCGAGGCGCAGCTGGTCGGGCGCCGCGTCGGGCGTGACGTCGAAGCCCCCCGTGCGGTTGCGCAGGCGCAGGAGCGGCGGCGCCGCCGTGAGGTCGGAGATCGCGATCGGGCTCGCGTCGGCCTGGTCGTCGTCGACGTCCGCGACGAAAGCCGCGGCGACGACCGGCGCGCCGTCGGCGATCGAGAGCGTGACCTCGAACGAGGCGACGTCGAGCGTGTACTGCGACGGGTCGGGCGGCGTCGGACCGCCGTCGGCCCACGTGATCGCGCCGGGGTCGAGCCCGCCGACGCGCGCGAGTTCGACCGTGAGCGTCGAATCGGTGATCCCGCCCTTCACGTGGCCGAAGAGCACGGCCGGCAGCTCGCGCACGAGCGCGCTCGCCCCCTTCGCGTCGAGCGTCGTGCCGGTGAGCGTGCCGAAGGCGCGGATCGTCTGGCCCACGTTCAGCGCATCGGCGTCGAACAGGCCCGCGTCTCCGGAGCGCACCACGCGCGTGGTCGCGAACTCCACGTCGACGGTGAAGCTCGTCGCGTACTGCCACGCGCCGGCGGCCGTCCGGCTCCTCCCGAGGACGGTGAGCACGGCGTCGCTCTCCGCCGCGCCGCTGCGCGCGACGATCACGCCTTCGACGAGGTCCTGGCCGCCGTAGCGCGTGCCGCTGCCGGCCTCGACGTAGGACGCGGCGACGCGCTCGCGCAGCGGATCGATCGCCCCGGTCGCCTCGACCCAGGTGCCGGCCGGCATCGCGGCGAGCGCGGCGAGCCCATCCGCGCCGGTCCGCGGCACGCCGTCGATCTGGAAGACCGTCGCCACGTCGAAGACGACGGTCCGCGGTCCGAGCGGCTCGTCCGACGGCGACGCGAGCGCGAGCGCCGCCGTGCCGAAGCGCGCGTCCATGCCCTCGAGCTCGCCGCACGTCACGATCGTGCGTCCGTCGTAGCGGTCGACGCGCCAGAGGAGCGACGGCGCGACGGTGACCGTGTTGGCGACCGCGTCGACCGTGGCGATCCGATCGAGGTCGAGGCCGAGCTCGAGGAGGTGGTGCTGGCGCGCGAACGCGAAGAAGGGCGCGCGATGGAGATCCAGGTCGAGCGTCACGACCCCGGTGAGCGGCTGTCCCGCGTCGTCCAGCAGCGCCGCCGCCGTCGCCTGGCCGGCGAGGAAGCAGGCGCTGTTCGTGAAGTCGAGCGTGACGGTCATGCCGGCGAAGCCGCCGGTCGCGACCTCGCTCACGCCGAGGTCCGCCGCCCCGCCCGCGAGCGCGGCGAGGTCGACCGTCGCCGGCTGCTGCAGGAAGTCGACCGTCGCGCCGCTCGAGCGCCGGAACGTGATCGCGTCCACCGTGACGGTGAACGACGTCACACCCTCCGGCGTCGTGCTCCCGAGCGTGACCGTGAGCGCCGCGACGTCGGTCGATGCGCCGCCGCCGCCGCCGCCGCAGGCTGCTGGCACGAGCGACAAGGCAGCTCCTGCCAGCGACCGCAGCAGAATCCGAGCAAGGGGAGCCATCGGCGCCTGTTCCCCGGGCCTACCACGGCGGCCCGAGCTTGTCGCAGATCGACGTGAGGCGGTCCCACAGCTCTCCGTCGGGCGAGACGCCGTGGATCGCCATCGACGCGCAGGTGGCGGCGAGGTCGTCGGCGCGCGGCCGCGAGTTGGGGTTCTCGACGCCCGCGTCGACCGCACGGATGTAGCAGCGCAGCGCGTCGCCGGGGTTGCCCATCGCCTGGTACGCCTCGGCGAGCGAGCGCAGCACTTTCGCGCGGTAGATGTTCACGATCTTCTCGCGCTGCTCGTCGAAGCGGGCGCGGGCCGCGTCGACGTCGGCTTTGGCCGCGTCGCGCTCGCCGCCGCGGTAGCGCAGGCCGGCGAGACGCGCGACGATCGGGATCTGGTCCTCGGGCGCCCACTTCGTGCCGTCGACGAGGTCGCGCGCCTTCTTCACCTGCGCCAGCGCGACCGCGGGATCCTGGTGCGCGAGCGCGGCCTCGGCGAGCTGCTCGAGGACCTCGATCCGGATCTGCAGCGGCATCTTCTCCCACGACGCCTCGATCTTCTGCGCGATCTTCGCGCGCCGCTCGGCGTCGCCGTAGTGGAGGTCGAAGAGCTGCGCCCACGACTTGAGCGCGAAGTGGATCTGGTCGAACGTCCCGGTCACGACGAGGTGGTCCATCTCGGCGAGCTGGCGGTCGCACGCCTCGGCGTCGGCGAGCCCCGCCTTCACCGGGGCGACGCGCGCCGCCTCGTCGCTCTCGAGCCTCTTCGTGATCTCGCCCGCCTGCTCCTTCTGGCCGAGCACGAGGCGCGTGGCGGCGATGCCGCCGAGGATGCGCTCCTTCTCCCAGTCCTGCGCGTCGTCGCCTCCGTGGGAGGCAGCGACCTCTTGCGCGAGCGTGAGGTAGCGCTCGACCTCGGCGGTGTCGCCGTGCTTCGCGCACCAGAAGGCGTAGTCGGCGTAGCCGACGCCGCGCCGCCAGTTGCCGATCTTCTCGATGCAGCGCAGCGCGCGCTGCGGCTGGTCGAGCGTGAAGCACGCAGCGACCACGTCGGATTGCATCCTGCAGCGGTTCTTCAGGTGCGGGTTGTCGGGCAGCGCGCTCGCCGCCTGGAAGGCGACGTCGAGCAGCCGGTCCTGCCACGGCGCGAGCGCCCGGTCGGCGACCGCGACGCTCTTCGCCTGCCCGCCGTCCTTCGCGGCCTTCTCGTCCCCCGTCGCCCCGAGCGAGGCGAGCAGCAGCGCGGCGATCCACGACGTCGTCATGCTCGAAGTCCTTTTCGAATCACGAAAGCGGGCGGCCGCCCCGCGCGATGCGGAGCGGCCGCCCTCGATATCACGCGATCAGACGAACACCATCATCACGGAGTGGTGCCGACCAGCCCGTTGCTGGCCGAGAGGCCCTTCGGCGCGGTCGCGTCGAAGACCCACTCCTGGAAATAGGTCCGGAAGTCGGACGGGACGCCCGACGGCCAGGTGCCGCCCAGGCTCAGGTTGCCGCTGCCGTCGGTCGCGCCGATCGGCAGGATCATGAAGATCGACGGGACGAGCGTGCCGCCCAGCGCCGGCAGGTCGATCTCGGAGAAGCCGATGATGAGCAGGACGTTTGAGCTCGGCTTCGCGTTGCTGAGGTCGAGCGTCAGTCCGCTCAGCGCGGAGAGGTCGCCCGTGCCGCTCAGGACCGGGTTGCCGGTGACGCCGGCGAGGCCCTGGCCCAGGTCGGTCCAGGCGTCATTCGCCGTGAAGCCGAACGCCTCGCAGGCCGTCCAGCCGTGCAGCCAGCTGTTGCCCGGGGCGAAGGCGCCGCGGTAGTGCGCGCCGTCGAAGAAGCCGTCCGCCGGCTGCCACTCGACGCTCGTGAGCGCGTCGTTCTTCGGACGCGGATCGAGGCTGGCGACGGGCAGGATCGAGATCGTGCCGCCCTGGAGGGAGACCAGCGAGCCGCGCGTGAGCGACTGGATCGGCATGTCCGCGTCGAGGATGGAACCGACCTGGACGTTGTTGTTGGAGACGTTGAAGACGTTGACCGAGTTGGCGTCGGTGTATGCGTTCGCGGCCTGGTTGCGGAAGAAGACGGTGTCGCGGATCTCGGCGAGGTTGCCCGAGCTCTGCGCCTTGTAGAAGTCGGCCGGGTTCGCCGGCGCGTTCACGCTCGAGAAACTCGTGTAGGCCGTGGACCACGTCGTCGGGAAGTCGAGCATGCCGGAGCCGCCGTAGCCGCCGGTCGGCGGGGGCGTGCAGTGGTCGCCGTCCCACACGTCGTTCTTCACGACCTGCTCGGCGATGTCCATGACGATGCAGTTGTGGAGCTGCGTGCGGTCGTTGTCGCGCCACGCCGTCGCGCGGCGGCCGGCGGCCGGCTGGCCGATGATCGTGAAGTTCGCGATCACGTTGGTCGAGACGGGCTGCCACATCGAGTCTTCGGCGCCGTCCATCTCGAGCGCGTTGTCGCAGGTGCCCGAGCCGCGCGCCGCGTCCTTGCTGTAGCCCAGGACGACGAGGCCGAACTGCGCCTTGCCGCGCCAGCCGCAGTCGAAGTCGAACGAGTCGTCGCCGATGTTCCAGATGTTGACGTACTTGTAGTTGACCGTGCCGCCCCACGTCTCGATGCCGTCGTCGACGTTGTTCATGATGTCGATGTGGTGGATCGTGGTGCCGCGGCCGATCGCGCCGACCGAGAAGCCGTTCAGCTCGTTGCCGAGCCCGACCACCTTGCCGCCGTAGCGCAGCGACAGGAACGCGATCGTCCCGCTGTCCTCGTCGTCGTCACCGCCGCCGCACTGCTGGCGCGTGTCGCCGACGAACTGGGGGACGAGCCCCTCCATGTCGAGGCGGTTCGCGGCGTCGGGCGTCGCGACGTTGCCCGCGTGCTGGTTGGTCGAGATGTACGCGCCGCCCATGATCGTGAGGTTGCCCCACTCGTTGGCGGCCGCGCGCCACGTGCCGGTCTTGGGGTCGCCGCCCGTCCAGGTCGCGACGTCCGCCTTCGACGTCATGATGACCGGGTTGAACTGCGTGCCCTGCACGAAGATCTGGGCGCCCTTGCACACCGCGAGGCTGCCGCCGATGTTCGTGTCGCTGGCGACGAGGGTCCCCGCCTCGATGGTCAGGGTTGCGCCCGGGTCGACGTAGATCTGATTCTGCAGGTTGTAGGTGTTGCCCGACGTCCAGGTCGTGGACGTGGTGATGTCCGCCGTCACCAGGATCTCGGAGGCGTGCGCCGCGCCGGCGAAGCCGACGACGCCCATGCCCGCGAGCACGGTTTTCAGAGCTGATGTTCTCACTGGGGATAGCCCTCGACAGAAATGGGGAGTGGCCGCACGGGACCGTCGGAGCCGCTCTCCAACCGTTCCCGCGGGCAGAACGCTAGGCCGCCCGTGTGTATGGCCCGTGAAGACGGGGTGAGGAGTCGGAGCCCGGTCGGGCGCCGCCGGCGCGGCGCGCGCGGCCGCCGATTCACGGTCTGCGCGTGAGGACGACGTCGCAGTCGCGCAGCTCGCCGGGCGCGAGGTCGAAGGGGAGCTCCGCGCGGTCGTAACCCTCGCGCAGGACCGTCAGCACGTAGCGGCCGGGCTTCAGTGCGGGATCGGTGCGGCACGGCGTGCTGCCGTCGAGCGTCTGCCCGCCGTACGTGCGCGCGCCCGACTCGAAGATCGCCGCGCCGTGCCGCGCCTCCCAGAAGAGCGGCGCCTCGCTCTTCACGAAGACGAACGCCACCGCCTTCCCGGCCGCGTCGGCGAGCCGGCACTCGGCCGCGAGGGGACTCCCGAGCACGTCGTGGCAGGTGAGGCGCAGCGCGGCGCCCTCGTGCAGCACGACACTGCGCGTCGCCGTCTCACCGTCTTCGAGCTCGACCACCACGTCGGGGTCGAGCAGCTGGTGGCGGAGGCGGTGCGGCGGCAACTCGTCGACGGCGGCCGGCTCCTTGCCCCGGACTTCTCCCGACACCGCGTCGAAGCGCAGGCGGAAGGTGCCTACGGGGAGCTCGGCGAAGTGGAGCGCCCGGTCCGTCAGGAACGCTCCTCGCGTGAACGCCGGGCCGCCCTCCGCGCCGACCGGCTCGAAGCTCACGCAGGCGTAGCGCACCGTCTCGAAGGCGTCGCAGTCGACGGAGAGTTCGAGCCGCGCGTGGACCGTCTTTTTGACCAGGAGCACGAGCGCGCTCGTCGTCGTCCCGGCCGGTCCCATCGTGAAGTGCTCTCGGGCCGGCTCGTATCCCTCCGCCTCGACGAGGAGCTCGCCTTCGTGGAACGGCGGAAGGAAGAAGCTGCTGCGCCGTACGCGCTCGGGATCGGGGGGAATCGACGAGACGGAGACTCGGGCGTCGGGCAGCGGCCGGTTCCCGGCGAGCACCGCGACGTTCAGCCAGGCGAGGTCGAAGGAGAGCTCGATGTCGCGCGCCGGCGCGACGACCGGCGGCGCCGAGACGGGCGAGCCGGCGGCGCCGGCGAGCGACGGATCGCCGAGGAGCACGCGGTAGGCGTGCCCGACTTCGAGGCCGTCGATTCGAAAGGCGGCGCGCCCGCGGACCGGGAAGCCGGTCGTGACGGTGACGCTGCGCCGCTCGAGCTTGCCGTTCGCGTAGAGGAGCGGATGGCCGGGCAGGTCGAGCGACTTCCCGCCTCCGGTCTGCGCGATCGCCGTGACCGCGGCGCCCGTGCGAAGGAACGCCAGCGCGACGCGGTCGGGCGGCGGCCAGCGGACCACCCCCTCGATCGATGCGCCGCGATCGAACGTCGCGGTCGGTTGCTCGCGCTCGGCGCCGACGACGACGTCGACGGGCAGGTGGAGCGGCGCCCGGTCGCGCGCGGCGAGGACGAGCGTGTAGGTGCCGCTCTTCGGCGCGCGCAACATGTAGCGGTCGTCCGCGACGCCGACGTCGACCGGGGTCCCCGACGTCTCGTCGAGCGTGCCCTCGAACAGGGCCGCGGCGGCGCCGAGCCCCGCCTGCGCCGCGCGGGCGCCCCGCTCGCGCGCGTCGACGAGGCCGGTCACGCGCCCCGCCGGCACGACCTCGACGGTCCACTCGAAGTCGGCGCACTCCTGCGGGCGCCGCTGCGAGAGGTCGGTCGAGCGGACGACCGGCATGTAGCCGGGATCGTTCGCCACGAAGTCGAGTCCGGTCACGCGGGCGCGGCCGGGCTGGACGGCGGCGTCGCGCGGAAAGCCGGACGCGAGCGCGGCGCGATCGAGCGCGACGTCGAAGGTGCCGTCCTCGGCGACCGGCGAGGAGGGTGCCTGGACGCGCTTTCCCATGGAGTCGACGAGGTCGAGCCGCTCGAGCGTCGGGCGCGACTCGGTCACCGGGTCCCACGGCTTCAGCAGGTCGAATGACATCCGGCCGAGCCGCGCATCCATGAAGGCCTCGGCGTCGCCGCGGCGGAACTTCGGCGTCGAGACCGAGACCGTCGACCGGCGGGCGAACGCGTCGTCCTCGGCCTCGACGCGCTGCAACACGTAGACCGGCGTCTTCCAGGCCATCGTGGGAACGAGGCCGACGAGACGGCCGCGCACGTGGAGCGGCTCCAGTTCGGCGATCGGCGGCCGCGGTGCGGCGCCGCGCGCGACCGGCGCGGGCGGCGCCTTTTCCGTCCGCACGACCGTCGGCGCCGCCGCCTCGGCAGGCACGAGCGGCGACGGCGTCCACTCGTCGGAGCGCGGCGCGCCGTCCTTGTCGACGTGCGCCGCGGCGCGCGTCGGATCGCGCATCAGGACATAGGTCGTGACGCCGACGACGAGCGCGGCGACGGCGGCGGCCGAGAGGAGGCTGCGTTGAACGACCCGCCGCATGCGCCTCCTCCCGCGCTCACCGCTCGAGGCGCGCGCCGAGCGTCGCGAGCTCCGCGAGCCGCTCGACCGGCTGCCCGCCGGCCCACGCCATCGCCCGCAGCAGGAGCAGTCGAACGCGCGGGTCGTCGAACGTCCAGCGGTAGTGGCCCGGGAGGAAGCCGACGATCCGGCCCTTCCCGACCTCGCGCGCCCAGATCTGAGGCCGCGGCTGTCCGTCCTCGACGGCGGTCGCGAGCACGCGCACCGACGACTCGTCGCCGGAGAGCTCCCAATAGGTCTCGTCGACGAGGTGGAGGCGGTGGAAGCCGGCCACGATCGCGTCGGCCGAGGTCGCGCCGCGGCGCGGGGCGAGGAAGTCGAGGTCGAGCGCGCCGTGGCGGAACTTCGAGCCGCTGCGCCACGCAAGACCGATCCGCTGCGC
>Ga0137437_1000759_pt1 | contig 10688 bp, 7 predicted proteins | sample EasRivERMGT138_2_FD_102332 | JGI IMG/M metagenome (GOLD analysis project Ga0137437, IMG submission 102332) | Soil microbial communities from meander-bound floodplain in the East River, Colorado, USA - East River MetaG ERMGT138_2 | ecosystem: Environmental > Terrestrial > Soil > Floodplain ...
CCGTCGCTCGTCGCCGCTGCGCTGCTCGGCCTCGCGCTCCCGCGGTTCCAGGCCAAGTCGGCGCCCGCGCCCGCACCCGTCCCCGCGACGAAGCCGGCCGGCGCGCGGCTCGAATGGCAGCACGACTGGAAGGGCGCGTGCGAGCACGCGACCGAGCTGAAGAAGCCGATCCTGGTCTTCCTGCTGAGCGACGGCGAGCCGATCTGCCAGAAGACGCTCGACGGGATCGTCGCCGACGCCGAGGGGATGCGGCGGCTCGCGAGCTTCGTCGTGGTCGTCGCGAGCCCCTCGCAGCACGAGCTGGTCGAGAAGGAGATCGACGGCAAGCGCGTGAAGAGCTGCGCGCGCTACCCCGGGATCCTCTGCTCGGAGCACATCGCACTCGAGCTGGCGCTGCGCGACCAGTTCCTCGACAAGGCGACGGGCGGCGAGGTGATCCCGCAGTTCGCCGCCTTCGACGGGAACGGCGCGCTCCTGCTGAAGCACGCCTACGCCATGAAGCGCGACGGCTTCCTCGAGTTCCTGAACGCCGCGCTCGCCGCGGGTGGCGGGACGGCCGCACCGGCCGAGGCGGCGCGCTCGCCGGCCGTGCTGAAGATCATCGAGGCGGTGGTCGGGGCGACGAGCGACGACGAGCGCGAGCGCGCCGCGCGCGACCTCTTCGCCGACTCCTCGCCCGAGCGCGAGGCGGCGCTGCAGGAGATCCTGGCGCGCCTGAAGAAGCCGGCCGACCAGGGCGTCGTGATCCGCGCAGCCGGGGCGCCCGAGGCGAAGGCGTGGGCGCCCGCGATCGCGCTGCTGCTCGCCGACAAGTCGAGCTTCGTCCGCGACTGCGCCGTCGTCACGCTCGAGGAGGAGCGCAACCCCGCGGTCGCGGGCGACCTGCTCGCGGCGTGGGCTTCCGAGAAGGACGAGGACGTGAAGCGGGACCTGCTGCGCGCGCTCGGCCCGTGCGGCGCCGGCAAGCCCGAGGCGAAGAAGCTCCTGAGCGAGGAGCTCGCCTCGTCCAAGAAGCCGCACCGCATCGCCGCGGCCGTCGGCCTCGGCGCGCTGCTCCCCGGCAACTCCGACGTCGCCGCGACGCTGCAGTCGCGCTGGCAAAAGGAGAGCGACCACGACGTGAAGATCGCCATCGTCTGGGGCGTGGGCGAGGCGGGCGACGCGGCGCAGGCCGACCTGGTCGACAAGCTCATGAAGGGGCAGAAGGACGAGGAGCTCGCGACCGTCGCGAGCGTCGCCAAGGAGCGGCTGCACTCCAACCTGAAGAAAGCGGTCAAGTCGATGGGGAAGGGCGGCGGCCAGCAGCTGCAGCGGCTGCTCGAGCCCGTCTACGGCGGCGACAAGGTGCCGCGCAACTTCCTCCGCGCCCTCGAAGAGCACGGCAAGAAGTGACCACGGCGGCGCGTGCGCCGCCGACGATCTTCGCGCTCCGGCCTGCCGCGCGACCTACTTCCCGAGCAGCCCTTCCTTCACGATCCGAGCGGCGAGCGCCTTCCCGCAGACGCGGTGGCTGAACGGCGTCCAGTGGCCGGTCGACCGCTTCCAGTACAGGAGCTCCTTCTCGAGGAAGGGGTCGAGCAGCTCCTTGTCCGACTGGAAGAAGACGCCGGGCCGCTTCACATCGAAGCGATCCCGCGGGAAGAGGTCGACGAGCGAAACCGGATTCTCGCGGTTCGACGGGATGCTCTGGATCACGAGCGCGATCCCGTGCGCCGCGCAGTACTCGCGCAGCCGCTCGTAGATCGCGCCGGTGAGCGCCTTCGCGTCGTCGTTCTCCTTCTTCGCGGCCGCGGCGCGGGCCGCCTGCTCGGCATTCGCGGGCGCGGTCGGCGCCGGCGTCGCCTCCGCGTCCTTGGAGGGCGCGGCGGCCGCGGATTCGATGGCTTCCTGGTTCTGTTCGACGAGCCCCCGCTTGAGCAGGCGCGTCACCGTCTCCTTGGTGACCGCGAAGGCGTCGGAGCGCTCGGAGAGCCAGTTGAAGAAGAAGTTGGTGTTGAGGAAGTTCGCGAACTTCCCGAACGGGACGTAGCGGTCGTGCCACGCCTCGAGCTTGCCGTTCTCGAGCTTGAAGAGGCCGCTTCGGACGTTGTCCATCAGGTCGTTGCCGTAGAAGCTCACGAGGACGACGTCGGGCTCGTAGCGGATCAGCTCGCGCTCGAGGTAGAGGCACTCCTCGGCGGTGCCGAAGCCGGAGACGCCGGCGCCGATCACCTCGACGCGATGGCCTTGCGCGGTCAGCTCGCTCTCGAGCACGCGCGTGAAGCAGTCCTCGAGATCGACCTCGTATCCGGCGGTGAACGAGTCGCCGAGGCAGACGATGCGCTTCGTGCCGGCCGGCTTCTCGTAGGGGTACTCGCGGTCGGCGCGCAGCCCCTTCGAGTTGATGCGGAACCAGACGCTCACGTCCGCCGACTCGTGGCGGTAGACGGCGAGCGGCTCGTTGATGCGCAGGCCGAAGGGCCCCTCGACGACGCGGCGCGGGAACTTCGGCTGCGGGCCGAGGACGAGACGGACCACCCCCTCGGCGAGCAGGCAGGTGACGACCACGGACGCGAGCGAGAGCAGCAGCTTGCGCCCGAGCTGGCGCGCCGCAGCCCCGCCCGTGCTGGTCGGCGGCGCGGCGCTCATTTGCCCTCGACGTACCCGATGCCCTTCAGGATCTTGCGCGTCTGCTCGTCGATGACGGCCGCCGCGCGGCTGAGCACGTGCTCGCGCGCCTTCTCCTGCATCTGCTTCAGGTATCGCACCAGCTGCGGGTCGGGCGTGAAGGCCGGGTCGCTGCGGTCGAGCTTCTCGCCTTCCTTGGCGGCGCGCACCTGCAGCTTCTCCTGCGGGTTCTGGTCGAGGTCGAAGGTCATGTAGAAGAGCTCGCCCGGCCGCTCGGCGTCGCGCATCTCGATCAACTTCTTCCGGCCGAGCTGCAGCGACGTCATCGTCTCCCAGTTGAACGCGCCCTGCTTCTCCGAGATGAGCCGCCCCTCCCAGCTGCCGGAGAGGCGTTCGGAGAAGGCGGGGCGCGGCGAGTCCTCGACGTCGCCCGCGAGGATCGGCTTCATGGAGAGCGCCGCGATGTCCGGCGGGACCGGCACGCCGGCCAGGTCGAGGACCGTCGGGTAGACGTCGAAGAGGCGGACCGTCTGCTCCTGCACCGTGCCGGGCGGGACGCCGTGCCCCGCCATGATCAGCGGGACGCGCAGCTCCTCGTGGAACATCGACGTGCCGTGGCCCCACGAGTCGTGCTCGTAGAACTGCTCGCCGTGGTCGGCGGTCACGATCACGAGGTCCTCGGGGCCGAGCTGCCCGATGCTCTTCAGGTGCGCGAGGAGGCGGCCGATCGCGCGGTCGCAGAAGCGGATCTCGGCGTCGTAATACGTGAGCCCGCTCGCGATCCCCTCCGGCGACATCTCGGGCAGCGACCCGAACGGGAAGCGCGACTGCACCGACATGAGCGGGTCGTAGCTGTAGACCTTCGGCGGCGTCCCCTCGAGCAGGAACTCGGGCGGCTCGTAGGGCCAGTGCGGGTCGAGGTAGTGCACGTAGGTGAAGACCGGCCGTTCGCGGCCCGGCCCGAGCCAGCCGATCGCGTGCTCGGTCACCAGCTCGGCGTCGTCGTGCGTCTCCTCGGCGTTCACGTGCAGCACGCGCTTGAGGAAGAAGTGGCGCAGGCGACCGTACATGGTGAAACGGGCGAGCTCCTGCAGGCTCGTGTTCCAGAAGGTGTCGAAGCCCTGCGCGAAGCCGAAGGTGGGCGAGACGTTGTCGTTGGCGGAGAAGCCGGCGGTCACGTAGCCGGCGGCGTGCAGCGCCTCGGCGAGCGTCCAGGCGTCCTTGGAGAGCGCGTCGCGCAGGTCGTTGCAGCCGTGCGACGTCGGGAAGAGGCCGGTGTGGAGCGACGCCATCGACGGGCGCGTCCAGGGCGCCTGCGAGATGCACTGCTCGAAGCGCGTCCCGTGCGCCGCGAGGTCGTCGAGGACGGGCGAGGTCGGGCGCGGGTTGCCGTAGCAGGAGAGCTGGTCGGCGCGCAGCGTGTCGATCACGATCAGCGTCACGTCGGGCAGCGAGCGGCCGGCCGGCCCCGCCGCCGGCGCGGCCTCCGCCGCGGCGGCTGCCGCGATGCTGCTCTTCGCGAGCCACGGCGGGACGACGACCGCCGCGGCCAGCGCGAGCGTCGCGATTCGCGCGTGCCGGGCCGCGAGCCAGCGGCAGGCGAAGGCGAGCGCGACGGCGACGGCGACGACGGCGGCGCTCGCGGCGAGCGACCGCGGCTCGTAGTACCGCGAGCTGTCGAGCAGCTCCTTGTTGACCCACCAGCCGGCCAGCACCGCGCAGCCGAAGCCGAAGGTCGCGGCGGCGACCGTGGCGAGCGCCTTCCGGCGCAGGAGCTGCGCCAGGATCAGCGCGACGACGGCGAGCGCGATGCCGTAGCGCAGCTCCATCGCGAGCAGCTCGCGCGTCGGCGAGACGAAGCCGAGCTCGCTCGAGCGGATGATCGCGTAGCCTTCCGCGAGCGCGAGCAATGCGCCGATCAGGAATCCGAGGCCGAGGGCCTGCGCCCGACGTTTCACGAGATGGGTCGTCCGGAAGTTGGAACGGCGGAGGGTGGGGGCGACGATCGGGGGGATGCGGCGCCGTACGCGAGGGCGGAGGATTCTCGCGGCCCGTCGCGTGAACGCAAGGCGCCGTCACGGAGCGTCGCGGGGGACCGTGTAATCTTTTCGTCACTGCATGATGAAGCCGCGACGTCGATGACCGCGAAGCGACGAGTGCTCCTGCTGATCGACCGTCTCGAGGACGGCGGCGCCGAACGGCAGTTCTGCGAGCTCGTGCGCGGGCTCGCGCGCGCGGGCCGACACGATTTCACCGTGGGCATCGTCGAGCAGCGGCCCGGCTTCTACGAGTGGGCGATCGAGGGGCTCGGCGTGCCGATCGTCCGCTTCGGCCGCGCCGGCCGCCTGCGTCCGCATGCGCTGCGCGCCCTGGTGCGCGAGCTCAGGAACAACCACTACGAGCTGATCCACGCCTGGAAGCCGCTGGCGTGCGACTACGCGCTCCTCGCCGGACGATGGTGCGGGATCCCGATCGTGCTCAGCTCGATCCGCAACGCGGCCGACCACGACTGGAAGCACCGGCTGCGCACGCGCCTCCACGCGCGCTTCGCCGACCGGCTGGTGGCGAACTCGCGCGCCGGCTTCGACCGCTTCCGGGCGATGCGCGCCCATTTCGTCGTGATCCGCAACGGCGTCGACGCCGGCCGCTTCGAGATCGGCGCGGAGCGGCGCGCGCAGGCGCGCGGCGCGCTCCCCGTCGCTCCCGAGGACCGCCTTGTCGTGATGGCGGCGTCGTTCACGGAGAAGAAGGACCACGCGACCCTGCTCGAGGCGTTCGCGCGCGTCGCCGCCACGCGCCCCGATCTGCACCTCGTGCTCGCCGGCCGCGGTCCGCTCCAGCCTGCGTTCCAGGAGCGCGCCGCGGCGCTCGGCCTCGCCGGGCGCGTCCACTTCCCCGGCTTCGTGCAGGCGTCCGAGGATCTGCTCGCGAACGCCGCCGTCTCGGTCCTGCTCACCGACGCGCGCCGACACCGCGAGGGCATCTCCAATTCGCTGGTCGAGTCGATGGCGCTCGGAGTGCCGGTCGTCGCGACCGCCGGCGGCGGGACCGACGAGGTGGTCGAGGACGGCGTGAGCGGACTCCTCGTCCCTTCCGGCGACGCCGCGGCGGCCGCGCGCGCGCTCGAGCGGCTCCTCGACGACGCGGCGCTGCGCGAGCGGCTCGCGGCGGCGGCGCGGCGCAGGGTCGCCGAGGCGTTCGGCCTCGAGCGCTTCCTGCGCGAGCACGTCGACCTCTACGAGTCGGTGCTCGCCGCGGCGCCGGACGGCGCGCCCGCCTCGCCCCCTTCGCCTCGATAGAGCTCGACGTAGCGCGCGCAGACGGCGGCGATCCCGAAGTGGGCGCGCACGTCGGCCTGCCCGCGCTCCGCCATGCGCGCCGCTTCGTCGCGGTCGGTGAGCAGCGAGCGCAGCGCCGCCGCGAGCGCGGACGGATCCTGCGGCGGGACGAGCAGGCCGGCGCCGTCGGCGATCACCTCGACCGTGCCCGCGACGCGCGTCGCGACCGCGGGCAGCCCCGCCGCCATCGCCTCGAGCAGCGCGACCGGCAGCCCCTCCCAGTTCGACGGGAGGACGAAGACGTCGGCGGCGGCGAGCAGTCCGGCGACGTCGGAGCGGAAGCCGAGGAAGCGGACGTGCTGCGCGACGCCGAGCTCGCGCGCGAGCGCCTCGAGCGAGGCGCGCTCCTCGCCGTCGCCGACCAGCAGCACGACGAGGCGCGGCATCCCGGCCGCGAGCAGCGCGACCGCGCGCAGCAGGTGGGGGTGGCCCTTCGCCGCGGAGAGGCGGCCGACGCAGATCGCGACGGGATCGTCGGCGGCGAGCCCGAGCTCGGCGCGCGAGCGCCCGCGCTGCGCGGGGTCGGCGGGGGGCGGGATCTCGATGCCGTTGCGCACGGTGACGACGCGCTCCGGCGCGACGCCGGTGTCGGCGATCACCTTCTGCCGCACCGCCTCGGAGATCGCGACGAAGCGCGTGGCGATCCTGCTGAAAGCGCGTAGCGTCCGGCGCGCGAGGCGGTTGCGCCGGTCGTCCGCGCCCGAGCGCGCCGTGAAGACGAGGCTGTGGAAGGTCGGGAAGCGGCGCGGCACGCCGGCGAGCCACGCCGCGAGCGTGCCGAGGAGGTTCGCCTCGCCCATGTGCGACTGCACCGCGTCGACGCGGTGGCGGCGCATGAGCGAGCGCAGCCGCAGCACGATGCGCGTCACGCTCGTCACGAAGAGCGGGAACTGCAGCAGGCTGCGCCGGCGCAGCTTCAGCGAGTGGATCGTGAGCGCCGGCCCCTTGCGCAGCGCCTCCTCGAGCGGCCCCCCCTCGCCGATCGTCACGAGCACGACCGCGTGGCCCTGCGCGAGGAGCTCGTTGCAGAGCGTGACCGCGACGCGCTGCGCGCCGCCGATGCGCAGGTTCGGGACGACCTGCATCACGACGAGGGGACGCGTCACGCGCGCGCCCCGGCCGCGACGCACGCGTCGCGGAAGCGCTGCGCGCAGTGGTCCCACGTGAAGCGCTCGACCATCTTCCGGCGCGCCGCCTCGCCGAGCGCGCGGCGCAGCGGCGCGTCCTCGATGAGGCGCAGCAGCACGCGGCGCAGGTCCGCGCCGTCGTCGGGCCGGAAGGTGAGTCCGTCGCGGCCGTCCTCGACCACGCGCTGCACCGAGTCGTAGGCGGGCGCGACCGTCGCCTTGCCGAGCGCCATGTACTCGTAGACCTTGAGCGGCGAGCAGCTGTAGGTGGTGAAGGGGAGCACGCCGACGTCGAAGCAGGCGACCACCGACGGGATCTCCTCGTGCGGCAGCCGGCCGAGCAGGCGGACGTGGCCGGCGCAGGCGGGATCGGCGGCGAGCGCCTCGACCTTCGCGTACTCCGGCCCGCTGCCGACGAAGAGGAAGACCACCTCGGGGTGGGCGCGCACGATCGGCGGGATCGCGCCGAGGAACTCGTCGACGCGGTGCCAGGGGCGGAAGCTGCCGACGAAGCCCACCACGACCTTGCCGCCCAGCGAATCACCCACAGGATGGCGCGCGACCTCGGGTCGGAAGCGCTCGACGTCGACGCCGTTGTCGAGGACGGTGAAGCGGTCGGGGGAGAAGCCGAGCCCGACGTGGTGGTCGCGCACCGCTGGCGTGACCACCGCGAAGAGTTTCCCGAAGCGGCGCAGCACCGCGCGCGCGAGCGGCAGCATCAGCGCGAAGTCCCAGCTCTTCTTGCGGCCGTACTCCGCCTCCGCCTCGAAGAGCCCGTCCCAGTGCGAGACGCAGGGAATCTTTTTCCAGCGGGCGAGCAGCACCGTGACCCAGTTGTCGCGATCGACGATCAGGTCGGGCCGGAAGGCGCGAATCGCGCGGAGCTGCGGCCCGATCGAGCGCAGCCCGTCCCACACGAGGATCTTGGTCGCCGGCGCGAGCTCGAAGAAGAAGCGTCGCAATCTTTGCGCGAGCGACGGGCGCTTGGGCGGCGCCCCGGGGGCGGGAGGCGCGGGCCCGCGCGCCGGCGAGCTGCCCGCCGCCGCGCCGTCGGTGCCGACGCTCTGCACGCCGCGCGCGTCGAGGTTCAGGAACTCGACGACGTCGCCGCGCCGGCGCAGCGCGCCGAACAGCCCCTGCAGCACGAAGTAGGAGCCGGCGTCGTCGAGAACCCGGGCGATGTAGAGGATCCGCATGGTCAGTCCGCCGCCGGCTTGCTTTCCCGGCGTTGCGCTCTAAGCATTGCCGAATGCCGCGCCTCCGCATCTCTCTCTTCGCCTCGTTCCTCGCGGTGCTGAGCGGCGTCCTGACCATCGTCCTCTGGTCGATCGGTCTGCGCTGGGTGGCGTTCCTGCTCCTGTTCTGGGCCACCGTGCTCGGGTTCGGCCTGCTGCGCTGGTTCGACGTGCAGGTCGAGAAGCTGCTGCTCTACACGTTCGTGCTGGCGAACTCGATCCGCATGGACGTGCACGTCGTCTTCTCGAAGAGCGGGTTCGGGTTCCCCGTCGGCCTGGGCGAGGTCTCGCTCGTCGGGCTCCTGATCCTCTGGGCCGTCCGCGCCCGGCGCGATCCGCATCCGTCGCAATGGCCCAAGCGCTACGTCTTCCCACTCGCGCTCGCCCTCCTCGGCGCCGTGATCTCCGTGTTCCAGACGCCCGACCTCTCCACCTGTTTCAGGATGCCTCTCTACGTCCTCGAGAACGCGCTGCTCTTCTTCTATCTCTGGAACCTGCGGCTCGAGGAGAAGGAGTGGCGCCGCCTGACCGTCGGCATCGCGGTCGCGCTCGCGCTCCAGGGGGTCATCGGCGGGCTGCAGGGCGCCACGCACAGCACGCTCGGCCTCGAGTTCTTCGGCTCGACCAACGCCGCGGTCGACGTCAAGACGTACACGGAGTTCAGCCGCGTCGGCGGCACGCTGGGCCAGCCCAACCGCTTCGCCATCTTCGTGAACGCCTCGATCTTCACGCTGCTCGCGATGGTCCTGTGGGCGAAGTCGTGGCGCGGACGGATCGGCTACGTCTTCGTCTTCTGCATGGCGTTCGGCGCCCTGATCATGACGCAGTCGCGCGGCGGCTGGCTCGGCTTCGCCTTCGCCTTCATGCCGTTCTCCTACTTCGCGCTGCGCGAGAAGATGGGGCGCTTCTTTTCGGTGTTCACGATCGGGTGCATCCTCTCCTCGGGCGCGATCTTCATCGTCGCGTTCCCGCCGATCTACCAGCGGCTGACGGCGGAGGACCAGAACTCGGCGTCGTCGCGCATCCCGATGTCGCTCACCGCACTGCGGATGATCCGCCACAATCCTTTCGGCGTCGGCTTCACCGAGTACGTCCCGCGCATGACCGCGTACGACGTCACCCAGGACGGTCTCTCGTACCGGTTCCGCTACCCCGTCCACAACGCCTTCCTGCTGCTGGCGGCGGAGCAGGGCGTCTGGGTGCTGGTCGTCTACCTCGTGCTGATCGCCATCTACTACCGCGACGTGATCCGACTGGTGATGGAGCCTCCGGGATTCCCGCGCGTGATCGGGCTCGCCTTCGCGGCCGGCATGCTCGCGGTGCACCTGCACATCAACCTCGAGATCTCGCATGTGATGATCGACCCGAACCAGTGGTTCTCGATGGGGATGGCCATGTGCGTGCTGCGCCATCTCCAGCGGCGTCACGCGGAAGGCACCGTGCCCGCGCCCGCGTCGGCGGTGCTCACGGACGGCGCGGATCGGGGAGTCGCTCCAGCAGGCGCGTGAGGTGGCGCTCGACGGCGCGCTGCAGCGGGGCCTGCTGCTGGTTGATGAAGAAGTGGCCGCCCGGGAAGAGGCGCGCCGTGAACTCCGCGGCGGTGTACTGCCGCCACGCGTGCAGGTCGGCGAGCGGCGCGGCGTGATCATCCTCGCCGCCGAAGACGTGGAGCGGGCAGGCGAGCGGCGGCTCGGACCGCGGCACGTTCCACTGGTAGATGCTCATGTCGGCGCGCAGGATCGGGAGCATCAGCGCGAGCAGCTCGGGCACGCGCCACGGCGCCTCGGGCGGCGCGTAGACGCGGCGGATGTGCGCGAGGAACTCCGCCTCGGGCAGGTCGGAGAGCGGCGGGTGGGCCTTGGGGCAGTGGGGCGCGGGCGCGGCGGCGATCAGCAGCAGCTCCGGCTGCGCGAGCCCGCGCCGGCGCAGCTCGCGCGCGGTCTCGAACGCGACCAGCCCGCCGAGGCTGTAGCCGAAGAAGGCGAAGGGGCGGTCGAGCTCGGGCGCGAGCGCCGACGCGAGCGCCTCGACGAGCGGCTCGATCCGCTGGTGCAGCGGTTCGCGGAAGCGCGTCTCGCGGCCGGGGAACTGCACCGGCAGCACCTCGACGTCCTCCTGGATCACCGAGGTCCATTGGTGGAAGACCGACGCGCCGGCGCCTGCGTAGGGGAAGCAGAAGAGTCGCAGTCGCGCGTGCGGCCGCTCGCGGATGCGCAGCAGCCAAGGGTCGGCGGGAGTGCCGGTCATTCACGGCGTTCCGGAGTCGCGCCGGCGCGGCGCTCCGGCGCCGGGCCGGGCTCGGAGAGGAGGCCGCCGAGCGCCTCGAGCTCCTGGTCGAGGAGGCGGTTCACGTCGTCCTTCGAGGCGCCGGCGATCTCGGC
>Ga0137437_1000760_pt1 | contig 10678 bp, 11 predicted proteins | sample EasRivERMGT138_2_FD_102332 | JGI IMG/M metagenome (GOLD analysis project Ga0137437, IMG submission 102332) | Soil microbial communities from meander-bound floodplain in the East River, Colorado, USA - East River MetaG ERMGT138_2 | ecosystem: Environmental > Terrestrial > Soil > Floodplain ...
GCAGCTTCACGTCGATGCCGAACTCGGTCTTGCCGGTGATTTTGCCGGCGGTGTCCATGCGCTTGAGGGGCTTGCCGACGTAGCGGAATTCCGACGGATCCTTGAGCTTCACTTCCTTGGGCGGGGTGAGCTTCGAGGCCGCCTCGGCGAGCTGCCCATAGGAGGCTTTCTTCCCCCCGGGCCCGGTCACCACGCCGTTGGCCGCCTTGCACTTGGACGCGTCCACGCTCCACTTGTCGGCGGCTGCCTGCACGAGCATGACGCGCGCCTGCGCGCCCGCGACGCGCAGCTTTTCCCAGCCGTCGCGCACCGAGGTCGAGCCGCCGGTGAGCTGGCCGCCCAGCATGGCATTGATGTAGACCTCTCCGGGGGGAGCGAAGTCGACCTTGATCTTGCGCAGGTCCACTTCCAGCTCCTCGGCCACCAGCGTCGGCAGGGCCATCACCACGCCTTGCCCCATCTCGGAGCGGGCGCACAGGATGGTGACGGTGTTGTCGCTGCCGATGCGGATCCACGCGTTCGGCATCGAAGTCGTCACTGCGGATTTGGCGAAGGCCTCGGGCAGCGCCACGCCGATCACCAGGCCGCCGCCCAGGGCGGCGCCGGACTTCAGGAACGTGCGGCGAGAAGGATTCTTGAGTATTGTCATGTTCAGGCTCCCTTCGTGCCGGCGGCTTTGTGGATGGCCGCGCGGATGCGCGGATAGGTGCCGCAGCGGCAGATGTTGCCCGCCATCGCGGCGTCAATATCGGCGTCGCTCGGATTCGGCTTGGCCGCCAGCAGCGCGGTCGCGCTCATGATCTGGCCGGACTGGCAGTAGCCGCACTGCGGCACGTCCAGTTCCGCCCAGGCCTGCTGCACTTTCTTGCCGGTCGGCGTCGCGCCGATCGCTTCAATCGTGGTGATCTTCTTGCCTGCCGCCGCCGACAACGGCGTGCCGCAGGAGCGCACCGGCTTGCCGTCCAGGTGCACGGTGCAGGCGCCGCACAGCTGAGCGCCGCAGCCGAACTTGGTGCCGGTCATGCCGAGGCTGTCGCGGATGACCCAGAGCAGCGGCGTGCTCGGGTCGGCGTTGACCTCGCGGGTTTTGCCATTGATGGTAAGACTGGCCATTGGACTCCCTCCTTTGGTGGGCACAGCTTGTTTTGGTGTTCGCCATCCTAGACCTTGGCGCGGGGGAAGGAAAAGCCCCCAGAAAAAATAAACCTTGCGCCAGCCTTGCAGTCCCGGTGGGGATTACCCCACCCGCAGCGGTGTTTCTGTCGCCTAGCCGCGACCCACGAACGGCATCCTGGTCGCCATCACCGTCAGGTTCAGGATGTTGGCGTCCAGTGGGAGGCTTGCCATGTGCACAACGGCGTCCGCCACGTGCTGCACGTTCATGCGCGGCTCGACCATGGTGCTGCCGTTGGGCTGCGGCACGCCCTTGGTCATGCGCTCGGTCATCTCGGTGGCGGCGTTGCCGATGTCGATCTGGCAGCCGGCGATGTCGTGCGCGCGGCCGTCGAGCGCGATGCACTTGGTGAGGCCCGTGACCGCGTGCTTGGTGGAGGTATAGGGGGCGGAAAAGGGGCGCGGCGCGTGCGCCGAGATGGAGCCGTTGTTGATGATGCGGCCGCCTTGCGGGTTCTGGCTCTTGAACAGGCGGAACGCCTCCTGGGTGCAGAGGAACATGCCGTTGAGGTTCGCGTTCACGACTTCCAGCCACTTCTCGTAGGGCAGCTCGTCGAGCGGCACCGCGGGCGCGCCCATGCCGGCGTTGTTGAACAGCAGGTCGAGGCGCCCGAATTTCGCTTTCGTCTGCGCGAACAGGTTCTTCACCGACTCGGGCTTGCCCACGTCCGTGACCGCGGCAAGCGCCTTGTCGGCGCCGCACTCGGCCACGATCCTTTCGAGCAGGTCGGCGCGGCGCGCGGCGAAGGCGACCTTCCAGCCGGCCTTCACCAGCGCCACGCCGGCGGCCTTGCCGATGCCGGCGGAGGCGCCGGTGACGATCGCGACCCTGTTGTGTGCGGCCATGCTAATTTCTCCCGTATGGTGAAGCGGGCGATGCTACCCCAAGTCCGGTTGCGCAGGCACCGTCCCGGCGACATGGGCTGGGTCGTGCAGCGCCACGGCGAGCTGTACTGGAAGGAGTACGGCTACGACGAGCGCTTCGAGGCCCTGGTGGCGGGCATCGTCGCCGGGTTCATCCATGCCTTGGACGTCAAGCGCGAGCGCTGCTGGATCGCCGAGCGCAAGGGCAGGCGGCTGGGCGCGGTGTTCCTGGTGAGCAAATCGGCTACGGCGGCGCAGCTGCGCTTGCTCATCGTGGAGCCGGCGGCGCGTGGGCTCGGGCTGGGAAAGCGGCTCGTGCGCGCGTGCATCCGCTTCGCGCGGGAGGCGGGCTACCGCAAGCTCGTGTTGTGGACGCAAAGCGAGCTTGCCGCGGCGCGCGGCATCTACCAGACGTCGGGCTTTCGCCGCGTGCGCCGGGAGGCGCATGCGAGCTTCGGCAAGCGGCTCGAGGGTGAATACTGGGAACTGAAGCTCTAGCACCCGAGCGTCTTGAGCAGGGCCGCGATCTCGTCCGCAATCGAGGGACTGCGACGAAGCTCTCGCTTCGCCTCGCGGTACCAGTAGCGCGCGTTGGAGGTGTCGCCTTCCATCAGGTGCACGATGCCGTGCGCCCAGCACGAAAGCGCGGAGTCCTCGTCGCGCTGCACGATCAGGTGGGCAGCCTGCCAGTCGCCCGCCTCGAGAAGCGCCAGCGCGCGCTTCAGTTCGTCCTTGCTCACCCGGGGCCCGACCATCGCCCAGTAATATAGCGCCGTGGGCGCCTACACTTATCTTCCCCTCGAGCGCGTGGTGTTCGGGCGGCCCGCTGCCGGGGCGGCGGCCGAGGAAGCGGCGCGCATCGGCGCGCGCCGCGTGTTCATCGTCGCCTCGAAGACGCTGTCGCGCGAAACGCAGGCCATACGCGCGATCTCCGATGCGTTGGCCGCGAGATACGCCGGCCTTTTCGACAACTGCGTCGCGCACACGCCCTGGCCGAGCGTCGTCGAAGCCGCGAACGCGGTGCGCGCGGCCGGGCCGGACCTGATCCTGACGGTCGGCGGCGGCACGCCGATCGACACCGTCAAGATCCTGCAGATCTGCCTCGCCCACGGCGTCACCCGGGCCGAGGAGCTCGACGCGCTGCACGCCTCCATCGGCCCGGACGGCAAGCGCATCAACCCGGACATCAAGCCCTCGCCGGTGCGGCAGGTGGCAGTGCCCACGACGCTCTCGGGCGCCGAGTTCTCGAATCTCGGCGGCGGCACCGACCCGCGCACGCGCATCAAGCACTCCTTCACCGGCGCCGACATCGGCGCGCGCTCGGTGATTCTCGACCCGGTGGTGACGGTGCACACGCCCGAGTGGCTCTGGCTGTCCACGGGCGTGCGCGGGATCGACCACGCGGTGGAGGCCCTGTGCTCGGTCGACGCCCATCCCTATTGCGACGGCCTGGCGCTGCACGCGCTGCGGCTCTTCGCCGAAAGACTGCCACGCACGAAAGCGGAACCTGGCAACTTCGCGGCGCGCCTCGTCTGCCAGCAGGCCTCGTGGCTCGCTGCCTCCACTATCGCGCGGGTGAGCTACGGGGCGAGCCACGGCATCGGCCATGCGCTCGGCGCGGCCGCCGATGTGCCGCACGGGCATACAAGTTGCGTGATGCTCCCGCACGTGATGCGTTACAACGAAGCGGTCACACGCGAAAAGCAGGAGCTGATCGCGCAGGCCCTCGGCCGGCCGGAAATCCAGGCGGCCGACGCTGTCGCGGATCTCATTCGATCCCTCGGTCAACCGACAACGCTGCGCGCAGTGGGCGTCAAGCGCGAACAGCTGCCGGTAATCGCCGAAGCGTCGATGAAGAATCTCTGGGTGCGCACCAACCCGCGGCCGCTGCGTTCGCCTGAGGAGGTGATGCGGCTCCTGGAGGCCGCCTGGTGACCTACGAGGGGCTGTACGAGGGTTTCCGCTGGGAGTTGCCCGGGACCTTCAACTTCGCCGCGGACGTCGTGGACGCCTGGGCGAGAGACCCAGACAAGCTCGCGCTCCTGTGGTGCGACGAGACGGGGCGCGAAGAGCGCTACACCTTCCAGCGCATCGTCGAGCGCTCGAAGCGCCTCGGCAACGTGCTGCGCGGGAGCGGCCTGAAGAAGGGCGAGCGCTGCATCGTCATGCTGCCGCGACTGCCGCAGTGGCAGATCGCGATGGTGGCATGCCTCAGGGTCGGGGTGATCCCGATCCCCTGCATCGACATGCTGACGGCGAAGGATGTCAAGTACCGGGTTGAGCATTCCGGGGCTGCGGGGGCGATCACCACTCAGGCAAACGTGCCCAAGTTTTCCGATCTGAAACTGCGCCTGGCGCTCGGCGGGGCACCGGGCTGGCTCGATTTCGACAAGGCCGTCGACGCCGCCGATCCTGAATGCTTGCCGGAGCGCATCGCGGCCGAGGATCCGGTGGCGATGTATTACACCTCTGGCTCCACGGGTAACCCGAAGGGCGTCACGCACGCGGCACGCGCGCTCTTTGCGTGGCGCCTGTCGTCGCAGCTTTGGCACGACCTCAAGCCCGGCGATCTCATGTGGTGCACGGCCGACACGGGCTGGAGCAAGGCGGGCACCGCGATTCTGTTCGGGCCCTGGAGCTGCGGCGCGGCGGTCTTTTTCTACAACGGAAAATTCGATCCGCGCGAGCGCCTTGCGCTCCTCGCGAAACACCGCGTCACCGTGTTCTGCGCGGCGGCGACAGAGTTCCGGCGGTTGGTGAACGAGGACATGTCCCCTTACGACCTCTCCGCGCTGCGCCTCACGGTGTCGGCGGGGGAGACCGTCAATCCGGAGATCGTGCGGCGCTGGCGCGAGAAGTGCGGCGTGCCGCTGCTCGACGGCTACGGGCAGACCGAAACCCTGATGACCGTCCTCAACTACCCGTTCCTGCCCGTAAAACCGGGCTCGATGGGCAAGCCGCTGCCAGGCGTGGACAGCGCGATCCTCGACGGGCAGCTCGCGATCCGGCTGCCCAATCCGCAGATGATGCTCGGCTACTGGAACGAGCCGGAGCGCACGGCGGCAGGCAAGCGGCGTGTCGGGGACGACGAGTATTGGCTCACTGGCGACATGGTGCGCCAGGACGCGGACGGGTATCTCTTCTACGAAGGCCGCGCCGACGACATAATCAGCTCGGCGGGCTATCGCATCGGGCCCATGGAAGTGGAGAACGCGCTCGCCGAGCATCCGGTGGTGCAGGAGAGCGCCGCCGTCGGCAAGCCGGATGCCGAGCGCGGCGAGATCGTGAAGGCGTTCGTCGTGCTCAAGCAAGGTGTCGCTGGCACGCCCCAGCTCGCCGCCGAGCTGCAGGAGCACGTGAAGCGGACGACCGCGCCCTACAAGTACCCGCGCGAGATTGAGTTCGTGGCGGAGCTGCCCAAGAACGCCTCGGGAAAACTGCTGCGACGGGTGCTGCGCGGGCGCTGACGATGAATCGCGAACGAGTGACCCCGACGAGCGCAAAGAGTTCTGATCAAGGCGTGAGCGTCCGCCATGCCTAATCCGGTCCCGACTCTCTCCCTTCTGGAAACCCGCGTACTCGGCACCCTGGTCGAAAAGCAGCACACGGTTCCCGATACTTATCCGCTGACCCTGAACGCGCTGGTCGCGGGCTGCAATCAGAAGACCAGCCGCTCGCCGGTGATGGAGGCGACCGAGACCGAGGTTCAGGCGGTGCTTGACAGCCTGAAGAGCGCCAACCTGGTGCTGGAGACGAGCGGCGGGCGGGTATCGAGGTACTCGCACAATCTGGAGCGGTTGCTGCAGGTGCCGACGCAAGCCGGGGCGATTCTGACCTCGCTGATGCTGCGCGGCCCGCAGACCGCGGGGGAATTACGCATCAGCTGCGAGCGGTTGCACAGTTTTTCGGATATCTCGGCAGTGGAGGGCTTCCTTGCGGAATTGGCGGCGCGGCCGGCAGGCGCCATGGTGGTGCAGTTGCCGCGCCTGCCCGGTTCGCGCGAGAACCGTTGGGCGCACCTGCTGAGCGGCCCGCCGATTCCGGATAGGCCGGCGGTGCAAGCCAAGGCGCCGGCTGGCGACCTTTCGCTAGGGGAGATCGCGGCGCTCAAGTCCAACGTCGCGCGCCTCGAGGCGGAGATGGCGGCGATGAAGACCTTGCTCGAGCGGATCCGCGCCGAGCTCGGCATCAAGTCGGAACAAGGGATGGGCGAATGAATCCCGCAGCGAAGTCGGAACGGCCGAACAGCGCGCCTACTCGCGCAGCTTGCGCGCCTCCTTCGCCAGCGGCCGCTCGACGCTGGCATCCAGCCAGGCCTTGAACTTCGGGAACTTCTCCAGCAGCGGGAACTTGTTGATCCACATGGAGTAGGTGACGCTTGCCACCATGAAGTCGGCCATGCCCCATGCCTCGCCGCTGAAATACCGGTTCTTCGCCAGGTACGCCTCCAGCACCTTCATCTTCGGCAGGAGCAGCAGTTCCGTGTCGTCGGCGAGCTTGGCGTTCCGCTGCTCGGGCGGCAGCAGGTGGCGATTCCGCATGATGGTGATCATCGGCTGCTCGACGTCGTTGGCGACGTAGAACGCCCACTGCAGCATGCGCGCCTTGCCTGCGCTGTCCTTCGGCCACAGCGGGCTGCGGTACTTCTCCGCCAGGTACAGGTTGATCGCCGCCGACTCCCACATCACCAGGCCGTCGTCGTCGATGGTCGGCACACGCCGGTTGGGATTGAGCTGCGCGTACCAGGGTTCCTTGCAGGTCGCGCCCTCGATGTTGATGGTGACGTTGTGATGCTCGTACGGGATATTCGATTCCTTGCACAGCCACGCCACGCGGAACGCGCGCGAGCGGTACTGGCCGTAGAGTTTCAGCATGTTGCCTCCGTGGTGACGTGGAACTGGCCGATGGACTGCGCTATTCTCCGCAGGCAGGCGGCATTGCGTCAACGCCAGTTCGAGGAGGACCATGAGCAAGCCCAAACCGCACCTGGAGTTCGTCGGGGTGGACATGAAGGCGGGGTGGGAGTCGCCCGGCGCGAACTACCCTCCGGGCTTCGCGCAGAAGGTGCTCGCCTCAGACATCGACGAAGTGGCGAAGCGCGGCAGCCGCACGCGCCTGCTGAAGATCGAGCCGGGCGCGTACTCCACCGAACCTTTCGTGCATGACCACTGGGAGGAGGTGTTCCTGGTGCAGGGCGACCTCGTCGTCGGCAACGACGCGAAAGGCAAGGGCGGGCAGTCTTCCCGGGCCTTCACCTACGCCTGCCGGCCGCCGGGCGTGCGTCACGGACCATTTACCAGCAAGAGCGGCTGCCTGCTGTACGAGATCCACTACTACGAGACCAGCGGAAAGCGGGGCTAGCCATGCTCAAGAGCGGAGCCGAGCACCTCGAATCGTTGCGCGACGGGCGCGTGGTCTACATCGGCGGCGAGAAGGTCGATGACGTCACCACCCACCCCGCGTTCCGCAACGCGGCGCGCTCGATGGCGGCGATCTACGACATGAAGGCGGCCAACCCGGCATGCAGCTTCACCGAGAAGGGCGAGTGCTACAGCGCCTATTTCCTGCGCGCGAAGACGAAAGAGGATCTGCTCAAGCGCACGCAGCTGCACCGTGCCATCGCCGACCTGAGCCATGGGCTGCTCGGGCGCTCGCCCGACCACGTGTCGAGCTTCGTCACCGGCATGGCGATGAACCCGCACGTCTTCGGCAAGTACGCGGACAACCTCACGCGCTACTACGAGCACATGCGCAACGAGGACATCTACGGCGTGTACGCGGTGATCCCGCCGCAGGCCGCGCGCGATCCCGAGTTCTACGTGAAGCAGAACCTGCCGATCCCCACCCTGCGCGTGGTGCGCGAGGACGGCGACGGCGTGGTGATCTCGGGCATGAAGATGCTCGCCACCGGCGCGGTGTTCGCCAACGAGATCTGGATCGGCAACCTCATCCCGCTCGCGCCCAACCAGCTGCCCGAGTCCATCACCTGCGCCATCCCCGTGAACGCGCCCGGCGTGACGCTGTGGGCGAGGAAGCCCTTCGAGCTGCACGCGCCGAGAGAATTCGACAACCCGCTCGCCTTCCGCTTCGACGAGACCGACTCGATGGTGATGTGCGAGAACGTGAAGGTGCCCTGGGAGCGCGTGTTCGTGCACATGGACGCGCTGCTGGCGCGCAACATCTACATCAAGACGCCGGGGCACTGCTACGGCAACCACCAGTCGAACGTGCGCTTCCACTCCAAGATGCAGCTCATCGTCGGGCTGGCGAGCAAGATCGCGCAGGCCTCGGGCGCGCACGAGATCCCGGCGGTGCGCGAGGTGCTGGGGCGGCTGTGCGCGCTGGAGGCGACGCTGGGCGGCATGATCGCCGGGCAGATCCAGGACGCGGAGGCCTGGCCGCAGGACTACCTGACCTTCAACCGGCGCTACATGTACGCGGCGCTCAACTGGTGCACCGAGAGCCACTCGCAGATCATCGACGTGCTGCGCGAGCTCTGCGGCGGCGGCATCTTCCAGATGCCCGCCGACATCACGGTGATGCACGATCCCAGGCTGAGGGAGCAGTTCGAGACCTACTGGCAGACGCCGCAGCTCGGCGCGGTGGAGCGCATGAAGCTCTACAAGCTTGCGTGGGACCTGGTCGGCTCGGAGTTCGCCGGGCGCCACCTGCAATACGAGAAGTTCTACGCCGGCGCTTCCTTCATCGTGCGCAACCACAACTTCCGCGAGGCGCCCTGGGACGCGTACCACAAGGTGGTCGAGGACCTGATGGCGGGCTACGGCATTGCGGAAGCTCCCGGCGCACGCAGGGTGGCTTGATGGAAGCGCAGCACCTGATCATCGCCGGATGGACGGGGCGCGACGAGGCCGCGCTCAGGAAACACATCAAGGAGCTGGAGGAGATCGGCGTCAAGGCGCCCAAGACCACGCCGATCTTCTACCGCGTGGCGGCGAGCCTGCTCAGCACCGCGGAGGAGATCCAGGTCTCGGGGCCGGATTCCAGCGGCGAGGTCGAGTTCGTCCTGCTGCAGAAAGCCGATGGCCTGTGGGTGACGGTGGGCTCGGACCACACAGACCGCAAGGCAGAGACCATCGGCGTCAGCCTGTCCAAGCAGCTCTGCGCGAAACCAGTTGCGGCCGAGTCGTGGAAGTACGACGACGTGAAGTCACATTGGGAGAAATTGGTGCTGCGCTCCTGGGCGGACGGCGTGCAGTACCAGGAAGGGCCCGTCACGGCGATGCGCGACCCCGCGGAGTTGATGCGCATGTACGGCGGCCTGCGCCCGGCGAGCGCGATGTTCTGCGGCACGCTGGCGGCAAGAGGAGGCATCCGCCCGGCGCAGGTCTTCAGGATGGAACTGGAAGACCCGGTGCTCAAGCGCCGGCTGCAGCACGAGTACCGCATCACCGTCCTGCCGGTCGAAGGGTAGGGTGGGCCAAAGGCCCACCCTACGGACTAGTAGCGCACCAGCACGCGGTACTTGAGCGTCGTGCTGCCTTCCGCTGGCACGGAGATCTTCCATTCCGCGGTCCCCGAGGCGGCCTTGGCGTGCTTGTGGCTTTGCTCGAGCATGGACCAGTCGCCCGGTACCGGTTCGCGCACGATCACGGTCACCGCCTCCTTCTTCGCGTTCCTGAGGATGAGCTCGTACGCGCTTTCGTGCACGTAGCTCCAGGGGCTGGTGGTGTCGCGGCGCTTGAAGTCGGTCTGCTTCTTGTCCGCAGTGACGTCGAAGGCCTCGCCCAGCTTGAGGCGCACGCTCTCGTTCTTCGGCGTATGGTCGATGGCGTCCTCGCCGATGAACTGGGCGTTGCCCGCGCTGTCCTTCTTGTAGACGCGCACCACGCCCTTGGGCATCGGCATGCCCAGGCGCGAGGCCTCGCGGTTCTCGAACTGCACGAACACGCCCACCTTCATTTTCTGTCCGATGCCGCCGACGCTCGAGCGGTAGTAGTAGTCGTTGCCCTGCAGCACGAGCTCCTTTGCCACGGGGACCGCGCTCGCGCCGAGCAGCGCGACCTGCTTGGTCTGGTTGTCCGCGATGGTGGTGGGGCGCTGCAGCGTGTAGAGGTGGTACTCGAAGAGTTGTTCCTGCGCCATCGACCGTGGCGCCTCTGCGACCGTGGCGCGCAGTGCCCCGTTCTTTGCCGCCATGCGCAACTCGTCGCGCACCCGGTTGACGTCGCCCGCGACGAGCTGCAACCGTGCGTTGGGGTAGGCAGTGCCGCTGGTATTGGTGAGCGTCACCCAGCCGTTGAGGTCGAGCGCGCTGTCCGCCGCGTCGAGCTCGGCGACGTAGTCCGCCCTCCAGGCGAGTCCCGCTGAAAGGTAGGACAGCTCCAGCGTCTGCGTGCCGGCGCGCGCGCTGGTCAGTTCCGTGACCAACGTAGGCCGGTCGCGCAGGTTGGCCGGTACGCCGTCGTACACGATGCGCCCCGGCAGCCCGGTCTCGATGCGGTCGCCGATCTTCAACACCACGCCGCTGTTGGCGGCGAGCACGGTCGCCTGCTCGAACGACTCCGCGCCGGTGGTGGGGTGGGTGCGCACGATGCGCACCGTGCGCCCGACGTACTTCTCCAGGAGCTTGGCGGGGGTGAGCAGGTCGAAATCGAAGTTCTGCTCGAGCAGGGCGAGCGCA
>Ga0137437_1000762_pt1 | contig 10665 bp, 4 predicted proteins | sample EasRivERMGT138_2_FD_102332 | JGI IMG/M metagenome (GOLD analysis project Ga0137437, IMG submission 102332) | Soil microbial communities from meander-bound floodplain in the East River, Colorado, USA - East River MetaG ERMGT138_2 | ecosystem: Environmental > Terrestrial > Soil > Floodplain ...
CGCGCGATGACGGGAAGTCCCGGCGCAAGCTCCCGGGCCCCCGCGACGACCAGCGCCGCGGCGGCTTCGTCCGGGACGGTCACGACGAGGGCGCGGGCCGTCGACAGCCGCGCGAGCTTGAGGATGTCGGAGTTGGCCGCGTCGCCGAAGAGCACCGGAATCTCCCGGCGATGCAGCTCCTCCACCTTCTCGGCGTCCGACTCGACGACCAGCCGCGGGACGGCGACGTTCCCGAGCACGTCGACGATGTGCCCCCCGACGCGGCCGCACCCCACCACGACCACGTGCGCCTCGCCCCCTGCTCCCGCTTCCGGAATCTCCGCGGGCCCCGGACGGAGCCGCCGGCCGATCCACGGAAGTCGCTCGACGATCCGTTCGATTCGCTTTTCGGAACGGAACATCAAGGGATTCACGGTGATCGTGAGCACGGCGCTCGCCAAGATCAACGAGTACTGCTCGGGGAGGAGCATGCCGGAATCGACGCCGGCCCGCCCCACGATGAACGAGAACTCGCCGATCTGCGCGATGCCCAACCCCACGAGGAGGCTGGTGCGAAGCGGTTGGGAGAGCACGAGGCACAGGGTCGCCCCTGCAGCGGCCTTCCAAAGAAGGATGAGCAGGGTGAGTCCGACCACGGATCCCGCGTTCGCCACGAGATAGGACGGATCGACCAGCATGCCCACCGAGACGAAGAACAAGACCGAGAACGCCTCGCGGAAGGGCAGCACGTCCGCGCCGACCTGGTGGCTCAGCGGGGATTCGCTCACCACCACTCCGGCCAGGAACGCGCCGAGCGCGAGCGAGACGCCGAACAGCGCGGCCGAGGCCAGCGCCGTTCCCACCGCGGCCATCAGGGCGACGAGGACGAACAGCTCCCGCGAGCGGGTCCGGGCGATGTGAAGGAGGATCCAGGGAATGACGCGCGCTCCGACGAAGAGCATCAACCCGATGAAGACGGCTGCCTTGAGCAGTGTCAAACCGATGGCGTAAACGTCGATGGCGCCCGCGGCCGGGGCAAAGCTCGGGAGGACCAGGAGCAGCAGCACCGCCGCCAGGTCCTCGACGACGAGCCAACCGACGGCGAGCCGGCCCTGGCGCGAGTCGAGCAGGCCGGCATCCGTGAACCCACGCAGCAGCACGACCGTGCTCGCGATGGACACCGCCACGCCGAGAACGATGCTCGCCGGCAGCGGCCAGCCGAGCAGCGTGCCGAGCAACGCGCCGAGCACGGTCGTCAGCGCCATCTGCCCCAGGGCGCCCGGCACCGCGACCCGCCGGACCCGCGCGAGATCGCTCAGCGAGAAATGGAGGCCCACGCCGAACATGAGGAAGATGACGCCGAGCTCCGCCAGCTGGGCGATCGTCTCTGAATGACCGACGAAGCCGGGTGTGAACGGCCCGATCACGACACCGGCGAGCAGGTACCCCACGATGGTCGGCAGCCCCAGCCGGCGGGCGAGGAGCCCCCCGATGAGCGCGGCGACCAGCGCCAACGCGACGTTTCCCAGCAGCGAGAGATCGTGCATGCGGACCGCCACGATATCCTACGGGAATGACGTTTCTCGCCCCCCGCGCACTCCTCGTCGCCGCGCTCGGTGGTTACCTGGTTCCGTGGGCCCTCCCTGAAGGGGTGGACCGGGTGGAGAAGAATCCCGGAGCGGTCGCCGACGTGTTCCTGTTCGCGGGGCGCTTGGACGCCGCCGGTCACCCCGAGCTGTCACCCGTGAAGGGAGACTGGAGCCAGATCGCGGATCGGTTGAGGCGAACGGGTGCGCGCGTGTGGCTGACGATGGTCAACGATCGCGTTTCCGCGACGGGCCCGGCGGTGCTCAAGGACTCCGAAGCGGTGACGTCGATGTTCGCCGATCCCGAGAAGCGGAAGACTCATGTCGCGTCGATCGTCGGGCTGGCACAGTCGCTCAAGGCGCACGGCGTCGACCTCGACTACGAGAATCTCCCCGCATCGTCGAGAGATCGCTTCACCGACTTCGTTCGCGAGCTTGCGGCCGATCTGCGCGTCGCGGGACTTGCGCTCTCGGTCACCGTCCAACCGAAATCCGGGGAGGTTTCCTCGCGGGGCCCGGGCGCCATGGATTGGCCCGCACTCTGCCGCATCGCCAACCGCGTCCAGCCGATGTTCTACAACGAGCACAACGCCGCAACCGGGCCGGGCCCTGTGGCGAGCGTCGCGTTCGTCGAGCGCGTGATCCGCTACGGCGCTTCGGTCTGTCCGGTCGGGCGCGTGGTCCCCGTGCTGAAGGTCTCGGGGATGGACTGGGGGCCGCGCGCTGCGGCGTGGGTGACCTTCAAGGAGGCCGCCGCTCGCCAAGGGACGGCGCGCTTGCGGCGCGACTGGCGCAGCAAGGTGCCGTGGTTCTCGTACGACGGCCGCGACGGCCGCCACGTCGTTTATTTCGAGGACGCCAAGAGCCTCGGGGTCAAAGCGGCAACGTTGTCGGACCGCGGCGCCACCGATCTCGTTCTCTGGTCGCTCGGCGCCGAGGACCCCGGCGTCATCCCGCGCCTTTCCGGTCAGAAGCGATAGTCGAACGAGAAACCGAACGTGGTGCGGTGGTAGTCCGGGGTCTGGCCGTACTCCGCGGTGAGCGTGGTGCGGATGCGGTTGGTCCAGCTCTGGTTCCACGCGACGCGCGCCCGCCCGACGAAGCGGAATCCGGCGACGGCGTCCCTCGACGGGCCGACCCCCAGCTCGGCGTCGATCGACGTGCCGCTCGGAAACGACCGGAACGCGCGCACCAGGGCCAGCGCGGTGACGAGCCCCTCGGGTGTGTAGTACAGCGTCGAATGGAAAGAGGCATCCGCAAGCTCGAGTCGGGCCCCCGCTTCGAAGGGGCTCTTCCGACCGAGGGCGCGCGTCGCGGTACCGTACGCCGCCGCGATGGCGTTCCCGTCGGTGAGCGAGCGATAGCCACCCTGGGCGCGGCCTTGCCAGAGCCGTTCGCCGGCACGGTACGACGCTTCGCACCCGCGGGACTCGATCCCCGCGAGGAGCGCTCCGACCGTCGGCACGTCCTGAATCGAACAGGCGACGGCGTAACGATGGCGATCGACGCGGCCCGTGAATTCGATGCCGCCGTTCAACGTGTCGATCCCCTGCGAGAGCCGCCTCGCGCGCGCCCACCCCGCGAACGCGCCCCGTTCGAGGGCCTGCCACTTCACGTCCAGCTCGAGGTGCTCCCCCGAAAGTTCCGGTAAGACGGCGTCCTGAAACGTCTGGGTGCCGAAGCGGGCCGTCAGGTCGACGGGGGCGTCGAACGCGTACCGCCCGCTGACCGACGCTTCACGCTCGTCGCGACCGTCGGCGTCCGAAACGGCTTCGACCCGAGCCCCGATGAGCGGGTCGTTCTCCCACCCGATGTCGTGCGCGAGCTTTCTCCGGTACGGGTCGGACGCATCCCAGGCCGGCCCGGAGGGAACGGCGGCCAGCACGCGCGCCGCCTCGCGCGGCCGGTCTTCTTCGAGGAGCGTGCGGGCAAGGTACGGCGCCACCGTCGCCGCGTTTCCGGGTTCCTCCGCGACGATCGTCTCGAAGCCCCGTTCGGCGCGGTCCAACCGGCCGGACCAGAGATCCCACTGCGCGCCGTCGAGGCGCGCGCGCGAGGCGGCGTCCTGGCTGGCCAGGTGAGCCGCAAGCCGCGAAGCGTCCCAGTCGCGAGGCACGTTGAACCGGAGCAGAAGGAGCGGACCGCGGCTCCCCGGGGTCACGGTGTTGTATCCGGTCGCGTCTTGGACGAACCCGTAGCGGTAGTGGGCGCGGAACGACGCCTCGTTGACCGCGAGCGCATCGGATTCGTTTCCACCGTGGAGCTGGCCCATCTCCGAGAATGGGAACGCGTAACCCAAGACCTCGTATCCCGGCAGGTGATCTTCGAGCAACGCTTTGCAGCGCGCGTAATCGGCGTCGACGCGCTCGGTGTACTCCTCGTTCGTCTCTGCGCGCTCCGCCTCGGCGAGCCACTGGCGGTTGACGAGAAACTCGGCGATGGCCCCCGAGCCGTCGATCGGGATCGGATCGTGCGCGCGGTCGCCGTGGCTTTCGAACTCCCATCGCCCGGTCTTGCGCAGGCGTTCGAGCTGGGCCCAGTCCGCGTTGGCGGCGCTCTCGTCGACGATGCGCACGGTGGGGACGAACATCGTCGCTCGCTGGCCGTAGCGCGCGAGGATGGGATCGGCGAAGCGGAACGAATCCGCGCGCGCGTCGTCGAACGTCACGAGAATCGGCTTTCCCGGGAACGGACGGCGTCCGGCGAGCATCGCATCCAGGTCGCTCACGGTGAGCGTGGTGTACCCGCCGTCGCGCAGCATGCGCATCTGCGCATCGAAGGCGGCGACCGGCATGTTGAGCGAGCGCTCGTGATCGGAAAGGCCGTGATATAGGAGCACCGGCAGGTCGACCGCGGACGCGTCTTCCGCTGTCAGCGTCGCGCGCAGCGCCTCGGCCTCGACCCGCCGCCCGCTTTTCTCCAGGATCCCGGCCTCTTCCAGCGTCTTCTGATCGGCCGGCAGAAGCTGGGCGTCCGCCGAGCGCAGCAACGCCAGCGCTTCGTCGTCTCGGGACAGGTCGGAGAGCGCGTGCACGCGCCCCAGGAGCACCGTCTGGTTCCGGCCCAGGCGCTCCCCGAGCGCCTCGTACTCCGACAAGGCGAGCGCCGGTTTCCCGAGGGCGCGGTGCGTGTCCGCCAGCAGCAGCGACAGCTGCGCGTTCCCCGGCAGGCTTGAAAGCCCCCGATTCAGGTCGCGCGCCAAAGCGCGCGGCTCGCCGCGCCGCCGACGGATCTCGGCGATGGCGACCCAGTACGGCACCCGCTGCGGCCAAGCGCTGCTGAGACGTTGGTACCAGCGCAGCGCCGCGTCGTCGTCGCCGCGCACCGTGGCGTCTTCGGCAAGCAACCGCAGCACCGGCTCTGCGGGGTTCGGCCCCTCCGCGGCCTCGCGCGCCTCCGTCAGCGCCTGGTCGTACGACCCGCTCTCGTAGAGCGATCGCAGCCAGTAGTGCATGGCACGCGGGCTCTCGGAGCCGAGATCGAGCACCTTTCGCCACTGGACCGCGGCTGCCGGGAAATCGAGATTCCGCCAGAGGGCTTCGCCGTGGAGAGTCTGCACCGCCACATCGTCCGCGTACTGGGCTGCGAGCGGCTCGGTGATGCCGCGCGCGCGGCGGTACTTTCCGTCGGCGAGACACGCGCGAGCGAGGAGCATCGTGAGACTCTTTCGCGGTCCCCCGGCTCTCGCCTCCGCGCGCTCGGCTTCGACGATCGCAAGCTGGGAACGCCCGCGGTTGAGGTAGAGGCGCGCCAGCAGCTCGTGGGGTTCGGGGGCGTCGGGATAGGCCTCGACGAACCGTGTCCACACGCTTTCCACGCCGCCCCAATCCGCCTGCCGCCACAGGACCCAACCGTAGTCGCGGAGCGCGGAGCGGCAGGCCGGGTCGTGGCCGAGCGCCCGCTTGTAATTGTCCGCGGCGGTGGCGTCGTCACCCGCGCGGTAGGCCGCGCTGGCCCGTGCCGATTCGATGCGCGCCCGCGCGCTTCCGGCGGGTCCTGGACGGACCGTCGCGGAGCCGTGCGTCGCGAAGAACGCTTCCCCGGCGTCGAGCTGGTCCTCCCGGATGAACAGGTCCGCCGTGCGCAGGTAGTCGGCGTCTGTCAGATCCGGCCGCCCGAACATGTCGTCGAGGGTCGACACCGCCTGCCGCGTCTCGCCGCTCTCCATCTGTATCGCGGCGAGCGCATAGAGCGATCCCGCGGCGGCGGGCGAAAGGCGCGCTGCGTTCGCGTACGCTTCCCGGGCCTTCGGCAAGAGCCCGGACTCCCGCGCGGCGTCGCCGATCGCGCGCCAGAGCCCCGCCTTGTCCTGCGCCCCGCCCTCGATCGCGCGCGACCACGCGTCGATCGCGGCGGGCGCCCGCCCGGCGCGCCGCTCGGACCAACCGAGGTTGGCGAGATAGCGCGGCTGGCCGGCGTCCCAGTGAATCGCCTCGGCGTAAGCGGTTCGCGCGGCGTCCCAATTCTCGGCGGCGTACGCCGCGTCCCCCTGGCGTCCGAGGACCCTCGCAAGCCTCTTGCCGAACACTTCGCTGCTCGACCCGGCGCGCGCGAGCGTCTTGCGCAGCAAGGCCTCGGCGTCGTCCAACCGGTCGTGGGCCTCGTAGCTGTCCGCCAACCGCTGCGCCGCCTTGGCGTCGTCGGGATGGCGGGCCAGGATCGCCAGGTACTGGGCCTCCGCCTTCTCGGTTTCCCCCAACGTTTCGTAGCATTGCCCCAGGCGCAGGCGGATCGCGGGTTGCTCGGGACGAGCCGCGAGGCTCCGTGCGAGAGCGCGGGCCGCCTCCCGCGGAGACGAGCGGGCGAGGTGCACCTCGCCGATCGCGTTCAACGCGTCGACGTTTCCCGGCTCGACCTTCAAGAGCGTGTTCCAGATCCGGAGCGCTTCGTCGTCTTGGCCCAGACGATGCTGCGCCCAGCCCAGGTTCTCCCAAGCCGCAAGGAGCGACGGGTCGAGCGTGACGGCGCGGCGGAAGCTCTCGGCGGCCGCTCGGAAATCCCCCGTTCGATACTGCGCGGTTCCCTCGTCGAGCGCCGATTGGCCCGCCGATCGCGCCGCGGCGACGCCGACGCTCGCGAGCACGACCATGAGCGCGGCCGCCGTTTTCGCCCGGAGATTCATCGCGTCCGCTCGCCGTCGACGCTCAGCCGCCCGCCGACGCGGGTCAACGCCCACTCCAACTCCTTGACCGTGGGGGCCCATCGCGCGCGCGCCTCTGCGTTGAGCGCGCCGAGATCGAGCTGCGCTCCGGAGAACCCGGCCGCCACGATCCGGGCCGCCGTCTCCTTGGCCCAGACTCCGCCAGGACCGTCGGGGACGCCCGCGTCCAACACGTCCACTCTCGGGAGGAGCGTCCATGCGTACCGTCGCGCGAGAATCCGGAACAGCTCGTCGTCGATCGCATGAACGCGAAGCGTTCCCGCCTCGACCACGCCCCACGGCGGCGCCAGCGCCGCGATCGACTGCGCCTCGTTCGCCAGCCGCGAGACCTCTTCCGCCGACGGGCTGGCCGACACGGCGCGAATGGCGAAGGGGAACGCCGCGAATCGGAGATCCGCGACGGCGAGGCGTCCTTCCGCCGCCCCGCCGTACGTGATCGCGCCGAGTTTCCCCCAGTGTCGCCGGGGAAGCGCGAGCGGTGTTTCGGCGAGCAGCGTCCCGTCCCACCACACGACGAGCCCCGCCCCACGCCGGAGGATTCGGATCCGGTGCGTCCCGGTGGCGCGCGGTGCAAGGTCGCGCCGCGCGAGCACCTCGGGAGGTCCCCCGGGATGACGCACCTCGACGTAGACTCGCGCGCCTTCGCCGCCGACGCGCCATTCGCTTCCGGGCGCGCCCCCCTCTTGCACGATCCAGTACTCCCCAGCGCTCGGGGTGAGCGTGGCTTCGACGACGAAATCGGAAATCCACAACGCACCCGGGATCCAGATCTCGGCGCGCGGAGTTCCGGCGAGCACGATGCCGGCCGCCGTCGATTCGACCGTCCCCTCCCCCGGCACCCAGCGCGCCGCCGGGAGTGCGCCCCGAGCCAACGGGTCGTTCAGCGGAACGTCCGCGAGCGAGCGCTCGAGGCGGGACACGAGTTCCTCGGTGGACCATTCCGGATCCACGCGAAGCCGAGCCAGCCGGTACGGGTCGGCGTCGGCCCGGTTGACTCCTGCAGGATCGTCGGTGAAGCCGAGCCACAGCGCCGGCTGCCCCGCCTCGTACTTCGCGCGCGCGTCGCTCCCGCATGCGAGGGCCGCCACCGGATCCCACCCGCGCGGAGCCCACGCGGACTGTTGCGTCGCGCCTAGCCTTTCATCGATCCGGCGGGAGCCGGGCGGGAATGCGGGAACCGCCGACGCGACTGCGGGCGGCGGCGACTCGCTGGGATCCCCCGACGCGATCTCCCACAGCCCGCTTTCGACCATCCTCGCGATGCGGTCCCAGAAGAGATACGCGACGTCGCGGGTCTCCTGCCGCTCCGTGCGGAGGAACATCACCGCCGGCCAGCGCAACTCGCGCAGCACCGGGTCCACCGCCTCGTACGTCGAGAGATACCCCTCGTCGAAGGTGAGCAGGATCGGCTTGGCCGGAAGGGTCGAGCGCCCGTCGCACGCCTCTCGGATCTCACGAAGCGTCACCGCGGAGAACCCCGCGCGAGCCAGCCCCCGCAAACGCTCCCGAAGCGCGAGGCGTCCGAGGTGCCGGGGCGCTGGCTCCGGGACGATGCGATCGAACGCGAGCACGGCGAAGCGTCCGTCGTCTTTCGGCCCGGCGGGCGCACGCGTCGCCAGCGCGACGTGGCGGTTGAGCCAGGCGGTGGTCCCCGCCCAGAGGGCGGCGCCGACCACGAACGTCAGGATCCAGGTGCGACGGTCGCGAGCGAACGTTCGTGCCCTGAAGGGATCACCGCGCTCCATGACTCACCGCGTGCCCCAGTGATTTCGGCGCACGGTCAGGAGCGCGTAATACGTCTGCCACACCAGCACCACCATGTAGAAGATGCTGAAGGCGAGGCCCCAGAACCACAGCGACGTCTTGTAGCGCACGAGGTACAGCAAGCCGTACAGCAGGGCCATCAGGGTCGTCCCGTACAGGTAGAGGTACGAAAACGCGCCGACGCCGGCGAGCGGGAGCACCAGCGCGACGAACACCACCGCCGGGGAGACCAACGGAAAGACCACGCCGAGGTAGAAAAAGAACGCCGCGAGCGGGTGCCGCCTCCACATGAACGCCGAGGCCAGCAGGCTCTCCCGGATCCACGACTTCTTCCATCGGAGCTGTTGACGGAAGAACTGCAGGAGGGTCGCCGGAACGATCGTCGAGCAGACCGCCTCGGAGTCGTAGAGCACGCGCCACCGGCGCAGCGTCAGATTCGTGAGGCTGCGATCGTCCCCGAACGTGGCGGCCTTCCCGAGAAAGGTCTGACCGAGCCACGCGTCGATGAAGGGCATCATGTATGAACGGCGATATGCGGCGAGGCACCCCGAGCAGCACGTCACGGTCGAGAAGATGGACTCGGCGGCCTTCACGATGCGGAACGCGACGTAGTACCGGACCTCCTGCATCTTCGTGAGGAAGTTCTGGGAGGCGTTCTCCACGCGGGCGTGGCCGCAGATCGCGCCGACGTCCGGATCGGCGAATCCCTGCACGATCTTCCGGAGCGACCCCGGCTGGACGAAGCTGTCGGAATCGACGTAGACGACGATCTCCCCCGAAGCCTTGCGCGCGGCCGCGGCCATGCCGTGGCGCTTCCCCCGGTTTTCGTCGAAACGGATCAGCTGGAGCCCGGGCCACGCCTCTTGCGCCCGCTGCATCTCGGCCCAGGTGCCGTCGGTGGATCCATCGTCCACCGCGATCACCTCCAGCCGATCGCCGGGATACCCCGCGCCGTAGACCGCTTCGACGGTCCGGTAGATCGAGTCCTCTTCGTTCTTGCAGGAGATGGCGACGGTGATCGGGGGGAGCCAACCGACGTCCACGGGCGGGCGGTAGGCGCACGCGATCGCCACGCGCGACAGGATGTACCCCGAGATCAAGAGCCCGTACAGGTTGATGATCGGGTGATACCAGAAGTAGTAGAGGTTGTTGCCGCGCAGCCAAACCACGTTCGCCGCGGTGGCGAGGATCAGGGCGATTCCGATCCAGGGGAGCGCGCGATCGATCGCCGCGAGGAGCCTCGTGCGAGCGTTCGTCGAAAACGCGAGCGCGTAAGCGAACGGGTCGGCGGGATCGTCCGCGGCCTCGTCCGACGTATCCCTCGCCAGCGCCCGCAGAACGCGCGCCCGAACTTGCGACCTTCCGTTCTCACCGAGCGCGGGACCGTCCGCGTCACGCGGTCCGGGGGCGATGGAGAGGACGATCCACTGCCCGACCTCGAGCGGCCGGCTGAACCGTCCGGCGCATCCGGAGTCCGACACGCTGTCGACGACTCCAGCCCCCGACTCGCCGCGCGGGACCGCGAAGGTGGACGAGAACACGACCGGAAGCGAGGCGGGGCGCCGCGGCCGCGCGCGGCGCTCGACGTGTCCCGCCGTCGCGGCGAAAGGATTCCCGACGGGCTGGACGCCGACGGTGCGCCCGTTGCTCAAAGCGATTCCCCCTCGCGATCGACCGGTCCGTGCCGATGTAATCTACCGTCTGTTCGGGGGGATTGGAGGATCCGAGTTGGCAATCGGACGCTTTCCCCGTTGTCGTGGTGTCAGACCGAGCAGCCGGAAAACCGCGACCGTCGAGCGCTAGATTCAGCCGCGCGGGAGTTCGGGGTTGGCCGCAAGGAATTCGGCTGCCCAACGATAGCGCGCAAGCAGCTCCGGCCGCGGTCCGTCGAGAATTGCGATCGCGGCATACAGCGCCTCGACCGAGGCCAACCCGTGCTCGGGATCGGGGGTCAGCTTGCTGCGGCGGGGGTAGGCGGTGACGAGCTTCGGCAGCCGGCGCCGCACGAGCTCACCGTCGACGCACTTCGACAGCGTCGCAAGCCTCCGCCACGTGCAGTCGACCAGCAGCAGGCCGAAACCGCGGTCCGAAGGCTGAAGCTCGTCCCCGTCCGGGTGGAGCCAGATGCGCCGCCCGGCGTCGAGCCGCTGGCCTCCGTGGAGCGGGACGAAACGC
>Ga0137437_1000763_pt1 | contig 10663 bp, 8 predicted proteins | sample EasRivERMGT138_2_FD_102332 | JGI IMG/M metagenome (GOLD analysis project Ga0137437, IMG submission 102332) | Soil microbial communities from meander-bound floodplain in the East River, Colorado, USA - East River MetaG ERMGT138_2 | ecosystem: Environmental > Terrestrial > Soil > Floodplain ...
CACCGATGCCGCGACCCGCGCCTGCCGCGTGCAGCGACGCCCCCACGGCTTGCGACGGCGCATGACAGGCGAGACAGCTCTCCTGCGTATGGCACGTCGCGCATTGCTGCGGATTGGCCCGCACCATGGCACCATGGCGGCTCAGGAACGAGGGGTCGTCGTGCGACTGTGGACGTCGCAGCTGGACCGCGATCGCGCGCGCGCGCGGATCGGGATCCAGGGCCTGAATGGCCGGCCGCTCGGGCGCATCCACGTGACACGTGATGCAGAAGTCGCGCGCGTGGCAGACCGTACAGCTCGCCGCGACCGGCTCGCTCGTGCCTGTCGCCCGCGCGCCGTGGCTCTCCGCCGCCGCGGTCAGGAACCGGCGCCGTTCGTCCGTGCCGCGTGCCCCGTGCCAGGGCGGCACGGGAAAGCTCGCCACATTCGCCGCCGTGAATCCGACGGCACGCGGGAGCGGGAGGTGGCAGGTCGAACAGAGCGTGTCCGGAGACGCGAGGTGGGGGGCGCCCGGGCCGTGGCACTCCAGGCACCGCTCCGGTGTCGCCCGCTGCACCACCATCCATTCACCCCCTGGCGGCGTGTGGCAGTCCTGGCAGGTGAGCGACACAGTCCCCTGGGCCGTTCTTCGCGTCATGATGGGGACCAGGTCGTGCGCGAACTTGAGGTTGCTCGGCCGCTCCTCTGCCGGGGGTTGCCAGCTGACCCTGGGAAGACTCGAGCCGTCATGACACGCACTGCACGTCGTGCTGTCGGGCCACAGCGGCTGATCGGGATCCTCGGCGCCCTGGTGGCACTGCCCGCAGGTCGGAAACACCCGCCGATGCCGATAGTGATCGAACCGGGTGGCGACTCCGGTCTGCTGACCGCGGAGCTGGCCCGCTTTTCCCCACGGCACACTCGCTAGCGCGGAGGCAGCGAGCAGCGCGGCGACGATGCGGGCGCTCAGCGGGCCGACCGATCGCCGGGCAGCATACGGATCGCGGGCGGGAGCCCGCGCGGATCGCCCTCGCCGAACGTGAAGCTGACGCGCGCGCTCGCGCGCCAGTGATTCCAGTCGAACGCCGCAGCGTCGGGACGGTGGTGTGCTTCGCTGTAGTGGTACGCGGTGAGTCCGATGCGGAATCGTTCGGATGACACGAATTGCGCGTCCAGACCCAACGTCCGAACCCCGACGTCGTTGAAGCGAAACTCAAGGGGCCGATCGAAGCTCGAACCCAGCAGCGTGGCGCGGATTCTGGGCGACGGCTGGTAGGTGATCGCAGCAGCGGCGCCCGCCACCGACGCGCCGGGTCCGAATTCGCGTTGATAGTCGGCGTCAACCGTCCACGCCGGAACCGGGGTCACCGTCATGCCCAGCGCTGAGCGCCAGCCGTCCTGCTTAGCGCTGAACAGCGGCGTTTCCGTCGCCGCCTCGTCGTAGCGATACCGTTCGTAGCGGCCACGAAGCTCAACACGCGACAGCACGGAGTAGGCGACCGTCGCCTGGAGCGCGCGATACGGAACGGGACTGAAGGCTCCCCAGATCGTCCAGAGATCGAAGTGTGGGCGGTAGCGCCGCGCACCCAGCGTCCCGCGCACGCGGGGCGTGACGTACGCGACGCTGGCCTCCGCGCTTCCCCACCATCCGGCCGCCAGGTCGTAGTCTGCGCCTCCTGAGATCCGCACGTCCCTGGCGAGCCGCAGCGCTCCGTCGAAGCCGACTCGTTCGGAGACGAATTTGTTGAAGTGCGGATCCACCTCACGCTGATACTCGACCCGCGTATCCACTCGCGGGGAAGTCCAGCCGCCTCCCACGCCTACGATGAGTTGCCGCTCGAGCGGCTGAAAATCGTCCAGGGGATCGAGCGCCGGACTCGTGACGGGGAGCGCCGCGCCGCGGGCCAGCCCCCACCCGCCGTAGCCCTGCAACTCGATCCCGTGCGGCGCGTCGCGCACGGTCACCCCCGCGCCGTCGAAACCGGTCATCCCGAGCCGGGAGGGGATCACCTGCCGGCCCAGCCGTGCGGTAAGCCGCGGCACGGCGTATTCAGCGTAGCCTTCGAGCAGCTGCACAGCGGGGTTCGTGCCGGGCCACACGTCGGCGGTGCCAAGATCGACGCCGACTCGGGCCGCAGCCCGCACGCTCAGGCCTCTGATGCCAAAACCCCATATCGATGCTTCCACCGCGCTCGTGGCGGGTCCCCCGCGCCGGATTGCGCCAGGGCGGAAGAACGTGCAGTACGCCGCGCCCGGCAGGCACCGCACCGCGAACCCGTCAGGAGAGACGGGCCCGCTGCCCGGGGGGATCACGGTATCGGCGACCGGAATACTGTCGAGCGTGACGCCACGGTAGGCGGCGGTCTGCCAGCGCGTATCAACTCGCAGGCGGTAGCCCTGGGCGGCGACGGAGCCGGATGTCACGAGTGCGGCGGCAACGCCAAGAAGCAGCGGCAGGCGTCGCATCAGAGGAGTGCCCACAGCACGAGGATGACGAGGGACACGCCGAGGGCGAGCGAGGCGAAACCCAGCACGACCGACCACAGGTATCCCGCGCGCGACACCGGAGGCGCCGTCAGGGCGTCGAGCGTGCCGGCCGTGCGGCGCCGCTCATACTCGAGGGGATGCTCTTCCCGCATGTAGCCTGTCGTGGTCCGCCCCGTGAAGATCACGAGGTCGATGGGAAACTTCTCGGGCCTGAGGTGCACGTTGAAGAAGTGGATCGTAAAGATGAAGCTCATGGCGAGCAGCGCTTCGTCGCCGTGCACGATGGTGGCAACGTTGAACGCCCAGCCGGGCAGGAACTTGGCGAAAAATTCGGGGAACCAAAGCAGCAGCCCCGACGCGCCGATGATCGCCACGCCCCAGAACACGCCGAGATAGTCGAACTTCTCCATGTAGCTGAAGCGATCGAACCTCGGCTGCTCGCCCTTTCCGAAGAACCACTTGAACATTTGAATGACGTCGAACAGGTCCTTCGGCTGCGGCACCATCGAGTCGGGGCCCCAGAAGAAGCGTTTCGGGTTACCGCTCTGGACGATGCTGTAGGCAACCGCGCCCAGGTGCATGATGAAGTAGGCGAACGTGACGATCGCGCAGAAGCGGTGGATCAGCCCGGCGGCGTGCAGGCCGCCGACCAGCCGGATGAGCACCCGCGCCCACGCAGCATGCGCGAAGTGCAAAGGCAGCCCGGTGATCACGAGGCCAAAGAACGACACGATCACCATGGCGTGTAGTGCCCGCTGCAGCGGCGTGAAGCGCCAGACGTAGGGACCGGCGCCGCGGTCCGAGGCGTTCAAGGGACGCGGCGTCACGCGGGCGGCTCCGAGTGGGCTCGGCCCCGGCCGCGCAGCCGGTTGATGCTCAGGCGGGTGACCCACAGCAGCGTATGTAGCAGGAAGAACGCCATCACGCTCACCAGCAGCACCGTCATGAACAGCCAGCTCCAAAAGAGCATCGGGTACCGATGGCGGTCCTTCGGATCGCCGTGCGGGTGGTAGCGCACGAAGTTCACGTTGGCATTGGCATGGCAGCGACCGCACGTTGCGACGAGGTTTTCAGCGTAAACCGATGAGCGGGTATCCGACGCCGGCCGCATGTTGTGCGCCGTGTGACAATCGGCGCAGGTGGCGGCGAGGTTGAAGCCCAGCCGCGTGACCTTGCCGTGATACGTCTCGAAGTACGTCTCGTACAGGCGCTCGTGGCATTTGCCGCACTCTTCCACCACGCCCAACAGCCATTGTGGTTGATCGGCACGCACGATCTCGTGCGCCGAATGACAGTCCACACACACCGGCGCCGGATGGCCGGTCGGCGTACGCGCCCCGGTCCGGTAGGCGAAGCCGTGCGCGGAGCTGTCGAACGTCTCCACGACGCCCACGTGACACGCACCGCACGTGGCTGGAATGTTCGCCCGGTTGACCGACGACCCCGCGGAGTCGGCCGGGAGAACCTTGTGCGCGGTGTGGCAATCGTTACACGTCGCGGACACCACGAGTCCGGCGCGCGTCAGCGCGGTGCCGTGCACCGTGGTGTGGTAATGCGCAACCGCCGTGCGCGCGGTGCTCTTGTTCTCGGTTGCGAAATAGGTGCCGGTGATCCGCAAATCGGCGTGACAGCGCCCGCACAGCGCCGCCACGTTCAGGGCGTTCGTGGGCGAACGGCGGTCTGCCGCTCCGTACACCGTGTGCGAACCGTGGCAGCCGACGCATGTCGGAGCATCGCCGGCCGTCGTCGCGTTGGCGGCGTGAATCGACACCTCCCAGTCCCGGCCCTCAGCGGCATGGCACGTTTGACAGGGGACGACGCGTGAGGTGGCGCGATGCGGGTAGCCCGCGTCGTAATCCACATGGCACTGCGCGCACCGCAGTGACGCGTGCCGCGTGTCCTGCAACCTGCTTGCGGGCACGTAGAGGCCGGAATCGCCCTGCGGCCCGCCCCCCTTGCCGACCAGGAAATCACGATTGCCATGGCACTGCTCGCACGTGACGCCCTGCGCCGCCGCGGTGCCGGCCCACAACAGGGCCAGGAAAGCAACTCGCGCGATCGTCACTCCGCCCTCATGGCTGGGATTTGATGGCAGGCCTCACACGGCCGGGTGGCGTAGTGACCGCTCGCCTGCTGGACGTGACACGTCGTGCAGATCTGGCGCGACCAGCGGTTCAACCCGGGCGTCGCCGTGTGACAGGTGCCGCAGCCGTTATGCGCGGAGCGGGTGTGCTTGGCGAGCACGCCACTCTCCGCCCGGTGACAACTCGAGCAGGTGCGTTCGGGCTCATGGTGCTGGTTGTGGCAGGTCTGGCAGACCAGCGTGCGCGCGCTCATCGCCGGCGGCGTGTGACACGTCGTACACGCAAGGTTGGCTTGGAGGTGCACGGGATGCGAAAAGACGCCGGTGGCGGTCACGATCGGCGCTTCGGGCGCCCCCGCCCCGCCCCCCAGCCCGGCGTGGCACCGCGCGCAGTTCATGGGCCGCACCGCGTTGTGGTGGCAGGCGTCGCACCCTGCAAGCGTGATCGTCGTGCCGCCGTGGCGATCCAGCGGCGTGTGGCAGTCCGCACACCCCAATCCACCGCGCAGCACGTGCGGCTCGTGATTGAATGCACGGCCCTGGAAGGTCACCTTCGCCCGTTCCACGCCGACGTGACAGCCGAAGCAGGCGTTCTCGCCGAGCGGAGGGCCGAGGTTGACCTGCGGAACGGTGTAGGCCAGCTGTCCGGCGCGCACGGCATCGCGGGTCAACTCGAGCGCCGCCCGGAGCAGCCGGTCAGCGTAGGCGACGTTATGGGCGGCCTTCCCGACGCGCACCAGCTCGACATTGTCCTGCGCCAGCCGGAGCAGGCTGTCGGCGGCGGCACGGCGGCGCACGGGCGCCGACCCCAGCGCAGCCGTGGCACCCGCCACGACCGGGGCGACGCGGGCGAGCTTGCGCTCCATTTCGCGCTGCCAGGAGGGCAGCAGATTGGCGTAGCGGATGCCATGACACGACATGCACGACGCCTCTCCGGCGAGCCGCACCCGTTCGTGTCCGCGGACCGTCGTCGGGAGCCCGTGACAGCCGGTGCAGGAGACGCGGGCGAGGAACATCCGGCTGGGCGATTCTGGAGAGCCGTGCCCTCCCGTCCCCGCGTACAGTCGCCGCTGGGCATCGTGGACCCGGGAATGGCAGCTGGTGCAATCGAGCTCGAACGTCGTGGCCAGCGAGACCACGCGGTGCTCGATCGGGGTGTGACATTGCGTGCACTCGACGTTGTGATCGGCGATGTGCACCCGGTGCACGAGCACGGTATCCTCGAACTTCGCGAGGCGCTCGGGCTCATTGTGACAGTTGAAGCAGCGGGCGCGCTCGGCCATTCCGGTCCCGGCCGTCACCTCGGCATGGCACGAGAGGCAAGAAACGCGATCCTGCACGTACTGGGCATGATCCACCACGTACCCGGCGGCCGAGACGATGCGCGGCGGAGAAGAATGGCACCCGATGCAGCCGGCGATCGGGGCCCCCGCGGGCCGGTCCTTGAAGTGGCAGAGGAAGCAGGTCCCTTGCGTCACCGCGACGTGGTCGCCCTGCACGATCTGCGAGTGACAACTGGTGCAACGCAGCTGCTTGCCCCGCCGTAGCTCGCCCAGGTGCGTCGTGTGGTCGAAACGCACACCCTTGTAGTCGACCACGCCCTCCACCTTCCGCTCCGAGTGGCAGCCCGAGCGCAGGCACGCCGCATCCTCGATCTCAGCCCACGGTTTGGTGCCATAGCTGCCCGTGATGTACTTCACGACCTGGTTTGCGGCCTGGAGTTTCCCCATGGCCTCGGCACGGATGCCGGGAGCGTAGTGGCACTTGATGCACGGCACGTCGCGGTGGGAGGATGTCGCCCATGAGTCGTAGTATGGGCGCATGTTGTGACAGGTCTTACAGAAGCCCGGCTGGGCGCTGTATTCGATGAAGCCGATCGAGCTCACGGCCAGCAGGATGACCGCCGTAATGGACGCGGGGACGAGCACCCGCACCAGGCGCGAGAGCCGTTCCCGACGACGTGAGACGGGAGCGGGAGAGGAAGGAGGAGGAGCGGCGGTCATGATCCGCCGCTGCTACGCTCGAGCCTGCGCAGCGTGAGCCAGGCGAGTACCACGGACGCCAGGGCGAGGAACCACACGGGAATGAGCAGCAGCTTGTGCTCCCACCGCCGCTCCTCCGCCACCTCCGCCGAGCCCCGCAAGTCGCGGGAGATCGAGCGGACGCGACGCGTCAACTCCTCGAGTGACTCGAGATTCAAGCTGTGCTGAGCTTGCGCGATCTGCAGGTACGCGGTGAGGGCGGTCTGGTAGCGGAACCGCGCGTCGCCGGTCTGTACACCGGCGCGCGTCAAGCGTTGGATCGCGCTGTCGGCCGCCCGCATGTCCTCCGTGGCCTGCAGGGCGCTCTGCTGGATCTGCGCACCGAGCGTCATCGCGCGCGTCCCCGCGGCATGACACCGTGCGCACGCCGCGGTGATCCGATCGACGGGCACGCGCTCGGTGTCGTGATTGCTGTGGCACGCGAGACAACCGGCCAGCTTTCCCGTTTGCGCGGCGCGGGCGTGGGGCCCGCGGTTGAACGCGTAACCCACGAGCTGATGGCAGCGCTCGCAGACGTTCGCGATCTCGGTCACTGTCGGGGGCAACGCCGAGTGGGAGCCGTGGCATCCCACGCACGTGGGGGCGGCGAAATTCTGCTCCTGGAACAGGGCGACGCCGTGGGCGCTGCGGCGAAAGCGCTCGACTTGATCCGTCGGCAGGTTGTACTTCGCCATCAGTCGCTTGTCTTCGTGACACCGCGCGCAGGTGTGCGGGATGTTCGTGGGGTACACGGTGCTGCGCGCGTCGTCGGGACGCAGAATCGTGTGGGCGTCGTGGCAATCGGTGCAGGTCGGCGCGTTGAGATCGTGATTCAGCAGCAGCAGCCGGCCGTGGCGGCTGGTGCGGAACTCCGCGAGCTGGCCGGTCGGCAGGCCGAACTGCCGCATCCGATCGGGATTCGAGTGGCAGGACCCGCACAGCGTGACGGTGGCGACTTTGCTGGGCGCTCCGATGAAGCCGCCGCGGTGGGCCGCGGGGAGTGCGAAGGCGGAGGGATCGCCGCCGTGGCAGTCGTGGCACTTGATGCCGCGCTCGGAGTGTACACCGAGGACGAACGCGGTGCGCTTGTCGGCATGGCAGGCAACGCACCCATACGTCGTGTCGGCGAGGCCCTCGACCGACGGGCCCCCACCCTGTCCTTGTTGCGCGAGCGCCGCGCGGAGCGGCAGGAACGCGGCGGTCGCCGCGAGCGCAAGTACCGCCAGGACTCGGCTCCTCATGGGGCGCGCAACCGGCTGCCGACGATCCACAGGAGAAAGAACGCGAGGAAAAACACCGCACCGAGAGTCGCCACCGCAGGTCGCCGCCGGAGATCCCGCTCCGGTCCCCGATCGAACAGCGGCACCAGCGCGAGGCTCAGCCCCAGCAGCGTAAATCCGACGAAACCCCAAGCGCCGAGGTAATGGATCAGCGCGCGCGACACATCCACCACGATCCAGGTAGCAATCAGGCTATCGGGGAGCACCGACGGGTTCGCGGGATCGCCGATTGGTCGCGGCCAGAAGGCGGCCAGCGTCACCATCAAGGCGCACACGACCGCCGCGACGCTGAACGAACGCAGCAGATGGTTGGGGAAGAACGGACGTCCGCTGGCTTCCGCGGGCTGCGCCGGCGGGTGCGTGGGGGGTGCGATGCCGTGCCGCCGCACCATCGTGAAGTGAAAGACGAGGAGGGCGAACGCGAACCACGGCAGGACGATGACGTGGATGGCAAAGAAACGGCTCAGCGTGGCTCCCGAAACGATGGGATCGCCACGCAGCAGACCCGCGGCAAGGCCGCCGAGAATGGGGATGCCCGCGATTCCGCTGAGCGCCTCGGACACGGTCCAATAGGCGCCCTGATCCCACGGCAACAAGGTGCCCGTCGCGCCGAAGGCGAGCACCAAGAAGAGCAGGACAACGCCCACCAACCAGCTGGTCTCTCGCGGCGGCTTGTAGGCTGCGTCGAAGAACACGCGCGCCATGTGGGCAAGGACTGCGAGGACGACCAGGTTGGCGGCCCAGACATGGAGGTCGCGCATCAACCAGCCCAGTCTCACGTCCGACACGATGTGCTGAATGCTGGGATAGGCTTCCTGGACGGATGGCCGATAATGAATCGAGAGCAACACGCCCGTGATCACGAGCAGGATGAACAACAGATACGCGATGCCGCCCAGCGCGTGGCGCCACGACACGTGCGGCGCGAGACGATAGCCGAGTGCTTTACGGAACGCCTCGGTGATCGGCAGCCGTGCGTCAATGGGTCCATAGAGCAAACCGACAAACCGCAGGACACTCAAGAACCCGGCGTCAGTGCTGCTCTTGAGGTCCGCCCAGAACTGCGTCGCCCAACGCGCGACCGCACCCCGGATGTCGCGCACGGCTACGACGCTGTCACGTACACGCTGCCCTGCCGCAGGAACACGGCGTAGCGCTGCAGCGGGATGGTGGTCAGGCCGCGCACGACGTTGCCATGCAGATCGTACACGAGAAAACTGCAGGGCGAGACGACGCGCAGCGACACCGGGTCCCAATCGAGAATGCAGCCGTCCAGCGGAGACGTGCCTTGCAGCGCCGCGTACTCACGCTCGGCGGAGTGGACGACCAACACGACGCGGGGACCCCACGTGACAACGCGGCTGGCCCCAACCGGGAAGTCCGCCTGCTCTGCGACCCGTACGGAAGGCTGCAGTTCGGGGATCTGGAGGTAATCGCCCGGCAGCATGTACGCGATAGCAGCAAGGACGGCGAGCACCAGGGTCAGGAAGGCAATCCCTCCCAACAGGTACTCGTTGAAAGTGGCCTGCCAATCCGATTTGTCGACGCCCGGGGCTGGGGGAGCTGGCGCTTGGCTCATGAGTCCTCGCGGCCGGTTGTCACAGCCAGGGACCCCGGCACCCCACGCCATCGCCGGGCTCCTGGGCCAAAAGGTCGGCCCCGGTGACCGCAAGGATCCCGGGGCCGGAGAACAGGATCATCAGCCGCCAATCTACTGCAAGCTGACTCGCTGGCCAGTTTTCTTGGCCGGGTGCGGGAACGGCATGCTGCCCGTCGCACCCAGGGGACCGGCCATGATCCGTTGCACCGACAGCGGGATGCTTGGGAACCACGGCTGTGACCCGTAGAGGGCAGTCAACTCGTCGATGTTCGCGCGCAGCAGCGCCTCGGCGAGGAACGGGTTGTGCACCGTGTGCGACCTGTCACCGCCGGACACCGAGGTGCCGGCTACGAAGTTTCCGCTGGCATCCTCGCCTACGGCGCGCACGTTGAATTCCGCCCCGTCCGCCGCCGTGATGACCCGGTCTCCCGAGAGTAAGTCGCCCATCCTGCTGACCAAGATCTTCGTGTTGTCTGCGACCGCCGCTGTGAGCGGTGGGTTGAGATGCACGCCGTTGAGCTGATTGGCTGCGGCCGTGACGGTCGCGGTGACCGTGTATTGACCCGTGCCGATCTGGAGCGTGTTTCCCACCGCGAGCTTGCCCGTCAAGCTCGTGGCGTCGAGGTTGATCACGCTGTCACCCAGGGCCACTGCCCCGTTCGCGAAGAGCGTCAGGTTGTTGAGCGTTCCCCTCTGGCTCCACGTGTTCTTGAGAATCGCGGGGAGGATGCCCGAGTCGAGCGTGTCGATCCCGCTGCTGGCCGTGTTCGAGTTCACCCACAGCGTGGTGGTGAGGTCCTGGATCCGCCCCCGCGCCACCGCCAGCAGGCCGGCAGGCTCGTTTTCGCTCGCATGACAGCCCGCCCCGACGCACGACTTGAATGAGCGCTCTACGGGAGAGTACGCGCAGTTCTTGATCGAGTCCGTCGGGGTGACCCCATCCGGCCCGTAGCACGGGGTTGGCCGGAACAGGTGGCCGGTCGCGAAGATTGTCGCCCCGCTGGCCGTATCCGTCGTCGAGAAGGGGTGCACGTGACAGCCGGCGCACAGCTTCGGGTTCTTGGCCAGGTTGGCGTGGCTCGCGCTTTTCGCCACCTCGATCAGCACCGGATCGAGGTAGCTCGGGTTCTGGTATCCCAACTCGCCGATCACCGTGGCTCCTTGCGGCGCGTGTGGCGAGTTGCTGCCGCCCGGGCTTTCGGTCCGTGTCGAG